>DSTMR04002__coassemble_793_pt1 | contig 36567 bp, 33 predicted proteins | sample DSTMR04002__metabat2_high_PE_036 | metagenome-assembled genome bin DSTMR04002
GTTGCTTGAACATTTTCTATTGCAAAATATTGTCTAACTTTTTGGGGTCACTTCAAAGGGTCAGCTCTTTGTGTTCTCCGCCGAAAAGTCCCCGCCTGGGACAAAAATCCGGAAAAACCGTCGGGCGGCAGGCGCCTCCCCCCTGCCCGGAACAGGGGCGGAGGCGGTTTCTCCAGCCTTTAGTGGGAGGGGCAGGAGTATCTACGCAAGGGAGGGGGCGGGCCCTCAGGGGGTCCCCTCCAGGACAAACCTGCGGACTGCCTGGGCCAAGCCGTCCTCTGTGTGGGGGGCGGTGCGATACTTGGCTGCGGCCTTCGCCTCCTCTGAACCGTCTCCCATACAGACCGAGACCCCTGCATACTGAAGCATGGTCACGTCGTTCCCATTGTCCCCCAGGGCCATGACGGTTTCCCGGGGCAATTGCAGCCGCTGGGCCAAAGCCTGCAGGGCGCTGCCTTTGTCCGCACCCTGGGCGTTGATTTCGATGTTGTCCGGAATGGACGAGGTGAGCGCCAATCCGCCCAAGCTTTCCAAACGCTGCCACACCTCTTGCCGCAGCGCCGGAGTGGACAGGTAGGGCAGGTTGATCTTTTCCGGACAGAGGCCGGTCTCCTGGAGCATGTGGGAGAGGTTGTCCGCCAACCCATAGTTTTTGGTAAGGAAGTGCAGTTTGTAGGCGGGAAAACCAAAGTGAGAGATGGCCCGCTCTCGATCTCCCCGCCGGGTGATGGCCCCTCCGTCCTTGTAATACTCCACAAACAGGTCGTACTCGTTTAAAAGCGCCTGCACCTGCTGGGCCTTCTCGTTGGGAATCAACGCCTGGTGCACAGCTTCCCCTGTCTCCAAATCGTAGACCCCCGCCCCATTGGCTGTAATAGCGTATCGCACCCCGTAAAGGGAAGTGATCTCCGGCGGGAGAAAGTCCTTCATCCGCCCGGAAGCGGGCACCAGCACCACGCCCCGGCGGGCCGCTTCCTCCAGGGCGCAGCGATTTTCCTGGGAAAGATATTTGTGCTCTGTCAAAGCTGTGCCGTCCAAATCAAAGGCAATCAATCGGATGTCCATGGGTTGTCCCTCATTTCCCGGCCTGGGCCGTTGTCTTTTTTACCAGTATAGCATAGGGAAACCAGCGGATGCAAACGTTGCCTGGGAAGATTTTCCGCAAACGGCAAAAACGGCGTGCATCCACCCCCTAGGGAAAAGCCCCTGCCGGGCTTTTTTCTACGGTTCCATGGCAGGCTCTGTTCCCGGGAACCGCAAAAGGAGAGCGGCTTGGGGATGCCCCGCAAGCCGCTCTGAACCGTCACTTATTCCGGAAAGTCTGGCACTCCGTGCCGCTCTTGGAGGAGACGTCTCCACAGCAGCAGCCCACGCAAACGCTGGAAGCTTCACAGCGATTTTGGCTGTTGTACGCGCACCCCTTTACGCGGCACTGGATGTCCGTTTCCACGGTGGGGTTTTGGCCCATTGCGTTCTGCGCGCCGCCCTGACGGCGCTCCTCATAGGAAGCACAGCAGGTCTGGCTGGGCTCTTGGGCGGAAGGACCATCCACCTGGATGCCGGCTAAGCAGCACTGGCTGTGTTGATTGTGCTGGCAGCTGGTCACCTGACATTCCAAACGATTCATACAAGGCACCTCGGTTTCCCATAGTTTTTGCAAAACAGCCTGCGCTGTTTCGCACCGATAGTGTGCCCCTGGGCTGCCTTTCTTATGCTTTATTCTTGCAGCAGTTTTGCGTTCGGTGTATAATAAAGGTAGATTTTCCATAAAAAGGAGTTGCCTGCATGCTGAATTTGGACTCATTTGCTCAAAAAGCCCCAACCCTGGGTGTACTAGGGCTGAAAGTCACCCAAAATGGCCAAGAGATCGCCCACCAAACCTGGGACGAGGAATGCCGGCGCAACGTGTATTCCGCCAGCAAAAGCGTCACCTCCTGTGCCGTAGGATTTGCCCTACAGGAAGGCCTGCTGTCCCTTTCGGAGCGGTTGGTGGACTGCTTCCCGGAGGAACTGCCGGAACAGATCGACGACAACCTGGCCCAGGCCACTGTGCGGGACCTGCTCACCATGTGCCTTGGCCAGGAGAAAGCCCAGCTCATGGGAGCCCAACGCCCCCTATACCGGGAAAAGAATTGGGTGAAGCTGTCTCTCTCCTGGCCCTTTGCCCACCAGCCCGGGACCAAGTTTGTCTACAACAACGTGGGGCCTTATTTGGCCGGCGTGCTGGTCCAGCGCCGGGCCGGGTGTGACCTCTCCGCCTACTTGACCCCGCGCCTATTTGACCACTTGGGCATCCCCCGCCCCACCTGGGAAATGGATCCCTTGGGCTATACCTTTGGGGCGGGCGGGCTGTTCCTCACCCTTTCGGAGCTGCACACCTTTGGGCTGTTCTACCTACAACAAGGGCGCTGGAACGGGAAACAGCTGCTCTCCCCCGACTGGATTGCACAGAGCACCTCCAAACAGGTGGAAAACGGCTCCCATGGCTATGGGTACCTGTTCTGGCGCGGCGAGCAAAACACCGCTCGGGCAGACGGGAAGTACGGGCAGTGGTCCATTTTGTGTCCGGACAAGGACGCTGTCATCACCCTGGTCAGCGAGTGCCGGGACACCGCCGCCCTCAACCGCCTGGTGTTCGACACCCTCTATCCCCAGCTGTAACGAACCGCCCAAGGAGGGCGTTCTCTCTTTGTCTAGACGATCCACAGAAGTTTGCGTGCCACCGTACATGCCGCGGCACGCTTTTCTTTTGTTTGACAAATCGTTCAAATATTTCCCTTTCTTTTTGTAGCTGATAGCGACTTGCATAAATTTATAAATCACTTTTCGGGCACAAACGCTCATTTGCCTTGTATTTATCTAGAAAATAGCGGGCCAGTGTAAAATTTTCCTCACAAATTGTCCATTTCGGGTTGCAATTTTCAAAAAAAGCGGTATAATGTTTATAAATTTATAAAGTCGCATTTTCTCCTCTGTGTGGTGTCATTAGATATGAAAGCGAAAGATTTGGCGAAAAAGCTGGGCGTGTCGCCGGCTACGATCTCCTTGGTCTTGAATAACAAACCCGGCGTGAGCCAGTCCTTGCGCCACTCCCTGATTGAACAAATCAAAGATTTGGGCTATGGGGACATGCTGGCAGGCGGCTCTCACGTGTCCACGCCCACTGCCAACCATGGACAGGCCCGCGCCTCCATTGCCTATTTGATTTACACCAGCTGCGATGAATCCAACGACCGGTTTGCGTTCTACCCTGCCGTTCTGGAAGGGGCTGAAATGGAAGCGCGAGACAGCAACTACAACCTGGTGGTGCTGCACATGGGTTTTTCCGGAAACGCCAATTTACGGCAGCTGCTGGACAACAGCGGCGATGTGATGGGCGCCATTGTCCAGGCAAACAACTTGGACGACGCCATTTTGCAGGATGTGCGGAGTTTGGACATTCCCTGTGTGTTCGTGGATTCTTACCGCCCCGACATCCGTACCAGCAGTGTCTGTGTCAATAACGAACAGGGCATCTTCAGTGTGGTCAAGTATTTAAAGGAAAAAGGGCACCGGGATATCGGCTATGTGTACAGCGGTTGGGATCACGACTCCCAGCTGGAAAGACGGCGTTGTTTTCACCAGGCCCTGCGGGAGTTTGGCCTGGAAGACCGGCGGGAATACTACTTTAAGGCTGGCCCCACAGAGGACTATTTTGGACTGGAACCCTTGGAAGAGGCTTTGAAAAAGGTGGAGCATATGCCCACCGCCTTGGTGGGAGAAAACGACCGGCAGGCGTGGCGAGCTGTAAAAGCCTTGCAGCGCTTGGGGCTTAAGGTGCCGGACGACGTGTCGGTTGTGGGGTTTGACAACCGTTCCATCTGCACCATGATTGAGCCCAATTTAACCAGCGTCAAGAATTACCGCCACCTCATGGGCCGGGAATGCGTCATGCTGCTGGAGAACCTGCGGCGCATGAAAAAGCTGGGAATCGGGGACCCCTGTGTGAAATTTGAACTTCCCACAGAACTGGTAGAACGAGACAGTGTGCGCGACTTAACCAAAACAGCAGAATAACGTAACGCGTTCGTTACATTTCCTCTCCCAAATGTCCAAAAAGAGGGCAAAGGGAGAGGATTTTTTATGCGCGTTCTAAATTTCGTAAATTCTTCAGAAAATTCTTTATAAACCTGTTGACAAGTTTATAAATCCGGTTTATAATAAGCCTGTAAGTTGAGGATACCAAAAAACCTCCCTCAACCGATTCTACGAAAGGGGTAGTTACACAATGAGCAGAAAAGCAGAGACCATCTTTACTTCCAGAATGCTGAACAAGGCTGCGCATGAGAAGAGAAAAGCTGCCCGTGAGGCACGCCGTGTGCGGGATGGGCTGGTTCGGTTCACCGAAGCCCACAGCAACCACCCTGTGTGCTATGTACAAGTAAGCGGTGTGGCATTCCCTCTCAGCCAGAATCTGTAAGGCAGGAACGCCCGCAAGGAAAACCGCGCAGTATACCAACGGTATTTTGGAAACAGAGAATGAGACAGAGAAGAGGTAATAAATTATGAGCAAGAATTATACCAGCAAAGTTATGAATATCACCAAGGAAAAGAAAGAAGCGGCAGCGGAAGCCCGCCGCTGGATGACCAACCTGGACCGGTTCGTGGAAGACAACGCCAACCGGGACCTGAGCCACGTGAACGTGAGCAGCGCAGCTCTCCCCTGCTGGCAGAAGCTGTAACCCACCCAACGATTACAACCGAAAAGGAGTCCTATACTATGAGCAGAGCAGAAACCATCTACACTTCCCGCAAGCTGAACAAGGCTTCCCACGAGGAGCGGAAGGCTGCCCGCCGGGCAGTGGGCCGCAAAAGCGACTTCGAGCGCTTTGCCCGGGAAGCTTCCCGGCAGGACCTGTGCTATGTGAACCTGAACGGCATGGCACTGCCCACCTCCCTGCGCTAACCTCCCTGGCGCCGGGTCGGTGTTTCTTTAGAGTATACGTCTTCTAAAATACATCCTCATTTAAAGCAAAAAGGCCGCGGAAAAACCGCGGCCTTTTTGTATTAGAATGTGTTTTTCAATCGGTCAGCCTTTTCTTTTTTTCGTGGAAAAAGAGGTTCTTTTCTCTGCAGAAAAGTCAGGTAGCACAAATACGCGGCGGAAATAGCAAAGTAGACGGTGACGTTGGGCCGCCGCAACGTGTTGCCGGAAATCAGACCGGAAATAACGGCCAACAGGAAGGTCATACCTACAGCGCCCATCTCCACCGTAAGGAACCGTTGGATGCCCCCTCCCAAGGCCCCCGAAACGCGAAGGACGGATCGACGTTTTTTGCCTTTCTGTTCCTGCCAAGCAGCGGACACATCCAAGGCAAAAGCCCGCAAGATCATTCCAAAGAAGGCCAGTAGGAAAAGCATGTAGAGCGCAAACCCAATGTATCCACAGGAGTAGAACACCGCAGGAAAGTCGTTTTCCAAATCGTAGTTGAAACCGCTTGTGATCATATCCTGCGCCTCGGAGCCCAACAGGTGGGTGAGCGTATCCTTTTCCTCCCACATGAGTTCTGCATACCGAGACTTCAGCACACGGAAGTCGGAGAGGACATAGGACGCGGAAGTATAGTCATAAATCTCCATGACATTGTAAATACCAAAGCGTTCGGTCATGTCCTCCAAGATGGGGCCATAGCCATCCGGGTCCGTGTAGACGCTGATCAGCCCTTCCCGCATTCTTCCCAAGCGTGTCTCCGCCGCGTACTCTTCCTCTGTCTCTTTGCCAGAGTTGCTGCTTTGTTTGTTGGAAGAAGAGTCCTCTTTCGCCTGGTTCACTTCCTGACGAATGGCCTCGAGGGTCTCCGCATCGGTTCCGCTGCTGCGCAGGCCGTCTTCCACAATTTGCTGGTAGATCCCCTGGGAATAGGCGTATTGGCTCTCCCGCTGCTGCATGGGGGAATACTGCCGGAAAGCAACCACCAACACCAGCACCGCCAATAAAGGCGTTACATAGCGAATGGATTGTTTCCGCAGGTTCATCACAAAGAGGAAAATAAACGCGCCGGCAATGATGAAGATCGAATAAAATGTAAACTTTGTGCCGGTCACAAACAGCATGCCAAAACTTAAGAGAACCGCCAGGAGAAACAGGGGATACTTTTTCAGCCGGTACGCGCCATAAATAGCCACAGGCGCCACCAAAACAAGAATAGTGCTCTGGGAATTTTCCACCGCAAACCAACCCATGACGCCAATGTACAGTTCATCGTAGGTGTACACAGGGTTTCCTGTGGCCCAAGGCAGAACCGTAAAAAGCACCATGGTGAGCAAGTTGATGGCAAACCCCCAGACGACAACCCGGCACACATCTTTTCCCTTTTCAAAGAAGGTGATGAAGGAGAGGGCGAAAACAGGAAAATTCATAATGCGAGAAAATGCCCCCGCGTCGGACACCGGCGATTGGTAGCCCACTCGAAAACAGTTGAGCATATGGGCAATCCAGTACACCACCACCACACCGTAGAAGATAAAGTACAGCTTTTTTCGGTCGCTCACCAGGAAGCCCAAAAGAGCCACGCCGGCAAGCATCAAAAAGCGCAGCGCTGTGGTCAAGGAATTGCTGCCCATCTCCTGCAAAAAGTAGGACAGCACATCCAAAAGAGGCTGTATCACCACAATAGCTCCCACAATCCAGGAGAGCTTCTTTTCCAAAGCCGTCTTCACGGCTGCCATTCCTTGCTTCATAACCCATTCCCCCCGGTCTTTTTCTTTTTCCACCATATTCCCCCTGCCCTATTCCGGCCCATGTTCTCTTTGCCGGAAGGATGCAGCCATACAAACAGCAGCGCCGCTGCCACCGATCCGTAGACCGTCACGCTGGGCTTGCGCAAAACCTGACCAGAAAACTGTGCTCCCCCCAGCATCAATGCAAGCATCATAGCCGGTACTCCAAATTCAATTGAAAGTATTTCTCGCCACTTTTTACATAATTTTACTAAGGAATATACCAGCAAGTATATTACTGGCGAAAAATACAAGGCCGTTCCCACGTACCCATAATAGTACAATACAGCTGGAAAGTCGTTTTCAGGATCATAAATCGCATTACCTATATAGCACTCTTTATATTCAAACCCCAACAATTTAGTCACAAGATCCTTTTCTTCCCACTTCATATGCATAGCTGCCACTTTCTTGACCCGGGCATTGTAAAGCGTTTGAGGATCTGTGGCAAAATTGTATTCTTCCATAACCTTATCCAAGCCAAACTCCTGGATTAGATCTTCCAGCAGTATAGTATCGTACAGACCTGGTTGGTTGTAAATTTCCGTATAAACCCGGGTAATTTTCCCCAAGATTTCCGGAGGGATCTCTTCGCCCTCTTTTGGGACATACCCTGTGTCTTCCCCCATGATCTCCTCTGTTTTTTCCTGATAGACACTGTAGGAATTTCCCGTGAGGGCCTGCCGTTCCGCCATAGGGGAGAAATCGCGGCACAGGAGCAAGGCTACTACGGCAATCCCCAAGGGAATGCAAAACAGCAGCTGTCTGCGCCGGAGCAAAAGCAAAACCAAAAACCCAGCGCCAATTAACAGCGCCCCGTAATAGGTAAGCCGCGTTCCCGTAAGGTAGAGCAAACCAAAGCCGCCTACACAGCACAGGCTAAACAGCCAGAGCTTCCCTGTGCGCAACCCCCACAAAAGCAGAGGCGGCAGCAGCAGCGTTAAAATGCAGCTTTGGGAATTGGCCACCCCAAACCAGCCGAGGACGCCGATGAATACCCCCCGGTCTGGATATTCGTAGGTGTAGACCGGGTGTCCCACCCCATAGGAAAGGGCGATAATCCCCAAAATGGTTCCAAAGTTTACGGCCAACATGCCTATCACCTGGGTATTCAATTTCTCTTTTTGTCGGAAAAAGGTGATGAAAGAAAGGGCCCACAGGGGAAATTGCACCAGCTTGAGATACTCCGCCGCATCCCCTACCGGGTCCTGGTAGCCCAGCCGGAGACAGTTGAGAGCGTGCAATACCCAAAACCCTCCTACGATACCGGCCATCCCATAGTAAACGCGCCGGTTTTCTGTAAGCGCAAACCCGTAAACGCACACAGCCACCAGCAGAAACGTTCGCAGCGCGGTGGTGATCCAGGTGGCGTCCGCCAACCCCATAAAATACGAGAAGACGTCCAGCAGGGGCTGCACCAGCAGCAAAGCTGCCAAAACCTCTCCCACGGGAGCGGCCGCTCTTTTTTTCCAAGTGGTTTCTATCATAAGCAAAGGATTCCTTTGTTGTCGGATAAAGTTTTGCAGAGGGAAAATCTCCCAGGAATGGACACATGCCCTAAGAAGGCGGCAACTTTTCCAGAAGAAAGCCGCCCTGTATCCCACCTTGCAATTTTCTGCGGTTATTATACCACGATTCGACACCAGGCACAACCAAAAGCGCCTTCCTTTCCCGTAGGATTTCTTGGAAAGGGACCCGTTCCCCGCGCCATTCCTAAAGTTTTCTCACTTCTTACAAGTTTCTTTCCTTGGACAAATGGGAAGTTTTTGCAGCTTCCTCCCGCTGCAAAAGGGAGGCATAAAATCAAAACCACCAGTAAACGAGTGGTTCGCACAGACCTCTGGAGGGGTATTAAAGGATTATCATCGCATCGCTTGCTCTGCGACTGGTAAACCAGTTATTTTCCCTTCCCGGTCTATTTCTGCAAGTGGACTATCCCGCGCGGAAATCTCCGCGCCCCTTTGCGGGGTAAGGCACTTTTGCGCCTCTTTTTTCTGCATGTGCTTCCCTAAATATATCTGCCAAGGTTTTTTTACCCCTGGCAGAACCAGGGGGGTATTAAGCCTGAAGGCAGCAACAAAAAACCCCGACGGGGAGGCGTCAGGGTCTTTTATCTAGAGATAGGGTATGCAGTGACCCACAAGGTCAGCCCTTGAGGATCTGTTTGTAAAGACGGATGTACTCATTGGCGGATCTGCCCCAGCTGTTGTCACAGCCCATGGCCCGGTCTACCAGAACATTCCAGCCCTCCTTGTCGGAGTTGTAGGCGTAGATAGCCCGGTGCAGAGAGTGCAGCATATCGCCGGTGTTGTAGGTTTTAAAGGTGAAGCCGTTGCCCTGGCCATCGCCGCTGTCGGTGATGGAATCCTTCAAGCCGCCGGTCTCCCGCACCACCGGTATGGTGCCGTACCGCAAGGCGATCATCTGGGATAGGCCACAGGGCTCAGACTTGCTGGGCATCAGGAAAATATCCGCCCCCGCGTAAATCTTGCGGGAGAGCTCCGGCACAAAGCCCAGGCACATGACAAACCGTCCGGGATACCTTTCCTGCATCCACTTGAAGTAGTTTTCGTACTCCAGGTCGCCGCTGCCCAACACCACAAACTGAGCGTTGGAGTATTCCATCACATTGTCAATGCCTTCCTTCACCAAATCCAGCCCTTTATGGGACACAAGCCGGGTCACCATGCCAATGATGGGCAGGTCCGGATTTTGCTCCATGCACAGACGCTCCTGGAGCTTTTGCTTATTGACCGCTTTATTGGCCTTGTCCTCCTTGGAGTAGTGGGCATAGATATTGGGATCGGTAGCCGGGTCGTAGTTGACGGTGTCGATGCCGTTTAAAATGCCGGAGAGCTTCCAGCTGCGCTCCCGCAGGATGGGATCCAGCTTGTGGGAGAACCAGGGGTCCAAGATCTCCTGGGCGTAAGTGGGGCTCACGGTGGAAACCCAGTTGGCGCACTCAATGGCGCCCTTCATCAGGTTCACATCCCGGTTGAACTCCAGCAGGGAACTTTCGTAGTTGGGGATGCCGAACACATCTTCCAGAATCTCCTTGCCGTACTGGCCCTGGTACTGGATGTTGTGAATGGTGAACAGGGTCTTAATCCCGGCGTACCACTCGTTGTTGGCATAGAACAGCCGGTAGTACACCGGCACCAAGGCGGTCTGCCAATCGTTGGTGTGGATAATATCGGGTTTAAAGTCGATGTAGGGCAGCATCTCCAAAATGGCGCGGGAGAAGAAGGCAAACCGCTCCGCGTCGTCAAAATGGCCGTAAATGCCCTGCCGCTTAAAGTAGTATTGATTGTCAATAAGGTAGTAGATGACGTTGTTCACCTTGGCCTCGAAAATGCCGCAGTACTGGCGCCGCCAGGCAACCGGCACGCTGATACTGGTGACAAAGCGCATCTGATCCCGCAGCTCCTGGGGAACGCCGTCGTACAAGGGTATCACAACCCGGCAGCCAATGAGCCGGGCGCGAAGAGCTTGAGGCAGGGAGCCCGCCACATCGGCGAGACCGCCGGTGGCGGAGAAGGGCAATGCCTCACTGGCGCAAAACAATACCTTCATGTAGATCTACCATAGCCTTTCCGCTCACAAGTTTCGTCAAGCCCCAAAAACGGGGGGCGCCCCGCCGTGAGCCAAGCGGAGAAAGTCCCACTCAGACTTTGCTGCCTTTCGCAACAAACACCGGGTAGGTCTGGTATCCCATCAAGGTGCGGTTGGGATCGAAAATGGTGTCTTTATCCGCCACCACAAAGTCCAGACGGCTGTTCTCGCCGATGACAGCGTCCTGCATGATCACGCAGTTGCGCAGCTTGGCGCCCTTATGCACCTGCACGCCTCTAAAGAGCACGCAGTTTTCCACTTCGCCCTCAATCAGGCAGCCGTCGGCAATGATGGAATTGGATACCTGGGAACCCAGTCCATACCGGGCGGGCATGTCGTCCCGGACCTTGGTGTAGATAGGCCGGCTGGGCTCAAACAGCTGGGAGCGCACCTTGGGGTCCATCAGGGCCATGTTGGCCTTGAAATAGCTGCCCAGAGAAGAGATGGAGTAGGCAGAGCCCGTGAACTCGTACCCACAGACGCGCATATCCGGCAAATTGCGCTGCAGCAGGTCCCGATCGAAGTCGTAGAGATTGCGGCTCATGCACTCCTCCACCATGGCCATCAGCCGCTTGCGGCTGATCAGGCACATGCCCATGCCGAAGTTGCAGTCCGTATCGCTGCCGCGCTTGACCACCATGTCCCGGATGAAGCCTTCGGGGTCCACGGTGTAGACCACGTTTTTATCCGTATCGGGAGAGGTGCCGTGGCGGTAGACGATGGTGATGTCCGCCTCTTTGGCGGTGTGCAGAGCAAACACTTCTTTATAGTCGATGTTGGCCACAGTATCGCAGTCGGAGAGGAGCACATACTCCTCCTTCGAGTTGCGCAAAAACCGCATGATGGAGGCCAGGGAGCTGATCTTTCCCTCGGTGCGCATGGTCTCTGCGCCGAAGGGGGGCAGCAAGAACAGGCCTTCCCGCTTCCGGGACAGATCCCAGGACTTGCCCGAGCCCAAATGGTCCATCAGGGATTGATAATTCTGCTCGGTGATGACGCCCACCTTGTTGATGCCGGAATTCACCATGTTGGACAGGGGGAAATCCACCAAACGATAGCGGCCGCCATAGGGCACAGAAGCCATCACCCGGTTCTGGGTCAGTTCACGCACTCGCTCTTCATGTACATAGGCAAACAGAATGCCGATTACGTCATTGCCGCGCATTACTTCGCCACCTCCTCAGCGTCGATCATAGCCTTGGGGGGCACCACCGAATCGGGAGCCAGCGTGCAGCCCGGGCCGATGACGGCCACGCCCCAGTCTTCTTTGTTTTCCATGTCCTCAGGCCGCTGGCCCACCACGGAGTTGGCCCCTACCACAGAGTTCTCCGCCACAATGGCGTACTGTACGGTAGCGCCCTCTTCAATGCGGGCGCCAGGCATGATAATAGAATCCCGCACCACAGCGCCGGGAGCTACATACACACCCGCAAACAGCACGGAGAAGTCCACCTCGCCGTAGACGTTGCAGCCCTCTGCCGCCAGGGAGTTCTGGATGGTGGCTCCCTTGGCCACGTAATGGGGCGGCATCACCGGGTTGCGGGAATAGATGCGCCACTCAGGGTCGTTCAAATCCAGGGGCACATTGGGATCCAGCAGGTCCATGTTGGACTCCCACAAGCTTTCGATGGTGCCCACATCTTTCCAGTACCCCTCGAACCGGTAGGCGTACATGCTCTCACCAGCATTGAGCATGGCAGGCAGCACGTTTTTGCCGAAGTCATTCTGGCTCTTGGGGTCCTCTTCGTCCTCTTCCAGGTACTTGCGCAGTTTCTCCCAGGTGAAAACATAGATGCCCATGGACGCCTTGTTGCTCTTGGGCTTTTTGGGCTTTTCATCGAACTCGTAGATGGAGCCGTCCTCGTTGGTGTTCAAAATGCCAAAGCGGGAGGCCTCCGCCATGGGCACCTCGTACACGGCGATGGTGCAGGCGGCGTTTTTCTCCTTGTGGAACGCCAGCATTTTGGAGTAATCCATCTTGTAAATATGGTCGCCGGACAGGACCACCACATAGTCGGGGTTATACCTTTCAATGAAAGGAATGTTCTGATAAATGGCGTTGGCAGTGCCCTTGTACCAGTCGGTCTTCTTCTGCTTCTGGTAAGGGGGCAGCACGTGCACGCCGGCATTGTTGCTGTCCAAATCCCAGGGCTGGCCGTTTCCAATGTAATCGTTGAGCTCCAAAGGCTGATACTGGGTGAGCACGCCCACCGTCTCAATGCCGGAGTTCACGCAGTTGGAAAGGGGAAAATCGATGATGCGGTACTTGCCGCCAAAGGGCACCGCGGGCTTGGCGAGGTTCCTCGTCAAAACACCCAGCCGGCTGCCCTGGCCGCCGGCAAGCAGCATGGCCACAACCTCTTGTTTGGGTAACATTTTAGCGTCCTCCTAATCTTTCAATGTTTATGTGTGAAAAAGCGGCCCATCCCTGGGGATGCCCCGCCGGGAAGGCGGGCCGCTTCTTTACCCCAGTGTCAGGGGGCTTTCGCCCCGGTCTTTTTCTTGCCGCCCCGGGCAGGCTTTTTCTCTACCTTGGGCTTGGCTTCCGCGGCGGGTTTCGCCTTGGCCGCGGTTTTGGATGCCGTCTTTTTGGCGGGCGCGCGCCGGACCCGCTTGGGGGTCTTTTTCACGCACTCCAGGAAGAACACCGAGCAGCCCGGCAAGGTCAGCGAGACGCTTTGCTCGCAGCCGTGCATGGGCACGTCCTGGGTCTTGATGGCGCTGCCGTTGGTCACGCCGCCGCCGCCGAACTCCTTGGCGTCCGAGGTGAACACCTCGGCCCAGGTGCCCCGGATGGGCACGCCGATGCAGTAGTTCTCCCGCTGGACGGGCACAAAGTTGCACACCGCCACCAGCTCCCGGCCGTCCTTGGCCTTGCGGCGGAAGGCGATGACGCTTTGCTGGTAGTCGTCGTTGGAAATCCACTCAAAGCCCTCCCAGGAGAAGTCGATCTCCCACAGCTCGGGGCGGGAGAGGTAGAAGTGGTTCACCGCCTTGAAGAAGGCCTGGGCCTGCTGGTGCTCGGGGTACTGGAGCAGGCCCCACTCCAGCTCCTTTTCAAAGTTCCACTCGTTCTTCTGGGCAAATTCCGTGCCCATAAATTGGAGCTTCTTGCCCGGGTGGGCCATCATATAGCTGACGAAAGCCCGCATCTGGTCGGCCTTCATCTTGTCGTCGCCGGGCATCTTATTGATGAGAGACCCCTTCCCGTAGACCACCTCGTCGTGGGAGATGGGCAGGATGAAGTTCTCGGAGAAAGCGTAGAAGAAGGAGAAGGTCAGGGCGTCGTGGTTGCCGCTGCGGAACAGCGGGTCCATGGACATGTAGCGGAGCATGTCGTTCATCCAGCCCATGTTCCACTTGTAGTTAAAGCCCAGCCCGCCCACATAGGTGGGCTTGCTCACCAGAGGCCAGGAGGTGGATTCCTCCGCGATCATCATGCAGTGGGGCGCCTCTGCAAAGGCCGCCTCGTTGAGGGCCTGCAAAAAGGCCACCGCCTCATAATTCTCTTTGCCGCCGTCCTTGTTGGCGATCCATTCCCCGTCCCGGCGGTTGTAGTCCAAATACAGCATGGACGCCACAGCGTCCACCCGCAGGCCGTCAATGTGGAACTCCCGCAGCCAGTACACAGCGCTGGACATCAAAAAGCTCTGCACCTCCGGCTTGCCGTAATCAAAGACCAGCGTGCCCCACTCTTTGTGCTCTCCCTTGCGGGGGTCCTCGTACTCGTAGCAGGGTGTGCCGTCAAAAAAGGCCAGACCTGCCGCATCTCGGGGGAAGTGGGCAGGCACCCAGTCCATAATGACGCCGATGCCCGCCTGGTGGCACCGGTCCACCAAGCGCATAAAATCCAGAGGCTGGCCATAGCGGGAGGTGGGGGCAAAATACCCGGTCACCTGATAGCCCCAGGAGGCGTCAAAGGGATACTCCGTCAGGGGCATAAACTCAATGTGGGTGAACCCCATTTCCTTCACGTAAGGGATGAGCTCATCTCCCAGCTTGTCGTAGGAAAACACGCTGCCATCCTCGTATTTGCGCCAGGACCCTGCATGAACCTCGTAGATGTTCACCGGCCCCTCGTAGTGGGGATGCTCCTCCTTGGCCTGCAGCCAGTCTTGGTCGTGCCAGGTGTAACCGTCCAATTCCACCCAGCGGGAAGCGGTGCCCGGCCGGGTTTCCGAGTGGCGGGCAAAGGGGTCTGCCTTGTAGGAATCCTCCCCTTGGGCGGTTTTGATGTAGAATTTATAGAGCTCGAAGGGCTCGAACACAAAGTCCGTGTAGCCCTCCCACACGGCGTCGTCGATTTTTTTCAAGGGATACTTTGCCTTATCCCAGTTGCAGAAATTTCCCACCAGGGAAACCTCTCTGGCGTGGGGCGCCCACACACGGGCCACCATGCACTCCTTTCCCTGATGGACGGCCTTGTGCAGGCCCAAATACTCGTAAGAACGCCGGTTGGTTCCATTGCGGAACAGGTAGAGCGGAATGTTTTCCGGCTTCTTTGCACCGCCGGATGGCTTCAGGTTCTTTTCACGTTCCATAGCTCGAACGCTCCTTTTCCCCGGGTAAACGGTTTCTTTGTAGTAATCATAGCATAAACAAAAAAAATTTCAAGTGGTTTTTAGTTATTTGATTTAAATCCTGGTAAAAAAATTTGCAATCTTTGTAATTCCTGAACAAAATCTTGGTCTGGATTCTGTGTAACCCCACACGGCTCCTCCGCTGATTCTACCACAGGCCCCCAGTCGAACCGTGCCGGATTTTCAGAAGCGGCGGCCCACAAAAAAGGACGCACTGTAACCTGCAAGCCGTTACAGTGCGTCCCGTCACAAAAGAAAACGAGAGACTCTTCCTTAAAAATTGTTTGAAAAAAGCGCAACGCTGTGGAAAGGCGCCCATCACGGGTTTCGCTCTACCGAGCGCACCTGCAGGCGATCCCCCTCCACCGTAAAGCGCACTTCCAGCCCGGCAAAGGACAGGCCGTACACCCGCTGGGGATCCCGATGGTAGGAGGGCCGGGGATCTTGCGCCAACACTCCCAGCAGCGCCTGCCGGCGCTCAGGGGGCACAAGGTCCAACAGTTCGGGCGGAAACTCCACCTGCAGATGGTCCTCCCGGTGGGCGTCGGAGAAGCTTCCTGTGGCCTGGGGACGGCAGTCCGCCAAAGGCACATAGGGCTTTACGTCAAAAATGGGGGTACCGTCCAGCAGGTCCGCCCCCCGCACCCACAAAACAGGGCCTGCCGGATCCTGCAGATCCACCCGCTCCAGCCGCACGCAGGAGAGACCGATGGGGTTGGGCCGAAAGGGAGAGCGGGTGGCGAACACTCCCATGCGCCGGTTTCCTCCCAGACGGGGCGGCCGCACAGTGGGGGACCACCCCTGGCTCTCCGTAAACTGCCAGAGCAGCCACAGGTGGGAGAAATCCTCCAGCCCTCGGAAGGCCTCCGGCACCCGGTAGGGAGGCAAAAACTCCACCCGGCCCAGAAGCTCCTCCACCAGGCCGCTCTGTCGGGGAATGCCGAATTTCTCCGAAAACTCTGTGCGAATGTGGCCGATAGGCTCCAGGGTCAAAGACTCCCCCTTCAAAACAGAGCTTCCTCCGCTTCCGAGGCCTGGGCAAAGGGGCCAGGCAGAGGGTTCGGCTCTCTGTGCCGTCCAAAGTAATCCCGGTCAAACTGAATGGGCGTGCCGTCGGGATTCTCAAATTTCTCCTCCGGTTCAAAGGCCTCTCCCAAAAGCGCCGTGGACACAAAGGGTGTTTTCACAGAAGGAAGTTTCCGGTACAAGTCTGTCTCCAAGGTGTACCGGCCGCCTTCCTCCCGCAGCCGCAGAGTGACAGGCTCCGGCACAATCGCAGGGGACTCCTCCTGCTCCCAGGGGCGCGCGCCTCCGAAATAGACGTTGCCCGCCGCCCACACAGGCAGATGGCTGTAGTACCGGTCGCTGGGTGCGGATCCCATGCCGCAGTAGCCTTCAAACTGCTTGTCCCACTCCTGGAAAGTGGGATATCCATCGTAGGGGAAGGTGCCCACCTCCACGTTGCTGTCGTCCCAGGTGTTGGGTTCCTCCTTGGCGCGCTGCGCCAGCTTCTCCAAAGCGGGATGCACCGGCTGCTGCACAAACAGGTTGTTGTAAAAGCGCACGTCCCCGTGGAGGAAGGTCATAAAGCCCAGCACCTCCGTCCGGTGGGGCACATGGTAGGGGGTGTACCGGGGAGAGGGCAGGTTGGGGGCCCCGTTGTCCGTGCCTTTGCCCACGCAGGTCAGGCTTCCCCCAATCAAATTGTGCACCACAGCGATGCCCTGGGCTGCCAGCTTTAAGGAACGGGTGGACAGCAGGATGTTGTTGTCGATCAGCGTGGGCCCGTGGGACACCTCCACAAAGATGTCCTCCCCCATGCCCTGGAGGGCTTCGGGAGCCGGGTCTTCCCCCAGGTTGGGCAGGGTGTTGTCGTGGAATAGGTTTTGGGTGACCCGGGTGCCCTGGGCCTGCCAGTCCAGCCAGAGGCCACGGGTGCAGTGGTGAATGTGGTTGCGCCGGTAGACCACGTCGATGGCCGCATGCATTTTAATGCCGCCGATCTCCGCGCCGGACAGGTTCTGCTTGTTGTTGATGTGGTGGATGTGGTTGTCCTCAATCAGGGAGAACACCCCGCCCAGATGGCCCACAATGCCCGTCTGGCCGCAATCGTGAATGTTGCACCGGCGAATGATGTGATGGCCGATGTTCTCTTTGGTCCAGCCCTGGATCTGTGCCAGGCAGATGCACTCCCGCTCGGTCTGGGTGCCGTCCTTGTACTTTTTGTGCAGCCACTTGTTGTCGTTTTCCGGCTGGAGATACTTGCCCAAGGAGATGCCCGAACACTTGGAGTCGGAAATTTCACAGTCCTCCATGATCCAGCCTTTGGCCCAGTGAGGGCCCACCATACCCTCTTGGTAGGCGGTAGGCGGCGCCCACTGGGTGGCCGCCTGCCGGATGACAAACCCGGACAAGGTGATGTAGTTCACCCCGGTTTTGCTGGGATAAAAGCAGTTGCGGCGCACGTTGATCTCCACATTCTCCCGGTTGGGGTCAGCCCCGTGGAAGTTGGCGTACAGAACCGTGCAGTCCCCCTCCTGGCAGGTGTACCACCGGTAGACGGTGAACGCCGGATCCCAAGAGGCTTTGTCCACCTGGGGATCCAGCACCCCTTCCAAATCTTCCGACTCATACAGGGATTTGCCGTTTAAGTAGACCTCCCCGGTGTGGAAGGGCTTTTGGGGCACGTACCAGTCCCCTTCGATCAAGGTGGTGTAGGGGTTGTAGTCTCCAAACAGGCCGTTGGAGACCCGGGCCACCCACACGCCCCCCTGGTAGGGCTGCCAGGATTTGATGACCTCCGCCCCAGTGATCACCGCGCCTCCCGGCACCTGAGAGCGGTAGGTGATCCGCTGGTCTTCGCCGGCGCCGCCGTTTTTAGGATCCACCCACTCCCGGTAAAAGCCGGGCAGAACCAGCACCTCGTCCCCCGGCATGGCCGCCTGGGCCGCCTCGGAAATGGTCTGATAGGGCGCCTGCGGGGAACCATCCCCACTGCGCTTTACACTGGCGGAAACATACAGTTTCAAAGCAATTCCTCCCTCGCAAAAGTCCCCGCCGTCTTATCCAAACACAGGAACAGCCCCTGCAAACGGCTGGGTTCAGGGTGATTGTAGCATTGGTGGAAAGGGATGTCAACCGGGACCCACTACGCAAACAGATCCACATAGGAAATGGCCGGCGTCTGGCTGCCGTCAAACACCAGTTTCACAATCCACGGCTTGCGCTTTACCATGTCCAGAAAGTCCGCAAACCCGAAGACCCCGTCATAATAGCGGAGGATGGAGGCCAGCGCCATGCCGTGGGTTCCCACCACCACGCTCTCCCCCGCATGCTCCCGCAGGATCTTCTCCAGTGCGTCTATGTTTCTCTTTTGCAGGTCTGCAATGCTCTCGTCCCCCGGCAGTTTAAAGGTCAAGTCGTTCCAATACTGCTGGATAAAGGGGAAATACACCTGGTCGGCATAGGTATCCCCCACTGTTTCGTGCTCCCGAAAAGCCTCCACCGTTTCCACGGGCAGCTTCTGCTCCTGGGCAAAAGGGCGCACGGTGTCCACCGCCCTTTGATAGGGGCTGGAAAAGACCGCTTGTATCTGCTTGTCACGCAGATAAGCGGTCACCAAGGCGCAATCCTTTTGCCCTTTCGGGGTGAGCGGCCGGGTTCTGGCGTCCAGCACAGAGCCGTCCGACTGGGCATGGCGAACAAAATACACGGCCGTCATACCGCTTCTCCTTCCCTAACAGAAAGCGCCCCCACAACCGTGGGAACGCCTCCAGTACTGTCTATTTTTTGCGGACGAAAGCCTTCTTGGGCATTTTGCAAATGGGGCAGGTCCATTCGGCGGGCAGCTCCTCAAAGCCGAAATTGGGATCGCTGTACACATACCCGCACACGGAGCACACAAAACTCTCCCCGCTGGATTTGTCAAAGGTCTTTGCCGGGGGCAGGTACGTGGGAGATTTTTTGGGAGACGCGCCCCCCAACTGCTCCACGTAATACCGATAGGTCATGGGCACGCCCACGGCCTCGTCGCTGCCGGCGATAATCTCCGCCACAAACACCGCTTGGTCCTGGATTTCCATCCGTTCTTTCACCCGGCACAGGAACCAGCAGCAGGTGTTTTCCTTGATGACCGGCACCCCTTCGATGAGCACCTTGTGGCGCACGTTCTCCAGCTTATCCGCCTTCCGGCCGGAGACAAATCCCAGCGCTCCGATCACCGTGGCGGGGGTGTCTTCCGACAGGACCGAGATGGAGAAAATCCCCTCTTTTTCAATGCACGAACAACTGTAATTCTGCTTGCTCATAGCCAGAGCCACCAAAGGCGCGTCCGCCGGGGTGGCCTTGGAGATCTGCAGCACCGTATTGACAATACAGGCGTTGGGGCGGCTGCCGTCCTTCACGCCGATGGCATACATGCCGTAGGAAAGGTTTCCCAAAACCATGGGTTTCACTGCGTGTACCTCCTTTGCAAAGTAAGTAAGTCCCCTGTTTCATCATACCGGCTTTTAGGGCTCTGTATGCTTGATCTTTTCCCAGTAGGCCCGAAAGCTCTGCTCGTTTTTGTTATCTCCCCACTGATAGTAGCGGGCGTCCCGCAGGCTGTCCGGCAAATACTGCTGGGGCAGCCAGTGGTGGGGGGCGTCGTGAGGATACTGGTAAAACTGCCCCTTGCGCGCCACCTCGGCGGAGTCGTAGTGCTTGTTTTGCAAATTTCGGGGGATGGGCCCGGCCTTTCCCGCCCGGATGTCTTCAATAGCCCTGTCCAGGGCCGTGTAGGCGGAATTGGACTTGGGCGACAAGGCCACCAGCACCGCCGCGTCCGCCAGGGGAATACGGGCCTCGGGCAGGCCCACCATCAATGCGGCGTCCACCGCCGCTTTCACCACGGGGATAATCTGCGGCCAGGCAAGGCCCACGTCCTCGCAGGCGCACACCAGCAGCCGCCGGCACACCGAAGGCAAATCCCCCGCCTCCAGCAGACGGCCCAAGTAGTGGACGGTGGCGTCCGGGTCGGAACCACGCATGGACTTTTGAAAGGCGCTCATCAAGTCGTAGTGCTCGTCCCCGTTTTTGTCGTAGCGCATGGTGCTTTTCTGGGTCAGCTCCCGGGCGGCTTCCAAGGTCACCTCAATATGGGGGCCGCCTGTATCACTGGCCAACGTGGAAAGTTCCACGGCGTTCATGGCCTTGCGCACGTCCCCGCCGCAATGGGAGGCGATGTGGGAACACACCCCCTCCTCCGGCAGGATGGGCCGGCCCTCTTCCTCTGCCAATATTCGGAAGGCTCGCTCCACGGCTTTCTCAATCTCCCCGCTCTCCACAGGCTTGAACTCAAACACAGTAGAGCGGCTTAAAATGGCGTTGTACACGTAGAAGTAGGGATTTTCCGTGGTGGAAGCGATCAAGGTGATGGAGCCGTTCTCCATAAACTCCAGCAAGGTCTGCTGCTGCTTTTTGTTGAAGTACTGAATCTCGTCCAAGTACAGCAGCACACCGTTGATTCCCTCAAAGGTACGGGTGCTGGCCACCGCCTCTTTGATGTCCGCCGTAGAGGCGGTGGTGCCGTTTAATTTCACCAGGTGTCGCTTGGTGCTTTGGGCAATGAGGGAGGCCACGGTGGTCTTCCCCACCCCGGCGGGTCCATAAAACACCATGTTGGGCACCTCGCCCGCCTCCAGGATCTTCCGCAGGGCCCGGCCCGGCCCCAAAATGTGCTGCTGGCCCACTACCTGGTCCAAGGTGGTGGGGCGGATCCGGTCCGCCAATGGCGCTCCCATAAAAAGCCCCCCTTCTCCCGTTTTTCTCGAATTTGCTTTATTCTACCATCTTTTTCCCAAAAGCGCAACTAATTTACACAAACAAATGTTTGAAATTTCTTTTACTCAAAGCCATTCGGAGACGAGTGGTCGGCTTAGACCCTAGAGGAGATAGTGCTCGTGGTAAGACATCCCTCACGGAAACTCCCCAGCCCCCTTGCGGAACAAAGCTAACGTTTGTGTCTTTTTTACATTCACACAGTTTCCTAAGCGATTGTTGCCAAGCTTTTTGTGGTTCCCTGGCAGAACCAGGGGGTCTGCCTGAGGGCAGCAAAAAACCGCTGGAAGGTTCTCTTCCAGCGGCTTCTCTGCCAATCACACGGCCTCCCCGAAAAAAGGGAAAACCGGCGCTGTGGTTACTGATACAAGGGATACTTGCTGCAGATGGCGTCCACTCGGGCCCGGATGGCGTCGATCTTCTCTTCAAAGCCGTCCTCCATGCACAGGGCGATGCAGGCGGCCACCTCGTCCATATCCTCTTCCCGCAGGCCGCGGGTGGTGACGGCGGGGGTGCCCAGCCGCACGCCGCTGGTGGTGAAGGGGCTGCGCTTCTCTCCGGGGACGGTGTTCTTGTTGGCGGTGATGTACACCTCGTCCAGGCGGCGCTCCAGCTCCTTGCCGGTGAGCTCGCTGTCGGTCAGGTCGATGAGCATCAGGTGGTTGTCCGTGCCGCCGGAGACCAGCTGCACGCCCCGGCTCAGCAGGCCTTGGGCCAAGGCCTGGGCGTTTTTCACCACCTGCTCTCCGTAAGATTGAAACGCCGGCTGCAGCGCCTCGCCCAAGCACACAGCCTTGGCGGCGATGATGTGCATCAGGGGACCGCCCTGGGTGCCGGGGAAGATGGCCTTATCGATGGCCTTGGCGTACTCCTCCCTACAGAGGATCAGGCCGCCCCGAGGTCCCCGAAGGGTCTTGTGGGTAGTGGTGGTGACCACGTCGGCGTAGGGCACGGGGTTTTGATGAACCCCGGCAGCCACCAACCCGGCGATATGGGCCATGTCCACCATGAGCTTGGCACCGCAGGCGTCGGCGATCTCCCGGAATTTCTGAAAGTCGATGGCCCGGGGATAGGCGCTGGCCCCGGCCACAATCAGCTTGGGGCGCACCTCCAGGGCCTGAGCCATCAGCTTTTCATAGTCGATGCGGCCGGTATCCGGGTCCACGCCGTAGGCCACGAAGTTGTACAGGGCGCCGGACATGTTCACCGGGGAGCCGTGGGTCAGATGGCCGCCCTCGGCAAGATTCATCCCCAGCACCGTGTCTCCAGGCTGGAGCAAGGCAAAGTACACCGCCAAATTGGCCTGGGCTCCGGAGTGAGGCTGCACGTTGGCGTGCTCCGCCCCGAACAGCTTGCAAGCCCGGTCCCGGGCAATATCCTCCACAATGTCCACGCACTGGCAGCCGCCGTAGTAGCGCTTGCCAGGGTAACCCTCGGCGTACTTGTTGGTGAGCACAGAGCCCATAGCGGCCATAATCGCCGGGGAGACGATATTCTCCGAGGCAATCAGCTCCAGGTTCCGCCGCTGGCGGGCCAGCTCTTTGTCCATGGCCTGGCCCACTTCCGGGTCCTGGGCAGCTACAAAACCGATGGTGTCCATCAAATCCTTGTACATGGCGTTCGACTTCCTTTCTGTTTCAGATCCCCGGCAGGGAACAATCCCGCCGCTTTTCTTCATTATACAGGAAAACAGGTGAAATGACAACGAAAAAAGGGCTTCAAAAATGCACTCCCCCGCAGCAGCCCCTGTGCCGGGCAAGCCCGCCGGAACACTTACCCCCACCACCGAAGCAAACCTAAGAGGAGCAAATGGGCCGGGTAAAAGCCATAGACCACATACCGGGGCAGCCGCCGGCCCCGCTCCCCGTTGTACAGGGCCAGAGGAACGGCCGCAGCTATCGCCCAGCCCTGCACCCACCCTTGGTGGGCCAGGCAGTAAGCCCCTGTGCAGGCGCCCAGAGAGGCCACCGTGCCCGACAGGCTTCCCCGAAACAGGGAAAAACACACGGCCAGCAAAATGCCGTAGGCGCCGTAGTCCATGCCCAGCAGCTCCGCCGCCACGGCTAGACCGGCCCCTCCCAACCACCAGAGACCACCCCGCTCTACACAGCCAAGGGCCAGCAAAGCGCACAGCAGCGCAAAGAACACATTTTGACAGGGCAGAGCCCGGAATCCCCCGTACACAAAAAGCTGATAGGGGCCTTCCGACACCAGGGCAAACAGGGCCAGCCGCAGGGCATACCGCCTGCGGTGGGAGGTGTGGACAAACCCTTCGCTTAGGAGAAACAAAAACAGGGGAAAGGAAACCCTTCCCACCCAGCGCAGCCAAACTGCTTCCGGAAAAAAGGCCAGCCCTACGTGGTCCACCACCATGGTGGCCAAAGCGATTCCCTGCAACCCCGCCGACGTCATCCCAGCACTCCTCTCTCGCCGCCCTCCCCTAGGAGGGCCTTTTTCCCTATTTTTACACGGCACATGGCCCTTGTCAAGGCGAACCGGGTGCGGTACAATAGAAACCAGCAAACTCGGAAGGAGCGCTTTTTATGACAAAAAAAGAACGGGCCCTCCTGGCGGTGGAAGCCTTAAAGCAGGAATATCCGGGGGCCGTCTGCTCCCTGGAATACCAAGACCCCCTGCAGCTGCTCATCGCCACACGGCTTTCCGCCCAGTGCACGGACGCCCGGGTAAACCTGGTCACCCCGGCCCTGTTCGCCCGGTTTCCCACCTTGGAATCCTTCTGCGAAGGCACCGTAGAGGAAATTGGAGAACTGATCCGCTCCTGCGGGTTTTACAACACCAAGTCTAAGGATATTCTGGGCATGTGCCAAATGATTCGGGATGAGTTTGGAGGCACGGTACCGGACACCATTGAAGACCTGATCCGGCTGCCCGGCGTAGGCCGCAAAACCGCCAATTTGATTGTGGGGGACATCTATCACAAACCCGCTGTGGTGACGGACACCCACTGCATCCGCATTGCCGGACGTTTAGGCCTCACGGACAACACCGCCCCGGAAAAGGTGGAGAATGACCTGCGGGCCATTCTTCCCCCGGAGGAGTCCAACGACTTCTGCCACCGGCTGGTGCTCCACGGCCGGGCGGTGTGCACCGCCCGGAAGGCCCATTGCGATGCCTGCTGCATGGCCCCCTTCTGCAAGAAAAAGGGCGTGGGCCCGGACGGGGAAAAGGTGCCGGTCAAGAAGAAAGCCTCTAAAAAGAAGGCATAACGCCCCTTTTACATCAAAACCACTAGTAAACTAGTGGTTTGCTCAGACCCCAGAGGGGGCAGTATTTGCTGACCCCTGGAAGGGGTACTAAAGGACTACCATCGCATCGCTTGCTCCGCAACTGGTAAACCAGTCACTTCCTTTTTCCCACTCATTTCTGCAAACCGCTGACTTTGTGCAGAAAACTCCGCGTCCCTTTAAGGGATAAGTCATCTTTGCGCCTTATTTTTGCACGTGTCTCCCCTAAAATATTTGCCAAGACTTTTTTATTTACCCCTGGTAGAACCAGGGGGGTTCCTAAGCCTAAAGGCAGCAACGAGAAAGGACAGCCGCTTTTGGCTGTCCTTTCTGCTGTGCTGGCGGTGTAATCCACAGGGAGCCATTAGGCTTGTTTCGGCTTGCCCAAGGCCTTTCGGGCCAGCTGGTCGGCCAGGTCGTTCCACGGGTTGCCCGAGTGGCCCTTCACCTTCACAAAGGTCAAATCCAGGGATTCCCTGGCTTGCTTGCACAGGGCGGCATAGGCCTGGGTGCCGGGTTTGTTGGCCTTCCACAACCCTAACGCCCACTTGCCCACTCCCTCGTAGTCGTGGTGGATCTCCAAGGCGGGGATGTGGTGGTCCAGGCAGTGGCGGATTACCGCCACCGCCCCTAGGATCTCCCCGGCCACATTGCGCATTTCCGCCAGGGACGGATCCTTATACTTTTTGGAAAAAAGCAGCCGCTCCCCCTGCCAGAACAGCACGGCCCCACAGGCAAACTCCCCGGTTTCCTGTGAGAAGCTGCCGTCCACATAGGCCACCGCCCGGTCCGGCCGCTCCGGAGGCAGGGAGGCGTCCTCCTGGGAAGACCCTGCAGCCGCTTGGAGAAAAGCTTCCGCCTCCTCCCGGGTGGGGAAGCCCTTGTACACCACCCCTTTCACCCCGTGGACCTGGGCTTTGCATGCCTCCCAGGACTCGTAGATTCCGTCCCCGTCCCGACCATTCTGCACCGCGTAAACCTTTTTTCCCATCACGTTTCCCCTTTTCCCGTAGTTCTTTTTTCCAAGCCATCCGCCTGTAAGGAAAGCTGGGCACAGCGTTCCCACCACGCCCTCGCCAGGAGGACGGCGTTCTCTTCCACCGGCCTGCATCCATCCAGCTGCAGCACGGGGCAAGAGAGGGAGGCCAGCCACCGTCTGTGCCTCTCCTGGGTGGTGTCTCCTGTGCCCCGCTCGTAATCCGGCACGGCTTGCAGCGCCTGCTGATGCTGGCTGTACAGATCCCCGCCAGGAAGCACCCGGCTGCCAAACCGGGCCAGTTCCCGCTGATGAATCCGCTGGGCCCGCAAAGAAGGCGGAGCGCTCAGGAACACCGCCAGCTGGAAAAAGCGGTCAAAGTGCTGGTGGAAGGAGTCCATAGAGCCCGCCATAACAAAACAGCCGGCTTGCTTTACAGCCGCCATCAGCCGGGATATTTTCTCTTCCCGGGGGACCAGAACGGAAAACGGCCGCTGGGTATCCCATCGCCAGATGTAATCGTCCAGATCCAAAAAGGCGCAGTCCACAAACCGGACCACCTCTTTGCCCAAAAGAGTCTTCCCTGCGCCGGAAGGCCCGGTCACAATCATACCCTGCGGCACGACTCAGCCTCCGAACAGAGGGGTGGACAGGTACCGGTCCCCGGTGTCGGGCAGCAGCGCTGCCACCGTTTTCCCCGGCTGCTCCCGGGCCACCTGGCAGGCTGCCCACAATGCCGCCCCGGAGGAGATGCCTACCAAGATTCCTTCGGTTTGCGCAAACTCCCGGGCAGCGGCATACGCCTGTTCCTCCGTGCAGGCCAGCACCCGGCTGCACAGGGACAGATCCAGCACCGAAGGGACAAACCCCGCCCCTATGCCCTGCAGCCCATGAGAGCCGGCTCTGCCCTGGGTCAGCACGGGAGAGCCCGCAGGCTCCACCCCCACCAGGGCAATCTCCGGCCGTTTCTCCCGCAGATAGCGCCCCACGCCGGTGAGGGTACCCCCCGTGCCAATGCCCGCCACAAACGCGTCCAGCTCTCCTTCGGACTGCTCCCACAGCTCGGGCCCCGTGGTCTCGTAGTGGGCCTGGGGGTTGGCCGGGTTTTCAAATTGGCCGGGGATATAGCTGCCGGGGATCTGGGCGGCCAGCTCCTCTGCCTTGGCGATAGCTCCCGCCATGCCCCGCTCCCCGGGGGTCAGCACAATTTGGGCTCCGTAGGCCTGCAGCAGGTCCCGGCGCTCCCGGCTCATGGTCTCCGGCATGGTGAGCACCACCCGATACCCCAGCACAGCCCCCACCGCTGCCAGGCCGATGCCGGTGTTTCCCGAGGTGGGCTCTACCAACACCGACCCTGGGGAGAGCTTCCCCTCCTGCTCCGCCCGGCGGATCATCCACAAGGCCACCCGGTCTTTCACGCTGCCGGCGGGGTTTAAGTACTCCAGCTTGCACAGCAGCCGCCCGGAAAGCCCCCGGGCCGCTCCAAAGCGAGAGGCCTCCAGCAGCGGAGTGCCTCCCACCAGCTCTGTAAAATCCCGTACCAAACGTCCCATAAGCGCCGCCTCCTTTTTTGGAAAAAGCTTTTCCTACACTATACCGGGCCCGGGAAACTCTGTCAAGGGGAAAGCCCCCTGGGCAGGCTGTGAAAAAGCCACCTCATTTCCAAAGGATTTTCGGCATTTCCGCCCTCAGAAAAAGCCGGAACATTCCTTGCCAAACACAGGGATTTACGGTATAATGGGACGGTATGCTGTGGAACGTGGACATAAAGGAGCTTTTCTGCTATGAAACATAAAACGAAAAAACCCCTTTGGATCGCCTTGACCTGTGTGCTGGTCCTGGCTGTAGCCGCCTTTTGCCTGTGGTTTTTCTGGCTGCGGAACGTGTGGGGCGCGGCAGGCGCCGACCCGGTGTATGTGGAGAACGTGGGAGACATCGCCGGGCTGAACACAGGGTCTGCCCCCCGTTTCTCCGGGGTGGTGGAACCCCAGGATACCTATGAGGTGCAAAAGGACGACAGCAAAACCGTGGCGGAAATCTACGTGGCGGAAGGAGACCTGGTGAACGTGGGCGATCCTCTGTTCCGCTACGACACGGAACAGATGGACATGGACCTGCAGCAGGCCCAACTGGACCTGGAAAGCATCGCCAATCGGATCACCACCCTGGAAAACCAGAAGGAAGATCTGGAGGACGAAAAGAAGCAGGCCTCCAAAGACGAGCAATACTCCTACACAGTGCAGATCCAGGCGGTGGAGCTGCAGATCCGCACAGAGGAGTACAACAGCGACATGAAACAAAATGAGATCACCCAGCTGGAAAGCTCCCTGCAAAACGCGGAGGTCTACAGCGAAGTGGCCGGCACGGTAAAAGAGGTCAACGAGACCCCTGCCACAGACGCCACCGGCCAGCAAAAGCCCTTTTTGTCCATTCTGTCTGGAGAGGGCTTCCGGGTAAAGGGGACTGTGTCCGAGCTGAACGTGGGATCCCTCTACCAGGGACAGGCAGTGACCGTCCACTCCCGGGTGGATGAGGCCCTGGTTTGGTCCGGGGTGATCGACACCATCGAGACCGAGCCCACCACCGACACCAACGCCAACATCTACTACGGTGCGAACAGCGGCCAGCAGAGCTCCAAATACAATTTCTACGTGACTTTGAACAACCTGGACGGCCTCATCCTGGGCCAGCACGTGTACATTCAGCCGGACCTGGGCTTGGATCTTCCCGCCGGGCTGTGGCTGCCCGCCTTCTACATTGCCCACGACGAAGAGGGCAGCTATGTGTGGGCCCAGGGAGAGGACGGCTCCCTGGAAAAGCGCACGGTGCTTCTGGGTGAGTACGACTCCTCCAACGACCGGTACGCCATTTCCGAAGGGGTCACCGAGGAGGACTTTATTGCCGCTCCCCAGGAAGACCTGCAGGAGGGCATGCCCACCACCACCTCCTCCAACCTGGCCTCTGAGGACAGCGGCACGGTTCCCGGAGGAGAGGACATGGACGGCACGGTGGACGGAACCACCGATCAGCCGGTGGATCCCGGCATGGGCGTCCTGCCTGAAGTGGATGCAGGCACGGCGGAGGTCTTGCCGGAGGAAGGCGGAGAGACCGAAGGCACGGAGGACTATGCCGACGACGGAGAGGGAGCTGCCAGCGACAGCTTAGAGGGCTCCCCCATGGAGGGCCTGGCGCGATGATGCTGGAGCTGAAAAACATCTGTAAAACCTACACCCAGGGCAAGCTGGAAGTGCCGGTGCTCAAAGAGATTTCCCTCTCTGTGGAAGAGGGAGAGTACGTGGCCATTATGGGGCCTTCCGGCTCTGGAAAGACCACCTTGATGAACATCATTGGCTGCCTGGACAGCCCCACCTCGGGGGAGTATCTGCTGGAGGGCGAGGACATTGCCCAGAACAGCGACTCCAAGCTTTCCGACGTGCGGCTGAAGAGCATTGGCTTTGTGTTTCAGAGCTTTTACCTGCTCTCCCGGCAGTCCGCTTTGGAAAATGTGGCCCTGCCTTTACTGTATGCAGGGGTGCGCCGGAAAGAGCGCCTGGAGATTGCCCGCAAGGCGTTGGAACGGGTGGGCCTGGGAGACCGGGTGCAGTTTAAACCCACCCAGCTTTCCGGCGGCCAGTGCCAGCGGGTGGCCATTGCCCGGGCCATTGTAAACAACCCGAAAATCCTCCTGGCCGACGAGCCCACCGGCGCTCTGGACACCCAATCGGGAGAGCAGATCATGGAGATCTTCCAGCGGCTCAACCGGGAGGGAGTCACCATTGTGATGATCACCCACGAACAGGAGATCGCCGCCCACGCCCGGCGGGTGCTCCACATTCGGGACGGCCGCCTGCTGGAGGGGACATCCGCGCCCCAGGCGGAGGGCCCCTCCCTGCCGGGAGATCTGCTTCCCCCTGCTTCCTTCCAGGTGGGCTCCGGTAAGGCGGCTCCCCAGCGGCCTGCCGCTCCCCGGCCGGCTCCTCCTGTGGAGCAGGCGGCAGTACGGGAAGCTGCGCCCTTCCTGCCCCGCCGGGACAGGAAGCCGGCTTCGGAAGGCCCCCGGCATGCGGCCCCCAAATCATGGAGCCAGCCCCCTTCCCAACGGAAGACACCTGCCTCCAGGCCTCCGGTCCGGCAGGCCAGAGGAGCGGAAACCCTCCCTCCCCCCTTGGAGGTGCGGCGCAGCCAACCGTCCCGGCAGGACCAGCCGGGTGGGTTTGGCTCGCCCATTTCCATCGATTTGAGCGGTGCCTTTGCCCCGCCACCTTCCCGGGAAAAGCCCAGGAAGGTACCTGGGAAACAGCGCCCCCTGTGGGGCTCCTCCAAGCGGCCCCTGCCTCAGTCGTAACATGCGGCTGGGCACTGGATCCGCTGCCAGTTTGCAAAGGGGAGCACTCCCCTTACGGGAAAGGAATCCACGCCCATGAGCATAAACAAAAAAGCGAAGAAAAACCTGGTGATTGCCTCGGTGATGTCCGTCGTAGTGGTAGCTGCTGCCTTGGGAATCTGGTTTTTCCTGCAATACCAACAGGACCGCAAAACGGTGGACGTGGTGCCGCTGATGCAGGTGACCACCACCTATTGGGGAGACCAAACCTACTCCTCCGGCACGGCAGCCAGCGACAACCTGCAGGAGATCTATCCTTCCACAGAGCAGACCATCTCGGACATCTATGTGGCGGAAGGCCAGCAGGTGCAGGTGGGAGATCCCCTGGTCCAGTACGATAAGACCCGTCTGGAGCTGGATGTGGAATCCAAGGACCTGGCGGTGAAGCAGGCGGAGATCAAGCTGGACGACGCCCAAGAGCAGTTGGAAAAGCTGCGCAAAACCACCCCGATCTCCACGCCCCGGCCCACCCGCACACCTGGTACCGCCGCCACCCCGCGGCCTTCTACGCCCACTCCGGCCCCCACCAGGACACCGTCTCCTACGGCTGCCCCTACCGCCACCCCTGCGCCGGAACCCACGGTGCCCCCGGCGGACGTGACTCTGTACCAGAGGCTGGACAAGGACTCCCGCCCCTATGCAGGCAGCGGCACCACGGAGGATCCCTACGTGTTTTTGTGCACAGCCAACTGCACCATGACCCGGGAGTTTTTAGAGCTGCTGTTGGGCCTGGGGGTAGAGGAGGGCGCCACCCCGCCGCCGGATCAAGTGCTCTACTCCCCCTTTGCCGCCGTCTTTGAGGTGCGGGAGGGAGACTCCAACTACGGGGAACTGATCACCTCCTTCCGGCTGGACGGCACCCAGCTGACCGCCGGCTTCGATCAGCTGGAGCAACTGGAAGATGGGGAGACCTTGGAGTCCGTGGCGGATATCTTCGACGCACCCCGTCCGGACGCACCGGACGAGGCCACACCCTCCCCCACCCGGGAACCGGACAACTACAACGACATGGGCTACACCCGTGAGGAACTCCAGGACCTGATTGCGGAAAAACGCCAGGGGATCAAGGATCTGCAGCTGGAGGTCAAACAGGCGGAGCTGGATTTGAAAAAGTCCCAGCTGGCCTTGGAAAATTCCACCGTGCGCAGCACCATTGAAGGGGTGGTGCGCACCTTGACCGACGTGACCACTGCCACCCAAAACGGCACCCCCTTCCTGGTGGTGTCCGGGGAGGGCCAGTTCTTTGTCCGGGCCACCCTCAGCGAAAGCCTGCTGGGCAGTGTGGCAGTTGGGGACACGGTAGATGTGATGTGCTATGACAACGGCATGAGCTACACCGCGCAGATTTCCACCATCTCCACCTATCCTGTGGAAAACGCTAACGGAAGCTACGGCGGTACCGGCAACCCCAACAGCTCGCAATACGAGTTCACCGCCGTGATCGACCAGCCCGAGGGGCTCACCAACGGCATGTACCTGGAGGTGACCCTGCACGTGCAGGGGGAGGCCAGCGCCGACGCCCTGTACCTGTGGAAGGCTTACATCCGGGAAGATGAGGGCGGCAGCTATGTGATGAAGGCCGGGGTGGACAACCGGCTGGTTAAGCAGTATTTGGAGCTGGGCGCCACCATTTACAGCGGGGAATACGTGGAGGTCAAAAGCGGGCTGACCGCGGAAGACTACATCGCCTTCCCCTACGGCACCGATGTGCAAGAGGGCGTCCGAGCTGTGGTGGAGGGCACGGAGGATCCGCCCCATCCGGAAGAGGACGGTTCAGAAAACATTGCCGTGGGCTCCTCCCAAGAGGAGGACAATCTGGAGGAAGACACTTCCTCCGCCCTGGCGCCGGACGGCCCCGTACTCTATGACGAGGGCGCTGTTGCAGACGCAAACGGCGCTGCCGCATTTACATTTTAAAGGGAGGGCGATGAAACATGCTTGAAAACATTCGCCTTTCCCTGCAAGGCATTTGGGCCCACAAGATGCGCTCTTTCCTGACGATGCTGGGCATTATCATCGGCATTGCCTCCATCCTGTCCATTGTGTCCACCATCAAGGGCACCAACGAGCAGATCAAACAGAACTTGATCGGCGCCGGCAACAACGTGGTGCGGGTGCAGCTGTACCGCACAGATTACGACTACGTATACGATATAGGCAACGAGGGCATTCCCCAGGGCATCACCCCGGTGGACGACGACCTGTACCAGGACATTTTGGATCTTCCCCAGGTGGAAGACGCCGCCCTCTACACCCGCCGGCAGTACGCCAATCCCCTGTACTACGGGAACAAGGAGCTCTCCGGCTGCGAGGTGCTGGGGGTGGACAACGCCTACTTTTCCACCTGCCGCTACACAGTAGACCGGGGCCGCACCTTTGTGCCGGCAGATTTTCAGGAGTTCCGGCCGGTGGCCATTCTGGACAGCGACACTGCCCAGCTCCTGTTCCAGGGGGAGGACCCCATCGGCAAAACCATTGAGTACAACGGCACTGCCTTGGTGGTCATCGGCGTGGTGGAGGAGCAAAACCAGTTTGAGCCGGTGATCAACTCCCTGGATGACTACTACCTGTACATGTCCAACTTTACCGCGGGGAAGGTCTTCCTTCCCAACGCCATTTGGCCCTCCCTCTTCGCCTACGACGAACCCCAGGAGGTGGCTGTACGTGCCGCAAACACCGAGGCCATGAGCCAGGTGGGCACCCAGGTGGCGGACCTGCTCAACCAGCAGAGCCAGAACGAGACCATCCAATACCGGGCAGAGGACGTGCTCCAGCAGGCCCGAGAGCTGCAGGACCTGTCCAACGCCACCAACCAACAGCTGATTTGGATTGCCAGCATCTCCCTGCTGGTGGGAGGCATTGGCGTTATGAACATCATGCTGGTGTCTGTCACCGAACGCACCCGGGAGATCGGCCTGAAAAAGGCCATTGGCGCCAAGAAATGGCAGATTCTCCTGCAGTTCCTTACAGAGGCCGCCGTGCTCACCAGCCTGGGAGGCGTTCTAGGTGTGGCGGCAGGCATAGGCTTGGCCCAACTGGTCTCCCGCCTGACGCAGGCTCCCATGGCCGTAAGCTTGCCCTTTATCTTCCTGGCTGTGCTGTTCTCCATGGTCATTGGTGTGGTATTCGGCCTGCTGCCCTCCATCAAGGCAGCCAACCTGAACCCCATTGACGCCCTACGCCATGAATAAGCGGAGTGCCTCCGCTCTCAAGACATCCACACGCCTGAAGGGCGCGAAAACTGTGTGAAGTAGGCCCACCGGGCAGCACGCGTTTTGGGCGCGGTGAAGCGGACAAACTCCTTTTAAAGGAGGCCTCCGCTCTCAAGACACCCACGCGCCTGAAGGGCGCGAAAGCTGTGTGAAAGTAGGCCCACTGGGCAGCACGCGTTTTGGGCGCGGTGAAAGAACCTGCACAATGAAAAAGCACTCCGGCTGGGAGTGCTTTTTTCGCAAGGAGGGACGTACTTTGTATCTCAACGCCATAGAACGCATGGGCGGGAATTTCACTGGGGAGGACAGCTATCTCCAGGACATCCCTGCCGTAGCCGGCCTCTCCCTATGGGAGCTGCACCGGCCCGTCACCTTTTTGGTGGGCGAAAACGGCAGCGGCAAGTCCACCTTGCTGGAGGCTGTGGCTCTGGCCCTGGGCTTTAATCCCGAGGGAGGCTCCCGGAACTTCGCCTTTTCCACCCGGGACACCCATTCGGGGCTGCACAACTACCTGCGGCTGCACCGGGGACCTTACCGCCCTAAGGACGGCTTTTTCCTGCGGGCGGAGAGCTTTTACAACACCGCCACGGAGGTGGAAGAGCTCTCCCAAAGGAGCCTCTCTTCGCCTCCGGAGGAGTTTTACCGCAACTACGGCGGCAAGTCCCTGCACCGCCAGTCCCACGGGGAGAGCTTCCTCAGCCTGGTCCACAGCCGGTTTCGAGGCCAGGGGATCTACCTGCTGGACGAACCGGAAGCCGCCCTCTCCCCCGCCCGGCAGCTGACCTTGCTGGCGGAGCTTCACCGGTTGGTGAAGGCTGGTTCTCAACTGCTGATTGCCACCCACTCTCCCCTTTTGATGGCCTATCCCCAGGGAGAGATCTTGCTGCTGGGAGAGGGGCCCATCCATCCGGTGGAGTACCGGGAGACAGAGCACTATCAAATCACCAAGAGCTTTCTGGACAACCCAGAGCGGATGCTTCGCATCTTATTGCAGCAAGACGAGGAGGACGTGGAATGAACTGGAACGAGGAAGCCGAACAGATCCTGCAGGAGCGCTTCGGCGGCGACAACGAGATGGCCCTGGCCACCTGCCGGGGCAGCGTGCCCAGCGTGCGCACGGTGAACACCACTTACTGGGAGGGAAGCTTTTATATCATCACCTACGGGTTGTCCCGAAAAATGGAGGAGATCCGGGACAACCCCACCGTGGCCCTTTCCGGAGAGTGGTTCACCTGCCACGGCATGGCGAAAAACCTGGGATGGTTTTGCCGGGAGGAAAACAAGGCCCTGGCCGCCCATTTGCGCCAGGTATTCGCCAGCTGGATTGACAACGGCCACAACGACTTTACCGACGAGAACACCATCATTTTGCAGGTGCGGGTGACAGACGCTGTGCTGCTGTCCCACGGGCGGCGGTTTGAGAAGTAACAAGGTACCCTTGCCGTTTTTTCATTTTCCGCTTACACTTTGTCAAATTGTACTCTAGGAGGCTGGCATATGGAGCCTATTCGCTTACTCGTTTCGGACCTGGACGGCACTTTGCTCCGGGATGACAAGACCCTCTCGCCCTACACCCAAAAGACCCTACGGCGCTGCCAAGAAAAAGGCGTGCTGTTCTTCCCCGCCACCGCCCGGCCGCCCAGGACACTGGAGGCCCTTTTCCGCGGCGTGCCCTACGATGGGGCCATGTGCCACAATGGGGGCATCATTCTCCAGGGCGGCGCCATCCTCTGGGAGAAGGGCATTGCCCCCGCCACGCGCGACCTGGTGATTCAGGAGATTTTAGCCAAGTGGCCCACCGTCCGGCTCTCTGCAGAGATTGGCGGCGTTCTCTACGCCAACCTGGACGCCTCCCAACTTTGGCCGGGTGTGGCGTACACCTACAGCACCATGGAAGATTTGCCTGCCCAGCCCACGGAAAAGCTGATGGTGAGCGTTTCTACCCCCCAGGAGGTGGAGGCGCTGCGGCAGCTGCTGCCCGAGGATCTGCACTTACAAGTCTCCGAAGGGGTGCTGGCCATGATCCAGCCCCGGGGTGTGGACAAGGGCCGTGCATTACTGGGCCTGTGCCAAACCTTGAAAATTCCCCCGCAGGCTGCCGTGGGCTTTGGGGACGACCTCAACGACATTCCTTTGCTGCAAGCCTGCGGCTGGGGGGTGGCCGTATCCAACGCCTTGCCTGCAGTAAAGGCCGCCGCCCAGGAGGTGTGCCTTTCCAACCAGGAGGATGGCGTGGCCCACTGGTTGGAAGAACATATTTTGCATCCATAAAGGGAAAGGGGAGCCCAATGGCTCCCCCTTTTTACTGCATTTGATTCAGCTCCATGGCGGTGTAGTTGCCGCCAGCCACAAAACCAAAGCGTTCATAGAACGGGATGGTTTTGGGGTCCGAGGGCATGATTTTGACGTGGAGCATGTGCCGGTATTTTTCCAGGATACGCTCCATCAGCTCCTGGCCAATGTGGCGCCCCTGGTAGGCGGGGTCCACCAACAAGTAGTGCAGGAAAGCCACCGTCTCCCCGTCGTCCAAACCGCGCACCAGACCGATGAGCTTTTCCCCGTCCCAAGCGGAAATGACCACCCCAGAATTTTTCATCCCCCGCCTGAGCTGCTCCGGGTAACGGCCCGATTCCCAGCCCACGGAGAGAAACAGGCGTTCCAGCTCCGCCGCTGTAAAGTCCTTTGTCTCCCTATAACGCACATGGTCCATTAGTATTCCCTCCTTCATGGGAAGACCAACCAGCCGATCTCCCCATCCTCCTTGGCCAGAAGAAGCCGGTCTTCATAGCGCCGCAGCAAAGTGACAGGCTCCCCCTGTTGCAGCGCCAACTGCTTGCTGGTGATACCGCCTGCAAACACCTTTCCCTCCTGCTCATAGAGGAACTCCTGGGGAATTTCCAGCAGGACGCCGCTCTCCACCAGCCGGCACAGAGTGAGTTCTCCCAAGCACTGCACCCGCTCCACCTGGTTGTGGGGCCAGACTACCAGCTGGCCGGCCTGCTCCTGCTGGCTGCAGGGACAGGCCAAGGGTTCCCCCGGCTGAACAGAATGCCACGCCCAGTTTTTCCCGGAGCCGTTCAGAATCACCCCGTTCAGCTGGCCCAAGTGCTTGACCCCATTGCCTCCGTCTATAGACAGCACATTTTGCTGCGGGTGGTAGAAGGGGGCGTTGCTCATCTCCTCCTCCCGATAGTTGGCGGTGGGATAGTGGCCCACCACTAACAGCTTGGAAAAGCGGTGGTCTGTACCCCGGGGAAAAAGAGGGACGCTTGTCACATACTCCTTTTCCTGTTGTTCCAGATTCTCTCCTTGCAAGCCGGCATGGGCAAAGAGAACCCGCTCTGTCTCCAAGATGTGGGGAAGCCCTCTCAGAAAGGCAAATTCCTGGGGATAGAGCTCTTCCAACTTTTGACGAAAAGGCCTCATTTCCTCTGGACTTTGGGGCATAGCCAGCCCTGCCTCCTGTCCCATTTGCCACTGAAGCTCCTGCTCCTGCCAGTACCGCACATATTCCCACATCTCTTCCGGGGAACGCTCCCACACATAGCTGTCACAATTGCCGCTGAGAACGTACACCTTCTCCTGCTGGGCCAATGCCATCACAGAACGGAGGGTGCCCAGACAGTCCGGCCCCTTCTCCACAAGATCTCCCACGATCACCAGGACATCCTCGCCAGGATGGTAGCTGCATTTTTCCAGAAGCTCCTGGAACAGATCCAAGCTGCCGTGAAGGTCGCTCACCGCCAAAATGCGGGCGTTGCCTGTTTGCACGCGTATGGTTTTCGCTTTCACAGATTTCCTCCTATAAAAATCTCCTCGGGAGCTTGTCCCGAGGGGATCTTTTTCCGTTATTCACCTGTTAGACTTGCCGTAGCTTGTCCCATCCGGTCACGGATTTAGATCTCGGCGAAGTACTTGATGGTGCGAACCATCTGGCTGGTGTAGGAGTTCTCGTTGTCGTACCAGGAAACGACCTGCACCT
>DSTMR04002__coassemble_815_pt1 | contig 34704 bp, 28 predicted proteins | sample DSTMR04002__metabat2_high_PE_036 | metagenome-assembled genome bin DSTMR04002
CGTGCGCGAAAATAAGTTCTTTGCCAAGCTTTCTTACAAGAAAGCGGGAGAAAGGAAGAGCGAGGTGAAAAACGCGGGCCGCAGGGAAATCCACCCCCACCAGGGGCCGCCGCCCAAAAGCGGCGTGCGCGAAAATAAGTTCTTTGCCAAGCTTTCTTACAAGAAAGCGGGAGAAAGGGAGGAATAGCAATGGGTGAAGTGTATAAAATCCGTATTGCGGGGTGCGAGCGGGAGCTTCCCATCTGCCCCATCGACGAGCACATGGATATTGCAGGTTTTGTCATGTTCGGAGACGTGGAGGTCACCGAACAGGCTGCCCAGGCTCTTTTGGAAAAGTGCCCGGAGCACGACGTGATTGTCACCGCAGAGAGCAAAGGGATTCCCCTGGCCTATGAAATGGCCCGCAGGGGCTGCCGCAACTATGTGGTGGCCCGGAAGGGAGTTAAGGCCTATATGGAAGACCCCATCCATGTGGAGGTGAAATCCATCACCACCGACCATGTGCAGAAGCTGTATCTGTCCAAGGCGGACTGCGAAAATCTGAAGGGCAAGCGCATTCTCATTGTGGACGACGTGATCTCCACCGGAGAATCCCTGGCTGCCATGGAGGAACTGCTCCATACCATCGGCGGCAAGGTGGTGGGCAAAGCCTGCGTGTTGGCAGAGGGTGACGCCAAGGATCGGACGGATATCGTCTATCTGGAGCCCCTGCCCCTGTTCTTCAAGTAAGAGCCATGGCCAGACCCTTGGCCTTGGTGGGCTTTTCCGCGTATGCGGCTTTGGCATGGGCCGCAGCTTGGGGGCCGGAGAGCGCCCGGCCCTTGGCTGTGCTGTGCCTGCTTTTAGCCCTGGTGTGCGGAGGCGCCTTTCTAGGCCTGCGGGTGCGCGGACAAAACCGAAAAAAGAAAAGGCAGCAAGAGCTTCCGGCGGAACAGCCGGGGGCTCTTCGCGCTTTTTGCGGGGCCTTTTTGGCCCTGTTGGCGGGGGGCGCCGTGCTCCTTTCCTACAGCGCGGCCTGGGAGAAAGCCGTTCTGCCCCAAAGCCTGGACGGCCGGGAACTGCAGGTGCGGGCCCAGGTGCTGGACTATCCCCAGGAGCGGTACCACCGCTTGTACTACCGCCTGCAGGTGGAGGGACTGTGGGAAGAGGGGGGAGAGCCGGTGGAGACATCTCCCTTTACACTGCGTCTTTCCTCCTCGCTGCCCCTGGCCTGCGAACCGGGGGACTGGGTGGTGTGCCAGGTGGCTTTCTCCGCTTTTGAACGGGAGGGCGGCCTGTTTTCCACGGCCAACTCCCGTTTGGCGGATGGCTTTCAAGGGGGCGGTTTCCTCTCCCAGTACGAGGGGATCCAGGTGGAGAAGGACCCGGCAACCCCCTTGTGGGAGCTGCTGGCCCGGTTTCGCCATCAGCTGGGCAGGGAGCTGAACCGGCGGCTGCCCCAGCGGGAGGCGGGGCTGCTGCGGGCCATGGTCTTGGGGGACAGCGGCGGCCTGTGGGAAGAGGACCGGGGCAATTTCCAAGAACTTGGCGTCTCCCACATTTTGGTGGTGTCCGGCTTGCACATGACAGTTTTGGCGTCCTTTCTGCAGCTGCTGCTCCGGCGGTTCGGCGGAGCCAAGTGGGCGGGCAACCTTTTGACCGGGCTGGTGCTGCTGCTCTTTTTGGCTTTGACCGGGTTTTCCCCCTCTGCCTGCCGGGGCGCCGCAATGTACGGGGTGCTTTTGCTGGCGGATTCCTTTGGCCGGGCGGCGGACAGTTTGAATTCCCTGGGGCTGGCTGTGCTGCTGGTGTGCGCTGTGGACCCCTTCTCCGGCGGAGATGTGGGCTTTGCCCTTTCCGTGCTGGCCACCCTGGGAATTGTTGTGGCCTATCTCCCCTTTTACCAGGCGCTGCTGGGGGCCAAAGGCGACCGGCGGGGAAAAATTTGGAAAGGGATTGCCGGTTCTCTGGCGGTGACCGGCGCCGCCACTCTGGGAACCTTCCCCGTGCAGCTGGCGGCGTTTCGGGGGATTTCCCTGTTGATGCCGCTGGCCAATTTGGTGCTGGTCTTCCCCAGCACGCTGTTGCTGTATCTGGGGTTTTGCGGCATGGTGTTTTTGCCCATTCCGGCTTTGGCCCCTTTGGGAACGCCCTTTCTGTGGGTGGGAGGCTGGGCTTCCCGGCTGTTTTTGCAGGCGGGATCTCTGCTGGCCCAGGGAAAGGGCGTATATGGCGCGGTGGATGCCGGCAGCTCCCTGGTGTTGGTGCTGGGCCTGCTTCTGCTGGCCTTTTGCGCCTTGCTGACAGGGCTTTGGGAGGCGAAACGTCCCGCTCTGCGCCGGGGCATTCTGGGCGGTATGGCAGCGGCGGTGGTGTTGTTTGCAGGGGTTCTGCCTTGGGCCCAGCAAAGGCAGAACTATGTGCTGGTCGCTCCTGAAACGGACGGGGCTTCCTGCGTAGTGCTGCTCTCCGGCAACCGGGCTGCGGTGCTCTCTTTGGGCGGGTACCGCACCGGCGCGGTGGCACAGCTGCTGCACCGCCGGAATGTGACCCAGGTGGAGACCCTCTGCCTGCCGGACACAGGGCCAGACGCCCTGGAGGCCGCTTCCCAAATCCTGCGGGAATACCCGGTGGAACAACTGGTTCTTCCCTCCGGCGCCTATTGGGACAGAAACTTGGAGGAGAGTCTAGCGCCTGTCTACGCCCAGGCAGGGACGGCGGTGGAGGTGCTGCCCGGGGTGCAGGCGGAAATCCTCCCCCGCTGGGAGGGGCTGCACCTGCAGCTGCACGGCGTGGACGTGCTGGTGGAATGGGAGGCCGCCAAAGCCCAGAGCTGCGAAATTCTTTTCACCTGTTTGGAGGAGAGCCGCGTAAATTCTACATTTACTGTGTGGCAGACCGATGGTATAATAGAAGAAACTGCTTCCTTCCCCCAGGAGGGAGAGACATGGGTGCTCCCTGTGGAGGAGGGCGCCTTTGGTGTGGAACTGCAGCCTGGGGGAGAGTATCGCGTAAGGAGGGAAGGCTGATGCCGTCTGTGGAGGAAGGGCAACTGCGCAAGCAGATCGCCGGAGGAGAGTTGCAGGGTCTGTTTGTGGTGGCCGGGGAGGAAAAGTACCTGGTGCGCCGGCTGGCCCAGCAGCTTCGGAAAAAGGCGGGCGGGGAGTCGTTCCCGGAGTTTAACCAGCAAGATTTTACTAACGACTCTTCTCTGGACAGCATCGCGGACGCCGCCCAAGCCCTGCCCTTTTTTGCCCAGCGGAAATGCGTGGCTGTGGCGGATTTTGACGTGGAGTCCAAATCCGCCCAGGAGTTGGATAAGCTGTACGAACTGTGGGGGCTTTCCCCGGAGACTACCACCTTGGTGTTCTGGTACCCCACCCTGCTGTTTGACGGGAAGAAATCTGCCAAGTGGCGGAAATTTCTCAAAAACGCGGAAAAACAGGGGACCGTGGTGTTCTGCCAGCGGCGCAGCGCCTCGGAGCTGCAGCGCATGCTCCTGCGGGAGGCGGAGAAAAACGGCTGCGTCCTCTCCCGGCAGAACGCGGCGCGCCTGGTGGAGTATGCAGGACCGGACGTTACGGCTCTGCGCCAGGAGATGGAAAAGCTCTGCGCTTTTGCCCTGGGCAGCGGCCAGGGGGAGATCACCGGGGAGATGGTGGAGACCCTGGTCTCTAAGACCACGGAGACCACGGTGTTTCTCATGGCCAACGCCTTGGTGGCCGGGGAGTATGAGAAGGCCTATGGGCTTTTGGAGCAGCTTTTTGCCCAAAACGAGGAGCCCCTTTCCATTTTGGGAGCCTTGAGCGCCTCCTATGTGGATATGGTCCGGGTTCGCGCTGCCTTGGAGAGCGGCGGCACAGCCCAGGACGCCGCCCGGTATGGAGACTATAAAGGCCGGGAGTTCCGCCTGCGCAACGCCCAGCGGGCGGCCCGCAATTTGACCCAAGGGGCCTTGCGGAAGAGTCTGCACCTGCTTTTGGAAGCGGACTTGGCCTTGAAAGGCTCCCGGCTGGACGGGCGCATTATTTTGGACGAGTTGGTGGCCAAGCTGTTGCTGGCGTCCCGGGAGGAGCCTGTATGATCCGGGTGAAAGAGGCCATTGTGGTGGAGGGGCGCTACGACAAGGCAAAGCTCGCCGGCCTGGTGGACGGCCTGATTGTGGAGACAGGTGGCTTTGGCATTTTTCGGGACCGGGAGAAATTGCGGTACTTGCGGGAGCTGGCCAAAACCCGGGGGCTGATTGTGCTCACCGACAGCGACGGCGCCGGGTTCCTCATCCGGCACAAGCTGGCCTCCTCCATCCCCCCGGAGCAGCTGAAGCACGCCTATATTCCCGATGTGCCCGGCAAGGAGCGCCGGAAGGCGGCCCCCTCTAAGGAGGGAAAGCTGGGCGTGGAAGGCATGGACCTGGCCACCCTGCGCAAGGCATTGGAGGGGGCGGGCGCCACGTTGGAGGACGGGTCTGCCCCCCAGAGAAGCGGGGCGTCCCTCACCAAAGGGGACTTGATGGAACTGGGCCTGGCGGGAGGGCCGGACAGCGCCCGCCGCCGCCGGGAACTGCAAAAAGCTTTGGGCCTGCCGGAACGGCTTTCCGCCAACGAACTGCTGCGGGCGGTGGGGACTCTGGTGACCCGGGAACAATTCCTGGAAGCGCTGCACAACATGGAGAAGGAGAGACCTTGATGGACTACACAAAAGAGAGCCTGGAACGGGTGTCCTTTCAAACCCGGGGAAAGTGGTATTTGGCCGAGCAGGTGGATGCCTTTCTGGATGAGCTTTCCGACAGTGTGGAACGGGATGCCCAAACGACCTCCCAATGGCGCCGGGAACGGGACGACTTGCGCAAGGAGAAAGAGCGGCTTCAGCAGGAGCGGGACGCCCTCCGCCAGGAAAACGCCCGTCTCAAAAAGGAGCGGGAGGAGGCTCGGGCTGGCGAACAGGCGGCTTTAACCCAGCTGCAGGCAGCCCAAGAAAAGCTGGCCGCCTCCCCGGGCGAGGAGCGCCGGCGGCGGGTCTGCCAGGACTTGGAGCAGGAGCGGGACCAGCTGATCAGCGACATCAAGGCGCTGCGCAGCTACCGGGAAACCTGCCGGAAGGCGGTGGAGGAGGACGCCCGCGCCCTGCTGCGGCAGGTGGAGCGCCTGCCTTCGGAAAAACTGCTGTAAAGCGGGCCGCGACAGGCGGCCCTTACACAGGGCTCCTTGCTGCAAGGGGCTGGGAGATAGAAAGGGGAAATCCTGCATGGAGCAGTCCAAAAGCCGGATCGACGAGTTTTTAGATTTGTATAAACAGCTGGAGGATGTCTTAGAGGACAAGTACCGCAACGCCCGGCGGCACTATTCCAGCGTGGTGTTTGAATTCATCAAAGACGGGGAGAGCGCCCCGGTGCGGGACAATTTGGAGACCTGCCGGGAGATCCGCAACTTGCTGACCCACAGCGCCAACCTGGAGGGAGAACCCATTGTAGAGCCCTCTGCCCCGGTGGTGCGGGCCATGAGAGAGGTGCTGGACTTTGCCCGCCGGCCCCCCCTGGCCCTGGACTACGCCACAAAGGGGGAGCAGGTGATGCGGGCCCATCTGCACCAGAAGGTGCTGCGGCTCATGGAGGTCATGGAGAAAAACGGCTACTCCCACATTCCCGTTATGCGGGACGGGGGGTTCTGCGGGGTGTTCAGCGTGGGCACCGTGTTCCAGTATGTGCTGCGCAGCGGCGGCAAGGGGATTCCTGCAGACATGACCGTGGCGGATTTAGGCTCCTACATTCAGGTGGCGGAACACCGGGAGAACTACGAATTTGTCCCCAAGGACACCTCGTACATTGCGGTGCGGCAAAAGTTTGAAAAGGTCAAAGGCAAGAACAAGCGGGTGTCCGTAATCTTTATTACGGAGCACGGGCAGCCTGGAGAGCGGCTGCTGGGCATGCTCACCCCCTGGGACGTGCTGGGCGAGCCGGATTGAGCAAAGGCCAGAAAACAAAAAAGACAAAAGAACGAACCCTCCGGTTTCCCGGAGGGTTCTTCGATTGCTCAGCGATAGTGTCTTATTCGATTAGCCGTCCACCAGCTCCAAGTTGTACAGAGCAGCAACGCCGTAGCCGTCAGAGCACATCATAGGAGGAATCTTGGGATCGGTGCCGTCGTTCTCGTTGGGGAAGTTGGTCCACACGCCCTCATAGCAGCTCATAAACAGGTTGGGACGGTACATAACGCCATAAGCGGGAACGTCGGTCAGATAGATCTCATTGAGCCGCTGGTAGATTTCCAGCTGCCGGGTTTCGTCGGTGCTGTTGGACAGTTCCAGAAGCAGCTCGTCGGCTTCGGGGTTGTAATACCGGCCATAGTTGGTAACGGTGGTCTCGGGGAACTCGCCGCCAAAGCCATACATGTAGCTGTAGAAGGTGGTCCAAGGAGCGGAGATGCCGCCGGAGAAGGACACCAGGGAGATGTCAAAGTTGCCAGCCTGCAGGTCGTCGGTGTACTGTGCAGACTCGGGGAAGTAGGTCTCGATCTGGATGCCGATGTTCTTGCCAGCTTCCTGCACGATCTGCAGAGCAGCTTCGTAGTCAGACCAGCCAGTGGGGCACTCCACCTGGAAGGAGAGCTCTTCGCCATTGTACTCGCGGTTGCCGTCGCCGTTGGTATCCACAATGCCAGCCTCGTCCAGCAGGGCGTTGGCGCCTTCCACATCGTTGCCTTCCCACTGCAGGGGAGCCAAAGCTTCGGGATCCAGAATCATGCTCTGCTGAGCTTCGGACCAGTTGAAGATGGTACGGGGGTACTCTTCAAAGGTGGGGGACTGGCCGGTCATAGCAGATTCGATGATCTGGTCATAGTCGGTAGCCATGGCAATGGCCTTACGCACTTCAGCCTGATCCAGGCCGTTGCGCTGGGTGTTGAAGATAACAGAGGGGATAACACCAGGGGCGTTGTAGGGAGGCTCCTGCATGTAAGTGGAGATGGGCAGGCCCTGGTCTTCCCAGAAGGTTTCGATGTTCGCCGTGTAGGACTGGTTGATGTCGATTTCGCCGTTGGCAAAAGCCTGGGCAGCTACGTCGTTGGAAGAATAGATGTTGTGGATGATGTACTTGGGAACGGGCAGCTTGCCCCACATGGACTCGTCCTGGCCCCAGTAGTTGTCATCCCGCTCAATCACCCATTTCTGGTCGTTCTGCTCCTTGGGGGAGTAGGGACCGGTATGGGGAGCGTCCCACATGGGCTCGTTCTTCATGGCAGTGGCGTCGCCGCCGTTGGCCTCAGCCAGTTCGTCCAGGTAGGCCTTCTGCATGACGTACACCTTGGGCAAATACTCCAACACTTTCATCCGGTTCAGGTTGTCGGTGTTGGCCTGAATCTCCACGGTGTAGTCGTCCACAGCCACGATGTCAGCAATGTAGGGGCTGTAGGCCACGCCGATGGTGCTCTGGTAATTCACATGGGCGTCCCAGGTGGCTTCCACGTCTGCTGCGGTGAAGGGAGTGCCGTCGCTCCAGTGAACCACTTCCTTCAGAGGAACCGTGATCGCGGTCTGGTCTTCGTTCCACTCATAGTCGCCTGCCGCCAGAAGGGGATAGGCTGTGTCGTCGGACACGTTCCACATGTACAGGGTTTCCCAAATCAGCACACGGGCGTTGTCACTCTGGGCGATAGCGCCATACACAGGGTTGGCCGCCATGGGGTTGTTGGAAACGGGAGTGCCCCACTGCTGGCCGCCCTGATACAGGGTCTCGTTGCGAGGATAGGAGGTCATGTCGGCCCCGGTGTCCTCTGTTTCCGTATCGGAAGTTTCGCTGGTTGTGCTGGACTCTTCCGAAGTTTCGCTTGTAGGCTCACTGGTTTCGGTGGTGCTGGACTCAGAGGTGCCGCCACCGGAAGAGGTGGAGCTGGTCTCCGTTGTGCTGCAGGCGCCCATGGCCAAGACCAGGGACAGAACCAGCAGCAGCGCTGTCAGTTTTCGCCATTTCTTCATACTACATCCTCCTTAAAAGTGGGTCGCGGCCTGATGCCGCTTCCGGGAAGCGGAAAAATTGTCAAGTTTTTTTAAACGCTTCCCTTCTTTCCTGTATATATAGCACATTTCGGTTGCCCTTGTATATCAAAATATCGTAGCAAATAGCAGGATATCGTCAAGTTCATTTTATAAAATTGTGCAAAATTTTTCCTCAAAAGACGGTGATATTTAGGGAAAATGAGGTGCCCTTTTTCCTGAAAAAAGAGTCCCTTTGTAGGAAATGCCGGATTCTCCCCGGCTTTTTTCCGCCGGGATTCGTCCGAATTACAAGGAATCCCACAAAAGAATTATAAAAACCAGAAAATAGATTAAAAAATTTAGCAGGTAGCGGACCGGTTTCTTTACAAAAAGAGAAAACTTTTTCTCAGAAAGGGGACCTTTGTCCCAAAGGCCTGTTTCCCAAAAGGGACAAAAAAAGAAGGGGGCTTCCCCCCGGCGAAAGATGGCGTTGGCAGCCGCCTATGTACCCGCTTCCCAGCAGGGAAAGCGGGAGGCTTTACAGGGTTACCGAAGCGTCGCAGCAGCGAAACTCCGTGTCCATATAGTGGGCGATCAAGCGCGCTTGGAACCTGCGGGGGTTGCACAGGGAGTAGAGGGAGTTCCCCGACACGTCCAGGTCCTCGGGCACCACAAATTTCAGGCAGCCAATCCGCACGTCGCGGCAGGCAGGGCCGTCGTGGGCGGGGACCGTCAAGGTCTTCATGCCTCTTTGGTGTTCGTCCCCGTTGCCGTCCACCTCGGTCAAAATGACGGCCAGAGCCACCCGTTTGCCCGGGCAGACGTGTTTGATGGTGGCGCTCAGCTGCAGAATGCGCCCCTGGGATTCCAGGTACACATCGCCCAAGTCTACACAGACGGCGTCGGTGCACCCGGTTACGGTCAGGTCCACGGGCGTGGTGCACACTTCGGTGCACACCATCCGGTTGCATTCCACCGTGACAGTGGGGGCGGGGAAGGTCACTTGGTTTCCCTCCGTGTCCCCGTAGGCGATGGACTGGTTGACCAGCTTTGTGCCGGGCGTTTGCGTCACATGGCGAATGGTGAACTCCAGAACGGCGCTTTCACTGGAAGTTGTCCCCAGTTGGGGGATGGTCCAGCGCAGGGAGCGGGCGTCCAGCGGGAATGCCGTGCCTTTGGCGGGGGGCAGAATGTCCACCAGGATAAAGTCCGGCATAAGGCCCTCGTCGATGACAATGTCTGTGGCGCCGGGATGGGAGATGTTGGCTGCCAAGTCCGCGAACAACTGCTCCAGGTCGGCGGCATCTGGGGTGACCGCCACATGGGAGCCGTCGGGATCGGTGGCCCATTCGTTTAAAGCGGTCACATCCACGCCGCCGGATCCCACCAATCCAATACAGTAGGGTGATAAAACAGATGGCAACGCAAAACGCGGGCAACAAAAATCGCGACCACCACAAAAGTGATGATCGCGACTTGGGAGCGGCAGCTTGCCGCTGGGTTGGGGTGACGAAATAGATGCCCAAAGAACAATGCCCTTCAACCGCGAAAAGTTGGTAGCGACAGCGAGGCGTAAGGGAGGGCGCTTGCAACCGAGCAGCCGAGCCGAGCGTGACTTTTCGCGGAGAGGAGCGGCAACCCGTACGGTGAAGCCGCATTTTGCGCAGAAAAATGCGACGAACCACAAGGGTTCGCCGCGACGTGGGTTAGGGTGATAAAATAGATGTCAATGAAAAACGCGGGCAAGAAAAATCGCGAACCCCACAAAGTGAGATTCGCGACTTGGGAGCGGCAGCTTGCCGCTGGCGCGCCAGGAGGGACTCGAACCCCCGACCTTTTGGTTCGTAGCCAAACACTCTATCCAGCTGAGCTACTGGCGCATTGGGCTGTTTTCTAACAGCCTACTTATTATAGCTGGCTCGGGGCGAAAAGTCAAGCCTTTTTTAAAGTTTTTTGAAACTTTGTCACGGAAAAGCCAAAGGGGGAGAGAACATTCACCGTGCCCAAGGGCTCGCCCAGCAGGAGCTGACCGTCCTCCATGTCCAAAGCGGCCTTTAAAACGCTCTGGGGGCGGCTGCTGCGGTTGACCACCACCGTCAGGCTTTCCCGGGTGGTTTCGGTAAAGACGAAGCGCTCAAAGGCCAGCAGGTTCCCGCTGGCGAACAGGGTGCGGTACGAGCCCTGCCCTAAAATGCCTTTCTCCTGGGCGCGGAGCTGCCCCAGGCCCTTGTACCAGGTGAGCAGGTTTTGACCCTCTCTGCCCCAGGGATAGCAGGCCCGGTTGAAGGGGTCCCGGTAACCTTCCATGCCGGCCTCGTCCCCGTAATAGAGACAGGGCACTCCTGGAAGCAGGTACTGGATCAGGGATGCCAGACGCAGCCGCTTCAGTCCCGTCTCCCACTGCTCCGGTGACAGGTGTTGAGCCGCCTGCCATTCCCGGCCCCGGTTTCCCGCCGGTTCGCCTCCCAGCACGGTGAGGACCCGCTCGGTGTCGTGGGTGCCGATGTGGTTCATCAGCAGGCGCAGGCATTGGGGCGGGTAGTTCTCGCAGATGCTCTCCACCGTCTCGGCGAAGTTCCGCGGGTCGCCCCCCAGCAGGAAGCCCAAAATGGCGTCCCGGAAGGGGTAGTTCATCACGGTGTCCAGCTGCTGGCCCAGCAGGTACCGCCGGCGCACGCCGTAGGCCGTCTTGTTGGAGGCGTCCTCCCACACCTCCCCCAGCACCAGGGCGTCGGGGCGCTGGGCCTTGGCCGCAGCGGTGAGGTTGTCCAGGAAGGGGTCGGGCAGCTCGTCGGCCACATCCAGCCGCCAGCCGGAGGCCCCCGCCGCCAGCCACTTGCGGACGATGCCCTCGTTCCCGTTGATGTAGGCGTCGTAGCTGGGGTTGGTCTCCTGGACGTTGGGCAGGGTGTCGAAGTTCCACCAGCAGTCGTAGGAATCGGGCCACTGCCGGAAAGAGTACCAGGGGTAATAGGGGGACTGCTGGGAGTTGTAGGCCCCGGGGGTGGGGTAGCGCCCCTCCCGGTTGAAGTAGACGCTGTCGCTGCCTGTGTGGCTGAACACCCCGTCAATCACCACCCGGATGCCCAATTTCTTGGCGGCGGCGCACAGGGAGGAAAAGTCCTCCTCGGTGCCCAGCAGAGGGTCCACCTTGGAGTAATCCGCCGTGTCGTACCGATGGTTGGAGTGGGACTCAAAAATGGGATTCAGATACAGGCAGGTGACGCCCAGACTTTTTAGGTAGGGCAGTTTTTCCTCAATGCCGTGCAGGTCTCCCCCGAAGAAATCTGTGTTGGTGATTTTTCCCTGGGCGTTGGGAGCCCAATCCGGCTGCTCCATCCACTGAGAGTGGAGACGCCGGTCTGAAGGCACGGCGGTTTTGGGCTGGCCGGAGTTGTAGAACCGGTCCGGGAAGATCTGGTACATGACGCCCCCTTCCAGCCAATCGGGCGTTTGGAAGTTCTTGTCGTAGACAGTCAGCTGCCACTGGTTGTTGCCCCCAAAAATGCCGTCGCCGGCAAAGCCTTTGGAGATTCGCTGGCTGCCTCGCTGGGTGTGGATTTCAAAATGGTAAAAGTAGAGGCCGGGAACCTCCGGGGTGAAGTGACATTCCCACCACTCTTGGTTGTTGCCATTCATGCCGCACCAGAACATGTCCAGCACCTGGGTTTGGCCCCCTTCCCGCTGCATGACCAGGTGAGCGGCGGAACAGGAGAGTTCCCGGGGCAGGGTGATGCGAAAGTGGATGGAGGTGCCGTCCCCAACGGCCCCCAGTGGATCTCGATATTTTCGGCTGCGGGAGTTAAACATGCGGCTTCTTCCTTCCTTTCCAGTACGTGGGGCGTTTGCTCGGAAAAAAGCGCGGCGCAAGCCTGGCTTTCAGCGGCCTCCGGCTTGCGCTGCGCTTTGGGGGAAAGTCAAAATGCTTGGAAAAGCGGGGATTACTTCTCCACTTTTTTGGCGCTCAAATTTTGCACCGGGGGAACCGGAGAGGCATGCCAGATATTTCCGGCATAATCCCGAATGGCCCGGTCTGCGGCAAAGCGTCCGGCTCCGGCAATGTTCAGCAGGGACATCCGGTTCCAGCGGGTCTGGTCGGCGTACAGCTGCTGCGCCCTCTGCTGCGCCTCGTGGAAGGAGCGCAGGTCGGCCAGAGCCATGTAGCGGTCCTCTTTCAGCAGGGCGTTGTAAATATCCTTGGACTGGCCGCCGTTCATGGAGGCCAACTCGTCCATCGCCCGGTGGATCAGGCTGTCGTTTTGATAGTGGTTGTTGGGGTGATATCCCGCCCGCTTGAGCTCCTCCACCTGGGAGGCGGTCATGCCGAAGAGGAGGATGTTCTCATCTCCCACAGCTTCGTGGATTTCCACGTTGGCGCCGTCCAGAGTTCCCAGGGTGATGGCGCCGTTGATCATAAACTTCATGTTGCTGGTGCCGGAGGCCTCTGTGCCGGCCAGGGAAATCTGCTCGCTGATCTCTGCGGCGGGGGTGAGCAGCTCTGCCCACGTGACGCAATAGTTCTCCACAAAGACCACTTTCAGCTTTTTGTTGACCCGTTCGTCGTTGTTGATGGTCTTGGCCAGATTGGCAATAAACTGGATGATCTCCTTGGCAAAGTAGTAGCCAGGAGCCGCCTTTGCCCCGAAGAAATAGGTGTGGGGGGTGAAGTCCGCGTTGGGATTCTCCCGCAGCCACTGGTAGGTGGCCAGAATGTTCAAGGCGTTCATGTGCTGCCGCTTGTACTCGTGCAGGCGCTTGACCTGTACGTCAAAGATAGTGGAGGGATCCACCACGTCTCCCTGGGTCTTTTTCAAATAGGCGGCCAGCCGCTCTTTGTTGCTGCGCTTGATCTCCTGCAGTTTCTGGAGCACCGCCTTGTCGTCCTTGTATTTGGCCAGGCCCTGCAGTTTGTTGGCGTCGTAGATGTAGTCCTTGCCGATCAGGTCGGTGATCAGCCCGGCCAGTTTGGGGTTGGACTGGTTGAGCCACCGCCGGTGGGCGATGCCGTTGGTCACATTGGTGAACTTCTGGGGCTCCTCCTCGTAGAAGTCGTGGAACACGTCGTCCTTGAGAATCTCACTGTGGAGGGCGGAGACGCCGTTGACGCTGTGGGAGCCGATGACCGCCAGGTTGGCCATTTTCACATAGCCGTCGTTCAAGGGGGCCATGCGGTAGATCTTGGCCTCGTCCACGCCTTTTTGGCGCATCTCGTTCCAGAAGCGGCGGTCGATCTCCTCCACAATCTGGTAGATGCGGGGCAGGCGCATTTTGAAGAGGTCCCGGTTCCAGGTCTCCAAGGCTTCGCTCATGACGGTGTGGTTGGTGTAGGCAACCGTGCGCTTGACAATGTCCCAAGCGGCGTCCCAGCCGTAGCCGCACTCGTCCAGCATCACCCGCATCATCTCGGGGATGGCCAGCACGGGATGGGTGTCGTTCAAATGGATGGCCGCCAGCTCCGGCAGCTGATCCAGATTGCCGTGGGCGTACAGGTGGCGCCGGATGATGTCCTGAATGGAGGCGGACACCAGGAAATACTGCTGGGAAAGCCGCAGCAGCTTGCCGTCGGTGTGGTTGTCCTCCGGATAGAGCACCTTGGTGATCACTTCGCTCATGGCCTGCTGTTCCATGGCCCGCATGTAGTTGCCGCCGTTGAACAGCTTCATGTCAAACTTGTCGTTTTCCGCTTTCCACACCCGCAGCAGGCTGACGCCCTTGCCGTCCATGCCGGCCACCCACAGGTCGTAGGGCACTGCGGTGATGGAGGTGTAATCCTTGTGGCGCACAGAGTGGTACTGGTCGTGCCACTGCTCCTCGATGTGGCCGCCAAAGTGGACTTCCACGGAGTTTTCCGGCACCCGCTGCAGCCAAACGCTGCCGCCGGGCAGCCAGGTGTCGGGAAGCTCTGTCTGCCAGCCGTCCACCAGTTTCTGGCGAAACAGGCCGTACTCATACCGCAGGGAATAGCCCATGGCCGGATATCCCTGGGTGGCCAGACCGTCCAGGAAGCAGGCGGCCAAACGGCCCAGGCCGCCGTTGCCCAGGCCTGCGTCGGGCTCGTGTTCGTACAGGTGGTCTAACTTGATGCCAAAGGAGGACAGAGCGGTGCGGAAATTCTCCTCCAGCCCCAAGTTGTACAGATTATTGTGCAAGGAACGGCCCAGGAGAAATTCCATGCAAAGGTAATAGATCTGCTTGGTGCCGGTCTTTTCCGCGTTCTGCACAAATTCCGAGCGGCCCTTGGCCAGCAGCTCCCGCACAATGAGGGCGCTGGCTTTGTAGTACTCCTCATCCGTGGCGTTTTCCGGGGAGACAGCAAAGGTGTGGGCAAGCTTATCTTGAATTGCTTGTTTGATCTGCTCCACAGTCAGATTATAGTCCATGAAAATTCCTCCAAATATAGTTAAAGTGACTAAAAAATTTTTTAAGTTTATGGAATAATCAAAGTCACCCATGTGCATTGTACACTAAAATGGTAAGAAAAACAACCGCAATAAATCCCCAAGCTGGCCACGCATATTTGGGTATTCTCCACAAAAACGAGCCGTGGACTTGGGGGGCGGAAGTTCTATTTGCTCTATCATACCACAGAACGGCGCGGGTTACAACCAAATTCCCGTAAAAACCTGGGGGAAAGTCCCCTTTCCCGGGGAGCGGACCGTCCGGAAAACAGCCGCTGAAGGGGATTTTTTTCTGGGAAAGGGGCATAAGGGCTTTTCGAAACGGCGATTTTGCAATATAATAGGGAATACGTGGGCGCAAGGGGAAAATGCCCTGGCCCGGACGCCAAAGAAAGGATGGTTTTCCCTATGGAAAAACGGCGGGTTCGGCTGGAGATCAACGGGGTGGTCTGCGGCCTCATTACCCAGGAGAGCGACGCCTATATGCGGTCCTTGGCCGAGGAGGTGGGGGATGTGATGCAGGAGATTCTCAAATCTTCCCCGTATATCACCCGGGAGGCTGCGGCTTTGACGGTGGCGCTCAATTACTGCGATGACGCCAAGAAAAACGGCCAGAAACGCCAACAGCTGCAGGACCGGGTGGACGAGCTGGAGGTGGAGGCGGAAGTCTGGCACGAAGAGCGGGCGGATATGATTCAAAACGGCCCTAACCCCGAGACCCGGGCCCGTATGGAAAATTTAGAGCGCCGCAACAGCGTTCTGCAGGAGATTGCCGGAGAGGTGGACGAGCTGCGCAGAAAGGTCAAATCGCTGGAGAAGGAGAAGGCTGCCCTGGAAGAGCAGGCCGGCTCCCCAACCCAGCTGGAGCCTCTCCGCCGGGAAGTGGAGCAGCTGCGGGAGGAAAACCAGCGGATGCGCCAGGGACAGGGGGCCTCCCCGGAAAACGAGGAGCTTTTGGCGGAGCTGGAGAAGCTGGCTGCGGCCAACGCCGCGCTGCAGCGGGAAGCGGAGGAACAGGCCGCTTTGGCCAAAAAGGCGGAGCAGGAGCGGCAGACCTCTGTGGCGGCGGCCAAGCGGGCTGTGGAAGAGGCCAAGAAAATGGTGGACCGGGCCCGGGCGGAAGCTGCTGCCGCCAAGGGGGAGCTCCCTCCCCAGGGAGAGGAACAGGAATCTCCAGCCCAGGAACAGCCGGATGAGGAGCAGCCGGCGGCTCACCGGAGAAAGAACCCCCTGCGCCATGAGGACGAATACGAGCAGGAGGGCTTTGTCAGTTTCTTTGAAAAGAAGTGACAGGGTTTTCCCCGGGGGTTTGTAGAGCGATCACACAGGAGGAGATGGGTATGGAAATTCTGGCGCCTGCCGGTGGTCCGGAGGCTTTGCGGGCGGCGGTGTTTGCCGGCGCCGACGCGGTGTACTTGGGCGGTCCGGCTTTTGGGGCCCGGGCCAACGCCAAGAACTTTTCCCGGGAAGAGCTGGCTCAAGCCGTGGAGTTTTGTCACGGCCGTGGTGTGCGGGTCCATGTGACGGTGAACATTTTGCTAAAGGATCAGGAACTGGAGGAGGCGCTGGATTTCGTCCGGTTTCTCTGCGGGCTGCCGGTGGATGCGGTGTTGGTGCAGGACGTGGGCCTGTTTTCCCTGCTGCGGGAGAGAGCGCCCCAGCTGCCTTTGCACGCCTCCACCCAGATGAGCCTGCACACCCCCCAGGGGGTCAAGCTGCTGTGGGAGCTGGGAGCGTCCCGGGTGGTGCTGGCACGGGAGCTTTCTCTGGAGGAGATCCGGGAAATCCGCCAGGCGTGCCCGGTGGAACTGGAGAGTTTTGTGCACGGCGCGTTGTGCATGAGCGTGTCCGGCCAGTGTTACTTCAGCGCCCTGCTAGGAGGCCGCAGCGGAAACCGGGGGTCCTGTGCTCAGCCCTGCCGCCTGCCCTTTGCCGCCCCGGGGGGCACCGGACACGATCTGTCCTTAAAAGACCTCTCCTTTGTGGAAGAGCTGGGGCAGCTGGAGCAGGCGGGGGTGTGTTCCGCGAAAATCGAGGGGCGGATGAAGCGGCCGGAGTATGTGGCCGCGGCGGTGTCCGCCTGCCGCCGGGCAGCCCAGGGAGAGGCTGTCCCTCCCCAGCTGCTGGAAGATTTGCAGGCGGTGTTCTCCCGGTCGGGGTTTACCCAGGGGTATCTGACCGGGGAGCGGGGCGCTTCCATGTTCGGGGTGCGCCGCAAGGAGGACGTGACCGGCGCCACGGAAAAGGTGTTCTCCTCTTTGCGGGGGCTGTACCGGGGGGAGCTTGCCCGGGTGCCCCTGTCCCTCACGTTGACCCAGGAGAAGGGGGAGATCCTTTTGCGGGCCCGGGACCAAGAGGGGCGGGAGGCTGTGGCCCGTGGGCCCATGTTCGAAGAGAGGGCGCCCCTGCCCCGGCAGCGGTGCATCCAGCAGCTGGAGAAAACGGGGGGCACGCCCTTTTACGCCGCGGCGGTGGAGGTGCCGGAAGCAGGGGTTTCCTGCGGGGTTTCCGCCTTGAACGCCCTGCGCCGGGAGGCCTTGGAGCAGCTGCTGGCGCTGCGTCAGGAGAGGGAGCCCTATCCCTGGCGGGAGAAAGGCCTGGGCTTTGCGCCCCATCCCCGCCGGGAAGGGCCCCTGCCCCTGCGGGCCCAGTTCCGCCAGGTGGAGCAGCTATGTCCCCAGGCCAAGGCCTGCCGGGAGATTGTGCTGCCCTTGGAGACAGAGCTCTCCCGTCTGGAAGAGCTGCGCCGCAAGGGATGGGGACCTCTGTTGTTGGACATTCCCAGGGCGTTGTTTGGAACGGAAAATCGGACAGCACAAAAAATCGAACAGTGTATAGCCGCCGGTTTTGACCAGTTCCTCTGCGGAAATTTGGGAGCGGTGGCTTTGGTGCGGGCTTTGGGCGGCACAGCCCACGGCAGCTTTTCCCTCAATGTGGCCAATACTGCCAGCCTGGACTTTTTGCAGGACCTGGGCCTGGCCAGCGGGGAGGTGTCTTTCGAGCTGACCGCCCGGGAGACGGCCCGGCTGGGAGGGACGCTGCCCCGGGGCTTGATGGTGTACGGGCGGCAGGCGCTGATGCTGGTGCGAAACTGTCCGTTGGCCAATTCGCCCAAGGGGTGTTTGCACTGCCGCAAACCCGGCTGCCTGACGGACCGCAAGCGGAAAAAATTCCCGGTGGTGTGCCGGGACGGGGAGTCGGCGGAGGTGCTGAACTCGGTGCCCCTTTGGCTGGGAGACCTGGAAAAAGAGCTGGTTTCTTTAGACTTTGGGGTCGCCCGGTTTACGGTGGAAAATTCTGTGGAATGCGGAAGGGTGCTGGACGCCCTTTTTCGAGGGGAAACCCCAGATTTCGACTACACTCGCGGCCTCTTTCACCGGGGCGTGGAATGAGTGTGGAAAACTCAGTGGAAAATGTGGATTATTCCAAAGGAATATGGGCTGAGACCCCGGAAATCATGGGGTTTTTGCCATGTGGAAAAGTGGGAAGTGGAAAAGTCTTCCTGCAGAAAGAGAGGAAATAATGGAGCAAACCCCTATTTTGCGCATAAAACGCCTGTGTTCTTGGGTGGATCTGCCCCAGCGGCAGACCGAAGGCAGCGCGGGCTATGACTTGCAGGCCTGCATCCCGGAGCCTGTCACCCTTTCCCCAGGGGAGAGCGCCGTTTTCCCCACGGGTTTGGCTGCGGAAATCCCCGGGGGCTTTGCGGGGATGATCTTTACCCGCAGCGGCCTGGGGGTAAAGCACGGCGTGGCCGTTTCCAATGGGGTGGGCGTCATTGACAGCGACTACCGGGGAGAGCTTCACGTGGGGCTGCGCAACCACAGCCGGGAGCCCTATACGGTGCAGCCCGGGGAGCGGATTGCCCAGCTGATCCTTTTGCCGGTGGGGTTGGCCTCGGTGGTGGAGGTCTCCGAGCTCTCGTCCACCCAACGGGGCGAGGGCGGCTTCGGCAGCACCGGGAAGTGACGGCGCCGCCCCGCCCTGGCGGAAAGGTCTGCCCAGGGAAACAGCATATCTTGTAGGGAAGGTCCCGCAAGGTTGCACATATAAGGGAATTTGAGTTTTCGTTGGTTTATGTAAACTTCCGGCTTGAGAAATGCTGGGAAATAGGCTATAATAGGCTAGAATGGATACGTGTGTTTTTCTCGGGAACGGGAAATCCTACATGGCGGAACATACACGGCTGCTCCGGGTTTACCGGAAGGCCGGTGATCTTATAGGCCCCGGGGCGGGGGCGGAAAGGCGGAGTGTATCACAATGGCGGCAGGTGTGCTTTCAGGATTTTTATCCATGTTTTCCATGTTTTCCAAGGACATTGGCATCGACTTGGGAACGGCAAATACGCTGGTGTTTATGCGGGGCAAGGGCATTGTTATGCGGGAGCCCTCGGTGGTGGCGGTGGACGCCCGCACCGACGAGGTGCTGGCTGTGGGCAAGCAGGCCAAAGAAATGCTGGGCCGCACCCCTGGCTCCATTGTGGCGGTGCGCCCGTTGAAGGACGGGGTGATCGCCGACTTTGATGTGACGGCGGCCATGCTGAAATACTTTATCAAAAAAGCCCTGAAGTCCGGCACGCTGAACCGGCCCCGGATTGTGGTGTGCATTCCCTCCGGCGTCACCGAGGTGGAGCGCCGGGCTGTGGAGGACGCCGCCCGGCAGGCAGGGTCCAACAACGTGGACCTGATTGAGGAGCCCATGGCGGCGGCCATCGGCGCCGGCCTGCCTGTTGGGGAGCCCACGGGCAGCATGGTGGTGGACATTGGCGGCGGCACTTCGGAAGTGGCGGTGATCTCCCTGGGGGACATTGTCACAGCGGTTTCCGTGCGCATGGCCGGGGACAAGTTTGACGAGGCCATTGTCACCTATGTGAAGAAAAAGTACAACCTGCTCATTGGGGAGCGCACGGCGGAGGAGATCAAAATGCGCATTGGCTCCGCCTTTCCCACGGAGGAGACCATCAACGCCTTTGTGGAGATCAAGGGGCGCAACCTGGTGGACGGCCTGCCCAAGAACGTGACCATCCACGCCGACGAGGTGCGGGACGCCCTGGCGGACAGTGTGATGATTGTGGTGGACGCCATTAAGGACACCTTGGAAAAGACGCCTCCGGAACTGGCGGCGGACATTATCGACCGGGGCATTATGCTCACCGGCGGCGGCGCCTTGCTGCGTGGGCTGGATAAACTGGTGGCCCAGGAGACGGGCATCCCCGTCCATGTGGCGGAGCGGCCCCTGGACTGCGTGGTGGAGGGAACCGGCAAAAGTTTGGAAGTGGATCTGCCCAAGCCCCGGTACCGCAGCCGCAGAAAGTGAGAGCCGCCGGGGATAGGAAGACCGGCGGAAGCAAAGAGGGAAGAGAGAAAACGTGAGGACTGCCGCGGGGGCGGTGGGCGGACGGAACGCCGGCCCGCCGCCTGCGGCAGTCCGCGTTTGGCTTAAGAAGGAAAACCACGGAAGGGAGCTTTGCCGTGAAGGATTTTTTTAAAACCAGCTCATTCAAGGTGCTGGCCATCGCGGTGGTGGTGCTCTTGGGATTGATTATCTACACCGCCAGCGCAGGCGGGTCGTTTTTGGCCAGCCTGCTGGGGTTTGTCACATCGCCCATGCAGAGCGTCAGCACATCCACCACCGGGAAAGTGACGGAATTTGTGGATTTGAATTCCCTGTCCCGGGAAGAGCTGCAGGACATGGTGGACAGCCTGAACCAGGAAAACGCCCAGCTGCGGGAACAGCTGGTGGACTATGAGAGCCTGCAGAAGGAAAACGAGCAGCTGAAAACCCAGCTGGAGATCACAGAGGAAGTGCCGGAGAACACCCTGCGGGCCGCCACGGTGATTGGGAGGGATCCCAACGACGTGTTCTACGGGTTCTCCCTGGACCAGGGCACGCTGGCCGGCGTGGAGGCAGGGGATCCGGTCATCACCCAAAGCGGCCTGGTGGGGGTTGTGTCCCAGGCCTACGCCACCACCAGCAAGGTGACCTGCATTCTCTCTGAGGACATCAACGTGTCCGCAGTGGCTCCTTCCCGAGGGGAGAGCGGCGTCATTTGCAGCGATATCACCACCGCCAGCTCCGGGCTGCTGCGCATGCGCTACTTGACCAGCGACACCCAAGTCCAGGCGGGGGACATTATCACCACCTCCGGCGCAGGGGGCACCTTCCCCAAGGACATTATCATCGGCGAGGTGCAGAGCGTCCAGAAGGCGGACAACGACGTTTCCATGGTGGCCATGGTTCGTCCCTATGAGGACTTGACCGCTGTGGAAGAGGTGTTTGTGGTGATTGACTTCCCCGGCGCGGGAGAGGACACGGGCATTCCTCTGGAGGAGGACCCCGCAGGCCAGGAGGACACAGAGTGATGCGGGATTTTAACAGAGTCATCCGTTACCTGGCCTATACCCTGGAAATACTGGTGCTGTTTATGCTCCAGGAGACGCCGGGGCTGCTGCCCTCTATTTTCGGGGTCAGGCCGGTGCTGCTTCTCCCGGCGGTGGTGTCCATCGCCATGTTTGAAAAAGAGATTCCCGCTTTGGCCTTTGGCATAGTGGGCGGGCTTTTCTGTGACTTCGGCCTGTCCGGCACCTTGGGGTTCCACGCCCTTGTGCTGGGACTTCTGTGTTTTTTCATCAGCCTGGTGGTGCGGGTATACATGCAGGTGAACTTGGTCACCGCCCTGCTCACAGGGGTGTGGAGCATTGGGCTTGCCATCTGCGCCCAATGGTTTTTCCTGTACTTTTTCAACTACGCCCAGCCGGCTTACGCCTTTATCCACCACTACGCGCCCAAGTATGGCTACACCCTGTTGTTTATGCCTTTGCTCTACCTGCTGAACCGGGGCCTCTCCCAGGCCCTGGGCGCCCAGGAGGAAGGCCAGTTCCCCTACAGCCGCAAGTGAGAAAGGACCGGCAGGCGCTGCTTGCGGCGCCATGCCCCACGCGCTTTTAAGAAAGGAGTGTTTCCCCCTTGAACATGCCCAAGCTTGGAAAAGTTGGCCGCACGGCCGTCTGTATTCTGCTGGTGGTGGCCGTGTTCGCAGTCTACGAACTGCGGCTGGTCCAATGGCAGATTGCGGAAGGCGAGGAATACGAGCAGATCTCCCTCTCCAACCGGACGGACACCATTGAAATTGAGGCGGCCCGGGGGGAGATTCTAGACCGGAACGGGGAGGTCCTGGCGGGCAACCGGACCACCTATAACATTGTATACGACGCCTTGGACATGGACTACAGCGCCCGCAACGCCACCATTTTGCAGGTGTTGGACCTGCTCACAGAGCGGGGAGAGGATTGGCGGGACCCCTTGCCCATTGTGTTGGGGGAAGACGGGACCTATGCGTATATGGAGGACCGGGAGAGCGACATTGCAGCCCTGCGGGAAAATTTGAGCCTTGCGGAGTACGCCACAGCGGAGGACTGCATGGCGGAGCTCACCAGCCGCTACGATTGCGACGGCTATTCCCGGGAGGACGCCCGCAACGTGGTCTCTGTGCGCTACTCCATGACCCAGGACGGCTTCTCCCGCACCAATCCCTATGTGATCGCCCAGGACGTCTCTGCGGAGACGGTGGGGGTGGTCAGCGAGCACGCCCAGGAGTGGCCGGGTATCGAAACCCGGGTGGGTGTGGCCCGTTACTATTCCGACGGAACCTTGGCCCCCCATGTGCTGGGCTACACGGCGGTCATTACAGACACCCAATACGAACAGGCGGTGGAAGAGGGCACGGTGTACAATGCGGAAACCAATATCTCCGGCTATAAGCTCAACGACACCACAGGCCGGTCCGGGGTGGAATCCGCCTTTGAATCGGAGCTGCGGGGCCAGCGGGGAGAGGAGACCATCTACACCGACGCCACAGGAGAGGTGGCCAGCACGGCGGTGACCACCACCCCCGAGGAAGGGCACACCGTGCAGCTCACCTTGGATTCCGACCTGCAGCGGGTGGTCAACCTCTCTTTGGAGAAGAATATTCTGGGCAACACCGACGCCAAGGATTGCACCCGCGGCGCGGCGGTGGTGCTGGACGTGGACACCTTTGGGGTGCTGGCCAGCTCCTCCTATCCCACCTACGATGTAAACCAGTTGGTGGAGAGCATCGCCGGGGACGGGAAATATTACAACCAACTGATCAACGATGAAGACGAGCCCATGGTGAACCTGGCCTTAAACGGCGTGTTCACCCCGGGGTCGGTGTTTAAGCCGGTGGTGGCCCTGGCCGCCTTGCAGGAGGGGCAGCTCAGCGCGGCGACCTCTGTCTACTGCCCGGGATACTACGAGTTGGCCGACCTGCGTTTGGGCTGTACCTGCGGAGGCGGGAACACCTGGAATGTGTATGGGGCGCTGGCCCATTCCTGCAACACGTTTTTTTCTACGGTGGGATATGATCTAGGTATTTCCACGTTGGATCCCTATGCGGAGTACTTCGGCTTGGGCACCACCACGGGAGTGGAGCTGGGGGAGGCCACAGGAATTATGTCCAATCCCCAGGAGTACCGGGAAAACCACGGGGTGGAGTGGACAGACGGTGTCACCTCCCAGACGGCCATCGGCCAGGCGGACAACATGTTCACCCCCATCCAGCTGGCGGCCATGTGCGCCACCATCGCCAATGGGGGCGTGCGCCTGCAAACCCACCTTTTGGACAAGGTCTTGGACTACACCGGCGAGACGGTGCTGGAGGAGTACGAGCCCGTGGAGCTTTACGACGCGGGCCTCTCCGGCGACGTGCTGGGTGTGGTGCGGGCCGGGATGCAGCAGGTGGCCACCCAGGGCTTAGCCGCCAACGTGTTCGGGGACTACCCTGTGTCCATCGCCTGCAAGACCGGCACCGCGGAGACCTCCGACGACCCGAACGGCACCCAGGAGAACCTGAGCTTTATCTGTTACGCTCCCGCCGAGGATCCGGAGATCGCCATCGCGGTGATGGTGGAGTACGGCAATTCCGGCAACTACGCAAAAAATGTGGCCAAGGACATTCTGGACCAGTACTTCGGCTTCTACACCTGGGACGAGGAGGGCAACCGGTACGACCAGGCGGGGAACCTGGTGGACGACGACGGCCAGGTGATCAAAACCGCTGAGGAGCTGGCGGAAGAGCGGGCCGCCGCTGAGGGGCAGCAGAGCGGGGAAGCCTCCTCCGACAGTGAGGACGGGGACGCCTCCAGCCAGGAGCCCGCTGCCTCTCCCACTCCGGGCCGGGACAGCGACATTCCGGATCAAATTTACACCGGGGAGAATAGCGCCTCCCAGGAGACGGGAAGCGAGGATTCCCAGAACGACACTTCCGGAACGGAGGAAGGGAGCGTGCCGGAAGCGTCCGCCCCTCCCAGCAATCGGCCTGACGGTCCCTACTACGCTGGAGATGGCTGACGACAGCCCCTGTTTTAGAGGAAAAACAGACCTGGAGATTGTGTAAAAATAACATAAAACAATTAAGCAAATAATTGATTTTGACAATTTGCCCCGAGTGTGTTAAGATGGTAACCGAGGTAGAAGAGCTTATGGGTATTGCAACAGTAATCACGTCAGGAAAAGGCGGCGTGGGAAAGTCCACTGTAACGGTGGGCCTAGGCCGAGCCCTGGCCCAGCGGGGCCGGCGGGTGCTGCTGGTGGACTGCGACGCAGGCCTGCGCAGCCTGGACCGCATGACCGGCGTAGAAGAGCAGCTGGTGTTTGACATTGCGGATGTGGTGTTTGCCCGGTGCGCTCCGGTGGAAGCCATCTATCCCTGCGGGGAGGAAGGGCTTTTCCTGCTGCCGGCGCCCTCTTCCGGCGAACACATGATTCGTCCCGGCGTGATGAAAAAGCTGGTGCCTTTGTTAAAGCAGTACTATGACCATGTCCTGCTGGATTCTCCCGCCGGGGTGGGCATGGGATTTCGTTCGGCGGCCTGCGGGGCGGACCGGGCGCTGGTGGTGTGCAGCCCCGACCCGGTCAGTGTGCGCGGCGCAGGCGCCGTGCGGGAATTGCTGGGCAAGCTGGCCATACAGGACATGCGTTTGGTGATCAACCGTCTCAATCGGGAACTGTTTTGGGAAACCGGGGTGTACGGAGATTTGGATAGCGTGCTGGACAGCGCAGGCATCCGTCTGCTGGGCGTGGTGCCGGAAGACGTCTCCTTGGCCGCCGCCTTTTTACAGGGAAGGGGCGCACCGGAGAGATCCCGGGGGAGGCTGGCTCTCTGCCGTTTGGCAGGCAGGTTGGAAGGCGAGAAGATTCCCCTCTCGGATGCCTTTTAAAGGGGGAGCGTGCAAAAGCGGCCGCTAGGCCGGACGTTGTATTGAAAAGCTAAAAAAGGAGGAAGATCGTCACAATGAACATCGCAATCACGGCACACGACGCAAAAAAAGAACTGATGGTGCAGTTCTGCATCGCTTACTGCGGCATTTTAAGCCGCTATTCTCTGTGCGGCACAGGCACCACCAGCAAGATGGTCTCCGAGGCCACAGGCTTGGAGATCCAACGGTTTTTGAGCGGCTCCCAGGGAGGAGACCAGCAGATTGCAGCCCGCATTGCCTGCAATGAGATTGACCTGCTGCTGTTTTTCCGGGATCCCTTAAATCCCAAATCCCACGAGGCAGCCAACGATATGAACCTGCTGCGCCTGTGCGACATGCACAACATTCCGGTGGCCACCAACATCGCCACGGCGGAAGTGTTGATCCACGGCCTGGAGCGGGGAGATTTGGATTGGCGGAATATCCTCCGGGACTAAGCGGCCCAGCGGGCCGCTGCAAGGAATTTTTCCTTGCATAATGGTTGGGAAAGAGCTATAATAAACCGGTCCGGCAGAGACGCAGGATGAGTACACCGGAAGGCCCGGCAGAGAGAGGGGGCGCCTTGGGGCGCTGTGAGCCCCCTTGGGGAGATACGGAGGAAAGACGCCTGTCAGCCGCAAACTGGATAGAGAAAAAAGGAAGGCGGGGTTCCGCCTTTAAAGCAGGGTGGCACCACGGAGAGACCTTCGTCCCTGGCACGGCTTTTGTTTGCCGCGTCCTGGGGAGGGTCTTTTTTATTTCCCGGTGGAGAGGAGCGATTTTGGTGACACAGAAACAGGTGCGGGAACCAATGGCCCGCTACGGCCTGAGCCTAGATCCGCAGATCCGTATGTTGGACGTGGCCTCAGAGGTGGGGGAACTGGCAAAGGAAGTGCTCAAAGCCACCGGCTACGGCACCAAGCCTTTGGAAAAGCATGCCGCTCTGGAAGAGGAGCTGGGGGATTGCCTGTTCTCTCTGTTGTGCCTTTGCGAAAGTTTAGGCCTGGAGGGAGAAACAGCGCTGGACAAAGCGTTGAATAAGTACGAGAAACGCTTTGCCGAAAACGGGGAAATAGGCCACCTGGTGGAGGGCGTCCCGCTCCCAGAGGAATGCGGAACGTGAACACCGCGTGGGGCGCGTATGTGCGTGTGAAAGAGTCAAGCCATAGGGGTCCAGCGAAACGCTGGCCTTTGTTTCTTTCTTTTGCAAGCTTTTAGAAAGAACAGACGACGTGGTTTTCCCAGAGGGAGAACCGAGAAAGGAGACATGGGTATGGAACTGATCACAAAGGCTCCCAAGGGGACGGTGGATATTGTCCCGGGGAAATCGGAAAAATGGCAGCTGATGGAAGATGTCTTCCGCAGCGAGGCGGAACTCAACGGGTTCCGCGAAGTGCGGACCCCGGTGTTTGAACACACAGAGCTGTTCTTGCGGGGCGTGGGCGACACCACCGACGTGGTGGAAAAACAGATGTACACCTTTGAGGACAAGGGCGGCCGCTCGATCACCCTGCGTCCGGAGGGCACAGCCGGGGCTGTGCGGGCCATGTTGGAAAACGGCCTGTACAACGAGGGGTATCCGGTAAAGCTGTACTATCTCACCTCCTGCTACCGGTATGAAAAGCCCCAGGCGGGGCGGCTGCGGGAGCTGCACCAGTTCGGGGTGGAGATGTTCGGCGCCGCAGAGCCTCTGGCAGACGCCCAGATCATCGTCCTGGCCCTTTCCGCCTTCAAGCGCTTGGGCCTGGAGGACGTGGGCCTGCAGATCAACTCCATCGGCTGCCCCACCTGCCGGAAGGAGTACCACAAGGCCCTGAAGGAGTATTTCACCGAGCGGAAGGACCAGCTGTGCGACACCTGCCTCTCCCGGCTGGAGCGCAACCCCATGCGCATTTTGGACTGCAAGAGCCCGGAGTGCCAGGAGGTGGCCAAGGGCGCGCCCAAGATCACCGACTACCTGTGCGAGGATTGCCGGGACCACTTTGCCAAGGTGCAGGAGTTTTTGACCGCCTTGGGCATCGAGTTTGAGATCGACCCAGGCCTGGTGCGGGGCCTGGACTACTACACCCGCACCGTGTTTGAGTTTCCCTCTAAGAGCCTGGGCTTTGCCCTGGGCGGCGGCGGCCGGTACGACGGCCTGGTGGAGGAGTTTGGCGGCAAACCCACGCCGGGCTTGGGCTTTGGCCTGGGCATGGACCGCATTCTGTTGGCTTTGGAGGCCCAGAAGGTGGAGTTCCCCCAGCCGGTGAAGTGCGAGGCGTACTTGGTTTGTGTGGGAGAGGAAGCGCAGAAGAAGGCCTTCCGGCTGGTGGACGAGCTGCACCGGTGCGGCGTGCCCGCCGACTTTGACGTGTGCGGCCGGGGCGTAAAGGCCCAGATGAAATACGCCAATAAGATCGGGGCAAAATTTACCTTGGTGCTGGGCGACGACGAAATCCGGCAGGGTAAGGCCGCCATGAAGAATATGAAGACCGGAGAGACCAAGACCATCTCCATCACCGAGGAAGACTTTATCAACGATTACGTCACGGTCAGCACCGAGGCGGCAGACTTCTCTGAGGACGGCGTTTTCTTTTAATCCCCCGGGACGGGAGAACGCTGCAGAAACGTAGAAAGGGAAAGAGGAACGGATTATGACACAGTCGAAATACAGAACCCACACCTGTGGGGAGCTTCGCATGGAGCAGGTTGGCCAGACCGTCACTTTGGCGGGCTGGATGGAAAACCTGCGGGAAGTGGGAGGAAACCTGGGCTTTTTGGTGCTGCGGGATTTTTACGGCACCACCCAGGTGGTCATCGAAACCGAAGAGATGATGGAGCAGGTGAAGGCCCTGAACAAGGAGAGCACCCTGGCTGTCACCGGCGTGGTGCGGGAGCGGGCCAGCAAGAACCCCAAGCTGCCCACCGGGGACATTGAGGTGACCCCCAGCCAGATCACTTTGCTGGGCCGCTGCCAGTACAACGAGCTGCCCTTTGAAATCAACTACTCCAAGGACGCCGGGGAGGACGCCCGGCTGAAATACCGCTATTTGGATCTGCGCAACCCCCAGGTGCAGGGAAACATTGTGCTGCGCAGCCAGGTGGTTTCCGCCTTGCGCCGGGCCATGGAGGACCAGGGCTTTTTGGAGATTACCACCCCTATCCTCACCGCTTCCTCTCCCGAAGGAGCCCGGGATTACCTGGTGCCTTCCCGGAAGCATCCGGGCAAGTTCTACGCCCTGCCCCAGGCGCCCCAGCAGTTCAAACAGCTGCTGATGACCTCCGGCTTTGACAAGTATTTCCAGATTGCCCCTTGCTTCCGGGACGAGGACGCCCGGGGCGACCGCTCTCCCGGCGAGTTTTACCAGCTGGACATGGAGATGGCCTTCGCCGGCCAGGAGGACGTGTTTGCGGTTATGGAGCAGGTGCTGCCCCCCATCTTCGCCCAGTATGGAACGTACCACATCGCGTCTCAGGCGCCTTTTCGGCGCATCCCCTACCTGCAGGCCATGGAGGAGTTCGGCTCCGACAAACCGGACCTGCGCATTGACCTGCGGGTGAAAGACGTGACGGAGCTGCTGCAGCACTGCGGCTTCGGCCCCTTTGAAGGCAACCTGATCAAGGCCGTGCCTGTGTCGGACTGCAAGCTGACCCGAAAGGCCATTGACAAGCTGTGCGCCGACGTGGAGGTCCAGGCCGGGCAGAAGCCCTACTGGTTCCGGGTGGACGAAAAAGGGGAGATTGTGGGCGGCATCGCCAAGTTTATCAACGCCGACCCGGCTTTGGTTTCCGGCGTGAAAGAGACCCTCTCTCTGGAGAACGACACCTTGGTGCTGCTGTGCGCCGGGACCCGGTCCCAGGTGTGGAAGACCTCCGGCGTGATGGTGAAGCTGGCCGGCGCCCAGTGCCAGGGGCACATGGACCAGGAGCGGTACGAATTCTGCTGGATTGTGGACTTCCCCCTGTATGAGATCGGGGAGGAGAGCGGTCAGCTGGAGTTCTGCCACAATCCCTTCTCCATGCCTTCCGGCGGGCTGGAGGTGCTGCGCAAGGCGGAGGCCGGGGAGGTGGATCCCCTGACCATTTTGGCTGAGCAGTACGACCTGGTGTGCAACGGGGTGGAGCTGTCCTCCGGCGCCGTGCGGAACCACGACCCGGAAATTATGGTCAAGGCCTTTGAGCTGGTGGGCTTGGGCGAGGAGGATGTGAAAGCTAAGTTCCCCGCCATGTACAACGCCTTCTGCTATGGGGCGCCGCCCCACGCGGGCATTGCCCCCGGTGTGGACCGCATGGTCATGCTGCTCACCGGGGAGGCCTCCATCCGGGAGGTCATTGCCTTCCCCATGAACAAGAGCGCCCAAGACCTGCTGATGAACGCCCCGGCCCCTGTGAGCCAGGCTCAGCTGGAAGAGCTCTCCATCCAGGTTGTGGAACATTCTTCGGAAGAGTGACGCAGCCCTAGAAAAACCTGCATAATCTGTCCCCGGCCGTTTTGTGAAACACGGCCGGGGACATACATTTTGGGGTGTTTTGAGAGTATAAAAAAATGCAGCACAAGATGTTGTGTTTTTGTGCGCCCTTCCTGTTGACAGGCCCAACGGTTTGGTCTATAATTAAAACCGTTCCTCCTCCGAAGGGAACGGGGAGGAAACAGCCCCTGCGGGAGGCCGGCAAAACGCTCTTTTTCTAGTAGAAAGAGGGTGTGCCGGCGCCCCGACATATTGTAGAAAGAGGAAAAGCCATGCTGAAAACCATCATCAAGCGCAGCGGGGAACAGGTCCCCTTTGACGCTTCGAAAATACGCGGCGCTATTTTTAAGGCGAATGTCCGCAATGCCACCGAAAAAATGAGCGACAGACAACTGGACCAGCTGACCCAGGAAGTGGCGGACGAGCTGGAAAAGCGGGGGGGCGTTCCCTCGGTAGAGCAGATTCAGGACGTGGTGGAGGAAAAGCTCATTGCCGCCGACTACGCCAAAACGGCCAAGGCCTACATCTTGTACCGGGCCGAGCATCAGAAGCTCCGCGAGATGGACGACGAGCTGGTAAAGATTTACTCCGCCCTTACCTTTGTCCCGGCTGAGGACGCGGACTTAAAGCGGGAGAACGCCAACATCAACGCCGACACCGCCATGGGCACCATGCTCAAGTACGGCTCCGAAGGCGCCAAGAGCTTCTACGACAAGTACGTCATCCCGCCCCACATCGCCAAGGCCCATGCCGAGGGGCAGATTCACATCCACGACAAGGATTTCTACACCCTGACAGAGACTTGCTGCCAGATTGATTTGATTAAGCTGTTCCACAACGGCTTCTCCACGGGCCACGGCTACCTGCGGGAGCCCAACGCCATCTCCAGCTACGCGGCGCTGGCCTGCATCGCCATCCAGGCCAACCAGAACGAGATGCACGGCGGCCAGAGCGTGCCCAACTTCGATTACTCCATGGCCCAAGGCGTGGACAAGACCTACTCCAAGGAGTACTTTAAGGCCCTCATCCAGTTCTTCCAGGTGTCCAAGGCCATGCCCTACGACCAGGTGAAGGCCATGGTGGACAACGTAAAGGAGAACCTGGGCGGCCATGTGGACATGGACAAGGCCCAGGCGTACGGCCAGAAGGTGGCCGGGTACCTGCCCCGCCACCAGCGGGAGAACGGCTTTGAGGAAATCACCCAGGAGGAGGCCTTGCAGGCTGCCCAGTACGCCGCCCAGACCGCTTGGCGGGAGACGGACAAGGCCACCTACCAGGCCATGGAAGCCTTGGTGCACAACCTGAACACCATGAACTCCCGGGCGGGCGCCCAGGTGCCCTTCAGCTCCTTGAACTACGGCACCGACACCAGCGAGCAGGGCCGCATGGTCATCCGCAACCTGCTGCTGGCCACCGAGGCCGGCCTGGGCGATGGGGAAACCCCCATCTTCCCGGTGCAGATTTTCAAGGTGAAGGAAGGCGTCAACTACAACGAGGGCGACCCCAACTACGACTTGTTCAAGCTGGCTATGCGGGTGAGCGCCAAGCGGCTGTTCCCCAACTTCAGCTTTTTGGACGCCCCCTTCAACCTGCAGTATTACAAGCCCGGCGATTACGACACCGAGGTGGCCTACATGGGCTGCCGCACCCGTGTGATGGGCAACGTCCACGACAAGAACCGCGAGGTGACCTGCGGCCGGGGCAACCTGAGCTTCACCTCCATCAACCTGCCCCGCATTGGCATCGAGGCCCAGAAGGATATCAAGAAGTTCTACGAAATCCTGGATGAGCGCATCGACCTCTGCATTGAGCAGCTGCTGCACCGGTTTAAAATCCAGTGCAGTAAAAAAGCGTATAACTACCCCTTCCTCATGGGACAGGGGGTTTGGATCGATTCTGAAAAGCTGGACCGCTACGATTCCGTGGCCGAAGTGTTGAAGCACGGCACCCTCTCCGTGGGCTTCATCGGCTTGGCGGAAACCTTGGTGGCCCTGACCGGCAAGCACCACGGCGAGAGTGAGGAAAGCTACAAGCTGGGCTACGAAATCATCTCCTACATGCGCAAGCGCATGGACGACAAGTCCCAGGAGACGGGCCTGAACTTCACCTTGCTGGCCACTCCCGCCGAAGGTCTTTCCGGGCGCTTTGTGCGCATCGACCAGAAAAAATACGGCAAGATCCCAGGCGTCACCGACCGGGAATACTACACCAACTCCTTCCACGTTCCGGTGTACTATCCCATCAGCGCCTTTGAGAAGATTAAAAAGGAAGCTCCCTTCCACGCCCTGACCAACGCGGGCCACATCAGCTACGTGGAGCTGGACGGGGATGTGTGCAAGAACATCGACGCTTTTGAAAGCGTTATCCGCTGCATGAAGGAGGCGGGCATCGGCTACGGCTCTGTAAACCACCCGGTGGATCGGGACCCTGTGTGCGGGTATAACGGCATCATCGACGATGTGTGCCCCCGCTGCGGCCGTCACGCGGGAGAGGGCGTGCCCCTGGAGAAACTCCAAGAGCTGCGGAAGAAGTACCACGATGTGCCGGATTACTCCTGCCTGATCCGCTAAGTCCGTGACCGGACGAGACAAACCGGCTGTCTCGCCTGCCGGCTTGAGTGCTGTCTGCCAGTGGCAGACGTCCAGCACCGACCGGAGCGGCGGAGTGCCGCAGGCGCAGAGCCGGATAAAAAGTTTTTCGGGCGCCTTTTTCAAAAAGGCGCGTCCTTGCAGCAAAGCGGAACTTTGCGCCGGAAAAATCTAGGGAAATAGGGGCGAAGCCCCGCCTTTCCCGGCCGGGAGGAGGAATCTCTCTATGAGCAAAAAGGCCCTTACTATAGCGCTCAAGATCTTTTTTGCCGTCGTGTACTTCCTGGTTTTTCTGTTTCTCATCCAGTGGGTTTTCCACTTTCTGCCGTGGAACGTGTACACGGACCTGCTGACGGTTGCCTGCTGGGTGATCGCGCTGATCGCAAGCGTGGGACTGGCACACTACACCGTGGAGAAAATCAAGGATACATTCGGAAGCTAAGGAAGCTGCGGCAAGCGGCCCCCCGGATGTTTAAAAATCCCGTCTTCCCCGTTGACAGGAGGACAAGGTTCTGATAAAATAAGAACAGTTCTTAATTTTAAATAAAAACCCTTTTGGAGTTTGAATAGGAGGAATTCTTATGGCAAAGACAGCTGTGGAAAACAAAGAGCAGGTTTTGGTGGGCGAAGGCCGGGACTTTGAGCGGATCCGCCGCATTACCGGGTACCTGGTGGGCACCATCGACCGCTGGAACAACGCCAAGCGCGCGGAGGAAAAGGACCGGGTTAAGCACACCTTGTCCAACCTGTAAGAGATTCTGGAAAAGAAGGAGGGGGTTCCCGTGCACATTCTGCTGGTCAACGATGACGGCATCCATTCCCCAGGGCTGCGGCTGCTGGCGGAAGCGCTGCGAGACGCAGGCCATAGGGTGACGGTGGTGGCCCCCGACCGGGAGCGGTCCGCGGTGGGCCACGGCATCACCACCCGGGACCCTCTCTTTGTGCAAGACCAAAACTGGGAGGGCATCCCGGCCTACAGCTGCTCCGGCACTCCCGCCGACTGCACCCAGCTGGGGCTGAAGGCCCTGGCCAAAGGGCCGGTGGATCTGGTGGTTTCCGGGCCCAACCGGGGGCTGAACGTAGCCGGGGACCTGCTGTATTCCGGCACGGTTGCTGCCGCTTTAGAAGGGGCCAAAATGGGGAAAAAGGCCATTGCCCTGTCGGCTCCTCCAGGTGCGGATCAGCAGACGGTGGTTCAGGTGTTCTTGCGGCTGCTGGAGCAGCTGGATCTGGACCGGGACATCCGCCAGGCCCTGAATGTGAATGTGCCCGATTTGTCTTTTGAGAAAATCCAGGGTGTAAAGTGGATCCACCAGGGACACGCCATGTGGCTGGGAGAGTACGAGGAACGGATTTCCCCCATGGGGAAGCGGTACTTCTGGTCTACTCATGACGATAGCTATGAAACGGAGCCGGGAGAAAACGACCGGGCCCTGCTGTTGGCGGGATACGTCACCCTGACGCCCTTGACCTACACCATCACCGACCCGGAGGGCTTTTCCGGGAAAGAATATACCTTGTAAAAAAAGGCCGGATGGGACGCCCACCCGGCCCTCTTTTCCCTAGGGGAGGAAATCGTTATGGAACTGACCATTGCCGGCGTTATCAAAGAATCCATTGTGGACGGGCCGGGCATCCGTTACACCGTGTTCACCCAGGGCTGCCCCCATCACTGCCCAGGCTGCCACAACCCCCAGACCTGGGCCTTTGAGGGAGGCCAGCAGACCACCCCCCAGGACCTGTTTGCGGACTTCCAGAAGGATCCCATTTTAAAGGGCGTCACCTTCAGCGGGGGAGAGCCCTTCTGCCAGGCGGAGGCTCTGGCGGAGCTGGCCCAGCTGGTCCACAGTGTGGGCAAGGACGTGGTTTGCTACACCGGCTGGACCTACGAACAGCTGCTGGAAAAGCACGACCCGGCAGTGGACGCCTTGCTGGCCCAGGTGGACTTGCTCATCGACGGGCCCTTTGTGCTGGAGCAGCGCAACCTGGAGCTGCGCTTCCGGGGCAGTGAGAACCAGCGGCTCATCGACATGAGGAAAACCCGGGAGCAGGGATGCGTAGTGCTGGTGGAAGAGTGAGGAGAGAAGCCAGCTGAAATGGGCCGAAAGAGCCCATGGTATCCTTGCCTTCCGAGAAAGAGGAAAAAGGGAGGAACGTATATGAAACGCTTTGGGATGCTTTTTTGTGCCGCGCTTGTCCTATCGCTCTGCTTTTCCGGATGCCAACCCACCGACCTTTCCGAAAGCGGGCTTTCGGAAAACCAAACCTCCGCCCTGGAGGAAAGGGGAGCCTCTGAAAGCCAAGGGGCCAGCCTCCACGAGGGGGAGACGATGCCGGACTTGGAGCTGGAGTTCAAGCTTGAGGTGGACAGCGTTGCCATTACGGCTATTGACGTTGTGGCTTGCGACGACCTGGAGGGCGAGGGCTATTTCACCGGCGCCACTGTGAAAGCCTCTTATGAGGAAGGTAAGGAAGAGATGCCCCTCACCCAAGGGCTGTCCTATCGGGTAACCCTTGGGGGAAAGTCCATCCAGGCCCGGGATGCGGACCCCATCTACTTAAAGTTTTCCTACACCACCGAAGACGGAGAGACGTTCTCCGCAGGAAACGCAGCCGTCTCGAAAGAGGAGTGCTGGAGCGGGAAAACGAAGCAGTTCGTTGTGCGCGATGCGGTGACCATTACACCGGCCTCCTAGGTCTTTGCTATCCGGCAATGCGGGGGAGGCTCCTTGTAAGCCGAAAGTTTCCCGGCGCAAAAACAGCTGGCGGTCCTGCTGAAAATGAGCCAGACGGGGTATTCTACATACGAGACAGGGGAAAACGACGTGCCCACCTGGGCGCTCATCCGCCTGGCGGAACTGTACCGCACCCGTGTAGACTACCTGTTGGGCTTGACGGACCGGCTTCCACCCTACCCTCGCAAGGGGAGAGAAGCCCGAAAAAAAGGGGAAAGCTGAAACCTCCCGGCGGGATTGCTGTCTTTTTAACAAATTAGCCATTGATTCTTAGAATCCGCTGTGCTAGAATAGACACTGGAAGACAAGCACAAATTTTGCCATTGGGCGAA
>DSTMR04002__coassemble_816_pt1 | contig 34611 bp, 30 predicted proteins | sample DSTMR04002__metabat2_high_PE_036 | metagenome-assembled genome bin DSTMR04002
TCTTTTCAAAGTTTCCAGCCTTCAGAAGGTTTACTCGCCTGAGTCTCTCTTCCGCCGCTTTTCACTTTTTTGAGCTCTCTCTCGAGCGCTCAGATATAATACCACACCGCTCCCCATTTGTCAACGCTTTTTTTCATTTTTTTTGCGTTTCTTTCAATTTCTTTTTTCCTCCCCTTTTCTTCTCCTTTTCCTCCTCTCTTCTGTGCTTGTTCCTCTTTCCTAAGGCTCCCTACAGCGTCAAACTTTACCGGGCATTTCTCTCTATCTTCTCGGGGCATGGTAGGCATAGAGACCCTGTTCCTTTCTATATAGTAGTACAGAGAATCTCCGGAAGGATCAGCAAACCTTTGCCTTGCTCCCAAAGAAAGTGGAGCGATCGCCAGGCGCGCTTTCCTGGGCTGTGGCTGCCTCTGGCAAGGCTTTCCTCTTGCTTCTCCGGAATCTCTGAAAAAGGAGGGATGTTCTATGAACCGGGAAATCTGCAAAGCTTTTTGGACAGGCCTTTGGCGGGTGTTGGTGGTGGTGCTCTGTAACTGGATGATCTACCTCATGCTCTCTTCCCCCTTTTCCGCTTCCTGAACGAAGACAACAGCGAAAGCAAACAAAGGGCCTGCCGAAGCAAGCCCTTTTCTCTGAGATTCGGTTTTTTGTCAATCTTGGTCTACCGCCCAGCCGCCGGCCCGTTGAATAGCCCGCTTGCGGATGACAATAAAGCACACCACTTCGATCAGCGCCGTCACAGCCCAGGTCACCGGGTAGGATAGGAACAGCATAAAGAAGGTGGGTTCCCAGGCAAAGACCGTGTAAATCCACACCACACGCAGCACGCACACGCCGAAGATGGACACCACCATAGGCGTCATAGAGGAGCCCAGGCCCCGCATAGCGCCCACCAGCACGTTCATAATGCCGCAAATGGCGTAAGGCGTGCACACCAGGAGCATCCGCTCCAAGCCGTAGGAAATAACCGCCGGGTCGGTGGAATAGACCTGCAGCAGCCAGGGTCCCAGCAAATAGGCGCCAATGCCCAGCACCAGGCCCACGCCGGTCACCAAAAACAGGTTGTACCACACCACTTTGGTGATGCGATGAAACTTCTTGGCCCCAAAGTTCTGGCCGGTAAAGCTCAGGGTAGACTGGGTAAAGGCGTCCATGGCCGTCCACACAAAGCCCTCGATATTGCCGCCGGCTGTAGAACCGGCCATGGCAATGGAACCGAAGGAGTTGATGGAGGATTGAATCAACACGTTGGAAATGGAGAAGGTGGCGCTCTGAATGCCGGCGGGAATGCCGATCTTTGTCATCTGCAGCAGCTTGTCCCCGTAGATCCGCAGCTTTTTTAAATCCACCCGGTACACGGTGTCGCTGCGCACCAAGCACACCAGCACCAACACCGAGGAAATGCACTGGGAGATCACCGTGGGGATGGCCACCCCTTCCACGCCCATGTGGAACACAATCACAAAGAACAGGTTTAAAATCACATTGACCACGCCGGCAATAAACAGGAAGTACAGGGGCCGCTGGGTGTCCCCCACCGCCCGGAGAATGGCGGAGCCGAAGTTGTACAGCATCATGACAGGCATGCCTACAAAGTAGATGCGCATGTACAGCACCGCCTGGTCAATCACGTCCGCAGGGGTGCCCATCAGCTCCAGCAGGGGCCGGGAGAGCCCAATGCCCACAAAGATCAGGATGAAACCGCAGGCCAAGCTCACCAGCACAGCGGTGTGCACGGTCTCCTGCAGGTCCTTCTGCTGGCCGGCCCCGTAATACCGGGCCACCAACACGTTGACTCCAATGGACAACCCAATGAACAGGTTGACAATCAAATTGATCAAAGCGCTGGTGGAGCCCACCGCCGCCAAGGCCTGGGGCCCCACAAACTGCCCCACCACCACAATGTCGGCAGCGTTGAACAGCAGCTGCAGAATGCCGGAAAGGGCCAGGGGGATGGCAAAGCGGATGATCTTGCCCACCAGGGGGCCGCTTGTCATGTCGATCTCATAGGAGCTCCGGTGAACGCCGGGGCGAAAGGGGAGTTTCACAGTTCTCAATCCTCCATACCAGTTTTTCCGAAAGAACCCCGGATGCTTCTGGAGGGAAACGGCCGGGGTCTTTCACAGCAAACAAACAGCTTCTATTATATTACTTCCCTTCCCCGCTTGCAAGCTGTTGTTTCTTCGCCAGGTGCTTGCGCACAAAGAAGAAGCACAGCACATCGCACAGGGCCGCCAATCCCCACGTGATGGGATAGGAGATGTAAATGACCTCCAGCGTAGGAAGCAGGGCAAACACGGTGAGGATCCAAATCACCCGGAAGCCGCACACAAAGCCAATGGTGATGGCCATAGGCACAAAGGAGTAGCCCATGCCCCGAAGCATGCCCACCATAACGCCCATCAAGCCGCCAAAAAACTGCAGCACACAGCAGATGGACATCCGCTTCATGCCAAAGGCGATCACTTCCGCCTCTGTGGAATAGATGCCCAGCAGCTGGGGTCCCAAAAGGTAGGCCCCTATGCCCAGCACCAAACCGGTACCGGTCACCAAGGCCACGCACAAGGGCAGAATCCGGTTGACCCGCTTCAGCTTGCCCGCGCCCACATTTTGCCCGGTAAAGCTCAGGGCCGCTTGGGAAAAGGCGTCCATGGCGGTGGAGACAAAGCCCTCAATATTGGAGGCCGCCGTGTTGCCCGCCATGGCCACTGCGCCAAAGGAGTTGATGGAAGACTGAATCAGCACGTTGGAAATGGAGAAGGAGCAGCCCTGAATGCCTGCAGGCAGCCCAATTTTCACCATGCCCAACAGCTTGTCTTTTTTGATGCGCAGATGACGCAAATTCACCTGGTAGGGCGCATGGGACTTGACCAGGCACAAAAGCACCAGCCCAGCGGAAATGCACTGGGAAATCACCGTGGCAATGGCCACGCCGGCCACGTCCAAATGGAACCCGATCACAAAAAACAAGTTCAGCACCACGTTTACCACCCCGGCGATAAACAGGAAGTACAAAGGCCGCTGGGTGTCCCCCACCGCCCGGAGAATGGCCGCGCCGAAGTTGTAGAGCATGGAGGCGGGCATGCCGATGAAGTAAATGCGCATGTACAGGCAAGCCTGGTCCAGCACCTCTTCCGGGGTGCCCATCAGTTCCAGCATGGGGGCGGACAGGGAAATGCCGATCACCAGCACAATGCAGCCGAAGATCAGGCTGCTGAGCACAGAGGTGTGAACGGTGTCCTGCAGGTCCTTCTGGTTGCCGGCCCCGTAGGATTGGGCCACCAGCACGTTGGTGCCCACCGACAGGCCGATGAACAAGTTCACGATCAAATTGATCAAAGCACTGGTGGAACCCACCGCCGCCAACGCCTGGCTGCCGGAAAACCGTCCCACCACAATGATGTCTGCTGCGTTAAACAGCAGCTGTAAAATACCGGAAATTGCCAGCGGGATGGCAAACCGCACAATCTTCCCCAGCAGGGGCCCGTTGGTCATGTCGATCTCAAAGGAGCTCCGGCGGCTCCTTGGTTTCAAACGAAGGCTAAAAATTAGAATTCCACTCCCTTGAATTTCTGAAATGCCCCCATGGATGTGCGGATGGACTCCAGCTCATCCAGCTGGGTGGCGTCCTGCTCCAACAGAATGTACTCCAGGCCCGGGCAGGACAAAGCGGCCTCTATGTAGTCTTGAATGGGCAGAATCCCCGTGCCGATCTCCGTAAAGGCCAGAGGATTTTTCGCCTGGTCAAACACTTTCCAATCGATCTCTGTTTCCGGGTCCACCACGCCGTCAAACAGGCACAGGGGCTCGGAAAGGCCCGCGGGGAAATCCTTTTGGTGCAAAAGGATCAGACGGTCCTCGTATTTTTTAATGAGCTGCACCGGGTCCTGGCCGGCCCGCGCCGCCCAGTAGGTGTCCAGCTCCGCATACACCAGCCCCGGGTCCGTGTGGTCCATAATGTACTCGTAGACCGTGCCCGTGCCGATACGCTGGAACTCCTGGTAATGGTTGTGGTAATAGTACCGCATGCCCCGCTCCTGGCACAGCTCCCCGATGCGGTTAAAAAACTGGCAGCGGCGTTTCAAGTAGTCCAGATCCCCGTAGGGGTAAAACTCAATGTCGCAGCCAATTTGGGTACTGCCCAGCTCCGCGTGGTAGTCCAGCACCGCCGGCAGCAGCTCCTCCCGCAGGGGGTTCACATGGCAGCCCACAATCTGCAGGCCCAGGTCGTCCAAAAGTTTCTTCAGCTCCCGGGCCGGCATGCCGAAGCCCACCCCGGGGTCCTCTGCGGCGTTGTGGTTGGCCGCTTCCACATAGCGGTAGCCGGCCTCGGCGATCTGCCAGAGAACCTCGTAGGGTTTTTCCTGAATGGCGTTCTTCACCGAGTACAGCTGAATGCCGATTTTTGGCGCCACGTTCCTCCCCCCTTTAATAGCCCAAGTCTTCGCCTACCAGCACCACCCGAATCCGGTCGGTCCGCTGGTAGCCGGTGACCACATACTGGCAGCACATGCGCCGCTCGGAGGCGCAGCCGGCGGTCATGCCGCCCTCCCAGCCGGAGCACCTGCCCAAGCGGGAACAGGGGGTGTGGGTCTCCAGGCGCACCCCGTTGGCCGGGGCGGCCAGACACTTCACCCGGGAAATAGCCGCCTGCAGGTTGGGGACAATCTTATTCACCCCTGCCACCACAATCACCCGCTTGGGGCCAAAGATCAACGCAGCCACCCGGTTGCCGTTGCCATCCACATTGTAGAGTTCTCCCTCTTCTGTAATGGCGTTGGCGCTGGTGAGGAACACATCCGCCGAAAAAGTCCGGCGGTACACCTCTTCCGGCGGCAGCTCCTCCCGGTCTAAAAACTCATAGGCGCCGCTTTTCATCAAATCCCGCACGCCGGATTCCGCCAGGGTGACAGATCCCCCGCAGCTGATCACATCCCCGGGGGCCAGCAGGCTTTCCACGGCTTTGACCGCCTCCTGCCGGTTGGGCACATACACCGAAGGAATGCGGTTCTTGGCCAAAGCTTTCATAGTGCGCTCCACCTGTGCCTGCTGCACAAATTGCACATTTCGATCCATAGTCATCCTCCCAAAAGAAAATTGCGTCTAGCTGTCTCTATTCTAGCGCAGTAAACAAGTGAAATCAAGCGGCTGCTTAAAAAACTTCCAATTCTCCGCCCCGGCGAGAAAGTTTTTTAGAGATTCTGCGCCATAGGAAGAAGCCCTCTTTTTTCCACAGGGAGACGCTCACAATGTGGAAAATTCTCCCCGCCGGGCTTTCACAAAAAAGGGACAAAAAAAGGCCGCCGCCTTTCTTGGCAGCAGCCCTTCGCTTCTCTCTTATGTGCCTAACGCCAACAAAACTGCGTTACGCTTTAAATCCCTGGAACAGGGCAGCCACCCGCTCCCGCTGGGCGGTGTTCTCTTCGCTGTCGTCAGCGTCGGTGTAGATCATCATATACTTCCCGTTGTCGCTGAGCAGGGCAGGCACCTGGTCGTCCAGCATGGTGAACTCGCCGGTTTCCCGCACACTGTCCAGACACTCCTGGCCCCGTTCGCCCAAATTGTCCAGGTCAAACTCGTAAAATTCCACCTGCAAGGTGACGCCGTTGTATTGGAAACGGTAGCGCACCCCAGCCACAGCGCCGATGATGTCGTAGGCCATCTCCACCGGCTCTCCTGTGACCGCATAGCACGTCTCCATATACTGGCACAGGCCGTCCAAATTGTCCTCGTAATCGGCGTCAGACACAGCCGCCGGCTCCTCCTGGGCAGCGCTGCTCTCCTCGCCGGAACTGGCAGAGCTCTCCGGCAATGCCAAGGTGGGCAGCTGTTCCGTCGTGGCGCCGCAGGCGGCCAGGGAGAGCACCAGCAAAATGCTGAGCCCCAGGACCAACAATCTCTTCATCATGGAAACCGATTCCTCCACTTACTTTGCTGAAATAAAGAAAGGCCCGGACCTGTCAGTCCGGCGCCTTAAGGTTTTGGTGACCCGGACGAGAATCGAACTCGTGTTACCGCCGTGAAAGGGCGGTGTCTTAACCGCTTGACCACCGGGCCGTATGGTAGCGGTAACTGGACTTGAACCAGTGACACTTCGGGTATGAACCGAATGCTCTAGCCAGCTGAGCTATACCGCCATAGTTGCGCTCCACCTCACGGATGGAGCGCTATCAATTATAATCGAACTTTTCCCGTTTGTCAAGCAGCTTTCCCGGGGAATTTCACTTTTTTTCGAAAAAAAGTGAAATCATCCCACATGGAAGGTGTAGTTGGGAGCCTCTTTGGTGATCTGAATATCGTGGGGATGGCTCTCCTTCAGGCCGGCGCCGGTGATCTTCACAAACTGGGCCTTGTCGTGAAGCTCCTGGATGGTGGCGCAGCCGGTGTAGCCCATGCCGGAGCGCAGGCCGCCCAGCATCTGGAACACGGTGTCCGCCAGGGGTCCCTTGTAGGGCACCCGGCCCTCTACGCCTTCGGGCACAAACTTCTTCTGCTCGCCCTGGAAATACCGGTCGCTGCTGCCCTTGCCCATGGCGCCCAAGCTGCCCATGCCCCGGTACACCTTGAACTGACGGCCCTGGTAGAGCTCGTATTCACCGGGGGACTCTTTGCAGCCTGCCACCATGCTGCCCAGCATGACCACGTCTGCGCCGGCGGCCAATGCCTTGACAATGTCGCCGCTGTACTTGATGCCGCCGTCGGCGATGATGGGCACCCCGTGCTTCATGGCCTCCTGGGCCGCGTCAAACACGGCGGTGATCTGGGGCACGCCAATGCCTGCCACCACGCGGGTGGTGCAGATGGAGCCGGGGCCGATGCCCACTTTGACACAATCCGCGCCGGCGTCGATCAAGGCCTTGGTGCCCTCTGCGGTGGCCACGTTGCCGGCAATCACCTGCAGGTCGGGGTAGTGCTTCTTCACCAGGCGCACCGCGTCCAGCACGCCGCTGTTGTGGCCGTGGGCGGAGTCCAAAGTGACCACGTCCACCTGGGCTTCCACCAAAGCCGCCACCCGGTCCAGCACATCTTTGGTGGCGCCGATGGCCGCGCCGCACAGCAGACGGCCGCCCTTGTCCCGGGCGGAGTTGGGATACTGCACAGCCTTTTCAATGTCCTTAATGGTGATCAAGCCTTTCAGGCGCATGTGCTCGTCCACAATAGGAAGCTTTTCAATGCGATGGCGCCGCAGAATTTCCTGAGCGTCCTTGAGCGTGGTGCCCACCGGCGCGGTGACCAGGTTGTCCTTGGTCATCACATTCTTCACAGGCTGGTTGAAATCGCTGCCCTCCATGAACCGCATGTCCCGGTTGGTGATGATGCCCACCAACACGCCGTCTTCACAAATGGGCACGCCGGAGATCTTAAACCGGGCCATGATCTCATCGGCCTCTTTCACCAGGTTGTCCGGGGACAGGAAGAAGGGGTTGACGATGACCCCGTTTTCCGAGCGCTTCACCCGGTCCACCTGGTCGGCCTGACGTTCAATGCTCATGTTCTTATGGATGATGCCAATGCCCCCCTCGCGGGCAATGGCAATCGCCATGTCGGACTCGGTCACCGTATCCATGGCCGCCGTCATAATGGGGGCGTTCAGCCGGATGGTCCGGGTCAGGTTGGTGGAGAAGTCCACTTCGCTGGGAAGCACGTTGGACTCCGCCGGAATCAGCAGCACATCGTCATAGGTCAGGCCTTCCTTGAGAAACTTTTCTCTGTACTCCATGAAACCACACTCTCTTTCTCCGCGTATTTGTAGGTATAGGACGCTTCCTCGTACTATAATCAGTTATTATAACATCGGGTTTTCCGTTTTGCAAGATCCCATTGGCCAATTCCCCTCCTTTTGGCCTTTCCCCTCTTTTTCCGCCGGTTTTTCGTCCAATTTTGTGGGTTCCGCAGAGGCCCTCCAGGGGGAAAATTTCCCCTGAAATTTTTGGAAAAAACCATTGACAGCCGCAGCGTTTTGCTTTATGTTTAGGAAGATCTCCGCAGACAGCTGCATGTACCTGCACACCGTGCAGAGAAACACAAACCGGACGACCTCAAAGGAGGGCCTTGCATGATAAAACGGCTATTTTCCCGCCTGGATTACCACGGCCGCCAGGCGCTGATCCTCACGGGCGTGAACAGCCTCTTCTGGTTTTCCTGGGCTTTCAGCTCCTACCAAACCATCTACCTGCAGGGCATTGGCTTTTCCGCCTCTCAGCTGGGCGTGATGAACGCCTTGACCTCTGCCTTTTCCATTGCATCTGTGGCCTTTTGGGGCATGGTCAGCGACCGCATGGGCTCTCTGCGGAAAGTGCTTATCACCGTGCTGGTGGGAGGCTCTCTTCTCTTTGCCCTCATTCCCCAAATTCCCACAAACCTGCCCTTCTCCACCTTGCTTTTGTTTCTGCTGCTTCCTCTGGTGTATTTCTTTCGGGGCTCCATGTCTGTGTACGCGGAGAATATCTTGGTCCGCAACTCCAACGAGCTGCACCTGAACTTTGGACTTCTTCGCAGCGTGGGATCCTTTCTCTACACAGTGGGCAGCGTCATCGCCTCTGTATCCCTGTCCTTTGTGGGGGTGCCCAACACCTTTTGGCTCACAGGTCTTTTGACAGTTCCCGTAATTGTTCTCACGTTCTTCGCCAGAGATCCCAGCGCTGCCCCTGCTGCCAAGGAAAAAAAGCAGAAGCTCCACCTGGGAGAGCTGTTCCACAACAAGGCCTATGTAAGCTTTTTGATCTTCGGCTTCCTCTTTTACATCGCCGTCAACTGCGAGGGGTCTTTCCTGCCCTACTTTATCTCCGACGCCCAGATCCCTTCCGAGCGCTACGGCATTGTGCTGGCCTACCGGGCCCTCTTTGAAATCCCCTTCCTTTTGCTCATGGTGCGGCTGCGGCGGAAATTCCCCCTGCGGATTTTGGTCATCGCCTCGGCGGTGCTCATGGCCACAGAGTGTTTGGGTCTGAGCCTGTGGGCCGACTCCCTGCCCTCTATGCTGCTGTGCTGCACCTTCTTTGGCTTGGGCAACGGCCTGTGCATCGGCTCCTCCCTCAACTACGTGTACGAGCTGGCCCCGCCTCATTTGAAAGCCAGCGCCCAGGCCTTTTTCTCCGCTGTCTCCTCCATTGCGGGAATTTTGGGGAACTTGGGCGGCGGCGTAGTGTACGACGCCGTGGGGTCCAAGGCCTTCTACCTGCTGGTGGCGCTGATCTATTTGGTCAGCGTAGGGGTGTTCCTTCTCTCCTTCCTGGGAGGGAACAAGAAGGGCAAGCCTCTGGCCCAGGCCTCCTGAATGGAGCTTTGTTCTTTCTCTCGCTCTAAAGCCCTCGGCGCTGCCGGGGGCTTTTTGCTGCATCCAGCCAGAGGCCCCCCTGTTTCGGCGCCATCTACCCAACCCACAAAAAAGCCGCGGCAGTGTGCCGCGGCTTTCCGTGTCTTTCCTGTCTGTACCTTGTTTTACCGAATGGCGTCCTTGCCGCCCATGTAGGGCCGCAGTGCCTCGGGGATCTTGATAGAGCCGTCGGCCTGGAGGTTGTTCTCCAGGAAGGCGATGAGCATCCGGGGCGGGGCCACCACGGTATTGTTCAAGGTGTGGGGCAGGTAGTTCTGGCCGTCCTCGCCCTTGACGCGGATTTTCAGCCGGCGGGCCTGGGCGTCGCCCATGTTGGAGCAGGAGCACACCTCGAAGTACTTCTTCTGCCGGGGGGACCAAGCCTCAATGTCGCAGGACTTCACCTTCAAATCGGCCAAATCGCCGGAGCAGCACTCCAGCTGGCGCACGGGGATATCCAAGGAGCGAAACAGCTCCACGGAGTAGCTCCACATCTTGTCGTACCAGGCCATGGAGTCCTCGGGCTTGCAGATGACAATCATCTCCTGCTTCTCAAACTGGTGGATGCGGTACACGCCACGCTCCTCAATGCCGTGGGCGCCCTTCTCCTTGCGGAAGCAGGGGGAGTAGCTGGTCAAGGTCTGGGGCAAGGTCTCCTCGGGCAAAATGGTGTCGATGTACTTGCCAATCATAGAGTGCTCGCTGGTGCCGATAAGGTACAGGTCCTCGCCCTCGATCTTGTACATCATGGCGTCCATGTCGGTCTGGGACATGACGCCCTCCACAATGTTGCCGTGAATCATAAAGGGAGGGATGCAGTAGGTAAAGCCCTTCTCAATCATAAAGTCCCGGGCGTAGGAAATCACCGCAGACTGGAGCCGGGCAATGTCGCCCATGAGATAGTAGAAGCCGTTGCCGCTGGTCTTGCGGGCGCTATCCAGGTCGATGCCCCCGAAGCGCTCCATAATCTCGGTGTGGTAGGGCACCTCGAACTCGGGCACCACAGGCTCGCCAAAGCGCTGCACTTCCACGTTTTCGCTGTCGTCCTTGCCAATGGGCACGGAGTCGTCGATGAGGTTGGGGATGACCAGCATCCGCTTGCGGATTTCGGCGGTCATCTCCGCCTCTTTGCGCTCCATCTCCTCCAGCTCGCCGGCGATGGCCTGCACCTGCTTTTTCACCTCTTGGGCCTCGTCCTTCTTGCCCTGGCTCATCAGCTTGCCAATCTCCTTGCTGATGGTGTTGCGCTGCTGGCGCAGCTCGTCGCCCCGGCCCTTGGAGGCCCGGAACTGGGCGTCCAGCTCCAGCACTTCGTCCACCAGGGGAAGCTTCTGGTCCTGGAATTTCTTTTTGATGTTCTCCTTTACCAGCTCCGGGTTGGAGCGGATCAGCTTGATATCTAACATGGTTTGTTCCTCCTATGCCCCTGTGGGGGTATTTCTCTTTGAGACAAGGCCCTGTTTGTGCCGCCTATTTTTCTTTCCGGCTAGGCTGCGGCCTGTTCCCCTTCGGGAAGAGCGGCCTTTGCCCTGTTTTTTATGGTGCGCCGCATAGACCGGCCGGCAACGTCCCACCGGGACGTAGCGGCCCCCAACCACCCGCCAACTTTTTGAAAAAAGCTTGGCCAAAAACTTTTCTGGGCTTGGCGGTCTTCAGTTCATATGCAGATCGTGGAGCAGGTTTTGCAGATCCTCCTCCCCGTAAAACTCAATTTGCAGGGTGCCCTTCTTTTTGGTGCCAGCCACTTTCACCTTTCGGTTCAGATATTCGCCCACAGCCAGCTGCGCTTCCTCAAAATAGCGGTTCTTAGGCTTGGCCGGAGGCGCCTCCTCCTTCTGCTGGTTGAGCCGCTTGACCAGGTTCTCCAGCTCCCGGACAGAGGCGCCCTCTTTGGCTTTCTGGGCCGCCAGGCGCATGTCCTCCTCCCGCTTGAAGCTGAGCAGCGTGCGGGCGTGGCCTGCGGTGATCTCCCCTTTTTCCAGCATCTGCTGGATGTCCTCCGGCAGGTTTAAAAGCCGCAGGGCGTTGGTCACCGCCGGACGGCTTTTCCCCACCGCCTGGGAGACCTCCTCCTGGGTGAAATCCTGGGTCTCAATCAGCGTGCGGTAGCCGCGGGCCTCTTCCAAGGGCGTCAAGTCTTCCCGCTGGAGATTTTCAATCAGAGCGAAGAGCATCTCCTCGGCGTCGGTCATTTCCCGGACCACGGCGGGCACCTCGGTCAAGCCTGCCATGCGGGCAGCCCGCCAGCGGCGTTCTCCCGCTACAATCCGGTAACCTCCCGTCAGCAACGGCCGCAGCAGCAGCGGCTGCAGCACCCCGTGCTGGGAGATGGAATCCGCCAGCTCCGAAAGGGCTTCACTGTCGAATTCCTTTCGAGGTTGTTCCCGGTTGGGCTCAATCTCGCTGATCTTGATGCGGACGGCGCCTTCCGCGCTGTCCGGGGTATTCTCCGCGAAAATGGCATCCAGTCCCTTGCCAAGTCCACGTTTTTTCATGACACAAGCCCCCTTCAGCGGTTGTTTTTCAGTATCTCGCCGGCCAGCTCCTGGTAGGCCTTCGCCCCCCGGGAAGATTTATCGTAGTAGAGGGCCGGCTGGCCAAACCCCGGCGCCTCCGAAAGCCGCACGGTCCGCGGAATCACGGTTTTAAACACCTTGCGGGGAAAATATTTTTTCACTTCTTCCACCACCTGCTGGGTCAGGTTCAGCCTGCCGTCGTACATGGTCAGCAGCACCCCTTCGATGTCCAGCAGCCCGTTGTACTGGCGCTTTACCCGGCGGACCGTGTTCATCAGCTGGGAAAGGCCTTCCAAGGCGTAGTACTCGCACTGAATGGGAATCAGCAAGGTGTCCGCCGCCGTCAGGGCGTTGGTGGTGAGCAAGCCCAAGGAGGGCGGGCAATCGATCAGCAGGTAGTCAAACTCCCCCCGCAGAGAGGCCAGGGCGTTTTTCAAAACAGCCTCCCGGTTTTCCATGGAAGCCAGTTCCAGCTCCGCCGCCGCCAAATCCATGTTGGAGGGTAACAGCTGCAGGTTTTTAAAGTCGGTTTTTACCAAGGCGTCCCGCGCTTTTGCCCCTTCAATCATCACCTGATACACCGTAGTAGGGCAGGAGCGCCGGTCTACGCCTACGCCAGATGTGGAATTTCCCTGGGGGTCCGTGTCCACCAGGAGCACTTTCTTGCCCCGGTCTCCCAGAGAGGCCGCCAAATTCACAGCGGTGGTGGTCTTTCCCACCCCGCCTTTCTGGTTGGCCACTGCGATGATTTTTCCCATGCTTTCCCCTCCTTTTCGCGTTCGTGTTTTATTGTATCACAGAATGGGGGGAATGGGAAGAAAATCTTCCAAAAATGTTTCATGTGAAACACCACGCCGGACAGGCCAGCTTCCGGCCCCCTATGGAAAACTGTGGTTTTTCTTTTCTCTGGGGGACCCTCCCCTGTTTGTCCCCGGTCCAAAAATCGAGAGAAGCCCTTCTTCCCAGTAAGATCCCCTCTGGATTTTAGATGTTCTCCCCGTCCCCCTAAACAAGCCTTTTTTGCACAACCTTTCTCTTTGCCGGAGAAAGTTCTGCATCTGCCACACAAGGAGCTTCCAGGGCCTTTCCCTGCCTTGCCGGAAAAGAACCACCCGCAGGCCGAAAGGTTCCGGAACCCTCTTTTCCGGGCAACGGAAAAGGCGGCCCAGGCTTTCGCCCTGGCCGCCTTTCCTTGTGGGAAATGAATAAGGGAATGGGTTAAACTTGTACTCGATGGTGTTTGGGAATGCGCACCGTGCATTCAATATACTCCTCGGTCTCCGTTTTCTCCGCTTGGGCCGCAATGCCCGCGGTCTTCATGGCGTCCACCGCATGATCGATAGTGTTGATGAACAGCCGGATGTCCTTGGCAATAAAGGTGCGCTTCGGTTTGCGGCCCTCCTGTTTGGGGGCCAGGGCTGCTGTGACCAGCTCCTCAGTTTGGGATACATTCAGGTGTTTTTCTCCCGCCTGCCGCAAAATCTTCTCCCGCAAGGCGGGGTCGTCCACCCGGAGCAGCGCCCGGGCGTGGCGCTCTGTCAGCTTGTACTGGAGAATTTCGTTCTGCTCCTCCGGGCTCAGTTTCAGTAGCCGCAGTTTGTTGGCCAGATAGGATTGGCTGATGCCCAGCCGCTTGGCCGCCTCCTCCTGGGTGATTCGCCACTCCCGCAGCAAATTCACCAGGGCGTTGGCCTGCTCGAACATGTGCAAATCCTTCCGCTGGATGTTTTCCAGCAAAGCCAGCACGGCGCTGTCCTCCGGGGCGCAGTCTGCCACCAGGGCGGGAATCTCCTTTATCCCTGCCAGCTTGCAGGCACGCAGCCGCCGCTCCCCGGCGATCAAATAGTAGGCCCCGTTTTCCCGGCGGACGGTCACAGGCTGCAGCAGGCCGTTCTCTTGAATGCTCTGGGCCAAGGCCTGCAGCTCCTCCTCCCGGAACACTTTCCGGGGTTGGGAGGGATTGGGAAGAATGCGCGACACCGGCAGTTTGATCAGCCTTAACTTGTCCTTAAAAAACATGTGCCGCGCCTCCCTTTCGTAGAGTATTCTACCACAGGGGAGACACGGCTTTTGTTGGAATCTGTCGGTGGAAAAAACTTTTACAGGTACTTTTTAAAGCCCTTTACCTCTTCAAAGCCCAGCGCCTGATAGAATTTGTGGGCGCCGGTCCGGTTCATGCCGGAGACCAGAATCTCATAGTGGCAGTTCCACACCTGCTTGCCCCAGGCCTCAATCTCCTGGAACATCCGGCGGCCCACGCCTTTTCCCTGGTAATCTTCCAGCACCGCCACATTTTCCACCAGGAGAATGGGCCGGCAGCTGTCGCAGATATCCTCAAATACCACACCCAGCAGGCTGCCGCAGAGGGTCCCGGTGTCCTTGTCCTCCGCCACCAACAGGTACTTTTGGGGATCTCCGTCTATTTTGCGCAGCAGGGTTTTCACCGTCTCCCGGTCCCCCGCCCGATCGCTGATCACCAACATGACCTGGTCCAGACCGTCCAAGTCTTTCTCCTGCGCCTTTCGCACAATCAACTCCATAGCTGCTGCTCCTTTCCTTTTTTCCACAGATTGCCGGGAAAAGGTGGAATCCCTCCCCGGCGTTTTTTCTTATAGGGGGTGTTTGGCAATGGTGCCCCCATGCCGGGGATATCCCTTGGGGGTAAACCGCAGCTTTTGGCAGAGAATCAAATTCCGTTCCTCCCCGCCCGGCAAGGTCAGAGACAAAACCTGGGGTTCTCCGGAGCCCAAAATCTCCAGAGCGTTCTGGGCCTCTGCCAGCTCCTCCTGGGCCCCGGGTCCCTTCATGGCCAAAAACATGCCCTTCATTTTCACCAAGGGCAGGCAGTACTCCGCCAGCACAGGCAGCCCCGCCACCGCCCGGGCGGTGGCCAAGTCAAACCGCTCCCGCATGGTTTTGTCCAAGCCGGCCTCTTCCGCCCGCTTGTGCACCCGGGTGGCGGAGATGTGCAGGGCCTTGCACACCTCTCCCAAAAAGTTCAACCGCTTCTGGGTGCCGTCCAGCAAGGTCAGGTCGATATCCGGCCGCATGATTTTCAAGGGGATGCCGGGAAATCCAGCCCCGCTGCCCACATCGATCACCCGGGCTTTTTCCTTCAGCTTACCCCAGGCCAGCAAGGTCATGCTGTCTAGAAAGTGTTTTTCCACCACCTGCTCCGGTTCAGTGATGGAGGTCAGGTTCATTTTTTCGTTCCATTCCAGCAACAGTTCCATATACAGCTGGAACTGCTCCGCCTGCCGGGGCGTCACCTTCCACCCCAGTGTTTGGGCCTGCTGGATCAAAAGCTCTCGAATGTCCTTCATGTTTCCCTGTCTCCTTCCCGCTGGCCCCGCTCCCGGGCGGCCAGCCAAATCAGCAGCACGGAGATGTCCGCCGGGCTTACCCCGGAGATGCGCCCCGCCTGGCCAATGTTCTCCGGCTTCACCCGATTGAGCTTCTCCCCCGCCTCCAGGCGCAGCCCTTGCACCTGGCTGTAATCCACATTCCCAGGCAGGGCCTTCTGCTCCAGGCGGCGCATCTCGGCAATATCCGCCTTTTGCCGTTTGATGTATCCCTCATACTTCAGCTCGATTTCCACATTCTCCAGCACAGCCTGTGGAAAATCCGGGCGCTCTTTGTCCACGGGCTCCAAATCTTGGTAGGTGATCTGGGGCCGCTTGAGCAGGTCCGCCAGCTTGACGCCTGTGGAAACAGGGGATGTTCCACGTGAAACAAGAATGGCGTTCAGCTCTTCCGAGGGCGGCAGCGTGGTCCGCTGGACCCGCTTCAGCTCCGCTTGTTTCTGCTCCTGCTTCTTTTGAAACTTCTCCCACCGCCGGTCGGAGATGAGCCCCAGCTTTCGGCCCAGGGGCGTCAAACGCTCGTCGGCGTTGTCCTGGCGGAGCACCAGCCGGTACTCGGACCGGGAGGTCATCATCCGGTAGGGGTCGCTGGCCCCTTTGGTGATCAAGTCGTCGATCAAGGTGCCCATGTAAGAGCTGGCCCGGTCCAGCACAAAGGGCTCCTTCCCCTGGACTTTCAGCGCGGCGTTGACCCCCGCCACAAAGCCCTGGGCAGCGGCCTCCTCATAGCCGGAACTGCCGTTGAACTGCCCCGCCCCGTAAAGCCCCGGCCAGTCCCGGAACTCCAAGGTGGCGGAAAGCTGCAGGGGATCGCAGCAATCGTACTCGATGGCGTAGGCCGAGCGCATGATCTGGGCGTGCTCCAACCCGGGGATGGTGTGGTAAAAGGCCACCTGCACATCTTCCGGCAGGGAGGAGCTCATGCCCTGGAGGTACATCTCCTCTGTGTCCAGGCCGCAGGGCTCTATGAACAGCTGGTGCCGGGGCTTGTCAGGAAAACGCACCACCTTGTCCTCAATGCTGGGGCAGTAACGGGGACCGATGCCCTCAATCTGTCCCCCGTAGAGAGGGGAGCGGTGGATGTTCTCCAAAATGACCTGCTTAGTGGCGTCGTTGGTCCAGCTCACATGGCAGACAGCCTTGTTCTCCAAAGGCTCCTCTGTGTCGTAGGAGAAGGGCACAAGGGGCTCGTCCCCCTTCTGCACCTCCAAGTTGGAAAAGTCGATGGAGGATTTCAGCACCCGGGCCGGGGTGCCGGTTTTAAACCGCCGCAGGGAAATGCCCAGCTGCTTCAGGGAGTCGGGGAGGAACGCCGCGGGGAACATGCCGTCGGGGCCGCTCTCATAGGACACGTCCCCCACAAACACCTTGCCCCCTAAAAAGGTCCCGGTGGCCAGAATCACCGTCTGGCAGGTATAGACCCCCTCCAGCCGGGAGGTGAGCAGCCACCCTTTCTCCCCCCGCTCCAACTTGACAATCTCCCCCTGGCGCAAAGTCAGGTTGGGACAGGTCTCCAGGGTGTGCTTCATGGTGCGGGCATACTGCATGCGGTCGATCTGCGCCCGCAGGGAGTGGACCGCAGGCCCCTTGCCCCGGTTGAGCATACGGCTTTGGATGGTGCAGGCATCCGCAGCCCGGCCCATCTCCCCGCCCAGGGCGTCAATTTCCCGGACCAAATGGCCCTTGGCCGTACCTCCAATGCTGGGATTGCAGGGGCAATTCCCCACAGCGTCCAGATTGATGGTAAACACAAGGGTGGAACACCCCAGCCGGGCAGCAGCCAAGGCAGCTTCAATGCCCGCATGCCCTGCGCCGATCACCGCCACCTCATAGGAACCAGCGTCGTAAGTCATAGAAACCTCCAAAACGAAAAAATCAAAGGGAAGATAAACATAAAGTTTTCGCGCAAGCCTTATGCAAAGAGCTTGCAGGGGCGCTGATGCCCGGTGGACACCAGCGCTTGACCGAGTCGGCAGACGAGAAGGGGGCAGCAACGAGCCCTAAGAACAGACAACTTCCCCCCCGCCGTAAGGCGCGCAAACAATGTGAGTTTCCACGCGCGTTCACGTGTTCCCACCCAGCTAACGGGCCTCAACCCCCGCCCTTGCGGCACGCAAAAGGGCGGCTCGTCCCGTGCGGCCACGCACCCGCCCTTGCCGCAGGCAAGAAGGCGGCTCGTCCTGTGCGGCCACGCACCCGCCCTTGCCGTAGGCAAGAAGGCGGCTCGTCCCGTGCGGCCACGCACCCGCCCTTGCCGCAGGCAAGAAGGCGGCTCGTCCTGTGCGGCCACGCACCCGCCCTTGCCGTAGGCAAGAAGGCGGCTCGTCCTGTGCGGCCACGCACCCGCCCTTGCGGCACGCAAGAAGGCGGCTTGTCCCGTCCGGCCACGGACCGGCTCGTCCTGCCCGGCCACGGGCCGGCTTGTCCTGTCCGGTCACGGACCCGGACGGGTGGGCAGCCTATCGCCCTCCGGGCGCGTGCGGCTGTCCGCCCTGCTTTTTTTCGGCTGCGCCGTTTAAGGCCGTGGAGCTCCGCTCCACACCTGGCAAACTTTTGAAAAAGTTTGATCAAAACTTTTTCGCGCCTCCGGCGTCGCTCCCCCGCCCTTGCGGTACGCAAGAAGGCGGCTCGTCCTGCCGGGGCCACCCGGCCGGCTTACTTGCCTACGCAGAATTCTGCAAACACCCGGTCTACAATCTCCTCGCTGACCTGTTCCCCCGTCAGGGCGGACAGGGCATGGAGCGCGTCTTCCACACATACGGTCACCGCATCCAACGTCATGCCGGCTTCCAGGGTCTGCTCCCCCTCCTGCAAACAGGCCAAAGCCTGCTGGGCGTCTGCCCGCTGCCGCTGGGTGAACAGCACCCCCTCCTCGGGATGAAACTCTTTTGTGTCCAATATTTCGGACAGTGCTTGTTCCAACTCCTCCAGGCCTTCCCCCTGGGCTGCAGAGAGGAACACGGTCTTTTCAAAGTGCTGCTGCACCGCCTCCCCGTCGATGACGGTGGGCAGATCTGTTTTGTTCACAATGGCGATGGCCGGCACTCCTTTTAGGGACTCCATCAGCTCCCAATCCTCTTTTTGCAGTTCCTGGGAGGAGTCAAACACCGCCAACACCAGCTGGGCAGTGGCCAAGCGCTTTTTGGCAGCCTGCACGCCGATGCTCTCCACCGGATCCGCCGTGTCCCGCAGCCCGGCCGTGTCCGCCAGCCGCAGGGGAATCCCCCCCAGCAGCACGGTTTCCTCCACCACGTCCCGGGTGGTGCCCGCGTACTGGGTGACAATGGATTTTTCGCAGCCGGAAAGCAGGTTCATCAAGGTGGACTTTCCCGCGTTAGGACGTCCGGCAATCACGGTGGAAAGCCCCTCTCGATAGATCCTCCCCCGGTCGTAGCTGCGCAGCAGGCTGGAGAGGGTTTGTTGCCCGTCCTGCAGGGCGGCCCGCAGCTCCTGCTCCTCCACCTCCGGCACGTCCTCCTCGGGAAAATCCGCCCAGGCCGCCAGGTGGCTGGCCTGTACCAGCAGCTCGCCCTTCACCTGCTGAATCTTTTGGGAAAGCCTGCCGCTGCTGCCGGCCTCCGCCGCCTTCAAAGCCTGTTCCCCGCTGGCGCCGATGACGCCCATCACCGCCTCTGCCTGAGTCAGGTCCATCTTGCCGTTGAGAAAGGCCCGGCGGGTAAATTCCCCCGGCCCTGCAGGGGCAGCTCCCTGGTCCAGCACCGCCTGCAGCAGCCGGCGGGTCACATAGAGGCCCCCGTGGCAGGAGAGCTCCACCACGTCTTCCCCGGTGTAGCTTTTCGGCCCCCGGAACACCAAGGCCACCACATCGTCCAGCTTCTCCCCCTGTGCGTCGTAGGCAGCCCCCAGCTGGGCGGTGTATCCCCCCATGCCGGAGATCTTTTTCCCGCTCACCCCCCGGAACACCCGGTCCGCCACGGCGAAGGCCTCCGCTCCGGAAATCCGCACAATGCCAATGCCTCCCGGGGCCGGGGCCGTAGAGATGGCCGCAATGGTTCTTTCCATGGGAGAACACCTCTTTCCACAAATTTTTCTCGTTCTGTGAAAAAAGGGGCCGCCACGCAGGCCGCCCCTTTTTGCTGTTATTTCTTTTCAATCCGCCCGTAAATGGGAGTGGTAGGATCGTCCGCCTTAGGACCTTCCGCCCGGGGCGCGGGATTCGGCCGGGGACGGTCGTTCCGAGGACGGCGGCCCCGATCGTTTGCGTTCCGGCTGCGGTTGCCGCCGTTGCGCGGCCGGCGGTTGTCCCGCCGCTGGGGCCGTTCGCCCCCCTCCGGACCAATCACCACATGACGGCCCTGGTCCACGCCCTCGCTCCAAGACTTGGCGCCCGCCACAGTTTGCACCGCCGTGTGGATGATGCGCCGCTCGTAGGGATTCATAGGCTCCAAAGAGGAGTTGCGCCCGGTCTTCACGGCCCGGGCCGCCATTTTCTTGCCCAGAGCCTCCAAGGTTTCCTTGCGCTTTTCCCGGTAATTGCCCACGTCCAAGGTGACCCGGAAGTAGGAGCCCTCCACGTGGTTCGCCACCAGAGAGGCCAAATACTGGAGAGCGTCCAAGGTCTCTCCCCGATGGCCGATAATAAAGCCGATGTCGTCTCCGTCCAAAACCAGCTCTGCGCCAGCCTCCACCGGACGGATTTCCACCGTGGCGTCCGGCAGGCCCATTTCTCCCAGCACCCGTTTCAAATAGTCGGCAGCCTCCTGGGCAGGGTTGTGCTCCTCAATATACGCACGCACCTTGGCAGGGGCGCCTCCAAACAAACCGAAGGTCTTTTTCTGGGGCATTTCCAAAATTTCAAATTCCGCATCCGTGGTGTCCACACCCAGTTCCCGGCAGGCGTTGGCGAAGGCAATTTCCACGGTTTCGCCCTTGGCGATGGCTTCTCTGATCATGACTGCAACCTTCCTTTCGGTTTACTTTTTCGCGCCCAAATAGTCGTTGGAATTTCCGCCAGAGCCGCCTTTTTTCTTTTTCTGCCTGCTGTTTTTCTGCGCCTTCTCCTGTTTTTGCTGCTGTTGGGGCCCAGAGAGCAGCTTGTCTGCAATCTCCTTCTGGGCAGCCGCCGGCAGCGGGCGCACGGAAGCTTCCGCCAACTCCAGAGCGGCGGTTCTTCGGGCTTCGGCCATAGCGGTCATGTGGTTGACACTGAAATAGTGGTTTGTAATATAGCTTTGCAGGAAACTGGTCAGGGAGGAAATCACCCAGTACAGACCTACAGCGGTGGGCATGATCCAAGCCCAGTACACGCTGATCAAGGGGAAAATGTACATGGTCACTTTCATGCAGCCAGGCTGGGACTGCCCCGTGGTGACCTTTTGATGGTGGGACATGTAGAACTGCAATCCAAAGCTGGAAAGCAGAGACAAAGCGGGAATCACCCACAGGAAGGAGAAAAAGTCCGACCCCTGGGGCGTGGCCAGCAGGTCCAGCCCCAAAAACTTAAAGCCGTTGGTAAAGGACTCAATCTTCTGCAGGTCCTCCGGAGTAAACATGGTCAAGTTATCCTTGAGGGCATCGAAATTCCGGATGATTTCCATCTCGGAATAGATGCCGCTGGTGGTGGCGGAAGCCACCATGCCCGGAATGCGGCCGATCAGGTCAATGGCCTGGCTCACCCGGTCCGAGGCAATGTGCAGCGTGTTGGACAGGGGCATAATGACCGAATAGTAAATGCCCAGCATAATGGGCAGGGGCAGCAAAGTCATCAGACAGCCGGAGCTGGGGTTGACCCCTTCTTTTTCGTAGAGCTTCATCAGCTCTTCGTTGTACTTCTGTTTGTTGTTGCCGTACTTTTTCTGCAGCTCCCGCTGTTTGGCGTTCAGCTTTGTCTGGGAGGCCATGCTTCGCTGCTGCTTGATGGTGAAAGGGAACAGCACGGCCTTGATGATGATCGTAAAAAAGATGATGGCCACGCCGTAGTTGTGGAAGATGTTGTACAAAAACCACAGCAGATAGCCCAGGATGCTTCCAAAAAAATTGAATATTGCCATCATAACGAAAACTCAAGCTCCTCTTTTGCCCGTCTTGTTCTTCTTCTCTTTCTTTTCGGGTACCGGGTCGTACCCGCCCCGGCTCCAGGGATTGCAGCGCAGTATGCGCCAAAGGGTCAGGAGCCCTCCCTTCAGCGCCCCAAACCGCTCGATGGCTTCCAGCCCATACTGGGAGCAGGTGGGGATATACTTGCACATGGCCGGCGTCCGGGGGGAAATTGCCTCCCGGTAAAACCGGATGAGCCACAGAAGCACCTGTTTCATAGGGCAGCGCCTTTCTGCCCGGGCTCTTTCCCAGGCAGCAGCACCCCGGCAGCCTGCAGCTGCCGTTCCATGTGGCGGGCCACGTCGGTGCTTTTTACATAGGGCGTTTTCCCCCGGGCCACAAAGACCAGGTCCACTCCGGGACGCACCCGGGAGGCAAGCCCCCGGTACGCCTCCCGGATCACCCGGCGGGACCGGTTGCGCTGCACCGCGTTTCCAATTTTCTTGCTGGTGGTAATCCCTACCCGCACCTGGCCGGTCCGGTTTTTTAAAGTATACACCACCACCACGGGACTCACAAAGCTTTTTCCCCGGGCATACAGCCGCCTGAAATCGTTGTTCCGGCACAAAGCCACCATCTTTTCCATGGAAAAAGCCCTCCCTCCGCCGGGCCTGCCCCGGCAGGAATCCCACGCAAAACAAAGAAAGGCCACGCTAAGGTGACCTTTGAAGCGTCATCAATAAGAAAGACGCGCTCTGCCTTTTGCCCTGCGGCGTGCAAGTACCTTGCGACCGTTTCTGTCAGACATTCTTTTACGGAACCCGTGCTCCTTCTTTCTGTGGAGCTTCTTCGGCTGATACGTTCTCAGCATAGTGCACCCTCCTTTCGAGGTTCTTTCCCTTGCGAGTAAACATTATACCTTAAAGGCAGCGTGCCTGTCAACACCCATTTTTCAAGGTTTTATGCGGCCGCAAAAGAAATTTTTTCCCTTTTTTTCGGAAAAGTTGTCCTCAACAGGACAACAAATCGAAGATTTTACGGGTATAGTGAGGGGCACCACTAGGGATTGTGCTTTTTTAGGCCAATCCATCGATCCGGAAAAAGGGGGAAAAAAATTTGAAAAACCTAGGGGACTATGGTATACTTTCAAGTGAATATCGGCCTTTTGCGGCCTGCGCCCAAAAGGAAGAGCATCGGGAAATGCCGGCCTGCCCAAAATGGAACCTGCCGTTGGGCACGGCCAGTTGGAGGGGACTTTATTTGGATTCATTCGATCAGGCTTGGGAACTCATCTGCGAGTTCTGCAAATCTAAAATCACCGACGTGGCCTACAAAACCTGGTTTACCCGGCTGAAGCCCGTGTCTTTGGACTTCGACCGGGGCATTGCCATTTTGGAGGTGCCCAACGAGTTTCACAAGCGCACTTTGCAGCGGGGATACAGCGATGTGCTGCAGGAGGCTTTTCAAAGTGTGTTTGGGGACAATTTCACCTTTCAAATCTGCGTGCACGAAGAGCTGCAAACCCAGCAGCCGGAGGGGGACGCTTCCAGCCAGGAGGATTATGAACTGACGTTCGAAACCTTTGTGGTGGGTCCCTCCAACCGGTTTGCCCATGCGGCCTGCCAAGCAGTGGCCACCAAACCCGCCATTCTCTACAACCCCCTGTTTATTTACGGCAGTTCGGGGCTTGGTAAAACGCACCTGCTCAACGCTGTGGCCAAGGAATTTAAGAAAAACTTTCCGGACCGCTCGGTGATTTACGCCAAGAGCGAAGACTTCACCAACGAGATCATCGCCGCCATTGCCCGGGGCACCACCCCGGCATTCCGGGAAAAATACCGCAAGGCCGACCTGTTCCTGATGGACGATATCCAGTTTATCGCTGGAAAAAACTCCGTGCAGGAGGAGTTTTTCCATACCTTTAATACACTGTACGAGGCAAAAAAGCAGATTGTGCTCACCTCCGACCGGCCTCCCCGGGACATTGCCACCTTGGAGGACCGGCTGAAAACCCGCTTTGAGTGGGGCCTGACCGCGGACGTGCAGCCCCCGGATTTTGAAACCCGCATTGCCATCATCGCCCGCAAGGCGGAGAGCCTGCAGTTTGAAATTCCCGAGACCGTGTGCGAATTTATCGCCAACAAATTAAAGAGCAACATCCGCCAGCTGGAGGGGGCTGTGAAAAAACTGCGGGCCTACCACCTGCTGGAGGGCAAGCCCATCAACGTGGCCACCGCCCAAGCGGCCATCAGCGACATCATCAACAACTCCCAGCCCACCCCGGTCACCGTGGACAAGATCATTGAAGAAGTGGCCCGCACCTATGGAGGGATCACCCCGGAGGACATCCGCTCCCAAAAGCGCAACTCCAACATCTCCAAGGCACGGCAGGTTTCCATGTATATTGTGCGGGAAATCACCCAAATGTCCATGGTGGAAATCGGACAGACCTTCGGGGGCCGGGACCACTCCACCGTAATTTACGCCATCCACCAGGTGGAAAAGGATATTAAAAAGGATTCCCACACCAAAGCTATGGTGGAGGACATTATCAAAAACATTCGGGACCGGTAAAAAGGACCGGCGTCCCACACGTTGCCATGCAGCGGAAAAGAAGACTTTCCCCTGGGGGAAACGCCTTCTCTCTACAAAATCTACGGAATATAGGAAATGGAAAAGACGGGCAGAAAGTACAGAACGCCCCTCTTTTTTGCCCGCAAATTTTTTCCACAGTTTCCTCCACATTCCACACCGGGAATTCCACAGGCTGTGGAAGAAAAAAATCCTCTGCACATTCCTCCACAGTCTCTCCACAGAGCGATTGGAAAAAAAGAAACGGGGCCAGTCCGCAGAAAATCTGAAGCTTTCCAGGTTTTCCACACAGTCCACAGCCCCTATTACTACTTCTAAATCTACTACATAGAATAAAAGAATAGAGAGAGCAAACCGGAACCCTTCTTCTTTCGGCCGCTTTACCATTCCAGTGAATCTTTAGCCACGAAAGTGACAGACCCTGTGGGCAAAAAAACACAGGGGTACACGGCAATGCTACATGCAAACAGGTGATAAATTTCACTTGGTTGGCAAGCCCTAAGAAGTCATCCTTTGTTTCCCATGTTTCGGTTGGAAAGGAGCATCTATGAAATTTACAGTGAATAAAAAGGATATTGCGGAAGCTGTCAGCAACATTCAGCGGGCGGTTTCCACGAAAACCTCCATTCCTGCCCTGGAGGGCATTTTGCTCACCGCCCAGGACACCACTTTGGAGCTGTGCGCCTACGATATGGAGCTGGGCATCACCACGGTGATCCCCGCCCAGGTGAGCGAATCGGGCAAATCCGTGCTCAGCGCCAAGATTTTCTCCGACATTGTCCGCCGCAGCCCGGCGGAGACCTTGACCATTGCTGTGGATGAAAAGAACATGGCCACCTTGGAGAGCGGCTACAGCCGGTTTACCATCATCGGCATTCCCGCCGCTGAATTTCCCGAGCTGCCCCGGCTCTCCGACGCCACCCAGATCACTTTGCCTGCCAATCTCTTGAAAAGCATGATCCGGCAGACCTTGTTTGCCGTGGCGGAGAGCGATGCAAAGCCCATCCACCAGGGAAGCTTGTTTAACCTGGAACAGGGGATGCTGGACGTGGTCAGCGTGGACGGCTACCGCTTGGCCGTGCGCAGTGAACCGGTGGACTATCCGGACGAGCTGTCCTTCGTGGTGCCCGGCAAGACCTTGGGGGAGATTTTAAAGCTGCTGAAAGACACGGACGATCCGGTGGAACTGGCCGCCGGCCGCCGGCACATCCTCTTTACCATCGACAACTACACGGTGATCTCCAGCCTGCTGGAAGGGGAATTCCTCAACTACAAGGCGGCCATTCCTCCGGAGAGCCAGACGGAAGTGATTTTGAAGACCCGGGAGGCCATCGACAGCGTGGAGCGTGTGTCCCTGCTGATCACCGACCGGCTGAAGAGCCCGGTGCGCTGCCTGTTTGCAGACAACGAGGTGAAGCTCAACTGCACCACCTCTATGGGCCGGGCCAGCGACCAGATCGATGTGGAAATGACCGGGCAGAGTGTGGAGATCGGCTTTAACAACCGGTACCTGCTGGAGGCCTTGCGCAACACCGAGTGCGACGAGGTGAAAGTCCAGCTGGGCGGCCCCTTGAGCCCCATGAAGGTGGTGCCCAAGGAAGGGAACAGCTTCCTGTTCCTGGTGCTGCCGGTGCGTTTGAAGAGCGAGTAAACGGGGACAGGTTTTCGGTTTGTCCCAAAAGCAACGGAATGTGCAACAAGGAGGGAGCTCTGTGGAGGACATCTCCATTTATACGGACTACATCCGCTTAGACGCCGCTTTAAAGCTCAGCGGCCTGGTGGACACCGGCGGCCAGGGCAAGGCCCTGATTCAAGGGGGACAGGTGCTGGTCAACGGGGAGCCCTGCTCCATGCGGGGAAAAAAGCTGCGCCCCGGGGATTGTTTTTCCCTGGGGGACCGGTCGTTTCGCATCACCCAGGGGCAAGAAAAGCCCTTCTGAGAGACGTAAACTTACAGAAAAGAGGAAAGGATAAGGGCGGATGGTTGTCACACGGCTGGCCTGCCAGGGCTTTCGGAATTTAGAGGACGGGGAGATCTTCCCCTGTTCCGGAGTCAATGTGATTTACGGGGACAACGCCCAGGGAAAGACCAACCTGCTGGAAGGGCTTTGGCTCTTTACAGGGGGGCACTCCTTTCGGGGCGCCAAGGATACGGAGCTGCCCCGGCTGGACCCGGCCACCGGGGAAAACGGCGCCGCCGCTGCCTTAGCCCTGGACTTTTTCAGCGAGGGGCGGGAACAGAAAGCCCAGCTCCATTTGGAGAACGGCCGCCGCAGCTGCGTGATCAACGGGGTCAAGAAGAAGACGGGCACCGCTTTGGTGGGCAAAGTCCGGGCGGTGATCTTCTCGCCGGAGCACCTGCTGCTGGTGAAGGAAGGTCCCGCCCGGCGCCGGGCCTTTTTGGACGGGGCCCTGTGCCAGCTGCGCCCTCCCTATGCGGGCCTTTTGGCCACCTATCACCGGGCCTTGTCCCAGCGGAACGCCTTGCTCAAGGACATCGTCCGCTTTCCGGAGCTGCTGGACACCCTGGAGGTGTGGGATCAGCGCCTGGCCAAGCTGGGCGTGGGGGTCATGGAGGAGCGGCGCCGGTATGTGGAGCGCTTGGCCCCCCAGGTCCAGCAGGTCTACCAGGGGATTTCCCAGGGAAAGGAGGAGCTGGAGCTCTCCTATGCCCCCTCTCTGCCGGTGCTGGAACCGGTGGAGGCTTGGGAGGCGGCCTTTCTCCAGGAGCTGCGCCGCACGGAAAAGTCCGACCTGCGGGCAGGTTTCACCAGCGTGGGACCCCACCGTGACGACATAGAGCTGCGGCTGGGTGGCCTTTCCGCCCGGATGTACGGTTCCCAGGGCCAGCAGCGCAGCACGGTGCTGGCGTTGAAATTGGCCGAGGCCCAGGTGCTCTCCCAGCTGTCCGGGGAGACCCCTTTGGTGCTGCTGGACGATGTGATGAGCGAGCTGGACCAGAGCCGCCAGGAGTATCTGCTCAATCACCTGCACGGCCGGCAGGTGTTCCTCACCTGCTGCAGCCCGGAGACCGTGCGTTTGCAGGAGACAGGCAAGCGGTTTCGGGTGGAAGCGGGCCGGGTGTTGGAAGAGGAGGTGTCGGCCTCCTGAGAGGAGGCGGGCCCTTCCACAGATTCCCTGAAAGGTCAAGCGCACTGGGAGGTGGCTGCTGTGTATTTGCACTTGGGACAGGACGTCATCGTTAACGAAAGGACCATTGTGGGCGTGTTCGACATGGACAACTCCACCGTATCCCGCCACACCCGGGCGTTTTTGGCCCGGGCCCAGCGGGAGGGACGGGTGGTGAATGTGTCCTTAGAGCTGCCCAAGTCCTTTATTGTCTGTGAGGAAAACGGCCGGGAGACCGTGTATATCTCCCAGATTTCCACCGCCACGCTGCTGCGCCGGGCTGTGGGCTAGTTGGAAGTACTTCCGGAAAGGTTGGTTGCCATGCAGTATTTTGGAGTTCCCAGATGCCCCTATTGCAAAAAGAGGGTGAACTTGATTCGCACCTGGTCCCTGAAGCGGCAGGGAGAGTACCGGTGCCCCCGATGCGGCGGCATCTCCAATATCTTCCTCTCTCCCTTGGTGTATGTGTTCGCCCTGCTGGCGGTGTTCGCGGGAGGGGCCATCTACTTTTTCCACCGGTTTGTGCTGGACGACGTGGATCTGTTCACCTGCCTGCAGGTGCTGCTGCCCTTTGCGCTCTTTTTCCTGCTGAGCCTGTTTCTGGTGTATCTGGCCAAGCCTGTGATCAAGCGGGTGCCCCGGGAGGAGGAAAAACGGGGCCGGCGGGCGCCGGAGCCCCGCCGCCCGGGAGAGAGCCGGGCGTTTGTCGATGGAGGCGAGTACCAGTCCCGAGAGGCCTCCGTTCCCCTGCAGGAGGCTGTGCCGGTTTCCCGTCCCCAGGCGGTGGAGAGCAGGGCCCAGCAGACCACGGTGCTGCCCAGCCCGGCTCGAACCTCCGCACCCCGGCGGGAGCTGCAGGGCCCCCAGATGCGGCCGGCCCGGCCAGCCCCGGGGGAGGCCGCTCCGGTTTCCCGCCGTCCCGCGGCAGGGGAGCCGGCGGCACGGCCGGCAGTTTCGGGAGAGCGGCCCCGAACGGCCGCCCCTGCCCCTCGTCCTTCTGTGCCGAGAACCGGGGAGGTTTCCTCCTCTTCGGGCGTTGTGCCCTCCCGGGCTTCCGCTCCTGAAAGAGAGCGGCCCAGACGGGAGACCCCTGCTCCCCGGCCGGCGTCCGGGACGGATTCCGCCCCTGTCCGGCGGCCTGCTGCTGCCCGGCAGGAACGGCCCCAGGTCCAGCCTGCACCCCCCACGGCGCCCACGCCCCGGCGGGAGACAGACAAGGCGGCGGCTCCCCGGCGGGAGCATGTGGTCCACAGTGTGGACATTCCCAGCATAACCGACGACTTCTTTGCCAAGTACAACGATCCCGACTATGTAAACCGGCGCTTGAAAGAGCTGCAGGAGGAGCGGGAGAAGCAGCAAAATCGGGACGAGGGGTGAGAAGTGTCCAGGATTTGCCTGTTTTTGGCTCTGTGAGGCCCTACAAGGGCCCAACAGAAAGAGAACAGGGTTGGAACCTTCTCCGAGAGAAAAATAGGTTTCAGGGCCCGGAGAGCGCGCGCAGGCGCTTTCCGGGCTATTTTTCCCGGAATACTTGTTTACAAAAGGGAAAAAATCTGCTATACTAATATATAGGAATTTTTTAATTTTTGGATTTATGGGACAGGTTGTTTCCTGCTAGGAGGGTACCCGCTTGGAAATCAACGAAATGACAGACATGACAAAATCGGAAAAAGCTTACGACGGCGACCAAATTCAGGTGTTGGAAGGCCTGGAGGCGGTGCGCAAACGTCCGGGCATGTACATTGGCTCTACAGGCCCCCGGGGGCTGCACCACCTGGTCTACGAGATTGTGGACAACTCCATCGACGAGGCCTTGGCAGGCTTCTGCGACAAGATCGACGTGCGGCTGCTGCCGGGCAACGTGGTGTGCGTGGCCGACAACGGCCGGGGCATCCCCGTGGGGGTGCAGCACAAAACCGGCCTGCCTGCGGTGACTGTGGTGTTCACCATTCTCCACGCCGGGGGCAAGTTCGGCGGAGGCAGCTACAAGGTGTCCGGCGGCCTGCACGGCGTGGGCGCCTCGGTGGTGAACGCCCTGTCCACCTGGCTGGAGGTGGAGGTGGTGTCGGAGGGCACTCTGTACTTCCAGCGGTTTGAGCGGGGCCACGCGGTGACCCCCCTGGAAAACCGGGGCCCGGCTCCGGCAGGGCGCCAGCGGGGCACCACGGTCCGGTTCCAGGCGGACCCGGAAATCTTCAAAGAAACCACCGTGTACGAGTACGACGTGCTCCAGAAGCGCCTGCGGGAACAGGCCTTCTTAAACGCCGGTGTCAACATCCACCTTACGGACGAGCGGCCCCCGGAGGACCGGTCTGGAGAGGAACAGGATCGGGAGATCCCCTATGAGAACGTCTTTTGCTACGAAGGGGGCATCCGCTCCTTTGTGGAGTTCATCAACGCCAGCAAGGACGTGATTCACCCCGACGTGATCCACTTTTCCGCCGTGGCGGAGGATGAAAACTCCACAGCGGAAGTGGCCATGCAGTATACGGATTCCTACCAGGAGCAGATCCTGTCCTTTGCCAACAACATTCACACCACCGACGGCGGCACCCACGAAGAGGGCTTTAAGCGGTCCTTGACCCGGGTGATGAACGATTACGCCCGCAAGTACAACATCCTCAAGGAAAACGACAAGAACCTCTCCGGCGAAGACGTGCGGGAGGGCCTGAGCTGCGTGATCAGCGTGAAGCTGAAGGAGGCCCAGTTTGAGGGCCAGACTAAGGCCAAGCTGGGCAACACGGAGATGAGCGCCCTGGTGAGCTCTCTGGTCTACAACAAGATGATGACCTACCTGGAGGAAAACCCCGCCACGGCCCGGACCATTTTCGACAAGGCCCTGTCCGCCTCCCGGGCCCGGGAAGCCGCCCGGAAAGCCCGGGATCTGGCCCGCCGGAAGAATGCTTTGGAAACCACCACCTTGCCCGGCAAGCTGGCCGACTGCCAGAGCCGCAACGTGGAGGAGACGGAAATCTACATCGTGGAGGGCGACTCTGCAGGAGGCTCCGCCAAGGGCGGCCGGGACCGGAAGTTCCAGGCCATTCTCCCTCTGTGGGGCAAGATGCTCAACGTGGAGAAGGCCCGTTTGGACAAGGTGTACTCCAACGAGAAGCTGCTGCCTGTGGTGATGGCTTTGGGCACCGGCATTGGGGAGGATTTCGACCTGTCCAAGCTGCGCTACGGCAAAATCATCATCATGGCCGATGCGGACGTGGACGGCTCTCACATCCGCACGCTGCTGCTGACCTTCTTCTTCCGCTTCATGCGGCCCCTGGTGGAGGAGGGCCACGTGTACTTGGCCCAGCCCCCCCTGTTCCGCATCACCAAGGGGAAGCGCCACTACTACGCCTTCTCCGACCAGCAGCGGGACAAGATTATGGCGGAGCTGGGCGGCGGCTACGACATCCAGCGGTACAAGGGCTTGGGTGAAATGGACCCGGAACAGCTGTGGGAGACCACCATGAACCCGGCCACCCGCACCATGCGCCGTGTGGAAGTGGAGGACGCCCTGGAGGCCGACGAGGTGTTTACCATCCTTATGGGCGACAAGGTGGAGCCCCGCCGGGACTTTATCATCAAAAACGCCAAAGAAGCCAATTGGGACGTTTGAAATCGAAGATTTCAAACGCAGAGAAATTGCTTCGAGATTCGAAAAATCTCGATCCTGCTTACGCAGGACCGCAATTCTCTGATCTCCCCAGATTTTCTTCTGGGTGGCTCCAGCGGGCCAGGCCGGCCCGTGGCCGGGCGGGACAAGCCGCCCTCTTGCGTGCCGCAAGGGCGGGAGTTTCGTTTCTTCACTTGGGAGGAAACCCGCGGGCGTAAGGGAATGTCATGTGTGTCTGCGCGCCTGGCGGCGGGGAAGAGTTGTCCACTCTTCAAACTCGTTGCTACCCCCCGGGAGGGGGCAGAGCCCCCTTCCATCCCCTCTAAGGGGGGCTCTGCCCCCTGGACCCCCGAAGGGGGGAAGTGTCCCCCCTACCCCCCTCTTAAGGGCCGGGTGCGTGACCGCACGGGACAAGCCGCCCTCTTGCCTGCGGCAAGGGCGGGGGTTGCACCCCAGGCGAGCCGCCTTCTTGCCTGCGGCAAGGGCGGAAAGCCTCATACTGCAACTAGGCAGAAACACGCGAACGCGAGGAAACGACACACACGCCCGAGCGATAGCGAGGGGCCCAAAGCGCGAAGTAAAGTTCTTTGCCAAGCTTTCTTTCAAGAAAGCGGAAAGCGGGAGGAGGAAGGAAATGAAATTTTCGTATACGGTCAGCGAGGCGCAGTATTACCATGCCCTGCGGCTGACGGTAGACTTTAAAATATCCGCCCGGAAGCTGTGGATTGAGACCGTGGTGGTGGGCTTTTTCGGCATCTTGTTTGTGATTGCCTTCTTTATGACCTGGGATATTTTCTCCCTGGTCATGGGATTGGTGTGCTTGGCGATGTTGGCCATGCTGAATATTTTGCCCAGGCTGGAACTGAAGCGCCGGGCCCAGCAGCAGCCTTCGGCAGTGGAGGCGGAGCTGACCCCGGAAAAGCTTACTGTGCGGATGGGAGAGGCCACCTTGGAAGCGCCTCTGGACGGCTCGGTGACCATCAAACAGGTGGGCAGCCGGCGCAGCGGCAAGCTGATCACTTTGTTTCTCCAAGGCGGGAAGCTGGTGGTGCTGCCGGTGGAGGCTATTCCCGCCGAGAACCGGGAACAGGCCTTGGCGTGGCTGCTGCAGAAGCCGCGGAAAAAAGCGGATACACGTGAGAGTTTGTAAGAAATAAGGCGCGCAACGCGCCTCCTTGGGGAGGGTTTTCCCCGAAGGAAAAGCAGGGATTGCGAGATTTTGGCCCCGCGGGGCAGGAAAGGCAGAATGACCAATGGATGAACGCGAAAACAACGGAATTCTCCCGGAGGAAGAGGGCGGCCGCATCATCGATGTGAACTTGACCAAGGAGATGCAGCAGTCCTTCCTGGACTACTCCATGTCCGTAATTGTGCAGCGGGCCCTGCCCGACGTGCGGGACGGGCTGAAGCCGGTGCACCGGCGGATTCTCTACACCATGTATGAAAACACCCTGTGGCCGGAAAAGGCCTACCGGAAGTGCGCCGACACAGTGGGCTCCGTGCTGGGGCGGTATCACCCCCACGGAGACGCTTCGGTGTACGACGCCCTGGTGCGCCTGGCCCAGGATTTCTCCATGCGCTATGTGCTGGTGGACGGCCACGGCAACTTCGGCTCCATCGACGGAGACCCCCCCGCCGCCTACCGGTACACGGAAGCCCGCATGAACAAGCTCTCTGTGCAGATGCTCCAGGACATCGACAAGGACACGGTGGATTTCACCCCCAACTACGACGACCGTCTGAAGGAGCCCACCGCCCTGCCCAGCCACTTCCCCAACATTTTGGTCAACGGCTCCACGGGCATTGCCGTGGGCATGGCCACCAACATCCCGCCCCACAACATGGGCGAGGTCATCGACGGCATGTGCGCCCTTATCGACAACCCCGAGGCCACCTTGGAGGAGCTGATGGAGCACATCAAAGGGCCGGACTTCCCCACCGGGGGCATTGTCATGGGCCGCAGCGGCATCCGCGCCGCTTACGCCACTGGCCGGGGGCGCATCACCGTGCGGGCCCGGGCGGAGATCGAGGAGAACGAAAAGACCGGCCGCTCCAAGATTATCGTCACCGAGCTGCCCTACCAGGTGAACAAGGCCCGCCTTATCGAGAGCATCGCCGACCTGGTGAAGGAGAAGCGCATTGAGGGCATCTCCAACATCGACGACCACTCCGACCGCAACGGCATGCACATCGTCATCGACGTCAAGCGGGACGCCTCGCCCCAGATTGTCTTAAACCGGCTGTTTACCTACACCCAGCTGCAGAGCACCTTCGGGGTGATCCTGCTGGCCATTGTGGGCGGAGAGCCCAAGATGCTGACCCTGCGGCAGATCTTGGAGGAGTATATCAAGTTCCAGCTGGAAGTGATCACCCGCCGCACCCAGTTTGACCTGAAAAAGGCCCAGGACCGGGCCCACATTCTGGAAGGCCTGATGATCGCTCTGGACTTTATCGACGAGGTCATCAAAATTCTGCGGGCTTCCAAGTCCATTCCCGAAGGCAAACAGGCTTTGATGGAGCGGTTTGGGCTGGACGATCCCCAGGCCCAGGCCATTGTGCAGATGCGTTTGGGACAGCTCACGGGCCTGGAGCGGGCCAAGGTGGAAGAGGAGCTGGCAGGGCTGCGGGAGAAAATCGCCGACTATCTGGACATTCTGGCCAGCGAAGGCCGCCGGCTGGCCATTGTCAAGGACGAGGCCCTGGAGGTCAAGCGGAAGTTTTCCGACGAGCGCCGCACGGAGATCGCCGCGGTCAGCGGGGAAGTGGACATTGAAGACCTGATCCCCGTGGAGGAGTGCGTGCTGACCATGACCAATTTCGGCTATGTAAAGCGCCAGAAGATGGACACCTACCACCTGCAGAAGCGGGGCGGCCGGGGCGTCACCGGCATGAACCGCCGGGACGAGGACGTGGCCACGGAGATTTTCGTCACCGGCAGCCACGACTATGTGCTGTTCTTCTCCTCCCTGGGGCGGGTGTACAAGCTCAAGTGCTATGAGATTCCCGAGGGATCCCGCACCAGCCGGGGCATGAACATCAAAAACCTGCTGCCCCTGCAGCCGGAGGAAAAGGTGAACTCCATGATCCGGGTGCAGGCCTTCGACGAGGACAAGTACCTGGTGATGGTGACGAAAAACGGCGTCATCAAGCGGACGAAGCTTTCCGCCTACCAGAACGTGCGCAAAGGTGGCTTGATTGCCGTGGACCTGGACGAGGGGGATTCCCTCAGCTGGGTGCGGGTGACCAGCGGCCACGACGACCTGCTGGTGGCCACCAAGAAGGGCATGGCCATTCGCTTCCATGAGACCGACGCCCGGGAGCTGTCCCGGACCGCCCGGGGCGTGCGGGTAATGAAGCTGGAGGAAGGGGACTGCATTGTGGGCATGTCCATCCTCCGGGAGGGCGGCCTGGTGCTCACGGTTACGGAGACCGGCTACGGCCGGCTGTCGGAACAGGACAACTACCGCCTGCAGAAGCGGGGCGGCAAGGGCCTGATCAACTACCACACCGAGAGGTTCGGCGACGTGGCCGCCATCAAGGTGGTGGATTTGGACGACGACGTCATCCTCATTTCCGAGGACGGGGTGATCATCCGCATTGCCGCCAGCGGCATTCGGGTCTGCGCCCGGCCCAGCAAGGGCGTGCGGGTCATGAAGCTGGCCCCGGGCAGCAAGGTGGTCACCTTGGCCCGCGCCCCCCACGAGGAAGACCAAGTGGACGACGTGGCAGTGGAGGAGGACGGAGATCCCGAGGAGGGCAGCGATCTGCCTTCGGAAGAGGAGTCCTTCGAAGAAGAATAAAAGAACGATCCCCCGGCTTTGCCGGGGGATCGTTGTCTGTGCGCCTGGCCCGTGACCGGGCAGGGGGTTACACCCCAGGCAAGCCGCCCTCTTGCGTGCCGCAAGGGCGGGTGCGTGACCGCACGGGACAGGCCGCCCTCTTGCCTGCGGCAAGGGCGGGTGCGTGACCGCACGGGACAGGCCGCCCTCTTGCCTGCGGCAAGGGCGGGGGGGGGGTTGCACCCCGGGCGAGCCGCTTTCTTGCCTACGGCAAGGGCGGGGGGTTGCACCCCGGGCGAGCCGCCTTCTTGCC
>DSTMR04002__coassemble_839_pt1 | contig 32344 bp, 35 predicted proteins | sample DSTMR04002__metabat2_high_PE_036 | metagenome-assembled genome bin DSTMR04002
CCGAGCAGATCACCGAAGCGCTGCCCAGGGTTTCCACCGCAGGCAGGCGGCGGATCAAGACGTTTTTCTTCACCATCCGCTGGACGCCGATGGCCAGCACAATGGTGACAATGGCCGGCAGCCCTTCCGGAATGGCGGACACCGCCAGGGAAACGGCGGTCATGAAGATTTCCAGCACAGGGATGCCGTTGAAAAGGCCCACCACAAAGATGACGGCGCAGGCAGCCAGGGCCACAATGCCCAGATACTTGCCCAGCTGGGCCAGCTTTTGCTGCAAGGGGGTCTGGCCATCCTCTTCCCCTTCCAGCAGGCCGGCGATTTTGCCCATCTCCGTGTTCATGCCGGTGCCGGTGACCACGGCGGTGGCCGTGCCATAGGTGACGCTGCAGCCGGAGAACACCATGTTGCTCCGGTCGCCCACGCCGGCCCTTTCCTCCACCACGGCGCCTGCGTCCTTCTCCGCGGGGACGCTCTCTCCGGTGAGGGCGGACTCCTCGCTCTTTAAGCTGACGCTTTTCAGAAGGCGGGCGTCGGCGGGGATAAAGTCCCCGGCCTCCAGACGGATAATGTCCCCGGGCACCAGCTGGGTGGCGTCAATGACCTGCTCTTTCCCATCCCGCATCACCCGGGCGTGGGGAGCGGACATGTTTTTGAGGGCGTCCATGGCTTTTTCCGCCTTGGACTCCTGCATCATGCCCAGCAAGGCGTTTAAGACCACAATGAGCAAAATGAGCACCGGCTCGAAAAACTCCATGGGGTCGTGCCCAAAGCAGGCCACCACAAAGCTTACGGCCGCAGCCAGCAGCAGGATGACGATCATCACATCCTTAAACTGGGCAAAAAAACGCTGCAGGTTTGTCTTTTTCTTTGCCTCTTTCAGGCGGTTCTCTCCGTGCTGGGAGAGGCGCTCTGCCGCCTGGGAGGAGCTGAGACCCTCCGTGGGCGATGTCCCCAGGCTTTGCAAAAGGGACTTCAGCGAGTCAGAATGGGGTGTCAACGTGTACCAATCCTCCTTGTGTAGTGTGTGTCCTATTATAGGGATGGAAGGTTTCCCTGTCACGGGACAGATGGGGGCCTGTGTCGCTTTTTTGCCCATTCCCCTCGATCTGTCACCCAAGAAGACAGGGGGTGCTCCTGGCTCCCACACACTGGTAGTATGATCGATTATACCAGCAGAATGCCGCCATGTCATCCCCCTTGGGCATTTCGTATAAGGAAGGGACAGCTGCATTTGCTGGCAACACAGGGGGAGTGGAAAAGCGAAACATGACAATATTGTAACAATTCATATTTTTTCGGGAGTTTTCCACAGTTGCGTTTTCCGCTGAACGACCATTTTCTGGGGATTTTTCCGGGAGGAGAGAAATTTTTGTGAAAAATTTTTCTAACATTATCCGGATATTCATGCAAATTTCTAACATGGAAATAAGCTGAAAAGATCAGAATTTTCCTGCTGTTATTTAAACTGACGAAACGGAAAAATGTATATTTCTGCATATAATTTTCGAAAAGAAATGGAGATTCTAACGGTTGACAATCCTTCCCGCAAGTGTTATCATGACAACATAAAGTAATATGTACTAAAAAAACCTGCTGTGTTTAAGGATTTCTCGGCAGAATGAGATGATTTGGAGAGAAGGAAGGCACACAGGTTGTCTGCGGAATAGCCGCAGGCAGGGGAAAAAGATGTATTGGGAGAGGAGGCAAGCACCGTTCGGAAGAGGGCGGGTTCCAGGGAGCGTCCCTGGAAGAGAAAAGCGCTGGGGAGCTTCCCCAGCGAACACGTTCTATCGCAGAGCATGGCCGGCTGTCAGGGAGGGAGGTCCCTGGCGGCGGAACTCACCGGGTGCTTTCCGGAACGGGTTTCAAGGCCTTTTATGCCTCTGGCCCCGATTTTTTGGGGTTCCATACACCACTTAATTCATCTTAAGGAGGATGAACCATGAGAAAGAAGACAATTGCTCTTGTGCTCGCCATGGTCATGCTTCTCACCCTGGCGCTCAGCGGCTGCGGCGGCGATACCACCAGCAGCACTGCTTCCGGCACCGGCGGCACGAGCAGCACTACAGATGGCAGCACGGCAAGCACCGACGACGGCGGCGAGACCTCTACTACCGGTACTGCTGCCGAAGGGATCACCACGGCTGTGAACACTCCCCGGTCTGAGACTCTGATCGTTGAGTGCCAGAGCAGCACCGACACCCCCGGCCAGTTCAACACCTACATGACCGGCACTGCCACTGGTTTCGGCATTCATCAGCTGATGAGCGCCCACCTGTGGGAGATGGACTCCGTGGCTGGCGAACAGTTCCCCGAAGTGGCTGCCGATATGGGCACCCCCAATGAGGACTACACCGAGTGGACCGTGAAGATCCGCGAGGGCATCAAGTGGTCCGACGGCGAGGACCTGACTGCTGAAGACGTGGCGTTCACCTTCAACATGATCAAGGAGAACTCCGCTATCGGCCAGTCCGCTGCTCTGAACCTGTATGTGGATTCCGTTGAGGCCACCGACGACTACACCGTAGTCTTCAAGATGACCGAGACCTTCCCCCGCTTGGCTATGCGCTATGGCATTTCTGTGTGGGGCACCGACTACCGCATCATTCCCGAGCACATCTATTCTCAGCAGGCTGACGTGACCACCTTCAAGGATGAGAACCCTGTGGTCGCTGGCCCCTACACCGTTTCCTCTTACGACCCCAACGGCGACTGGATTCTGTACCAGCTGCGTGACGACTGGTTCCAGTCCGTTCTGGGCGTAGCAGGCGCTGATCACTACGGCTACACCGAGGACCAGACTCCTCCCAAGTACGTCTGGTTCCGCTACCTGGGCGACTCTTCCACCAAGCAGATGATGATGATGAACAACGAAGTGGACGTGCTCTGCGAAGTGACCCTGGAAGAGTTCCAGACCATGAATGCTTCCAACCAGAACATTCAGTGCTGGTATCCTGAGTTCCCCTACGCCTACAACGACGACCCGGGCGCCAAGTCCATCGTCTTCTCTCATGGCCAGGGTGCTCCCTACGACAACGCCGATTTCCGCTGGGGCCTGTGCCTGCTGCTTGACTTCCAGCAGCTGACCGACAACATCTTCTCCGGCGCTGGCCGTGCAGCTCCCATCCCGCTGCTGAACAACACTGCGTTCGAGCAGGAAACCTACACCATCCCCATGCTGGACTTCCTGAAGAACTTCGAGCTGGATCTGGGCGACGGCACCACCTACAAGCCCTTCGATGAGACCATCTCCCAGCAGGTTGCTGAGAACCTGGGCTACACCGACCTGAGCGAAGAAGAAGTGCAGGATATGTTCGGTGTTGGCTGGTGGAAGAAGGACGAAGAAGCCGCCACCAAGCTGCTGGAAAAGGCTGGCTTGGAGAAGCGCGACGACGGCTGGTACTTTGAGGGCGAGCCCTTCACCATGGAAATCAGCTATCTGGCTGACTCCGAGTTCCAGGCTGCCCGTACTGTGCAGGCTGCTTACAACCAGTGGCAGGCATTCGGCCTGAACTGCACCATCGTTTCCAAGAGCTCCTCTACTTGGACTGTGGACGGCAACGCTGGTAACTTCCAGGTGGCTGGCTACTGGCCTTCCGGCGGTATCACTGCCGACCTGTACTCCGCTCTGTCCGGTTTCGACAACGAGCTGATTCTGCCTCTGGGTGAGAGCACTGGTTCCGGCCAGGGCTGCCGCTGGAACAACCAGCAGGTGTCTGACGACCTGCATCAGCTGGCTGGCATCGACCCCGAGAGCGACGAGGCCTATGACCTGACCGTTGATCTGCTGGAGCAGGCTGTTATCGATCTGCCCTACATCAATGTGACCAACGGCACCAAGTTTGTGCCCACCAACAGCACTTACTGGGAGGGCTACCCCAACTCCGAGAACCCCTATGCTGGTCCCTGGTGGTGGTGGAGCTGCTTCAAGTACATCCTGCCCAACATCACTCCTGTTGCGGCGTAAGTGACTGCTTGAGACGAGCCATAACAAAGAACGTTTAATTTAATGTGAACGGGGGATGAGAGGCGCGTGTTGACCAAGTCCGAATGACCGCGCCTCTCACTCTTGTTCTATTCTTACGAACATCACTCAGATGTTTGGGCTCCTTATGATTCTGTTCATGACTCAATCTTACCAAAGATAAGGAAGTGTAGCTGTGAAATTCAAAACCTTCTTTTTGCAGCGTATCCTTGCGTGGGCTTTGACGATTTGGATTGGTGTTACCTTTATCTTCTTCATTCCCCGCATGTTCCCTTCGGATCCTGTTGAAAACATGATTGCCCAGATGCAGTCCCGCTCTGGCAATATGCCTCCCGAAGAAATGGAAGCGCTGCGTCAATCTCTCCGCATCCAGTTTGGCCTGGATGGTTCCCTGTGGGAGCAGTACATCTACTTCCTGTGGAACGGCCTTCTGCACTTTAACTTCGGTCCCTCCCTGATGAGCTATCCGGAACCTGTTACCAACATCATCGGCCGCAACCTGCCCTACACCTTGGGCCTGTCTTTGACCTCCACCCTGCTGGGCTGGGTCATTGGTAACTTCATTGGCTTGCTGGCCGGCTTCCGGAAAAATGCCCGGTCATCTAAAATACTGGAAAGTATTGCCATCTGTATCTACCCCATTCCCTACTTCCTGATTGCCTTGATCTTCCAGATCTTCTTTGCCTATGTGCTGGGGTGGTTCCCCATCTCCACCACGCTGAACACCATGGGCACCTTCTGGCAATGGCTGGGTTCTCTGCTGCACGCATCTATTTTGCCGGCCTTGGCCCTATTGCTGGTGGGCACCGGCTGGCAGATCATTTCCATGAAGTCTCTGGCTTTGACCACTTCCGAAGAGGACTTCGTCAGCTTCGCTCGTTACCGCGGTGTGTCTGAAGGCAGAATCGGCATGAGCTATGTGTTCCGCAACTGCATCCTCACCCAGATCACGGCTCTGGCCATGAGCTTGGGCGGCGTGTTCGGCGGCTCCATCATGACCGAGATCATCTTCGGCTATCCTGGCGTAGGTACGCTGATCCAGCAAGCGATTCTCCAGTCCGACTACAACATGATCCTTGGATGTATCACCATCTCCATTGTGGCCATTTCCACGGCTACGTTGATTGTGGACCTGGTGTATCCCTTCATCGATCCTCGGATCCGCTATAGCTAAGGAGGGAGAGGAACATGAAAAAATTCTGGAGTTTGGCCAACCTTCGCTTTAAGGCTGGTTTGATTGTCACTGCCTTCTTTGTGATCATTGGTTTCGTGGTGTATTACATCCCCCACGTGGACCCCTTTACTTACAACACCTATCCCAACCGGCTGGGCGCTTCTTGGGAGCACTGGCTGGGCACCACCAGCATGGGCCAGGACGTTGTGTGGCTGCTGGTTGAAGCCATTCACAACTCCCTGATGATCGGTGTAATCGTGGCCATTATCGGCACGGTGGTAGGTGTGTTCGTTGGCTTGCTGGCCGGCTTTGTCGGCGGCGTCCTGGACCGTATCCTGATGATCATCACGGACACCTTCGTGGTGATTCCCCAGCTGCCCATTTTGATCATGATGACCTCTTTGATGAAGGGTTCTTCCACCGTGATTTTGATGGCGCTGGTGCTGGCCATGTTCGCTTGGGCTTGGCCCAGCCGGCAGATCCGCTCCATGGCTCTGAGCATTAAGGAGCGCGACTTTATTCACACGGCCCGGTTCTCCGGTGAGAATACGGTGCAGATCGTTGTAACGGAGATTCTCCCCTATGCACTGACCTGGTCCCTGTCCAACTTCATGAACGCCATTCTGTCCGCCATCGGTTCGGAATCCAGCCTGGCTGTGTTGGGCCTGTCCCCCGGCAACCTGGTTTCCCTGGGCAACATGATTCAGTGGGCGAGAAACTATAACGCCATTCTGGGCGGCCAGTGGCTGTGGATCGGCGCGCCCATTGTGGCCACCGTGGTTCTGTTTGTTGGTCTGTTTATGCTGATCACCGGCTACAACGACTATCTATCCATGAAGAGAGGCAGGTAACGAATATGCTAAAAGTCGAAAATCTGTCCGCTTCTTATCAAACCGTAAATGGTGATATTCATGTCTTGAAAGACTTGAATTTTACGATTAACGACAACGAAATCTTCGGCATCGCGGGCGAGTCCGGCTGCGGCAAGACCACCCTGCTGAAGACCCTGTATGATATCGTGGAATTTCCCTTGGTGATTGACCAAGGTAAGGTCATCTTCAGCGGTGAAAAGAATGGACAAAAGTTTTCTTTTGAGTCCGGGGACATCCGCAAGACCTGGTGGAACAACATTTCCTATGTGCCGCAGGCCGCGCAGAGCGTGCTGAACCCCATTGTCCGCTTGAAGCAGCAGTTCTTGGACTCCATTCCCAAGGAGGACCGGAAAAACGAGACCGAGCAGGAAACCCTGGCTCGCGTGGGCAAGTATTTGGAAGAGCTGAGCCTTTCTCCCGATGTGTTGGAGGCGTTCCCCTTCCAGCTGTCCGGCGGTATGCGCCAGCGCGTGATCATCGCTTTGGCCACCTTCATGGGACCCCGCCTGGTGCTGGCCGACGAACCTACCACCGCTTTGGACGTGGTGGTGCAGCGTGGTATTCTGATGATGCTGACGCACCTGCAGAAGCAGCTGAAGAACACCATGGTGATCGTCAGCCACGACATGGGCGTGCACTATCAGATTACAGACCGCATGGCCATTATGTATTCCGGCAGTGTGGTAGAGTTGGGCAAGACAGAGGATATCTTTAACGATCCGGTGCATCCCTACACCACCATGCTGGTAAACGCCCTGCCTCGTGTGGGCGACAGAAGCCAGCGCGTGGGTATTCCCGGACGTCCGCCGGCCTTGGCCAGCCCCCCTCCCGGATGCCGTTTCGCGCCCCGCTGCCCCCATGCAACGGACCGCTGCCGGTCTGAGGTCCCCGTGTTCCGCGAGGTAAAACCCGGACGGTTTGCGGCCTGCCATCTGCTCAACGAGGAGGTGCAGAAGAATGGCTAACAAATTGTTGGAAATCAACGGCGTCAGCAAAATCTTCCGTATCGGCGGCATGCTGCGCGGCAAGAAGCTGGTGGCGATTGACGATGTCTCCCTGTCCATTGATGCAGACAAGCCTGTGATCCTCTCGGTTGTGGGCGAGTCCGGCTGCGGTAAGTCCACCCTGTGCAAGATGGTGCTCCGCCTGCACACCCCGGACATGGGCGATATCATCCTGGACGGCAAGTCCTACAAGGATAAGAAAGCTTATAACCACAAACAGTTTAAGCTGGATGTGCAGCCGATTTTCCAGAACCCCTACGAGTCTTTCTCCGCCCGTAAAGTGGTGGACTCCTACCTGTTCAACACCGCCCTGCGGTTGGGCATTGCCAAAAACAAGGAAGAGGCCACCAAGCTGGTGGACGAAGCTTTGAAGAGCGTGGGTATGTCCCTGGCAGTTGTCAAGGGCAAGTACCCCACCCAGTTCTCTGGTGGTGAGCTGCAGCGTGTGTCCATTGCCCGCGCCCTGATCACCCGGCCGAAGCTGATCATTGCGGACGAACCTGTGGCGGCTATCGACGCCTCCATGAAGATGAACATCGTCAACCTGTTTAAGGAGCTGCGGGATAAGTATAAGATCTCCTTTATCTACATCACCCATGACCTGTCCACGGCTTACTACGTATCCGACTACATTGCCACCCTGTATCGCGGCACCTTGATCGAATACGGCTCTGCCAAGGACATTATGGACGAGCCCGCCCATCCTTACACGGAGCTGCTGATGAACGCGGTTCCCCGCGTAGGCGATAAGTGGAAAGAGGACCTGGTCCTTCCCGACATGGAGGACAAGGAATACTCCATCACCTACTGCAAGTTTGCTCCCCGCTGCCCCTATGCAACGGAAGAGTGCCGCAAGGACCGTCCGGAGCTGAAAGAGATTGCTCCTGGCCGTAAAGTGGCTTGCTACCATCCCCTGGAGAAGACGAAGTAAGCACCGGTTCTGCGGAAACGAATAAATACGCATACGCCCCGAAAAGAAGGTTGGTTTTGCCTTGGTTTTCGGGGCGTTTTGTTGTTTGTAGAGGCGTCTGGAGACCGTCGGGGGAGGGCAGCCCGTGGAGAAAAGCATCGTTCAAGGGAAAAGCCTTCCATGCATGCTCACAGGGCATGGTGGCAGATAGTACTTAAGTATTGGACATTGCTGTCCTCCCCTGGTACAATAAAGCCAAAGAGAGGGGGAACAGACGGTTTTCCCCTGGAAATTTGCGAGGTGTGGAACATGGTGCAGCGCTTGTGGAATTGGATTGTGGAGCCAAAGACGCAGATTGCTCCCGAGAGGCAGCTGTTCTCCAACCGGGATTTAAAGCTGTTGATTTTGCCCCTGTTTGGGGAGCAGTTTCTGGCCATGCTGGTGGGCATTGCGGATACTATGATGGTCAGCTATGCGGGGGAAGCCGCTGTTTCCGGCGTCTCCCTGGTGAACATGTTGAACACGTTTTTCATCTACTTGTTCACCGCTTTGGCCTCGGGAGGCGCAGTGGTTGTCAGTCAATACATTGGCCATGGGGATCCCCAAAACGGCAACTTGGCCTCCGGACAGCTGTACACGGTCTCGTTCCTGTTTTCCGTGGTGTGCATGGCGGTGGCGCTGGTGTTCGACCAACCCTTGCTGCAGCTGCTCTTCGGCCAGGTGGAGCCGGACGTTATGGAGGCCAGTTTGATCTATCTGCGGATCTCCGCCTATTCCTATCCGGCGCTGGCTGTGTATAACGCCGGGGCCGCTCTGTACCGGAGCATGAGCAAGACCCATGTGACCATGAATGTCTCCCTGGTGATGAACGCCATCAACGTGGTGGGCAACGCCATTGGCATCTTTGTGCTGCACGCAGGCGTGGCTGGCGTGGCCTGGCCTTCCACCATTTCCCGCATGGTTGCGGCGGTGATCATGACCGTGCTCTGCTTCTCCAAGAAGAACTCCATCTACCTGGTGTGGAAGAATATACTGACCTGGAATGGGTCCATGATCCGGCGCTTGCTGGGGATCGCCGTGCCAAACTCCATTGAGAACGGGCTGTTCCAGCTGGCCAAAGTGGCGCTCAGCTCCATTACAGCTATGTTTGGGACCGCGCAGATCGCCGCCAACGGGGTGGCCCAGAGCATCTGGTCTTTGGCGGCCTTGGTCGGCGGGGCTTTGGGTCCGGCGTTTATCACCGTGATCGGCCAGTGTATGGGCGCCCAAGATGTGGACGCAGCGGATTATTACATGCGCAAGCTGACCCGGCTGACGTTCTTCATCTCTATTTTGTGGAACGGGCTGGTGCTGGCCGGAACGCCGCTGTTGCTGCTGCTCTACGACCTGTCGGAGGAGGCCAAACAGTTGGTGCTGCTCCTGGTGGTGATCCACAACTTGTTCAACGCAGTGGCCTTTCCCCTGTCCGGGCCCTTCTCCAATGGGCTGCGGGCAGCGGGAGATGTGAAGTTCACCATGTATATCTCCCTGTTCTGTACCGTGGTCTGCCGGGTGGCGCTGACCATTCTCTTTGGCGTGTGGATGCAGGGGGGCGTGATCGGCATCGCCTTTGCCATGGCGGGAGATTGGTGCATCAAGGCGGTCATCCTGGCCATTCGGTATAAAAGCGGCAAGTGGAAGAATTTCCGTGTGCTGGCGTAAGAGAAAAAGGGCGGCTCCTTTGGGGGCGGCCCTTTGCTGTTGGGGACGGGCTCTTGCACATCTCTCCCAGAGGGATGTATACTAAGAGAAATGGGAAGCTTTTCTGGGAGGAATGTAGGGTGCGCTTTAAAGGAGAGGGGTCCGTGGCGGTGGTGGATCTCCACGGGGTGTACGAACGGGAGGCCCGCATGCTTTTGGAGGGCTGGTTGAACCAAGCCCCGGAAGAAGTCCAAGAGCTGCGGGTGATCCACGGATACCAGCGGGGAACGGTTCTGCGGGATATGGTGCGGGAAGAGTTTGCCCATCCCCGGGTGGCGGCGGTGCTTCCCTCCCTCAACCCAGGCGAGACCCGGCTGCTCCTTCGCAACCCAGGCAAGGGAAAACGTACAGGACCCCAAACGCACGGGAAAAAGCGGGGCCGGTGATGAGAATCGAAGCGTGGCAGAGAAGGGGAAAGTGAAAAAATGCCGGATCCCAAAAGCCCAGCGCTGGGGAAAGAGGAAATTCCGTACCCCTGGGGTGAATCCCCCGAAGAGATACAAAAGGGAGCGCTCCCAGAGAGGGCTCCCTTTTGTGCAGATAAGGTGCAGCGGACAGGTACAGATGGGAAAAAGAAAAAACCGAGTACCCTGCTGAGCACTCGGCTTGGGTTGGGGTGCCGAAATAGAGGACCGAAGGGCAATGCCCTTCCACCGCAAAAAGTTGGTAGCGACAGCGAGACGTAAGCGAGGGCGCTTGCAACCGAGCAGCTAGGCGTGACTTTTTGCGGGGAGGAGCGGCAACCCATAAGGGGCATAAAAAAATCGAGTACCCTTATGGGTACTCGACCTGGTGCAGGTGACAGGACTTGAACCTGCATGAACTTGCGCTCATATGGACCTGAACCATACGCGTCTGCCAATTCCGCCACACCTGCATCTATGCAATTTATAAGGCTCACGCCTCAACGCTTGACTATTATAGCACCGGACTGGCGGATTGTCAACGGGGATTTTTAAATTTTTTCCCCGGTTTTTTGAAGAAAAGTGGGCAACGGGGCGGTGCAAAGGGAAAGGCAGGCTACACAACCTTACAGATTTGTGGTATAATTTACCAGGATTTAACAGCCGCCGCTGTTTTGCGCCCTTTTTTAGAAAGAGGCGGCGGGAGAGCGGAGACGTGAAAATACGCAAGAAGGTCCGGGCACACTACCCACAATGGCTGGAAAAGAGCGTGGACCATACAGAGAACGGAAGGAGAACGTACGCGATGAAAAAACGAGTGCTTGGCCTGGTGCTGGCGTTCTGTTTGCTGCCGGTTGTTTTTGCAGGATGCGGCAGCCAGGGGGAAACAGCCTCCACTGGGGAGGCGGACACGGCTGTGGTGCGCATGAATATTGGCTCGGAGCCGGACAGCCTGGACCCTTGGCAGTCTGCCGCCACGGATACAGAGGCGATTTTCCACAATGTGTTTGAAGGGCTGTGCTCGTTCGACGAGACGGGGGCTATTGTCCCCGGTTTGGCACAACGGTGGGAGGTGGCTTCCGACGGCCTGACCTACACCTTTTTCCTGCGGGAAGGGGTGCGGTTCCACAACGGAAAGGAATTTACGGCGGAGGACGCTGTCTACACCTACAACCGCCTGGCGGGACTGGACGGGGAAGAGCCTCTTTCCAGTGACTTCACCGTGGTAGAGAGCGTGGAAGCGTCGGATGAGCACACCTTTGTGGTCCATTTGAAGCAGCCCTCCGCGGCGTTTTTGGCCTTGAACATCGAGCCCATTCTGCCGGAGGGGTACGAGGAGCAGGCCACCCATCCGGTGGGGACGGGACCTTTTCGGTTTGTGGAGTACACCCCTGCCCAGCGGGTGGTGCTGGAAAAGAACCCGGACTATTACGACCAGGAAAAAATGCCCCGCATTGACCGGGCGGAGATCTACATTATGACGGATCCGGCGGCGGTGGTGTCGGCGCTGCAGTCGGGCAGTTTGGATGTGGCCTCCATTGAGGCCGACGACGCCCAGGTGCTGGAGGGTCAGTTTGACATTGTCAACGCTCCCCAGAACATGGTGCAGATTTTGGCGCTGAACAATTCCCAGGCGCCTTTTGACGACGTGCGGGTGCGCCAGGCCATCAGCTACGCCGTGGACAAGGACCAGATTGTGGACAGTGTGTTCGGCGGCTATGCCACCAAGCTGTACACCAATTTCAGCCCTGTGATGGAGACCTATTACAACGACAGTTTGGAAGGGACGTACGACACGGATTTGGAAAAGGCCCAGGCCCTTTTGGACGAGGCAGGCTTGGGGGACGGCTTCACTTTTACGGTGAAGGTGCCCTCCAATTACCAGCCCCACATAGACACCGCCCAAATCCTTGCCCAGCAGCTGCGCCCTCTGCAGATCACCATGGAGATTGAAACGGTGGAGTGGGCCACCTGGCTGGAGGATGTGTACACCAACGCCAACTACCAGGGCACCATCATCGGGCTCAGCGGCAAGCTGGATCCCCAGGATGTGCTGGGGCGGTTTGCCAGCGACTACGACCGGAATTTTTACCGGTATTCCAACCCGGAATATGACCAGCTGCTTGCCAGCGCCGCCACAGAGCTGGATCCAGAAGCCCGGGCGGAGACGTACAAGCGCTGTCAGGAGATCCTCACCCAGGACGCGGCGGGTGTCTTTCTGTGCGACCCCAATTTGGTGGTGGCCTGCCGAAAGGATTTGAAAGGGTACACCTTCTATCCGGTGGGATTTTTGGACTTCAGCAAGCTGTACTATGAGACTGCCTGAGTAAGCGGGGACAGCCGGGCGCAAAGCCGGCGTTCCCTTCCCGGGAAAGGGACGCTTTTCCAAGGGGCTTCCGGGGGTCGGAAGACCTGGGCGGCCGGAACAAAAGGAGGGGGATCTATGGCCTATTACGTGCGGAAGGTGGCCGGCTTTCTGGTCACCTTGTTTTTGGTGTCTCTGCTCACCTTCCTGGTGTTTCAAATCCTGCCCGGAGATCCGGCCAGGGTCATCTTGGGGGTGGATGCAGACCCTTTGCAGCTGCAGCAGCTGCGTGAGGAGCTGGGCATGGACAGGCCGGCCCCTCTGCGCTTTTTAGAGTGGCTGGGCGGGGTGCTGCGGGGAGATTTGGGCACCTCCTACCGGTATCACCAGCCGGTGTCTGCACTGCTGGGAAGCGCCCTGGGAGTCACGGCTCAACTGGCTGTGTACGCGCTGGTGCTGACGGCGGCGGTGGGACTGCCTGTGGGCATTTGGCTGGCCCACCACAGCAAAAAGAAATACGCCCTGCCGGTGTCCTTGCTCTCCCAGCTGGGGCTGTCGGTGCCCTCCTTCTGTGTGGGCGTATTGCTGGTCAGCGTCTTTTCCGTGGGGTTGGGGTGGTTCCCCTCCATGGGGTATACGCCTTTTTCCCAAGACCCCCTGGCCTGTGTGAAGAGCCTGACCCTTCCGGCGGTGTCCATTGCCTTTGGCTCCGCAGCGGTGCTGATCCGCTATGTGCAGGCCAGCATCCTAGAACAGGAGGGGCAGGAGTACGTAAAAACAGCCAGGAGCAAAGGGGTGCCTGGCTCCAGGATCCTGCGGGTACATGTGCTGCGCAACTCCCTGATTCCCGTGTTGACCGTATTTGGTATGACCATTACGGATGTGCTGGGAGGGAGTATTTTGGTGGAGAACCTGTTCTCCTTGCCGGGGATCGGGCGGCTGATCGCCACCTCGATCAACTCCCGGGACCTGCCGTTGATCCAGGGCTTGGTTTTGTATTTGGCCGCGCTGGTGGTGGTGTGCAACTTTGGGGTGGACCTGTTCTATTCTGTGGTGGATCCCCGTATTCGGCGCAAGTGAAAGGGGGAAAACATGTGGGCTTTCAAAGGGTGATGCAACGGTGCCTGCACAAGGGGACCTTCCTTTTGGGTGCGGCCATGGTGGGGCTGATGCTGCTGCTTATGACGGTGGGTTTGTTCTACACCCCCTATGACCCGGAGGCCATGGACACCCAGCACGCCTTGGCGTTCTTCTCCCCGGCCCATCCCTTGGGCACCGACCAGTTCGGCCGGGATGTGCTCAGCCGGGTGATGGTGGGCGCGCGCTATTCGTTTTTGGTGGGTGCCCTCACCGTGGTGTTCGGCCTGGTGCTGGGCGGCGTGGTCGGAGCAGTGGCCGGCTATTATGGAGGAAAAATCGACGAAGTGGTGATGAAGCTGATCGATGTGCAGATGGCCTTTCCCGGGGTGCTGCTGGCGTTGATGCTGATCGCCGTATTCGGCAACGGCTTGCAGAACCTGGTGCTGGCCCTGGGGCTGATGTCTGTGCCCCGGTTTGCCCGCATTGCCCGGGGCGGCTTCCTGCAGTATCGGGACGCAGAGTTTGTAAAGGCTGCCCGCGCTCGGGGGGCCGGGGACGGAAGGATTCTGTTTCGCCACATTCTCCCCCATTTGACGCCGGAATTGGTGGTCACCGGGGCCCTGGGGTTTGCGGGGGCTGTCATGAGCGAGGCGGGGCTCAGCTATTTGGGCCTGGGCATGGAACCCACCACCCCCAGTTTTGGGCGCATGCTCAGCGAGGCCCAGGGGGAGATGCTGCAGGCGTGGTGGTATGTGCTGATTCCCGCGGCGGCCATCACGCTGCTGGTGATGGGATTTAATCTGATGGGCGATGCCCTGCAGGAGGTGACCCGCCATGGCTGATCCCAAAGGAGCGGTGCTCTCCCTGGAGGGTTTGACCGTGGAATTTGCCCGGGGTGGGGCGTCCTATCCTGCGGTAAAGGATGTGACACTGCACGTGGCTCCCGGGGAAATGGTGGCCTTGGTGGGGGAGTCGGGCTGTGGAAAGACCCTGACCGCCTTGGCCACCCTGGGGCTGTTGCCTCCGGGCGCCCGGGTTTCCCGGGGGAAGATCCTCTTGGGGGGCACAGAGCTGGGCGGCTTGGCCCAGGATCAGTGGGACCGGTACCGGGGCAAGGATCTGGCCATGATTTTTCAGGAGCCCATGACCGCCCTCAACCCCTTGATGAAAGTGGGACGCCAGGTGGGGGAGGCCGCCCGGATGCACGGCGCCGGGAAGGAGGAGGCCCGCCGGCGGGCCCTGGAAGCCATGGCCCAAGTGGGCCTGCCGGATCCGGAGCGGCTGTATGAGGAGTATCCCCATCAGCTGTCCGGGGGCATGCGGCAGCGGGTGATGATCGCCATGGCCCTGATCAACCGGCCCCGGCTGCTGGTGGCGGATGAGCCTACCACAGCCCTGGACGTGACCATCCAGGCCCAGATAATGGAGCTGCTGCAGCAGATGAACCGGGAGCTGGGCACCGCTGTGCTGCTGATTTCCCACGACCTGGGGGTGGTGCGCCGGCTGTGCAGCCGGGTGTATCTCATGTATGCCGGCAGTTTGGTGGAGTGGGGAAGCACGGAGGAAGTGCTGGCTTCGCCTCTGCACCCCTACACCAAGGGGCTGCTGGATTCCATTCCCTCCTGGGAGAAGCGGGGGACGCCTCTGTCCTCCATTCCGGGGGCGGTGCCCGCCTTAGAGGAGCGGCGCAGCCAGGGCTGCCCCTTCTATGACCGGTGTCCCCGCCGCCGGGAGGTTTGCCGGGAAAAAACCCTGCCCTTGGCGGTCCGAGGGACCCAGGGCGCGCGCTGTGTGGACGCAAAGGAGGCGATAAACCCATGACCCAAACCGAGAGAGACCCGATCCGGGAGGAAACTTCCGCCCCTCTGGTGCAGCTGCGGGGCCTTTCCAAAGAGTTCCGCCAGGGCCGGGAACGGGTGCGCGCGGTGCGCTCCCTGAGCTTGGATATCTTTCCCGGGGAGGTGTTTGGGCTGGTGGGGGAGTCCGGCTGCGGCAAGTCCACCTTGGGGCAGATGTTGGTGCGGCTTCTGGAGCCCACGGAGGGGCAGATGCTGTTCCGCGGCCGGGACGTGACACGGCCCAGCCCTCGGGAGAGAAAGGCCCTCTGCCGGAGCATGCAGATCATCTTTCAAGACCCCTACTCCTCCATTGACCCTCTGAAGCCCATTGGGTGGCTGGTGGAGGAGCCTTTGCAGATTCACAAATGGGGGAAAAGCCGCCAGGAGCGGCGGGAGCGGGCGCTGGACATGCTGCGGGCTGTGGGCTTGGACGAAACCTACTGGAACCGGCTGCCGGGGGAACTTTCCGGGGGCCAGCGCCAGCGGGTGGCCATCGCCATCGCCTTGGTGCTGCATCCGGAGTTTGTGGTCTGCGACGAGCCGGTGTCCGCCCTGGATGTGTCCGTGCAGGCCCAGGTGCTCAACCTGCTGCTGGAGCTTCGCCGGAAACTGGGGCTGACCTATCTGTTTATCTCCCACGACTTGCACGTGGTCTCCTACCTGGCGGACCGGGTGGGGGTCATGTATTTGGGAGAGTTGGTAGAGCTGGGCAGCTGCGGCGCCCTGGTGCAGCATCCCCTGCACCCCTATACCCGAGCGCTGTTTTCCGCCTCTGCAGAGGGGGAAGGACGGATTGTGCTGTCCGGGGACTTGCCCAGCCCGGCCCATCCGCCGGAGGGCTGCCCGTTCCACACCCGGTGTTTTGCCTGCGGGGAGCGCTGCCGGCAGGAGAAACCCCTTTTGCGCCAGGTGGAGCCAGGGCGGCTGTGCGCCTGCCACCGGGCGGAGGAATTCCTGGCAGAGGGCTTGGGCAACTCCTTTGGAAAGCCCTTGACTTAAACCGAACTTTATGTGCTAAAATGGATGTGCATAGCCAGAAGGAAACAGGATTCTACAGAAAGGACGGTACCACTATGCAACAGGTCACTTTGGGGAGGACGGGAATCACCGTCAACAAAAACGGCTTTGGGGCGCTGCCCATCCAGCGGGTGAGCACAGACTACGCCGGCATGCTGCTGCGCAAGGCTTTTGAGGCGGGCATCACCTATTTTGACACGGCCCGCTCCTATTCCGACAGCGAGGAAAAAATGGGCCTGGCCCTTTCCTCTGTGCGGGACAAGATCTACATCGCCACCAAGACCCCTTCCACCACGGTAGAGGGCTTTTGGAAGGATCTGGAGACCAGCCTGCGCCTGCTGAAAACAGACTACATCGACGTCTATCAATTCCATAACCCGGCCTTCTGTCCCAAGCCTGGGGACGGCACCGGACTGTATGAGGCCATGGAGGAGGCCAAAAAGCAGGGGAAGATCCGCTTTATCGGCATCACCAACCACCGGCTGGGTGTGGCGGAGGAAGCGGCCGCTTCCGGCCTGTACGACACGCTGCAGTTCCCCTTCTGCTATTTGGCCACTGACCGGGACATTGCCCTGGTCAACCTGTGCAAGGAGAAGGGTGTGGGCTTTATCTCTATGAAAGGCCTCTCCGGCGGGCTGATCACCAACTCCGCCGCGGCCTATGCCTGGCAGGCCCAGTTTGACAACGCCCTGCCCATTTGGGGGGTGCAGAAGGAGAACGAGCTGGACGAGTTCATCTCCTACATCGACAATCCCCCCACCATGGACGACCCGGAGATTCAGGCGGTCATCGAGAAGGACCGGAAAGAGCTGATCGGCAACTTCTGCCGGGCCTGCGGCTACTGCATGCCCTGCCCGGTGGGGATCACCATCAACCAGTGCGCCCGCATGAGCCAGCTGATCCGCCGCAGCCCCTCCGCCAACTGGCTGACCCCGGAGAGCCAGGCCATGATGATGAAAATTGAGGATTGCCTCCACTGCGGCCAGTGTAAGAGCAAATGTCCTTATGGCCTGGACACCCCCACGCTGCTGGAGCAGAACCTGGAGGACTACAAGAACATCTTGGCGGGAAAGGTGCAGGTGTAAGTCTCCGGCACAGAAAAGAAAAAGGCTGTTCAGAGGGAACAGCCTTTTTTGTATGCGCTTTGTGTTACAGCTGGTAGACGGACCCGTCATCGGCGAATTCCACCTGGTCGCCTAAAATGGCCCGGGCGGCCTGGAGTTCCCCGGAAAAGTCCTGCAGAATCTCCACCCCGTGGTGGTAGAACACCAGCTTTCCGGTACGGATGCCGGAGTTTTTCAGCTCCCAGCACAGGGAGGCGGCTCGGTGGTGGCCCGTCTCCAGGAAAACCAGATCCGCCCCCTTCATGTGGGAGAGCAGCTCGGACAGGTCCCGGAAATCCCCGGAAAAGAGCACCTTTTTCCCCTCTGCTTCCAGCAGGAAAGAATAGCTCTTCCAAGAAGTCCCCGGGGCGGGCACGCCCAGGTGCAGGTTGTGAAAAGCGGTGAAGGTGACCCCGTCCCGGTGAAAGGCGGCCCCGTCCCGGAGCATGTGGGGTTCCAGGCGGAACACGGTGTCGTAGTGGCCTTCGCTGGCCAGCAGCATGGCCCGCACCCCGGCGTAGACAGACAGGTCCGGCATGTGGACTTCGATGGTCCTCCCCTGCATGGCCTCCTGGTTTTCCGGGGAGAGGGTGCAGATTTTGCGCAGGTTCCACAGCAGATGGGGCAGGCCGCCCACGTGGTCCATGTGGGTGTGGGTGATAAAAACAGCGGCGGTGCGGGTTTGGTCGATGCCTCCCAAATAGGAGGAATAGCAGCAGTTTTCCCCGGCGTCCACATAAAACAGCTTTCCCCCGGTCTCCACGGCGACGGAGGTTTGGTGGCGGTTTGGCTGGGGCTCGGTGCCGGAGCAGCTGCCCAGTACGGTGAGTTTCATGCAAGGTTCCCCTTTCCAAATCTTCAAACAAGCTTGTGTTCAGCATACCATGTGGGCGAAAAATGTCAAGGCGTCGGGGCAAAATGTCCCGAGAAAATCTCTGGCAGCAGGAGGGGCTTTGTGGTATAATGCAAAAAATATAGCTAGCGAAGGAGGATGTTTGTATGTTTGGCTTTGGATGGGACTCCCTGGCGCTGCTCACCGGAGGGCAGAGCCGGGCGATCAACGGAGAAAACCCCCGGGGGGAAAAGGGGAGAGGCGGCATGGCCTCCAGCGGGCTGGGCCCTTCCCGGAAGGGATCTCCCTGCCTGGGAGAGATACAGCCTGGAGAGACCGCCCTGCTGGGAGAGATAGAAGGCTCCGGCGTGATCTCCCACATTTGGATCACCGTGACGGACCGGACCAGCGACGCCGACTGCTTTGTGCTGCGGGATCTGGTGCTGCGCATGTACTGGGACGGGGAGGAGAAGCCCTCGGTGGAGGCGCCTTTGGGAGACTTCTTCTGCTGCGGGTTTGCCCAGGGCTGTCTGGTCAATTCCCTGCCCATTGCGGTGAATCCCAGCCGGGGATTTAACTGCTATTTCCCCATGCCGTTCCGCAAAGGGGCTAAGATCACCGTGGAAAACCAGCACAAAAACCCGGTGCCGGGCTTCTTTTATCAGATCGATTACTGCCTGAAGCCCCTGCCGGAGGAAGCGGGGTATTTTCACGCCCAGTGGCGGCGGCAGCGCCTGACGGAAAAAGCCCAGGATTACGTGGTGCTGGACAACGTGCGGGGGCGGGGCCAGTACGTGGGCACCTATCTGGCCCTGACCACTTTGGAGCGGTATTGGTGGGGCGAGGGTGAAATGAAGTTTTACCTGGACGGGGACACCGATTATCCCACCATCTGCGGCACCGGCACGGAGGACTACTTCGGCGGGGCTTGGAGCTTTGCCCACCAGGAGAACGGCAAAACCGTGGAGCAGACTTACTGCACTCCCTTTTTGGGGTATCCCTTCTACTCCCACCACGACACCACTGTGCACAACAACTATCACAACGACGACTGCCCGCCCATGCGGGGGTTTTACCGCTGGCACATTCCGGACCCCATTCACTTTGAGAAGGACATCCGGGTGACCCTGCAGCAGATTGGGGTCTGTCACCGAGGGCTGTTCGAGCGCCAGGACGACGTGGCCACGGTGGCCTACTGGTACCAGGACAAGCCCTACACGGACTTTCCCCCGCTGCCGGACCGGGAGTACCGCTGGCCCCGGTGAGGAATTTTCCTCTTGGGGTTGACTGGGCGCAGGAATGTGGTATACTGGACTATATAAATAGCATATGCCAGAAATGAGGTGGGAACATGCCCAGGCCCTGTAAACGGCGCAGGGTGTGCGCGCTGCCGGCGTGCCGCAGGTTTGGCAGCCTGGAAGGGACCGGCGCGCCGCAGCCTTTGGAGATGACCGTAGACGAATTTGAATCCATCCGCCTGCTGGATTGGGTGGGGCTCACCCAAGAGGAGGCCGCGGCCCGCATGGGCGTGGCCAGGGCCACTGTCCAGGGAATCTATACCAGCGCCCGCAAAAAGTTGGCGGGCTGCCTGGTGGAGGGCTGGGAGCTGCGCATCCAGGGCGGCCAGTATGAGCTTTGCCCCGGTCCGGGGACGGGATGGGGCTGTTCCCCCTGCCCCAGGCGTGCGAAACAAGGAGAGATGTGCATGAAAATCGCAGTAACCTATGAAAACGGCCAGGTGTTCCAGCACTTCGGCCACACGGCTCAGTTTAAGATCTACCAGGTGGAGGAGGGCCAGGTGACCTCTGCACAGGTGGTGGACACCAACGGCTCCGGCCACGGGGCCCTGGCCGGCTTTTTGAAGGACCAGGGTGTGGACACCCTCCTCTGCGGAGGCATTGGAGGCGGCGCCAAGACCGCTCTGGCCCAAGCGGGCATTGAGCTGTACGGAGGCGTTTCCGGCAGCGCCGACCAGGCGGTGGAAGATCTGCTGGCGGGGCGTCTGGTGTTTCAGCCGGATATCCTCTGCAGCCACCACGGCCACGGGGAAGGCCATTCCTGCGGAGAGCACCACGCCTGCGGCGAAGGCCACTCCTGCCATTCCTAACCCTGTTGCAGCGAGCCCAGAATAAGAAGAAAACAGCGATCCCCGGCACAAGCTGGAGGTCGCTGTTTTGTCTGCAGGAGACCCCCTTGACGCAGCAGCCGGGGAGGGGGGCGAGGGTCTTCTTGGTTGCAGGGTTGCCCCAAGGGCCTCCGGCGAAAGGCGGCTGAGAAGGAAGCTTCCCCGGCATCCCCGAGGAACTTCCTTTTTTCCTTGGGGTCGAACCCGCAAAGGGAGATCCCCCGACGCAGCCGGGGGATCTGTTATAGATGGCAGGGAGCTTTTTTACAGGGAGAAGGTCACCGGTTCCAGGGAGTTGTTGACCTGCAGGCACAGGCCCAGCGGGGTGTCCTCCGCCTTTGCGCCGGACAGGTCTTGCACCTGGTGGATATTCCGCAGCAGCACCCGTAGGCCCTGGGCCTTGCCCGCAAAGGTGAGGGTGACGCGGCCGCCCTGGTTGTTGGCCCAGGCCTGGAGCAAGTCGTTGCCGTACCTGTCCTTCACATCGGTGTGGGCCTGGTCCTTCAGGGCGAACAGGTGGAGGGTCAAGTCCTTGCCGTAGTCGTATTCCACCTGTTGGTCGTCGGTGCCCACCGGCAGCAGGGTGTTTTCCCGAACCATCAGAGGCAGGCTCATAAAGTCGTGGACTTCATGCTGCCAGCTGCCCCCTTCCACCACCCGGTTGTCCAGCAAGTTGGTCCAGGTGCCCTGGGGCAGATAGTAGTCCACGTCTCCCTCTTTAGTGAACACCGGGGCCACCAGCAGCCGGTCTCCCAGCATGTACTGCCGGTCCAGAGAGGCGCAGGGAATGTCCTCGGGGAATTCCAGCACCATGGCCCGCATGGTGGGCACGCCGGTCTCGTGGGTGTACACCGCCTGGGCATAGAGATAGGGCATCAAGGTGCACTTTAGATTGGTGAATTTCCGCAGCACGTCCACAGATTCCTCCCCAAAGAGCCAGGGCACCCGGTAGGAGTTGGACCCATGCAGCCGGCTGTGGGTGGACAGCAGCCCAAAGGCCGCCCAGCGCTTGTAGACGTCGTCGGGGGCGGTGCCCTCAAAGCCGGAGATGTCGTGACTCCAGAAGCCAAAGCCCGACAGGCACAGGGAAAGCCCCGCCCGCAGGGATTCTCCCATGGACAGGTAGTTGGAGGTGCAGTCCCCGCCCCAGTGCACAGGGAACTTCTGGCCGCCCACGGTGGCGCTGCGGGCGAACAGGCAGGCCTGGTTTTTGCCCTTGGTCTCTTCCAGCAGTTGGAACACGCATTTGTTATACAGGTAAGGATAGTAGTTGTGCATCAACTCCGGGTCGCTGCCGTCGTAGTAGACCACGTCTGTGGGGATGCGCTCGCCAAAGTCGGTTTTGAAGCAGTCCACCCCCTGATCCAGCAGGGCGCGCAGCTTGTCCTGGTACCAGTTCCAGGCGCCGGGGTTGGTGAAGTCCACAATGCCCATGCCTGCCTGCCACAAATCCCACTGCCACACGTCCCCGTTTGGCCGCTTGAGCAGGTAGCCCAGTTCCATGGCCTCCCGGAACAGGGGGGATTTCTGGCCGATGTAGGGGTTGATCCACACGCAGATCTTCAGGCCGAACTCCTCCTTCATGCGGGCCAGCATGGCGGGGGCGTCGTCAAACATGGCTTTGTCCCAGGTGAAGTTGCACCACTGGTTTTCCGCCATCCAGTAGCAGTCGAAGTGGAACACGTGCAGGGGGATGTGCCGCTGCCGCATGCCCTCCACAAAGCTGCGCACGGTGGCCTCGTCGTAGCTGGTGGTGAAAGAGGTGGTCAGCCACAGGCCGAAACTCCACGCAGGGGGCAAAGCCGGACGGCCGGTGAGGGCGGTGTAATTTTGCAGCACGGCTTTCCCGTCGCCGCCGCCGATGACCATAAAGTCGATCTTTTCCCCGGGCAGGGAGAACTGCACCCGGGTCACCGCCTCCGAGCAGATTTCATAGGACACTTTGCCGCTGGAGTTGACAAAGACCCCGTAGCCCTTGTTGGTCAAGTAGAAGGGGATGTTTTTGTAGGCGATCTCCGAGGAGGTGCCGCCGTCCTCGTTCCACATGTCCACCACCTGGCCGTTTTTCACAAAGGGGGTAAAGCGTTCCCCCAGGCCGTAGACGTTTTCCCCGATGCCCAGGTCCAACTGTACCCGCATAAAGGGGCCCTCCGGGGTTTTCATGGTGCTGATCATGGCGTGGCCAAACCGGTCGCCCACCCGGGTGAGGAATTTCCCGTCGTAGTAGTAGGTGAAGGAGGCGGGGTTCTGGGTGATGCGCAGCTCCGTTTTTCCGCTGCGGATGGACAGCCCCCCTGCAAACTCCGTCACCGCCAAGGGCAGGTCCTCCAGGTCCATTTCGAACGCGGGTTCTTTTTGGACGCTGCCCATAAAGTGCCACGCCTGCAGGCGAAGAATGTCTTGTTTCGGGGAAGAGACGTACATTTCCAGCACAGGGCCGCCCATGGCCCGTTCGTCCTGGGGATAGGGGACGGCGTACAAGTACACCCGGTTTTGTTCCACCCGGACTTCTCGGATTTGCACGCAATCGGCGTTTTCCACGCCAGGCAGATTGAGCCAATAGCCTTTGGTAAATTTCATTGAAAGACGCTCCTTTCTACTGGGGCTTTTTCCTGGGGCCTGTTGAAAAACAGGCGGGAAGGGTATATAGTATAAGGGCAACACCGGCCAAAGCCTGTGACAGGCTGCGCTTGGCGCCGGAGTGTTGCCCTTATTATACCGGAACGGCGGGGAAAATAGTAGTGGCAAGCCGCCGGAATTTTTGGCTGCCCCAGGAAGGATGCGGGCGGCCCTGTGGGAGGAAACCGAGATGACGATAGCGTTGGCAATTCTGGGTCTTGTGCTGGTGGCGGGCCTTGTGGCTTGGCTGTGGGCCATTGGGCCCCATCTGCCCCGGGCGGATTTTTCCGCCTTTCAAACCTACGATTACGCCCACCGGGGGTTGCACGACAAGGAGAAGGGTGTGCCGGAAAATTCCCTGATGGCCTTTGACCTGGCGGTGCGGGGCGGCTTCGGCATGGAGCTGGATTTGCAGCTGACCCAGGACGGCCAAGTGGTGGTCCACCACGACCGGACCATTGCCCGCACCTGCGGGGTGGACCGGAACATTGACCAGATGACCTATGAGGAGCTGTCCGGCTACCGGCTGTTCGGCACCCAGGAGAAAGTGCCGCTGTTTACAGAGGTGCTGCGGCAGGTGGACGGCCGCACGCCTCTGATCGTGGAGCTGAAAAGCTACACCCGCCAGGAGGAGCTGTGCCAAAAGGCAGTGGACCTGTTGCAGGGATATGAGGGGTTGTACTGCGTGGAGTCTTTTGATCCCCGGATTGTGCGCTGGTTTAAAAAGAACCGGCCGGACATTGTCCGCGGCCAATTGATGGAGCGGCTGCAGGCGGGGCAAAACGGCCTGACCCGGGCCCAGGCCTTTTTGGGGCGGAACCTGATGACCAACTTCCTCACCCGCCCCCACTTTGAGGCGTACGACTTCCACGCCCGCCACACCCTGTCCCTGCGGGCCGCCCGGCGGGTGTGGGGCATGCAGGAAGTGAGCTGGACCCTGCGCTCCTTGGAAGACTACAAGGCTGCCAAGGAGGAGGGCTGCCTGTGCATTTTTGAAAAGTTCCTGCCCTTGGAGACCGGCGCCCGCAAGCGGTTTACCTTTGCCGACTTGCTGGCAGACGCCAAAACAGCCGCGGTGTGCACGCTGCGCACGGCGGAGAAGCCGGAGAAAGCCCCCGGCGGAAAGCTGTAAAACGGAACAAAGCTATCTATTTTGCTGAAAACCAAGGGAATTGTTCCTTGAACTTTATACAATAGGGAGAAAAGAAAAAAGCGCGGGAATTTTTTGAAAAATCCTTGCAAATTCTGAGGTTGTATGGTATAATAACTGAGCGTGACTGCACAGGCGTTCCAGACAAGGGAGCGCCCGATATGCGATGAAGCGGGAGGTTGCGGCCCACTGCGGCCGGTTTTTCCGTGGAGTATGTCCGATTTGAAACCGGGCGAAGGAATTTGAAGGGATGGAACCGCCGGGCTGGCCCGGAAGGCCGATTTTGCGCCCTTCAGAGGATGATATGGGTTAGTCCTTGCCCCGGAATCCGTGAAATGCGGATTTCCGGTTTTTCTATGTCCGGGGTGGAAACACCCGGAACAGTGTTGAAAAAACCCAGCCCGCCTATAAACAATTAAGGAGGCGATTTTGAGTGGCAGTCAAGGAAAAGATCAGAATCAGAATTAAGGGGTACGACCATCAGCTGGTGGACCAGTCCGCCGAGAAGATTGTCGCCACCGCGAAGCGCACTGGCGCCCGGGTTTCCGGCCCTGTGCCGCTGCCCACCGAGAAGCAGATTATCACCATTCTGCGCGCTGTGCACAAGTACAAGTACAGCCGTGAGCAGTTCGAGATGCGCACCCACAAGAGACTGATCGACATTCTCCGGCCCAGCAACAAGACCGTTGAGGCTTTGATGGGCCTGGAACTCCCCGCCGGCGTAGAGATCGAGATTAAGCTTTAATCTTAAACTACTCTGGAGTAGGAGGGTCATGTTGGAGAGATCCAACCAATAACTCTACAGGAGGAAAAGAAAGATGAAAAAAGGAATCATCGGCAAGAAGGTCGGCATGACGCAGATCTTCGACGAAAAGGGGAAGGTCATCCCCGTGACGGTCATCGAGGCTGGCCCCTGCGTGGTCACCCAGAAGAAGACCGAGGAAAACGACGGCTACAACGCTGTGCAGATCGGCTTCGGCGACCAGAAGCCCCAGCGGGTTTCCAAGCCCCTGGCCGGCCACTTCAAGAAGGGCGACGTCGCCCCCAAGAAGACCCTGCGCGAGCTGCGCCTGGACGACATCAGCGCCCTGAACGTGGGCGACCTGATCAAGGCGGACACCTTCGCCGCCGGCGAAAAGGTGGATGTCACCGGCAAGAGCAAGGGTAAAGGCTACGCCGGCGTGATCAAGCGCTGGAACTTCCGCCGCTTGAAGGAGACCCACGGTTCCGGTCCCGTTGCCCGCCACGGCGGTTCCAACGGCGCCTGCTCCACCCCCTCCCGCGTGTGGAAGGGCCTGAAGATGGCTGGTCACCTGGGCGCTGAGACAGTCACCGTGCAGAACCTGACTGTGGCCAAGGTGGACGGCGAGAACAACCTGATTGCGGTTAAGGGCGCCATCCCCGGCCCCAACGGCGGCATCGTCGTGATCCGCGACAGTGTGAAAGCGTAAGGGAAGGAGGAAGCAGAATGCCTACAGTAGCAGTTTTGAACATGCAGGGCCAGGAAGTCGGCAAGCAGGAGCTCAACGACGCCGTCTTCGGCATTGAGCCCAATGTGTCCGTGATGAACGACATGGTGAAGAATTACCTGGCCAACCAGCGGCAGGGCACCCAGTCCGCCCTCACCCGTTCTGAGGTTTCCGGCGGCGGCAAGAAGCCCTGGCGCCAGAAGGGCACCGGCCGGGCTCGTCAGGGTTCCACCCGGGCTCCCCAGTGGACCCACGGCGGCATTGTATTTGCCCCGAAGCCCCGGAGCTATCGCTACACCCTCAACAAGAAGGTGAAGCGCCTGGCTATGAAGTCCGCCCTTTCTTCCAAGGTGCGGGACAACGAGATGATCGTCATCGACCAGATCACCGCCGATTCCTATAAGACTAAGACCATCGCCGACATGCTCAAGGCGGTGGGCTCCGAGAAGAAGGCTTTGATCGTGCTGAACTCTATGGACGAGAAAGTGATCGCCTCCGCTCGGAACATCCCCGGTGTGAAGACCGCGCAGGTCAACACCTTGAACGTTTACGACATCCTGGGCGCCGACAAGTTTATCGTCGTCAAGGACGCAGTCGCCAAGATTGAGGAGGTGTATGCGTAATGGCAGCACAGGACATCATCATCCGCCCCATTATCACTGAGAAGACGATGGCCGGAAACAGCCAGAAGAAGTACACCTTTGAAGTGAACAAGGCCTCCACCAAAATCGACATCAAGCGTGCGGTGGAAGAGCTTTTCGGCGTCAAGGTCAGCAAGGTGAACACCCTCCATGTCAGGGGCCACATGCGCCGCCAGGGCCGGTATGAAGGTTATACCAGAAGCTGGAAAAAGGCCGTTGTCACCCTGACGGAAGACAGCAAGACCATTGAGTTCTTTGAGAGCATGATCTAAAAACCGCCCAAGGCGGCGCAGGCAAAGGCCTGCGGCAGACATGCAAGCCCAAAGATGGGCACGAATGGGAGGCGCCGCTCCCGCAAAGCCAAAATAGGAGAGTGAAAACCAAATGGCAATTAAAACCTACAAGCCGACCACCGCGGCAAGGCGGAACATGTCCGTGACGGATTACGCCAGCCTTTCCAAGAATGGTCCGGAGAAGAGCCTGCTGGCTCCCTTGGATAAAAAAGCCGGCCGCAACAGCTACGGCCGCATCACCGTCCGCCATCGCGGCGGCGGCAACCGCAAGAAGTACCGCATCATCGACTTCAAGCGCCAGAAGCACGACGTGGAAGCAACCGTGCTGGGCATCGAGTACGATCCCAACCGCTCCGCTTTCATCGCCCTGGTGCAGTATGAGGACGGCGAGAAGCGCTATATCCTGGCTCCCCACGGCCTGAAGGCTGGGGACAAGGTGGTTTCCGGTGCGGAAGCCGACATTAAGCCCGGCAACGCCCTGCCTCTGAAGAACATCCCCGTGGGTACCTTCATCCACAACGTGGAGCTGTACCCCGGCAAGGGCGCTCAGCTGGCCCGTGCCGCCGGCATCATGGCGCAGCTGATGGCCAAGGAGAACGGTCTGGCCCTGCTGCGCCTGCCTTCCGGCGAGCTGCGCAACGTGCCGGAGACCTGCATGGCTTCTATCGGCCAGGTTTCCAACATCGACCATGAGAACGTGAAGATCGGTAAGGCCGGCCGCAAGCGCCACATGGGTTGGCGTCCCACCGTGCGCGGTTCTGTAATGAACCCCAATGACCACCCCCACGGCGGCGGCGAGGGCAAGAGCCCTGTGGGCCGTCCCGGACCTGTCACCCCCTGGGGTAAGCCGGCTCTGGGTTACAAGACCCGCAAGAAGAAGAACCGCAGCGATAAGTTTATCGTGAAGCGCAGAAACGGCAAGTAAGGCGCACGGGAAAGGAGCAGAGAAACTATGAGCAGAAGCTTGAAGAAGGGACCCTTTGTTCAGCCCGTGCTGCTGAAAAGGATCCAGGCTATGAACGAGGCCGGCGAGAAGAAGATCGTCAAGACCTGGAGCAGGTCTTCCATGATCTTCCCGGATTTTGTCGGCCACACCATCGCCGTCCACGACGGCCGCAAGCATGTGCCGGTGTATATCACCGAGGACATGGTGGGACACAAGCTGGGCGAGTTTGCCCCCACGCGGACCTTTAAGGGCCACGCGGGCGCGAAGACCTCCAAGTAAGGGAAAGGAGAGAAGAAGCAATGGAAGCGAAAGCAACACTGAACTACACCCGCATCTCTCCCCGCAAGGTCGGAATCGTCCTGGACCTCATCCGTAACAAGCCGGTGGACCTTGCCGCCGCTATTTTGAAGCACACCCCCAAAGCCGCCTGCGAGGACCTGGAGAAGCTGCTGAAGTCCGCGGTGGCCAATGCGGAGAACAACTTCAATATGGACCGGAACAGCCTGTATGTTTCTCAGTGCTATGTCACCCCCGGCCCCATTCTGAAGCGGATCCGTCCCAGCGACCACGGCCGGGCGTTCCGGGTGTTGAAGAGAACTTCTCACATCACCATTGTGGTGAAGGAAAAAGAAGCGTAAGCGGTAAGGAGGCAAAGATATGGGTCAGAAAGTGAATCCCCACGGTCTCCGTGTGGGTGTTATCAAAGACTGGGACTCCCGCTGGTTTGCCAAGGACAATGAGTTTGGCGACATCCTGGTGGAAGATTACAACCTGCGCAAAACGCTGAAGAAGCAGCTGTACGCCGCAGGCGTCCCGAAGATTGAGATTGAGCGCGACGCCTCTAAGGTTCGCATCCACATCCACTGCGCAAAGCCCGGCATGGTTATCGGCAAGGGCGGCTCTGAAATTGAGAAGCTGCGCCTGCAGTGCGAGAAGATGCTCGGGAAGCCCGTCGTTATCAATATTGTGGAAGTGCGGCAGCCCGACCTGAACGCCCAGCTGGTGGCCGAGAACATCGCCTCTCAGCTGGAGCGCCGGATTTCTTTCCGCCGCGCCATGAAGGGCTGCATTGGCCGCAGCATGAAGCTGGGTGCCAAGGGCATTAAGACCAAGGTGTCCGGCCGTTTGGGCGGCGCGGAAATCGCCCGCAGCGAAGAGTACCACGACGGCACTATCCCGCTGCAGACCATCCGTGCGGACATCGACTATGGTTTCGCCGAGGCCAACACTACCTATGGCCGCATCGGCGTGAAGGTTTGGCTGTATAAGGGCGAGGTCCTCAACGACCGCGGCGAACGCCGCGAGCGCACCGAGCGGAACGACCGCGGCGACCGCCGCCGTGACGACCGCCGGGAGCGCCGTGACCGCCGCCCCGCTGGAAATAGGGAAGGAGGCCGCAGATAATGTTACTCCCTAAGCGCGTGAAATACCGCAGAGTTCAGAGAGGCCGCATGAAGGGCAAGGCCCTGCGCGGCAATAAGGTGACCTACGGCGATTTTGGCCTGCAGGCCCTGGAGCCCGCTTGGATTACCTCCAACCAGATTGAGGCCGCCCGTGTGGCCATGACCCGTTACTGCAAGCGTTTCGGTAAGGTCTGGATTAAGATTTTCCCCGACAAGCCCGTCACCCAGAAGCCCGCTGAAACCCGAATGGGTTCCGGTAAAGGCTCCCCCGAGTATTGGGTGGCCGTTGTAAAGCCCGGCAGGGTGATGTTCGAGCTGGGCGGCGTAAACGAGGCCACTGCCCGCGAGGCTCTGCGCCTGGCTGCCAACAAGCTTCCCATCAAGTGCAAATTTGTTACCAAAGAAACGGAGGCCAGTGAGTGATGAAAGCTTCAGAAATCAGAGAAATGACCGCTGACGAGCTGAACAGCAAACTCGCCGACCTGAAGGCTGAGCTTTTCAACCTGCGTTTCCAGCTCGCTATCAATCAGCTTGACAATCCCATGCGCATTTCGGCCGTGAAGAAGGACATCGCCCGCGTGAAGACCGTCATCCGGGAAAACGAGCTCCGCGCCGACAACGCCTAAGGGAAGGGAGGATTAAGAAGTGAGCGAACAGAGAAACATGAGAAAGACCGCGGTGGGCCGCGTCGTCAGCGACAAAATGGACAAGACTGTGGTGGTGGCCATCCAGGACAGCGTGAAGCATCCTCTCTACAAAAAGGTCATCAAGCGCACCGTGAAGCACAAGGCCCACGACGAGAACAACGAGTGCCGCGTGGGCGACCGGGTCCGCATTATGGAGACCCGCCCCCTCTCCAAGGACAAGAGATGGCGTCTGGTGGAGATCATTGAGAAAGCCAAATAATTTTTTGGCGCAGCGCTTTTATAAAATACTGAATTTGGCTTTTTAAGCAAAGGAGGAACGCACTGTGATTCAGCAGCAGTCTTACCTCAAGGTTGCCGACAACACCGGCGCGAAGGAGCTTATGTGCATTCGCGTGCTGGGCGGCACTGGCAGGAGGTATGCCAATATTGGCGACGTGGTGGTTGCTTCGGTCAAAAAAGCAGCACCCGGCGGCGTGGTTAAAAAAGGCGACGTGGTGAAGGCCGTGATCGTTCGGACTTCTTCCGGCGTGCGCCGTGAGGACGGCACCTACATCCGTTTCGACGAGAATGCAGCCGTCATTATCCGTGACGACAAAAACCCCCGGGGCACCCGTATTTTTGGGCCGGTGGCCCGTGAGCTGCGGGATAAGGAGTATCTGAAGATCCTCTCCCTGGCTCCCGAAGTTCTTTAATGGAGGTGCACTGATAAGATGAATACCAAAGTTCATGTGAAAACCGGTGACACCGTTATGATCCTCAGCGGCAAGGACCGCGGCAAGAAGGGCAAGGTCATGCAGGTGAGCCCCAAAGAGGGCAAGGTCATCGTGGAAAACGCCAACTTTGTCCAGAAGCATGTGAAGCCCCGCAGGATGGGCGAGGCCGGCGGCATCATCAAGGCCGAGAGCGCCATCTATGCCTGCAAAGTGCAGGTGGTTTGCCCCCGCTGCGGCAAGCCCACCCGTGTCGGCCACAAGATCCTGAAGGACGGCACCAAGGAACGCATTTGCAAAAAGTGCGGCGAGTCGCTGTGAGGGAGGAACAATAATGGCTAGAATGAAGGATTTCTATAAAGCAGAAGTGGCTCCCGCCCTGATGAAGAAGTTCGGCTACAAGAGCGTCATGCAGATTCCCAAGCTGGACAAGATCGTCATCAATGTGGGCGCTGGCGAGGCCAAGGACAACGCCAAGGCCATTGACAGCATCAGCGGCGACCTGGCCAAAATCACCGGCCAGAAGCCCGTGGTGTGCAAGGCCAAGAAGAGCGTGGCCAACTTCAAGCTGCGTGAGGGCATGCCCATCGGCGTGAAAGTGACCCTGCGCGGCGAGCGTATGTACGAGTTTTTGGACCGTCTGTTCAATGTGGCCCTGCCTCGTGTCCGCGACTTCCGAGGCATCAACCCCAATTCCTTTGACGGACGCGGCAACTACAACATGGGTATCCGTGAGCAGCTGATTTTCCCCGAAATTGACTACGATAAGGTGGACAAAGTGCGGGGCATGGATATCTGCTTTGTCACCACCGCAAACACCGACGAAGAGGCCCGCGAGTTTCTGACTTTGATGGGCGCTCCGTTCACCAGATAAGGAGGGATAATTGTGGCCAAGACTTCCATGAAGGTAAAACAGAAGAGAACCCAGAAGTATTCCACTCGGGAATACAACCGCTGCAAAATCTGCGGCCGGCCCCATGCCTACCTCCGGAAATTCGGCATTTGCCGTATTTGCTTCCGGGAGCTTGCGTACAAGGGCGAGATTCCCGGCGTGAAGAAGGCAAGCTGGTAAATCATCAAGGAGGTTACTGACTCATGCAAGTTACAGATACAATCGCCGATCTGCTGACCCGCATCCGCAACGCGCAGGCTGCCAGGCACGATACGGTGGAGGTGCCCGCCTCCAACATGAAGAAAGCCATTTGCCAGATTCTGGTGGACGAAGGCTATGTGAAGAACTACACCGTGACCGAGGACGGCAAGCAGGGGATCATCACCATCACCCTGAAGTACGCCGGCAAAGAGCCTGTGATCAAGGGCCTGAAGCGGGTTTCCAAGCCCGGCCTGCGGATTTACTCCAACGCGCAGGAACTGCCCCGGGTCATGAAGGGCCTGGGCGTGGCCATCATCTCCACCTCTAAGGGTGTGATGACCGACCGGGCAGCTCGGAAACTTAACGTCGGCGGCGAAGTGCTGGCGTTCATTTGGTAAAGAAGGGGGTGCGATAGCATGTCGAGAATTGGAAGAAAACCCATCAATATTCCCGCTGGCGTGGAAGTAAACGTAAACGGCAGCGAAGTGACGGTGAAGGGGCCCAAGGGCACCCTGGACCAGACCTTTAACCCCAAGATGGCCATTGCTGTTGAGGGCAACGAGATCCTGGTTACCCGTCCTGACGACGAAAAGGAGTCCCGCTCGCTCCATGGCCTGACCCGCACGCTGATCCACAATATGGTGGTGGGCGTGACCGAGGGCTTTTCCAAAACCCTGGAAGTGCAGGGCGTTGGCTACCGTGTGCAGAAGCAGGGCAAGGACCTGGTGATGAACCTGGGCTTTTCCCATCAGGTGGTGGTAAGCGAGAACGAGGACATCAAAATTGATGCTCCCAACGCCAACACCATTGTGATTTCCGGCATTGACAAGCAGAAAGTCGGCCAGTTTGCGGCGGAAGTCCGCGAGAAGCGGCCTCCCGAGCCTTACAAGGGCAAGGGCATCCGCTATGCCGGCGAGTATGTCCGCCATAAGGAAGGCAAGGCCGGTAAGGGCTCTAAGTAAAGGTAGAAGGAGTGAGAAAAAA
>DSTMR04002__coassemble_844_pt1 | contig 32116 bp, 33 predicted proteins | sample DSTMR04002__metabat2_high_PE_036 | metagenome-assembled genome bin DSTMR04002
CTACGCCGGCCCTCACATGCCGCCCCTGTTCATCTGGCACAACCGGTACGACAAATTTGTCCCCGCCATCAACCCGGTGATGATCGCCGGAAAGATGATTGAATATGGCCTGCCCTTTGAGCTGCATATCTTCCAGGGCGGAGAGCACGGCATGTCCGTGTGCAACAACCTGAGTTCTTACAACGAGAAGGCCCAGCGCCTCAACCGGGAAAACCCCAACGTGAAGCTGTGGGTGCCTATGTGCGTCAACTGGCTCAACGGGTTGTTTGGGATTTGAAGGACTATATATCATGAAAAAAGCGCTTTTCCCGGAGGGGGGGAAGGCGCTTTTTCCTTGTTGTCTTTAGGTTCAAGAAAAGGAAGCTGAACATCTTAAGTGTTTAGCCCACTTGGGTAAGGTGGACACTTTAGATGTCACTTCCAACGCGAGCATCCCATCTGGACAAAAAGAAATGAGTCCGAACGCGCATTGCGTCCAGACTCATTCTGGGTGGAGTATACACTTTCGATGCTGCCCCAAACGCGGGCACAGTGTTACAAAAAAACCTGCGGAGCGCGAATTGCTCACCGCAGGTGTGGAAGGGGTGGACACTTTAGATGCCGCTTCCAGCGCGAGCACTTTGCCCGGGCAAAAAGAAAAGAGTCCGAACGCGAATTGCGTCCAGACTCAGTCTGGTGGGAGAGAGTGGATTCGAACCACTGAAGTCGTCGACAACAGATTTACAGTCTGCCCCCTTTGGCCACTCGGGAACTCTCCCATATAAGCCCCTGCCGGTTTGGCTGGGTATGTCAATGCGCTTGCGTTTGTCTGCCAGTGGAGCTGGTGAACGGACTCGAACCCCTGACCTGCTGATTACAAATCAGCTGCTCTACCAACTGAGCTACACCAGCGGATTTTTCAGTGCTTGGTTATTATAGCGCAGGGGTTGAAAAAAGTCAAGGATGATTTTCGATTTTTTTCAAAAAATTTTTTTCAGAGAAATCTACCAGCAAAGCAAGGGGAAAAAAGAAAAAACCGGTGGACTTTTCAAAAGATTATGCTACAATAAGATTGCAACCAAATTTGGGGAAAAGGAGTGGATGCAAATGAAGAAATTGGTCTGTTTGCTGCTGATGCTATGCTTGACGGTTCTGGTGTGCAGCGGGTGCGGAAGCGAGGAAGACAATGGGAGCAGTTCCGGTGTGGTTTCGGGTACTCCTGCCACCATGTCGCCCAGCCCCTCTCCGGCCCAGCCGCAGACGGCGAAAGCCCTGCGTGTGACAGCCGACTCTGGCCTGAATGTGCGGGCGGAAGCTTCCACGGACAGTGAAATCTTGGGGTTGGCGGAGAATGGTTCCCGCCTGGCGTTGATGGTGGAGGATCCCAAGGATGGCTGGTATCAAATTCAGTACGAAGGGGAGACCGCTTTTGTCTCCGCGGACTATGTAGAGGTCATCGAGGTTTCCTTGGAGGAGTACAATCAGCTTCGGGGAGCATCTACCGATACGGGGAGCAGCGCTTCCCAGGGCGAGGGGGAAGCGACTCCTTCTCCTTCCCCCAGCAACAGTTCTTCCAGCACAACCGATAGTTCTGCATCATCCAATGCAGTGGATACGGAGGACGGCGAATAAAGCCGTTCTCATTTCCTGCTCGGGCTTTTCGGGTGTGCTACTATACTATATACATCATCTATATCATCATTTCGGTACAGAAATTTCAGGCGCGGCTTTTATACAATGGCCGGCCGGAAGAGTGTGAAAGGACAAAACAGTATGAACATCATGATCGTCGGCGGCGGGCTGCTCGGCCGCAAAACGGCGGAGACTTTGGACGAACTGGGACACGATGTGGTCCTCATTGACTCCAGCACAGAAAACCTTGCCCAGCTTAGCCCGGATTTCAGCGGCGTCACTTCCGTAGGCTTTCCCATGGATATCAAAAGCCTTCGGTCTGCGGGTATTGAGGGCTGTGATGCAGTGGCAGTGGCCACTCCCGATGATAATTTGAATATCACCGTGGGCCAAATTGCCAAGAATTTTTTTGGGGTGCCGAAGGTGATCGCCCGTATTTCCGATCCCTACCGGGAGAATATTTTCGAACGGTTCGGCTTACAGACGGTTTGCCCCACCAATATGGCGGGGGACAAGCTGGTGACCGCGTTGACCAGCCCCTGGCAAAGCCGGCAAGTGACCTTTGGAACCACCACCATTACTCTGTTGGTCTTCCCTGTAGAGCGGCGTTTTGTGGGCCACACCACAGCAGATCTGGAACTGCACCCAGGAGACGGCCTGTTTGGAGTGATCAAAGACGACGGGACGTTTGTGTTAAAGGAAGCCCACAAGGAGATCCTGTTGGAAGCGGGAGACTCTCTGGTGTGCAGCCGGAAAATCGATTAAGGGGGTGTGGGAAATGAGAATGATCATTGTTGGCGGCGGAAAAGCCGGGTGGAATCTGGCCCGCATCCTGTTGGAGCGGCGACACACGGTCAGCTTGATCGAACGGGACCGGCAAAGGTGCGAAAAACTGGCGGATGATCTGGACGCGGCGATTTTTCGCGGAGACGGCACGAACGTGGCCGTTTTGGAAGCGGCAGGCGCTCAAAACGCCGATTGTTTTATGGCTGTGACCGGCAGCGATCAGGATAACCTGGTGGCCTGTCAGGTGGCGCAGGACCATTTTCATGCCAAGAAAGTGATTTCCCGTGTAAACGATCCCCGCAACATTGAAACCTTCTGCGTCTTGGGAATTCGGAATACGGTGAGCAGCACGGAAGTGCTCACCAAGATGATCGAGCAAGAGGCGGATTTGGCCCACATGCATTTGATTGCCACCCTCAACCAGGGGAAGGCCGGCATTTGCTCCATGACTTTGCCGGAGGACACTGCCCTGGACGGAGTGGCCTTGAAAGACATCAGCCTGCCTGCAGGCACCCTGGTGATCTCCCTAATTCGCCGGGGCGTGCTGACCATTCCCAACGGTTCTACTATTCTCCAACGAGGGGACGAACTGGTGGCCGTCAGTGAGGACAGGAGCCAAAAAGCGCTGATGCGCGCCTTGGCGGAAACAGTGCGCTAAAAAATCAAAAATAATAACGATTACTACTTTACAAACCTGAAAAACTGTGCTATACTAAGGTCACAGGAAACGGAAACAGGTTTCTTGTGAGAAGGCACAGAAAGGAACGGGCTGCATCTTGGAAAAGCGAGAGAATTTTAGCAGGAAACGGATGGCGATCTTAAACGCTTTACAGGAGACAGACGTTCATCCCACAGCAGATTGGGTGTACGCACGCCTGAAACCCCGCTATCCCAATTTGAGTTTGGGAACGGTCTACCGGAATTTGAAAAAATTCTGTGAAAACGGCAGGGCCGTCAGTGTGGGTGTGATCAACGGACAGGAACATTTTGATGGCCGTGTAGATCCGCATGCACACTTTGTCTGTAAGCAGTGTGGTGCGGTGCTGGATGTGCCGGAGGAATTCTTTCAAGAAGAGGACTTTGTGCGGCTTTTCGCAAAGTATCGCCTTCAGGTGGAAAATGCGCGGGTCTTGTTTGAAGGCTTGTGCCCCCAATGCCAGGAGTCCGAACGGGACATTGCCCTTTAAAGGAGGAGACCAGTGCGGTAGCATCCGCTCTGTTTTCTCTGAGAAGGCGGGAAGGCAGAAAATTTTGCTGTTTCGTTTTAACAAAACTTTCTATAAGAAAAATTTTAAGATGGAGGAACGTATCATGAAAAAGTTTGTATGTACGGTTTGCGGCTATGTGTACGAGGGCGAAGCTGCCCCTGAAAAGTGCCCTGTGTGCGGCGCGCCTGCAGAAAAGTTCACCGAGCAGGCTGGTGAGATGACCTGGGCTGCTGAGCATGTGGTTGGCGTTGCCAAGGGCGTGGACGAGGAGATCCTGCAGGGCTTGCGGGAAAACTTCCAGGGTGAGTGCACCGAGGTTGGCATGTACCTGGCCATGGCTCGTGTGGCCCATCGCGAGGGCTATCCTGAAATCGGCCTGTACTGGGAAAAGGCTGCCTACGAAGAGGCGGAGCATGCCGCTAAGTTTGCCGAGCTGCTGGGCGAGGTAGTCACCGACTCCACCAAGAAGAATCTGGAGATGCGTGTGGAGGCCGAGAATGGCGCTACCGCTGGTAAGACGGCTCTGGCTAAGAGAGCAAAGGAGCTCAACCTGGATGCCATCCACGACACCGTCCATGAGATGGCCCGCGACGAGGCCCGCCACGGCAAGGCTTTCGCTGGCCTGTTGAAGCGCTACTTCGGCGAGTAATTCCCGTCAAGTCTATAGCAGAGTAACAGAGAAGGGGCAGAGAAATCTGCCCTTTTTTTAAGCCTGAAGGAAAAAAGTCCCGAGGAGACGCCGTCTCCTCGGGACAATTTCTCTTCCGTAGAGGGAATGGGCGCGACCGTGCCCCACAGTGCACAAGGGCTCGGCACAGTCCCGGAAAGGATCTCCGTTCTGCTTACAGAGAGGCGCCCTCCATAAAAGTGCGGTCAAAGTCTTCTGTAGAAACAGGATGGCTGTACAGATACCCCTGCCCAAAATCGCAGCCAATTTCCCGAATCAGCTGCTCGTCCTCTTCTGTTTCCACCCCTTCTGCCACCGTGGAAATGGAGAGGTGCCGCGCGATTTGGACAATTTCTTTTAGAATGAGCCGAACCCGGGCTTGCTCCTGGGAGGACATTTCCAAAAGGAAGGCCCGGTCTACCTTCAGTTCGTCGATCTTCAGCTTGCCCAGAGTGTGCAGGGAGGAGAAGCCGCTTCCAAAATCATCCAGGGAGATGCGGAACCCTTCCGCCTGAAGCTGGGTGATCTTCTCATTGAGGGCTTCCACATTTTCCAGGGCCAGGCCCTCTAAAATTTCCAGGGTGATGTAGTGGGGCGGAACGTTATAGGCGCGCACCAACTCTGTCAGCGTCTGCACATAGTTGGGTTCGAAGAAGAGAAGCTTGGATTGGTTCACAGAGAGGGGAATCGGTTGGATGCCCCGGTCCATCCAGGAGCGAATTTGCCGGCAGGCCTGTTCTACCATGTAGAGGTCCAGTTTCACGCAGAAGCCGTTGCGTTCAAAGAGCGGAATAAACTGACCGGGATAGATGGTCCGTCCGCTGGCTGTGCTCCAACGCACTAAAGCTTCCGCCCCTCCCAGTTTGCCGGTGTGCAGGTCTTTTTTGGGCTGCAGGAACATTTTAAATTCCTGATCCAGCAGTGCCTGGTGCATGTGGGACTCAATATAATTTGCCAGTTCTTCCTTTTTGTGCAGCTCTGTGTCGAAAAACCAAATGGTGCTGGCATACCCGCCCTTGGCCCGATCCAAGGCGAACGAGACGCTGGTGAGCAGGTGATCTGCCGTACTGGCAGCCTGACTTCCAGCAGGCGCAGACACAACGCCGCAGTAAAAGGCCAGCTGATAATCCAGTTTGCTGATCTCCGCATTGTGTTCTAAATCCTGAAGGAGCGCATTCAGCCGGGAGCGGATGACTTCCGGTTCCGTATCGCGCAAAAAGAGGTAGAACAGGTCGCCGGAATCTCGGCAGAAAAATTCCTCCTTCTGCATGTGGCGATCCAGAATTTCTTTGATATGGCGGAGCAAGCGCTGTGCGCGCTCCTTGCCGAAGATTTCCACAATAAAGGGAAACTGCCGAAGGCTAAGGGCAACCACGCTTCCGCCTCCTGTGCCAAGCGCCTCCACCAGCCGTTGCTGAAAGCGGGCTGCATTTTCGGCTCCGGTGGAGGAATCAAAGTAGGCCAGGCGGCGCAATCCCCGGTTATATTCCTGCAGAAGACGGTAGCCCCGAAACATCAGAAACAGAACCAGCAGGAGCAAAACGGTGAACATACCCCCAATGGTCAGGGTGAAACTGGTGGAATACGACGCTAAGCCGTCCCCTGTGTTGACGCAGAAGAGATACCAATCGTTGAGACCCACCGGCTCCAGCAGGAAGGGATAGGAGCGGCCTTCGTAGGTGAAGGAGGAGAAAACCCGTTCCTGGCCTGCCATAGCCTGCTGCACCTCTTGCACGGAGGAGTCCGAAAGGTAGGGGCCATCGTAGATGGTTGCAGGATTTGTCTGGACAACCGTGTGGGGGGAGCGCAGCAAAAAGCTGCCGTCGGAGCTGATCAGGTGGATGTAGCCCCCACCCCCCAGAACGGTGTTGCCGGAGAGGATATCGCTGAAAATTTCCATGTAATCGGTGGCGGACAGAACGCCGATGACGCGCCCCTCTGCGTATACAGGGATGCTGTAGGCAAAAACCTGCTGCTGGGAGATGGTGCTTTCAAAGAGCCTGGAAACAGAAGAGGTTCCCTCTATGGCCAAATGGACTGCGCTCTGCGCCTCAGGGGTCAGTTCCGACAGGGGTACGTTTGTCAAGGGATCTTTGTCCTGTGTGCAGATGCTCCCCCGCAGGTCTGTATTGTAAAAAGCCATCGATAAAAAGTTGCTTCCCTGGGTCGCCGCTTGCAGCTTCTGGGTCAGTTGGGACCAGCTGTCCTCGTCGGAGGGATCGTCTAGGAAGTGAGAGAGCGCGGACAAGGTCTGGAAATCCGATTTCAACTGCTTGACGATGCGCGATTTGTATTCCTCCGCTTCTGCAACCACCTGTTCGCGTACGGCATCTTTCTGGAGGCTTTGCAGATGGGAGAACAAAAGCCCACCGCACACCAGGAGCACCAAGGTGACGAGGGAGACTTGGAGCATGGCCCACCGTAATTTTTTCTGCAGCTTGCTCTCAATCATAGAAATGCTCCTTCTGCGGGGCGCTTAGGCCCCTGCTTGTGTTCCCAGTTTCCGATCCGCTTTTCTTTTCTCATTGTATCACATATTTTCCTGGGTGGAAATACGTTTGCCGCTCACTTTCCCAAAAGATCTCGCAGGCGTCCTGGAGCAGGCGGGCGCGGTTGTGCAAGAGATGCAGCCTCTTCAGAGACAGGAAGAAGGGACTGCTGCAAATGCACGGCAGTCCCCAGGTTTTATCGGTACAGTTGTTCCACTTGGGGCCGGCGCCCCACGTCCTCGTAGAGATTGGTGAAGTTGGGAACCTGGCTCAATGTTCCAATCAAAGGGGCCTTCTCGAGAGGTGTTCCCACAAGTTTACGTCGGATGGCCTGTGCAATGCGGTCCGCAAAAATGACAGAGATATCCCGGCCAAAATAGGGGACAATTTCTTCCGAAACGGGCTCTGTGAGCCCCAGCTGGTTGTGTAGGTGGGCCATTCTTTGCTGGGCGTACACCAGGGGCTGTTCCCGCTGTTGAATGGAGCCAGCTAAAACCGCTGTTTTCACAGCCTCCTTGAGATCCTGGGGAAGCGGCAGCTCCTGAAACGCCCTGCCAAACCACTTGCTGTACGGGGCGTATCGTTTGCAGTAGAGAAAGCCCAGGCGCATCAGCCGGTCGGCTATGCGGCCGCAGGCCAATGCGGACCCCAGTTCGTCTCCTGTAGAGCCGCACCGCTTGACAAAAGCCTGCTCTTCCGCGGCTAAATACCAGTTGGAAGCCAAAAGGTACAGCCAGACGTCCTGGGGATAATACCGAATCTTCTCCAGGCGCTGGGCCATGTGCAGCTGGTCCGTATAAAATTCCGCCAGAGAGAGGGCCAGCAGCCTGTGCTCCGAAAGGGACAGCCATTGGATGCTGGTAAGCTGTTCCAACTGGTGGGTGCCCAAATAGAAATCCAAATAGCTGTCTACAGTGTAAAAAAACACCAGGGGGTTCACCCGACCTTGCGAGAGAGGCTCTGCATGGCGAACGCCTGCATCGTTGGGATCCGGTGGAGAAAAATGCACGCTGTAGCCGCGAAATTGATAGGGAAACTCCCGGGAGAAAATCTCTTCCAGTTGGGGCTGTAAGCCCTCATCTTGCTCCTGCAGAAACAGGTAGAACCGAGGTCCCCACATGTGGTCTGTGGAAACCGGGTCGTCATAGCCTAAAATATCGGAGCCGTATCCCAGCAGTCCGGACGAATACCGCAGCCCGGGAAAGTGCCGGGCAATGCAGGGCTGTGCGATCTGGTGGAAAAAGTCCCGGCACAGTTCCTTTCCCTTGATAAATTCTGTCATCGGTCTTTGCCCCTTTGTCCCGTAGAAACTCTAGGGTGATTATAGCACGGCCGGTGCGGCGGGGCAAGGAAAAAACCGGGAAGCCCCTCCTTTGTGCGGCTTGCCTTTCTGGTCCCTTGTTTTTCCCCGTTGCCTTTTTCTCCCATTGGGAGTATAATGCAAAGCGCAGTTTTTGCGATAGGGGAGGAAGAGTTGGTGGAAGAGAAGAAATATCTGGTTTGCGAACGGAAAAGCGTGTTTGCGCTGTTGACTGTAAGCGCAGGCATGATGGGCGCCTATACCTTCAACCTGCGAGGCGGGGTCTTTTGCAATGCCCAAACTGCCAATGTGGTGCTCATGGCCATGGCCATTGGCCAGGGGAACTGGCTGGAGGGCGGGTATTACCTGCTTCCCATTTCCGCCTATTTGGCCGGGGCCTTTTTGTCGGAAATTCTGCCCTCTCCCGTGCGGCGGTTTGGCTTTCTCCGCTGGGACACCTACCTGGTGGCCTTTGAAGTTCTGCTGTTGTTTTTCATTGGCTTCATTCCCTTGAGCTGGCCCCATCACCTGGTGCAGGTGCTGGTCAATTTCATTGCGTCTATGCAGTATAACACCTTTCGCCAGGCGGAAGGCATCCCCATGGCCACCACTTTTTGCACCAACCAATTGCGTCAGGTGGGGGTGGGCCTGGCCAAGGCGGTGCGCAAGCACGACCGGGAGGGGCTGCATCGGGGGCTCTTCTTTTTGGGCATGTTGGGATGTTTTTTTGCAGGGGGCGTGCTCTCCACAGCTGCGTGCAGCTTTTTCGGGGCAAAGGCCATTTGGCTGAACTTGCTCCCCTTGGGCATTGTCCTTGCCCGGCTGGTTTATGCGGACCTGACGGACGAAAAAGAACTTCTGTACCGAAAGCCCTCCGGCCATTGAGAAAACAGGGGGAGGCAGCTTTTTTCGCTCTCCCTGTTTCCCGGAGTACTGGCACTTTTGGCCCTCTTTTCCCATACACATAAGAGATATCTTTTGTAAAGGGGAGTGGCTGTTGTGCTCGGACAAATTCTCGACCTCTTATCCCACGTTCTTTTTATGTTCCTTCACGTTACGGGAAGCGGAAGCTTTCCCAAAGCGCTTTCCCCCTCTCAGGAGAAGCGCTGTTTGGAGGAGATGGCCCAAGGCAGCGCCGCTGCCAGGCAGAAACTGATCGAACATAACCTGCGTCTGGTGGCGCACATCGTTAAAAAATACTACGCCAGCCAAAACGATCAAGAGGATCTGGTCTCCATTGGTACCATTGGCCTAATCAAAGCCGTGGATACCTTCGATCCCTCTAAGGGGATCCGCCTGTCCAGCTACGCGTCCCGGTGCATTGAAAACGAAATTCTCATGTTTTTCCGCAGCGGCCGCAAAAGCGCCCAGGATGTGTCCCTAAGCGATCCTATTGAAACCGATAAGGATGGAAACACCTTGACCATTTTGGACACCATGGCCGTGGACGACACCATTATAGAAAACCTGGATGTGAAGCTGAAAAGCGAAAAGCTCTACGGGTTTCTCCAAAGGGCCTTGACCACCCGGGAGAGGGAGATTGTCTGCATGCGCTACGGGCTCTGTGGGTTTCAGCCCCAGCCCCAGCGGGTGGTGGCCAAACGGCTGGGCATATCCCGCAGCTATGTATGGCAGCGGCCCTATTGTAAGCGATTTTGCCTGCAAAGAATGCGCCGTTTTCCGGCGCATTCTTTGCTTTGCGTATACAAAGTCATCCCTTTTGCTCTGGTTTGCGAACCCGGAAGCGGAGGATCACCTCTTTTTCTTGGGTCAACTCCACCCGCTCAATTAGGGAGACTAATACCTCCCGGTTAGTAGGGGCGGCAGCCAGAAAGCGTTCCACCAGTTCTCTGGCCAGATTTTTCTGCTTTTCGGGGGAGAAGTCCGGCCGGTCCATCTGGGAGAGGCACTGCTCCAGCGCGGCCCGGTCGGCCTTAACCTTCCGGTAGACCCGCTGGAAATCCCCCTCGTCCAGCAGGCCGGACAGCTTATCCAGATACACCTGGTCCAACTGGGCGGACAGGCTGTCGATCTTGGCCTTCAGGGCGGCGCTCTCCTTCTTGTGATCCACCTTTGCTTGGGCCTTGGCGATCTCCTGCTGGGCGATGGGCAGCAGTTTTTCCGGCTGCAAATACTTTTGGCAAATCTCCCGCACCTGCTCCACTACCGCTTGGGTGACAACCTGCTCCTTGATGGAATGGCAGGTGCAAACCCCGGCCTTGGTGAACCGCTGGTAGGTGCGGCAGACAAAGTACAGCACGTTTTCGCCCTTGGCGTTTTTGCGGTTGAGCACTCCCAATGGGTAGCCGCACTCGTGGCAGAAGATCAACCCCTTGAGCAGAAAATCGTAGGTGCGGCTGCGGGTGTGCTTGCGGCTGTCCACCAGCCGACGCACTTTGTCAAAGGTTTCCCGGTCAATGAGGGGCTCGTGGGTGCCTTCCACCACAATCCAATCCTGAGGCGGTTGCCGGATGCACTTCTTTGTCTTGTAGCTGACCTTTCGGCTGCGTCCCTGCACCATGTTGCCGATGTACGTTTCGTTTTGCAGCATCTCCGAGATCCGCTCACTGGACCACAGGCCTGTGTAGGGGCCGGGACTGCTCACCGGGAGTCCCGCATACGCGGCGGGGGTGGGGATATGCTCTTCGTTGAGCTTGGAGGCGATCTGCCGGCAGCTCCTGCCGGAGAGGGCCAGGCTGAAGATCCGGCGCACCACTGAGGCGGCCGGCTCGTCGATGACGATCTTGTTTTTCTCGGTGGGGTGCATCTTGTAGCCGTAGACCGGCTTGCCGCCGATGAACAGCCCCTTGCGCTGCTTGTCGTGCTTGACGCTGGAAATCTTTTTGGAGATATCCTTGGCATACATGTCGTTCATGATGGCGCGGAAGGGCGTGATGTCGTTGGCAGTGGAGTCCACCCCGGTGTCGATGCCGTCCAGCAGGGAGATGTACCGCACCCGGTGCTCGGGAAAGAACCGCTCCATGTAGTGGCCGGTAAGAATGTAGTCCCGGCCCAGACGGCTTAAATCCTTGGTGAGGACCATATTGACCTTCTTGGCCTCGATGTCGGCGATCAGCCGCTGAAACGCCGGGCGGTCAAAATTGGTGCCGCTCCACCCATCGTCGATATAGGTGTCAAACACCTGCAGACGGTGCTGGCGGACGAATTCCTCCAACAGGGATTTTTGGTTGCTGACGCTTTCGGAAGGGCCTTCGTTTTCGTCCTCCTTGGACAGGCGAATATACAGGCCTGCCTGGTAGTCTGCAGGGTTTTCTATCTCCCAGTGCATCCTCTTCCTCCTGGGATCAGGGACTTTTGCTGCATGGGACGGCGGGGCATGGGCCTAGCGGACCTGTTCCAGTTCCCGGCGAAGAAACAGCAGAAACGAGCGAAATAAAAGCGCGCCCGCGTCCTCCTCTCCAAAGCAGCAGGTGATTTGCAGCGATCGTTTTCCCATAAAGCCAGCCCCTTTTTCCAAAAAATTGAGAACCGCCGTTCTCCAGTGTAAATGGGAGAAACAACGGTTCCCCTATACAAATATGCGTCAAATAGCCGCAGTTTGCCTGTCTATCGGAAATGGGGTCCCTCCGGCGGGGCGCCTGAAAGAACTTGCAGCCGGCAGGGGTTCAAAGCGGCGCACCAAAAACCAAGACGAGCTTTACAAGGTGTCGGCAAATTGAAGCCGCTCTAAGATCCATCCGTTTTCAAAATAGTCTTCTATCCGCTGGTACAGGTTCCAAAAGGGAAGGCAGGAGAGAAACTCATTCAGGTAGAAAAAGAACATGTGGTAACTGTAGAAACCCAGCCGGTCCAAGCGCAGTTCATAGGGAATGTTGTTTCGGCGCAGGGTGTTGTTGAAAAGCTCCCGTGCCCAAGGGTAACAGCCCATCACCCAGGCGTCCCGCTCCAAAGGGGCGTACATGGCCTCGTCCCAATCCACCAAAAAGTTCTTTCCGGCGTCCTTGCCTTTTCCCACAAAGAAGTTTCCACCGGCGTCACCGTGGGTTATGTAACAGTCTCCCGGCTCTTTCTCGCAGCGGCGGGCAAAGGCATCCAGCCGCTCTCGACGTTGTTCCAGCAGAGAGCGGTTTTCTTCCAACAGTGCAAGGATCTCTCCAGCTCCCGGATACACAGGATCCTTCTCCAGCGCCTGCCAGTTTTCAAAAAAGGTCAGGGCTGCCTGAGAGGAAAATTCCGCAGAGGGCAGAGGCAGGCCGGGCCGCGTGTGCTGGTATACTTGGCAAAGCAGCTGGTATTCCGGCGCCTTGGTGGCGTCGGTTTCCACATTTTCCCCCTCCAGCCATCGAAATACGCCCAAGACAGCCCCGTGAAAACTGGCGGAAAGCTTGCCCTCTTTCGTGGGTACAACCTCTCCCACAAAGTCCAGCCCTTGGCTGCACAGATAGGCCACCACGGAAAGGCCTCTTTCAAAAATAGCCTGGTGGTAGAGAAGGTAGTCCAGCTTGAGAAAAAACGATTCCTCTGCCGTGCACAGTTTCCAGGTTTCCCCGTAGTAACCGCTGCTGGCAGGGAGCAGCTGCCTCCCTGCAATTCCATAGATTTCCTCAATCGTGCGAAGCAGCTCTCTTTTGTAGGCTGCGTCCCGGGAAGGGGCAACATACATGTTTGTGTCCTCCTGCGTGTTGTGGGTGTGGCAGCTGGCTGGGTTATCGCTGCAGCAGATTTTGGGCGGTCTCCTGCTGCAGGGTTTCCTCTGCGGTGGACAGGAGAAACCGGTAGACGGGAAACAGCAGCCGCAGATCTTCCGCCACCTTTTTGGAAAGATCCGGAGAGAAGAGAAGGGGAAAATCGTGGCTGGTCCCGTTGAAACTGATGTTTCGCCGCTCCAGCCAAAGCTGCTCTTCCGGCGGACGGTCCCCGTAATGGGGCCGTTTGAAACAGTCTCCCTCCATTTGGAAAACCCGTTGCTGCAGATAGGCAGCCTGGGCCTTTTGAAAGTCTGGGTCTCCCTGCAGGATTTTCGTCCGCATGTGCTGCAGGAAGGGGGTGGACGCGTGGTAGAACCCACAGCCGTAGGAGAAGCCGTCCAAATTGATTTCAAAATACATGCCGGGATAGTCGGTTCCGTGCATGCGCCCGCCCCTTTTGAAAATAATCCACATGTGGTCCCGATACAGGGAGGGGTCTTTGGTGTAGCGAGTGTCCCGCCAAATGCGGCAGATGGTCCGGTCCACCCGAGGCTCTGTGGTGAAGTGAGGATCCAGTTCCAGCATGGTGGGGGTCAGGTCCAGCACCAGCTGGCGCAGAGGGGCGATCACATAGGACTGGTACTCCTGTTTGTGCGCCCCAAACCAGGCGCGGCTGTCGTGCAGCCGGTTTTCAAAGAGAAAATCCAGGGTTTTTTGGGAAAATGGGGTGTCCATATACATTCCTTTCCTGTGAAAAGGGGGCTGCCGCACCAGGCGGCAGCTCCCTCCGTTTTTGCTGGAAACAGGCGCGAATTGCGCTGCGTTTTCCTTGGGTTGTGAACCGGTCTCTGCTGGGAAACAGCGGTCAGTTCAAGTCCATCCATTTCGCGCTGACGCCCTCCAAGGCATTGAAGGCATTCACCATTTTTTCGATGGTGTCTTGGTCGCCGCAGGCCTGCAGCATAATGACGCCGTCGTCGGAACAATACTCCTCGTTGGTCTCATGCAGCCCCACCCGCAGCTTGATGTTGCAGCCGAACTCGGTCAGTGTTTTTTGCAGGTTCAAAGCGTTGGCGTGGCGGTGATCCACCCGCAAGCCGATGATATAGTAGCAGTTCATAGCCGTACCTCTTTTCCTAAAGATTCTCTTGGCCCTTGCGCCTAGGAGCGCGGGACAAAGCTTCTGCTGGTAGTATAGCATCTTTTTCAGGGAGATACAACAAAGCGCCCTGCTCAGGAACGAACTTTTTTAAAAAACCACTTGACGTGCGGGAGAAAAGCGTGTACACTATCTGTAGTTAGTCAGAACTAACACGCGAAACTAAAATGGTCCGAGAGGCTTTTTTCTTTTTATCCATGTGTTAGTTATGGCTAACTTCCAGAAAAAAACAAATTTGCACTTCTCCAGCCTGTCCAAAGGACGGATGGTTTAGAAGAAGTGCTTCCGGAGAGCAAACACACAGGCCAGCGGGACCGTTGGAGACGGGAACAGAGAAAAGAGGGAACATCATGAGCGTAGTAATTGTAGGCGGAAACGAACGAATGGCAGGGCAGTATGAGGATATCTGCAAGGAGCACGGCTGCAAGGCCAAGGTGTTTACCAAAGAAAATGGTTCCTTAAAGCGAAAACTGGGCACGCCGGACCTGCTGATTTTGTTCATCAGCACCGTGTCTCACAAAATGGTCATCAGCGTCACCCAGGAAGCGAAGAAAAACCAGATTCCCGTGGCGCGGGTGCACACCAGCAGCGCCACCGCTTTGCGAGCTGCCCTGTCTCAGTGGGGGGCTGTAACCTGATGGGCGGTTGGGGTATCGTGGGGGAAAAGGCCCCAGAGGCGCCCTGCAAGGTTCCTTCCCTGCGGCAGGGACCGTTTCCTTGGGAGCAGGTTTTGATTGAGCAGGGAGCAGCTACTCTGGCGGGGTTGAAAACAGCCAGCCTGTTTTGCGTCCCTGTGGAGCCAGGGTGGGAAGAGAAAGTGCGGCTGTGGAACGACAGTTTCTCCCAAAAAGGAATTTTTCTCCTGCCTTTGCGATGTCAGGAGAACCGGGCGCTGCTCTACTTGTGCCGGGTTTCCCAGTTGCAGGCGGATCTCAACCGGCCGGGCGTCCTCCGCTTCTTGGCCCGCTATGGCTATGACAGCACGCAAGCGCAAGAAGCGGTCTTCCGTTTGCGGGCCAGGTTCCAGGAGAGCGAGGAATTTCCCCATGAAATCGGCGTTTTTCTGGGGTATCCCCTGGGGGATGTGGTGGGGTTTATCCGGCATGGCGGCAAAAGGTGCAAGTGCGCCGGATGCTGGAAGGTCTACTGCAACGAGCGGGAAGCCCAAAAGAAGTTCGCCCAAATCCGCAAGTGCCGGGAGGTGTACGGCAGGCTTTGGGCCCAGGGCCGCACGGTGTGGCAGCTTACGGTGGCAGCCTGACAAATCTATTGAAGTACAGAAAAGGAGCGTTTAGAATGAGCAAAGTAGCAGTTGTATATTGGAGCGGAACAGGAAATACAGAGAGTATGGCTGCTCAGGTAGCGTCTGGCGCCAAAGAGGCCGGCGCAGAGGTGGATTTGCTGACAGCCGGGGAATTTGGGCCGGATCAGATGGATCTGTACGACGCCGTCGCCTTCGGGTGCCCCTCTATGGGAGCCGAGCAGCTGGAAGAGACGGAGTTTGAACCCATGTTTCAAAGCTGCGAGGGAAAACTGGCCGGAAAGAAACTGGGTCTGTTTGGCTCCTACGGATGGGGCGACGGCCAGTGGATGCGCACCTGGGAGGAAACTTGCCGGAGCGATGGAGCCAACTTGGTGAGCGAAGGGGTCATCTGCAACGAAGCTCCTGACGAGGAGGGGGAAGCAGCTTGCCGGGCCCTGGGGCAAGCACTGGCGTAATGCCATCCCTATGAAACATTTGGGGGAGCTGCTGCGCAACGCAGCAGCTCCTTTTGCTAGGGTTTCCCGTGGGGAACGAGGATTTTCCCGGCCCGGACAATTGACAAATAGCCCACAGAGTGCTATAGTCATTTTGTGGTTAGATTGATCTAACTTCCGCTTTTTAGTTACCGCAAGGTTGTGCGCGTTCGTTTTTCTAGTAGGGATGAAATGGATGGGGCCAAGGGAACTTCCCTTGGCGGAACTGGAGAGAAAGAAGGGGTTTTTCTTGGAAGGAATGTTGCCTACGATTTTCATCAGCGTTGTTCTATTGCTGATTGTGGTGTTTGCCGTGCGCAGTTACAGCAAAAAGCTGAAGAGCGGCTGCTGCGGCGCAGGGGGCGATTCTGTGAAAAAGGTCAGGCCGGGAGACCGGGACATCTCCCATTACCCGTACGCCAAGACCATCCATGTGGAAGGCATGCATTGTGAAAACTGCGCCCGCCGGGTGGAAAACGCCTTCAACGGGCAAGAGGGCTGTCTTGCCAAGGTCAGCTTGCACAAGAAAACCGCGCAGGTGTTTTCCAAGCGGGAGATCCCTGACGAGGAACTCAAACAGGTGGTGCGGAAATTGGGGTATCGTCCTGTGGCGGTGGAACCCGGCGGAAAGTAATCCTGCCGCTGTGCAGGCCGGCGTTTCCCCCAGAGGGACGTTGACGGAGGTGTGTTCCCTGGGTATAATGGAGCCAAAGGGAACATACTGCCGTTGGGGAAAGCGGGGGATCACGGGCTTTTCCCAACGTGAGAGGAGAGATGGCAGTGAAAGAACAGTTTGGTGCGGTGATCGTTGCGGCGGGCAATTCCACCCGCATGGGCGGCGCCCTTTCCAAAGTGTTGGAGCCTTTGGGCGGAAAGCCGGTGCTGCTCTATTCCGCGGAAGTTTTGGCAGCCTGTCCGGCTGTGGGGGAGCTCTGCGTGGTGTGCCGGGAGGAAGACCGGGAGACTGTGCAGGAGCTTTTGGCTCCCGTGACGGACAAGCCGGTCCAGGTGGTTCCGGGGGGCAGCCAGCGTCAGGATTCCGTGCGCAGAGGGGTGGAAGCTCTCTCGCCGGCGTGGGAGTATGTGCTGATTCACGACGGGGCAAGGCCCTTTGTGACGGTTTCCCTGGCGGAGGCCGTGTGCCAAGACGCTGTGCGGTGGGGAGCGGCGACCGCAGCCGTTGCCTCCAAGGATACCTGCAAGCTGTCCGATGCCCAGGGGTTTGTGGAGTCCACGCCCCCCCGGGAGCGGCTGATGGCCATTCAGACGCCCCAGGCCTTTGAGCGGCAGCTGTACCAGCGGGCCCTGCAAGAGGCCCTGGCTTCCGGCAAGGAGTATACGGACGACTGCCAGCTGGTGGAGGCGGCAGGCGGGAAAGTGCGTCTCACTCCCGGTGACTACCGGAACATCAAGCTCACCACCCCGGAGGACCGCCTTGCGGCCCGGGCGTATCTGCAGAAGGAGGAGAAAGCCATGCGGGTTGGATTCGGCTACGACGTGCACAAGTTGGTGGAGGGGCGCAAATTGATCCTCGGCGGGGTGGAGGTGCCCTTTGAAAAGGGGCTGCTGGGCCACTCCGATGCAGACGTGCTGGCCCACGCCATTGCGGACGCCCTGTTGGGAGCGGCCGCCTTAGGAGACATTGGAAAGCTGTTTCCAGACACAGATCCGGCCTACCAAGGAGCGGACAGCCTGCAGCTGCTGGCGCAGGTATGTGCTCTGCTGCGCCGGGAGGGGTGGACCATCAGCAATATTGACGCCACCGTCACGGCCCAGCGGCCCAAGCTTTCCCCCCATATTGCCTCTATGCGGGAGAATTTGGCCAGGGCCTGCGGCGTGGAGGTTTCCCAAGTGAGCGTCAAGGCCACCACGGAAGAGGGCCTGGGCTTTACAGGAAGCGGGGAGGGCATGGCTGCCTCAGCAGTGTGCCTGCTGGAGGGCTGAACCAAGAATCACCGGGTGCATAGAATGGGAGTAAGAGCCATTCGTGCAACGTAATGAGGTGATCTTTTGGGCAAGCCTTTGATTGTGGTTAGCTCCGTGACCTATGCCATGAAAGGGCGGGACCTGCTGTTTCGCCACGGCATCCGGGGCTACGTGGAGCGCATCCCTAAAACAGGGGAGACGGGATGCGGTTATGGAATTTACGTTCCCCGAGGGGCGGACGCTGCGGAACGAATCTTGCGGGAAAACCGCATTCGGGTCCTGGGCCGCATGGAACAGGACGGTGACCGCCCATGATTTACTTGGACAACAGTGCCACCACATACCCTAAGCCCCAGGGAGTGCGGCAGGCTGTGCAGCGTGCTTTGACAGAGTGGGGGGCTAACCCTGGACGCAGCGGCTACGGCATGTGCCTGCGCACCACCCAGGCCCTCTACGAATTCAGGGTGCGCGCTGCGGACTTTTTTGGCGCCCCCGGGCCGGAGTGCGTGCTGTTTCAGCCCAGCTGCACCCAAGCTTTGAACCTGGTGCTGAAGGGCTGCCTGCAAAAAGGGGACCACGTGGTGACCACAGACTTGGAACACAACGCAGTCATGCGCCCCCTGAAAGCCCTGGAGGCCCGGGGCGTATCCTATACGGTGGCCCCGGTGATCCCAGGGGACAACGACGCCACACTGGACCAGGTGCGCCACGCCATAGGGCCGAAAACCAAAATGGTGGTGTGCACCATGGCTTCCAATGTGTTTGGTATCCGGGTGCCTGTGGAGCGCATCACAGCTCTGGCCCACCAGTATGGGGCAAAGGTCTGTGTGGATGCAGCCCAAGGCGCCGGGTTGGTGCCCATTCACATGGAGGAAAGCGGGATCGATTACCTGTGCTGCGCCGGGCATAAGGGGTTGTACGGCCCCATGGGAACCGGTCTTCTTCTGGTGCGGGAGCCGGAAGTCCTGCTGGGCACTTTGGTGGAAGGGGGCACTGGCACCCAGTCCCGCAGCCTGCTGCAGCCGGAGGAAGCCCCCGAACGCTACGAGAGCGGCACCCAGAATGTGCCGGGCTTGCTGGGCTTGGCTGCGGGTCTGGAGTTTGTGCAGCGGCGGGGCGTGGAACGGCTCTGCCGGGAGGAACTGCACAAGCTGCAGCATCTGTACAGCCGGTTGTCCCGTATGGGAAGAATCCGCCTGTACACGCCCTTTCCCCAGGAGCCCTGGTTTGTGCCGGTGCTTTCGTGCAACGTGGAGGGGCTTCCCAGCGAGACAGTGGGGGAAGCCCTGGCGAAAGGAGGCATCGCCGTGCGCTGCGGACTGCACTGCGCTCCGGCCGCCCATGAGAAAATGGGCACTTTGGAAACCGGCACAGTGCGCGTCTCCCTTTCTGCCTTTACCCGGCGAGAAGATCTGGATGCCTTGGCCTTCCAGTTGGGGAAGATTTCCTCCAGTGCCCGCCCCTAGGGGCGGGCACTTCTGGCTGCCGATTTCTTTCAAAAGGATTCACAAAAAGCCTTTTATTTGCCCAGGGTTTATGGTAAAATACCTTTTGGACAGGTGCATGGCGCCGCGCGGCAGGGTCCGGCGCGGTGCTTCGGAGCGCCTAAAACCTTAGAACTTCCCACGGAAGTGTAAAGAAAGGGGGGGCGGCCATGGAATCTGCGATGGAGTACCTTGCGCAGTTAGGCCAGACCATTCTGACCTTGGCACGCCAGTTTACCTTTAAAGATGCCATTGACGTGGCTATTGTCACCCTGTTGCTCTATGGCGTTATCAAACTGGTGCGGGAAACCCGGGCCGGACAGCTGGTAAAGGGCATTATCCTTCTGGTAGCCCTTTTCTTGATTTCCTATCAGTTTGACCTGATGATGCTCAACGCCATTCTGCGGGCGTTCCTCTCTTCCGGCATTGTCATTGTGGTGATCCTTTTCCAGCCGGAAATCCGTAAGGCGTTGGAACAGGTGGGTCACAGCAAGGTGGCCCAGTCTCTGGCCAGCGCTATGGCGGCCAAAGATAAGGAAGCCGGCAGAGCGGCTACCCGCAAAGCCATCGACGGCGTGGTGGACGCCACGCAAATCTTGCAGCAGCTGCGCATGGGCGCGCTGATTGTCTTTGAACGGCAGACGAAATTGGGTGAAATTGTCGCCACTGGTACGGTGGTGGAAGCGGCGCCTTCCGGCCAGTTAATTGCCAATATCTTCTTTAATAAGGCGCCCCTGCACGATGGGGCCATGATCATCCGGGAGGGGCAAATTTACGCAGCGGGCTGTATTCTTCCCCTCACAAGCAATGTGAATGTAAGCGCAGAGCTGGGCACCCGGCACCGTGCCGCCATGGGCATGAGCGAAAATTCCGATGCTGTGGTGGTGATCGTCTCGGAGGAGACAGGGCAGATTTCCCTTGCCATGGAGGGAAAGTTCACCAGAAACTACAACCGGCTGACCTTGCGGCAGGCCCTGGAAGAGGCGCTGCTGGGTGCTTCGGAAGAGGCTTCCGGCAGCAAGCGGATTTTGGATAAGCTCGGTTTTGGCGACCGGACGTCCAGGAAGGGGGGCTGATTTCGGTGAGCGAAGAGAAGAAGCGCCCAGAGAGTGAAAAAGAGCAGGAGCGGAAAAACCGTATCCCGATTGGAAAGATTTTCTATCACAACACCTTTGTGCTGGCGTTTTCCTTTGTGGTGGCGGTGGTCACCTGGTTCCTTATGGCCGCCAGCAGTACGGAGCGGGATATTCTCATCAGCGATGTTCCGGTGGAGGTGCGCCTTTCCGCTGCCGCGGAGGAAGAGGGCCTGCAAGTATTCCAAATGAACTACACCACTGTGGACGTGCAGGTTTCCGGCAACAACATGCTGACCAGCCAGCTGACCACCAGTGACTTTGAGGCCTTCGTCACCTTAAACCCCACTTCCACCAAGGTAGAGGGCAACACGTTGCAGAAGATGACCCTGTCGGTAAGCGCCGTAAAGCAAAACGCCATGGCCAGCTATGAGATCGTAGGCGTCACGCCCAACGAGGTGACGGTGGAATACGACCGTTACCAAGAAGTGAATTTGCCCATTGAAAACAACATCCAGTACAGTTCGGAAACAGGCTACTTTGCGTCAACGCCCGTGCTTTCTGCAGACAATGTGACCATATCCGGTCCGGAGTCCTCTGTCAGCCGCATTGACCATGTGGCGGTCAATTACCAGGTGGAGTCCCCCCTGCGGCAGGACACCCAATTCACCTGCCCGCTGGTTCTCTATGACGCCAACAACCAGGTGATTTCCGATGTGGACAGTCTCTATATAGAGATGAATTTGGAAAGTGTGGATGTGTCCATTTCCGTTCTTCCCACAAAGACGGTCAGCTTGGTGGCGCCCACGGTGCGCCAGCCGGAGGGATTCTCCCAGTCGCGCATCCAAATTGAGCCTGCGGAAGTGACCATTGCCGGCTCCACCGAGGTGCTTTCCGGCATCAGTGAAATCAAATTGAACACAGTGATTGATTTTGCCCAGCTGGAACCTGGCTCCAACAATACGTTCACTGCGGAAATTCCCCTGCCTTCCGGCGTGCGCAATATCAGCGCCGTAGGGGAGGAGATGAGCAACGCCACCATTACGGTGAACTTGAACGGTTACGCAGAGGCCACTGTGACCACAAGCTCCTCCAATATCCAGGTTATCAATCCTCCTGCGTCGGGAAATCCTGAAGTGACCACTACCTCTTTGGAGGTCACGGTGGTTGGGCCGGAGGCACAAGTGACCCGCTTAACAGGGGACGCGGTTTCTGTGCAGGTGGATTTGAGCAACTTCCAGACCGCCACGGGAACGGTAGAAGTGCCTGCCACCGTGTCTTTGACAGGCAGTATGGCGGAATCCTGCTGGGTGGCTGGAGAATATACGGTTTCTGTGAACTTCTCTTCCACAGCGTCCAGCGGCTCCTCCGCAACAGGGGCGCTTGCTGCCGCACCGCAGGAGTAGAAGTTGCAGCAAAGTCTTTCAAGAGCGTCCCGGTGTGTTTGCCTGGGCGCTCTTCTCTTTGCAAAACGGCGGGGAATCGTGTATACTAGTACCTTAGTTTTTCTTTAGTAGAAAGGAGGGCCCCTATGGATGTTCGGGTAGGGGACGTGCTGCGGATGAAAAAGCCCCATCCTTGCGGCAGCCTGGAATTTACCGTGCTGCGGGCAGGCATGGATTTTAAAATCAAGTGCAACGGATGCGGCCGGGAAGTGATGATTCCCCGGCTGAAGTGTGAAAAAAACATCAAGAAGATTTTGCGGCCTGCTGAGGAAGAGTAGGGCTTTCTGCCTGCGGCAACCTCAGAATGGAACAAGGAAGGCGGAACAAATTTGTTTGAAAATTTGCAGGTGTTTGAAAATCGCTACGAAGAATTGAACCAAAAGCTGTACGACCCCCAGACGGCGGCAGATCGGGAGCTCTACGCGGCGTTGATGAAAGAGCACAAAGAGATTGAGCCCCTTGTGGAGGCCTACCGTGCCTACTGCCGGTGCGATGCAGATTGGAAAGGTGCGAAGGAACTCCTGGAGGAAAGCTCCGACCGGGAGCTGCGCGAAATGGCCCAGCAGGAGCTCCGGGAAAAGGGGGAAGAACTCTCCCGCCTGGAGGAGGAGATCAAAGTGCTGCTGCTGCCCAAGGATCCCAACGATGAGAAAAACGTGATTGTGGAAATTCGCGGCGGCGCTGGGGGAGAGGAGGCCGCTCTGTTTGCCTATAACCTCTACCGGATGTACACGGCTTACGCGGAGAAAAAGGGCTGGAGGACGGAGATCCTCAGCTTGAATGAAACGGAGTTGGGCGGGTTCAAAGAGGTCAGCTTTCTGGTAGAGGGAACAGGGGCCTACTCCCGCTTGAAGTACGAGAGCGGTGTGCATCGGGTCCAGCGCGTTCCCGAGACGGAGACCCAGGGCCGCATCCACACCTCCACCGCCACAGTGGCCGTGCTGCCGGAAGCGGAGGAAGTGGAGATTCACATCGATCCCAAAGATTTGCAAATTGACACCTTCCGCTCCAGTGGGGCGGGAGGCCAGCACATCAACAAGACCTCCTCCGCCATTCGCGTGACCCATTTGCCCACAGGCATGGTGGTGGAGTGCCAGGACGAACGAAGCCAGTACAAGAACAAGGACAAAGCCCTGAAGGTGCTGCGGGCCCGGCTGTTGGACCAGGAGCAGAAAAAGGCCGACGACCAGGTGGCCCAGGAGCGGCGCAGCCAGGTGGGCACCGGGGATCGGTCCGAGCGGATCCGCACCTACAATTTTCCCCAGGCCCGCGTAACAGACCACCGCATTGGGCTGACCCTCTATAAGCTGGATGAAATTTTGGGCGGCTCCTTGGATGAGGTGGTGGACAGCTTGGTGGCCGCCGACCGTGCGGCCCAATTGGAGGCCTCGCGGGGCTAAAAAGGGGGGCCAATATGGAGACGATACTTTTAGATGGGCAAAACGCCCAGGATATCCGCCGGGCCGGGGAAATTCTCCAAAAGGGAGGCCTGGTGGCCATTCCCACGGAGACCGTCTATGGATTGGCGGGAAACGCTCTCTGCGGGGAGACGGTGAAAAAAATCTATCAGGCAAAGGGGCGGCCTTCCGACAACCCATTGATTGTGCATATCAACAAAACAGAGCAGCTGGCCTCTTTGGTACAGGAGGTGCCGGAGTCCGCTCAAAAGCTGGCGGAGGCCTTTTGGCCCGGCCCGCTGACCATGATTTTGCCCAAGTCCAGCCTCATCCCGCCGGAGACCAGCGGCGGGCTTTCCACCGTGGCGGTACGCTGTCCCTCTCATCCAGTGGCCCGCGCTGTGATTGAGGCGGCGGGGCTGCCTTTGGCGGCCCCCTCTGCCAACCTGTCGGGAAGGCCCAGCCCCACCACGTTTGCTCACGTGCAGGCAGATTTGACCGGCCGGGTGGACGCCCTGCTGGATGGGGGCGATTGCCAGGTGGGCGTGGAGTCCACCGTGATCACCTTGGTGGAGGAGACGCCCCGGCTGCTCCGTCCCGGCGGTGTTACGCTGGCGCAGCTGCGCAGGGTGCTGGGGGAGGTTGTGGTGGATCCCGCCGTGCTCCACCGCATGGAAGAGGGACAGCGGGCTGCTTCCCCCGGCATGAAGTACAAGCATTATGCCCCCGCGGCAGAGGTGGTCCTGGTGGACGCCTCCCCGGAGGAGTATGCGGACTATGTAAACGCCCGGGGAGACGGGTGGGCCCTTTGCTTTACGGAGACGGTTTCCCGGATGCAGGTGCCCGTTCTTCCCTATGGGGGCCGGTACGACGGCGCTTCCCAAGCCCACGTCCTGTTCGATGCGCTGCACCGGCTAGATGTGCAGGGGATAAAGAAGGCATACGCCCAGATGCCCTCCAAGAGAGGGGTGGGTCTGGCCGTGTATAACCGTTTGATCCGCGCCGCGGGATTTCAAGTGATAAACCCGCAAAACCATCATATCCTAGGATTGACAGGGCCCTCCGGCGCCGGCAAGTCCACGGTGGGGGAAATTCTACGCAGGCAGGGGTGCTTTGTGATAGACTGCGACCAGGTGACCCGCAGCCCCCAGGTGTACGATGCTGCCTGTCTGGAAGAGCTGTCCCAGGCCTTTGGTCCGGAGGTGTTGCAAAAGGGGGCTTTAAACCGGCAGGAGCTGGCCCGGCGAGCGTTTTCTTCCCAAAAGGCCCGGGCCCGTTTGGGGGAGATCACCTTCCCCCGCATACTCCGGCAGGTTCGCGCCTGTATGAGAGAGGGGCAGGAGCAGGGCTTTTCCCTTCTGGTGTTGGATGCCCCCACGCTGTTTGAGGCAGGCTTAGACGGAGCCTGTTCCCGCATCTTGGTGGTGGACGCTCCCAAGGAGGAGCGGCTGCGGCGAATTCTTCGCCGAGACGGCTTGTCGGAAGAGGCTGCCCTGCGCCGCTTGGAGGCCCAGCCCTCCGGGGATTTTTACACGTCTCGGGCAGATTGGGTGGTGGAAAACGGCCCCGGCGCGGACCTGGAAGCCTCTGTGGCCGCCCTGCTGGATGACCTGCGCCCAGAATAGGAGAACGTTTGCCTATGAAAAAAGGATGCTTCGTCTTGGTGGTTTTGGCTGTGGCAGTGGCGATTGGAGCGGTGCTGGCTGGGCCCCGGCTGACGGATGAAATTCTGCGGCTGCTGTATCCCCGCTCCTATGAAGGGCTGGTGGAGAGAGAGGCTGCGGAGTTTGACCTGGACCCAGACCTGGTGTTTGCGGTGATCCGCACGGAAAGCCGGTTCGATCCAAACGCCCAATCCCATGCGGATGCCCAGGGGCTGATGCAGCTGACCCAGGAGACCTTCACGTGGATGGTATCCCTCTATCCTCCCGAGAACGGAGGGGCCGATGTGTTCGACCCGGGGGACAACATCCACTGCGGCTGTGCGCTGCTGCGCCTGCTTTTAGACCAATACGGCAGCTTGGATGTGGCCCTGGCCGCCTATAACGCCGGGATGGGCAACGTGTCTGAGTGGCTCCAAAGCGGGGACTATTCCCACGACGGGGAGACGCTGCACACCATTCCCTATCCGGAGACAGACGCCTATGTGCGCAAAGTCCAGCGCGCCTATCAAATTTATGAGAAGCTCTATTCCTAAAGAAGATTGGAGAAAATCCATTGCGTTTCTTCCTGTTTCGTGCTACAGTACCCTATAGAAGCAGTTCTGGAGGTGACGCCCCATGAAAAGCAGCGGCTTGCGGGTGCTGGCGGTCCTCGTGTTCCTGCTGGTGTTTGTCGGGGCCAATGTGGGCTCTTTCCTGCTGGGCAGGGTTTCGGCGGAGCACAGCACTGTTTCCTGGGAGGAAACTTCTGTGTTCTACGCCCAGATTTTAGAGCGTCAGGAAAACACCCTTTTGGTGGAAGGCCTCTCTGTCAACGATGTAAACCACCGCGGGCAGTCCTCCTTCACCTTGGGGGAGGACACCCGGCTGTTGTGGAACGGCGAGGAAATCCCCTTGCAGGCCCTTCGCCCCGGCCAACATGTGGCCGTCACGTACTCCGGCGAAACGTTGGAAGTCTACCCGGCGATTCTGCCGGAGGTGCACCAAGCGCTGCTTTTAGAAGATGAGACCCCAACAGGGGATGTTTCCTAAGTCCCCGTTTGTTGTAAAAAAATAGGAGGTACTGACCAATGTCCAAAAAGAACGAAAAAGTGGATGCCAAGGAATTGGCAAAAAAATTGCTCAACGACAGAACCCATGGCGCCGCCAAAGTGGGCGCCAAGGAGTTGGAAAAGGCGGACACATTCTGCGAAGGCTATAAAGACTTCCTGAACTGTGCCAAAACGGAAAGGGAGACGGTCTCTTGGGCTGTGCAGGCTGCGGAAGAAGCGGGCTTTGTGCCCTTTGACCCCCAGAAAAAATACAAGGCCGGGGACAGAGTCTACTACAACAACCGGGGCAAGGCCATGTGCCTGGCCGTCATCGGCAAGAAGGGAGCCAAAGAGGGCGTGCGCATTGCGGCGGCCCACATCGACAATCCCCGCATTGACTTGAAGCCCATTCCCCTGTATGAGTCCAGCGAGCTGGCCCTGCTCAAAACCCATTACTACGGCGGCATCAAAAAATACCAGTGGACCGCCATTCCCCTGTCCCTCCACGGCAAGATCATCCGCAAGGACGGGAAGGAGATCACCGTCAACATCGGCGAGAAAGAGGGCGAGCCCCAGTTCACCATCACCGATATTCTGCCCCATCTGGGCAAGGACCAAATGGGTAAGACTTTGAGCGAAGCCATTGCCGGTGAGGACCTGAATGTGCTGGTGGGCAGCCTGCCTCTCACCGATGGGGAAGGCGAGCAGTTGTTTAAGCTCAACGTGATGAACATTCTCCACGAAAAGTACGGCATTGTGGAAAGCGACCTGATTTCCGCGGAGCTGTCTTTTGTCCCGGCCTTTAAGGCGGTGGACATCGGCTTTGACCACAGCATGATTGGCGCCTACGGCCATGACGACCGGGTGTGCGCCTATCCTGCTCTGAAGGCCATCTGCAAGTGCAAAGAGCCCGAGTACACCTGCATCACTGTGCTGGCGGACAAGGAGGAGATCGGCTCTGTGGGCAACACGGGCCTGGCCTCGGAGTATCTGAACTACTTTGTGGCGGATCTGGCTGCTGCCGAAGGCTTGGAGGCCCGGCATGTGTACACCAAATCCACCTGTCTCTCCGCCGATGTGACCGCCGCGTACGACCCAAACTACGCCTCTGCCTATGAGGCGGGCAACTCCACCTATTTGAACCGGGGCGTGGGTCTGTCCAAATACACGGGCTCCCGGGGCAAGAGTGGCTCTAACGACGCCAACGCTGAGTTCGTGGCCCAGGTCCGGAAGATCTTCGACGAAGGCGACGTGCTCTGGCAGATTGGCGAGCTGGGCAAAGTGGACCAGGGCGGCGGCGGCACCGTAGCTCTGGACATCTCCCGCATGAACGCCGACGTCATCGATGTGGGCGTGCCGGTGCTCTCCATGCACTCCCCCTTTGAGGTGGTTTCTAAGCTGGATGTCTACATGGCCTACAAGGGCTTTAAGACCTACTTTGAGGCGAAATAAAGAAAAACGGAAATGAGAGGCAGCCGCCTCTCATTTTTCGCAGGGGTTTTTCTGCGTCTTTTTTCGCAGGGAGTAGTTTCCTTTTTGGCGAAAGTTGTGTATAATTTTGCCTGTGTGGTACTGCACCGGGAATGTGAGGGAATGATTTGGCGAGACATAGAAAGAAGCGGGAAATATACCCACAGAGGGAACGCTGGGACGATTTGGGTCCCGCGGGAAGAAACCTGTTTATTTCCCGGGACAAGCAGCTACAGGCCCGGCAGGCCCGGCACATCCGGTTATGGATGCGGGTGGTGCTGGTTTTAGTGGTGCTGGCCATTGCCGTAGGCGTGGTGTTTTTTGTGGCCTTTTATATGGTTCCGTACTTCCACGCGGAGATGGTCCTGCCGTCGTCGGAGGCCTCCGGCTCCAGCAGCCTTTCCTCCGGCGACAATGTGGAGCTTCCCACCTACGACAGTATGGGATTGCCGGTTTACGCGGATGAGGTGAGCCTGTTTGTGATCAACCAAGATGCCCCGGCGGACGCCTCTTATGTGCCGGACACGGTGGAAGCGGAAGGCGTACAGGTAGAAAGCCATGTGGCAAGCGCCTTGGAGAAGATGGCGGAGGCCGCCAGAGAAGAGGGGCTGGCGCTCACCTTTACCGAGGGGTATGTCTCCTATGAGGAGCAGGAGCGGCGGTTTCAGGCAGAGGTAAACCGGTTGATGGAGGAAGAGGGCCTTACCACCGTCATGGCCCATACCCAGGCCAGGCTCACGGTGCCCATGGCCGGGGAGTGCGACCAGCAAACAGGGCTTTGTGTCCGGCTGGATGGAAATCCGGAAACTTTTGGGGATTCCCGCACCTGTTCCTGGCTGCGCAGCAATATGGGCCAGTATGGCTTTGTCTTTCGCTATCCGGCGGATAAAGAGGATTTCACCGGCTGCCAAGAGGATCTGACGGTGATCCGCTACGTGGGAAGCGCCCATGCCACTGCCATGCAGCAGCGCTCCATGTGTCTGGAGGAGTATTTGACCTACCTGGGAAATCAAGGGTGATGGTTTCGTCCTTCCGTTTTTTCGAAAAGAAAAAAGTTTTTCTTGCATTCTCTTCACAGGTGTGGTAAAATAATCTGCGAATGACTGGAAATATCCTGAACCGTAAAGAGGTGAAATGAAAGATGAAGCAGAATATACATCCCGACTACCAGGAGACCACCATCACTTGCGCCTGCGGCAACGTGATTCAGACCCGGTCTACCAAGAAGAACATCAAAGTCGAAATATGTTCGAAGTGCCACCCGTTCTTTACGGGCAAGCAGAAGCTGGTGGACACCAGCGGCCGCGTGGATATGTTCAAGAAGCGTTACGGTCTGCAGGACAAATAAGTTTCGCTGATTGCCTGGTGGGGGCAGCCCCGCAGGGTTGGACAAAAATAGCGGGCCCTGTGCCCGGGGACAGGCGGTGCGGATTCGCGCCGCCTGTCCTTGTTTCACAGAAGAAGGGAGAAGCCGCTTTGGAATACATCACGGTGGAGAAAGAAGCTGCCGACCAGTTTGTGGAAAAGAAATCCAGGTTTATCGGAACCTGCCGTCCGGTGCAAACTGAGGAGGAGGCCCTGGAGTTTATCAACCGTCTCAAGACCCGCTACTGGGACGCCAGCCACAATGTCTACGCCTATATTCTGCGGGAAAATGGGATCCAGCGTTTTTCTGACGATGGGGAGCCGCAGGGCACCGCCGGTATTCCCGTAATAGAGACTTTGAAAAAGGCCGGCGTGGTGGATGCGGTGGTGGTGGCTACCCGCTATTTTGGCGGGGTTCTGCTGGGCGGCGGCGGTTTGATCCGCGCTTATTCCCACACAGCTTCCCTGGCTTTGGCGGCGGCCAAAAAGATCACCATGCGGGAGTGCCTGTTGCTTTCCCTCTCCTGCGACTATGGTCTGTACGGAAAAGTGGGCGCTGTGATCCCAGAAAGCGGAGGGGTTGTGGACGACACGGAGTTTCTGGAACGGGTGCGCCTGCGCTTTCACATGGATCCTGCCCTGCTGCCTGCTTTGGAAAAGCGCCTGGCAGACGCCACCAGCGGGCGTGTGGAGCTGCAGGAAGAGGGAAAGCGTTTTTTCCCCTTTTCCTAAGGTTTCCCATTTTTTTCGGGGGAGGACAAGTATTTTTTCAAAAAGCGGCGTATTACCTTTATAGAGACGTGACAGGCAGGTCTCTGGTGTTTTTACAAACGAATAGCGGATTTCGGAAAGGGTGTGGATTGTGTATGACCATTCGAGAGCAGACCCAAAACATGGAACGAGAGATGCTCGCCCCTTGGGCGGCCTTCTCCTCGGAGACCAAGGGCCGCCAGCGCCCCGAAGAGGAGTGCGAGATGCGTACGCCCTACCAGCGGGACCGGGACAGGATCATTCACTGTAAATCCTTTCGGCGCCTAAAACACAAAACCCAGGTGTTCCTTTCCCCGGAAGGGGATCACTACCGCACGCGCCTGACCCACACTCTGGAGGTTTCCCAAATTGCCCGCACCATTGCCCGGGCGCTGCGGCTCAATGAGGACTTGACCGAGGCGGTGGCCCTGGCCCACGACCTGGGGCACACGCCTTTTGGCCACGCAGGGGAGCGGGCCCTCAACGCCCTTTTGCCCCAGGGTTTCCGCCATTATGAACAGAGCGTTCGGGTGGTGGAGCGCCTGGAAAAAGAGGGAAAGGGCCTGAATTTGACCTATGAGGTCCGAAACGGCATTCTCTGCCATACCACCGGGTTAGAGGCGGAGACAGCAGAGGGGCGTATTATCCGCTGGGCGGATAAGATTGCCTATATGAACCACGACATTGACGACGCTATTCGGGCAGGCGTCCTGCGGGAGGAGGACATTCCCAGGTCGATCACCCGGGTGTTGGGCGACTCCAAGACAAAGCGCATCACATCTCTGATTCGCGCGGTGGTGGAGAACAGCCGGGAGGGGCAGATCTCCATGGACGAGCGCACCTACCAGGCCTACGAAGAGCTCAGCGACTTTATGTACCAGGCGGTGTATTTAAACGAGTACGCCAAAAAAGAGGAGAAAAAGGTGCCTCGGATTATAAAAAGCCTGTTCCTCCACTTTTCAGACCCCAGCCATCTGCCCCCCTACATGCAGCGCATTGCTGAGGAGGAAGGCAGAGAGATTGCGGCCTGTGACTATGTGGCGGGTATGACGGACCACTACGCCGTGGCCTGCTATCAGGATTTGTTTATTCCCAAAGCGTGGAATTTGGGATTGTAAAAGATGCGCCGCCCCCGGCGATGGCCGGCGGGCGGGGAAAGTTTGTTTATGAAAGGGGGAACCGGGTTGCCTTTTCCACCGGAATTTCTGCGAGAACTCAACGACCGAAACCCTTTGGAAGACGTGGCGGCCAGCTATGTCAACCTGCGCAGACGGGGAAAAAACCTGGTGGGGCTTTGCCCTTTTCACAACGAAAAGACGCCATCTTTCTGCATTTATCCGGAGAACAACTCCTTCTATTGCTTTGGCTGCAATAAAGGCGGCGATGTGATCGCCTTTATCATGGGGGTAGAAAACCTGGATTTTGCAGAGGCGGTAAAGTTTTTGGCCCAGCGGGCGGGCATGGCTCTGCCGGAGGAGGGGGCGGATCTCTCCCTGTCTCGGCTGCGGGCCCGCATTTTGGAAATCAATCGGGAGGCAGGCCGCTTTTATTTTCACATGCTCTCCTCCCCCCAGGGGAAGCCTGGGCTGGACTATTTCCGCAGCCGCGGGCTGGATGCCAAGACCATCCGTCATTTCGGCCTGGGGTATGCGCCGGACGACGGCTTCGCCCTGACCAATCATTTGCGGGATAAAGGGTACACCGTGGAAGAGCTGGTGCAGTCGGATATGGTGCGCCTTTCCCAAAAGGGGAATCCCTACGATCGGTACAGGGGAAGGGTGATGTTTCCCATCTTCGATCTGCGAGGCAATGTGGTGGCCTTTGGCGGCCGCATTTTGACCGATGAGAAACCCAAGTACATAAACACGGCGGATACCCCGGTGTATCACAAGAGCAGCGGGTTGTTTGCCATGAACTTTGCCAAAAATGCCGGTACCCGGCAGTTGATCTTGGCCGAGGGGTATATGGATGTGATCGCCCTGCATCGGGCGGGTTTCACCAATGCCATTGCCTCCTTGGGCACGGCCCTTACGGAGGAGCAGGCCCGCATTATCCGCCGGTACGCAGACGAGGCGGTGCTCTGTTACGATTCCGATGAGGCTGGGCGCCGGGCCACCCAGCGGGCCATCCCTATTTTGAAGAACGCCGGGCTGCTGGTCCGGGTAATCACCGTCCCAGGGAATAAGGATCCCGACGAGTTTTTCCGATCGGACCCGCGGGACGGGCCCCTTCGCTTTAAACGTTTGATCGAGCAGAGCGGGAACGACACGGAGTACCGGCTCCAGACTCTGCGGGAGAAATACGACCTTTCCACCGACGATGGGAAAAAACGCTATTTGCGCGAGGCGGTGGAGCAGGTGCTGGGTCCCCTGCGGGATCCCATGGAACGGGACTTGTATGCGGGCAGGCTCAGCGAAGAGACCGGCGTGGGCAAGGAGAGTATTTTGGCTTCTGCCAAGCGGGCGGCAAGCCTGCAAGCCAAGCAGCGCCGGCGGGAAGAGGTCCGCTCCCAGCAGCAGATCGCCGCAGCCCGTACGGTGGCCAATCCGGAGAAGGGCCGGCGCATGCGGGCGGCTTTGGCGGAAGAGGGCGTGCTTGCCTACTTGTTTCGCCATCAGGACAAGGCGAAAGCCTTGCAGGAGGCGCTGCCTCCGGAAAACTTCGTCACCCAATGGGGGCGCAGAGTATATACCCTGTTGTTGGGTAAGACTATACACGGCGAAATATCCCTTTCCGACCTGGCCGGAGAGCTGACCGGGGAAGAGCTGTCGGAGATGACCCGCATTTTGGCGGAACATCGAGATGTGCCACCCACTTGGGAAGACGTGGAAGGGTATGGAAATATTCTCCGGCAGGAGGGGGCTTTTTCCAGCCCCCAGGCTATCCAGGGCGCTTCACAGGAAGATCT
>DSTMR04002__coassemble_853_pt1 | contig 31531 bp, 32 predicted proteins | sample DSTMR04002__metabat2_high_PE_036 | metagenome-assembled genome bin DSTMR04002
GGAGAGCACCTGCATCCGGGGCACGGACAAGGTGTAGGAAGGGTCCAGCACGGCGAACCGGGGCGCCGCCGCCCCCATACCTGCCTTGACGGTGACGGCCTCGTTGGTGATGACAGCGCCGCCGTTCATCTCCGCACCGGTGCCGGAAGCGGTGACCACCGCCCCCATGGGGATGACGGCCTGGGGGAACTGGTGGTCCACAAACTCCATCTCCCACAGGTCCTTATCCGTCTTGGCCTGGGCCGCCACAATCTTGCAGCAGTCGATGACGCTGCCGCCGCCCACAGCCAAAATGTAGTCCACAGCGTTTTCCTTGGCGAGCTTCGCTCCCTCCTGGACTTTGGCGTAAGTGGGGTTTGCCATAATGCCGGTGAACTCTACCACCTCTTTGCCTAAGGTTTGCAGCAGGCCGGTGACCTCCTCATAAATTCCGTTCCTCTTGATGGAGCCTCCGCCGTAGGCCAGCAGCACTTTCTTGGCGACCGCGGGCAGCTCGGCCTTCAGGGCGTTTGCCAGAGCCCCCTTGCCGAAGTACACATGGGTGGGATAGGAATAGGTAAAATCTTTCATGGGGAAGTCCTCCTTTAAACAAAATGAATTTATTGATAATATGCCGGGGCGTGTTTCATGGCGCTCCACTGGTTCCAATCGTGGCCGAAAATCACCTTGCCGCCGGTTTCCTTTTCCAGGCGGCGCAGCTTTTCGTGGGACTGCATGTACTGCCCCACATCCCCGCCGATTCCCGAGGGGATAGAGGGCGGCCCGTAGTTGGCCGCTGTGTAGGCAGCGTCCCGGGCGAAGAGGAAGGTGTCGCTATCCAAATCTACCTGCAGGCCCATCATCCCGGGGGTGTGACCGGGCAAATGGATACAGGTGACCCCGGGGCAGATCTCATAATCCCCGTCAATCACCGTGTAGTGGATCAAATCACCGGCAAACTGCGAAAGGAGCTGCTGAAATGAATCTGCAATATTCCGGGGAGCCTGGCTCCTCTCTGGAACTGGAAGAAACCGCCCCGGTTCTAAAAAACTTGGGCCGCCCCAAGCGCATTCCGGTAAAATGTCGCCAGCGCAACCGTTTCATTCCCGTCTTCCTCGTGGGGGTGGCTGTCCTCTCTGTGGCCAGCCTGCTGTACCTGGGCATCGATTGGGGCAAGATGGCCTCCCGTATTCCGGATATCGGCGTGGTGTTTTGGGACCTGGCTCACTTGGATTTCTCCAATATGGATTTGATTTTCTCCTCTCTGGTGGAGACCGTGTCCATTGCGGTGCTCTCCCTGTTGTACAGCTTAGTGCTGGGGGTAGTGTTCGGCATGCTGGCCGCCCGGAACGTGTTCCGCATCCCGGTGCTGTCGGTGGTGACACAGGCGTTTTTCACCTTCCTGCGGGCGGTGCCCACCCCGGTGTGGGTGCTGCTGATGCTGGTCTGCCTGGGCATGGGGCCCGAGGCCGGCGTGGCGGGCCTGTGCGTGCACACCACTGCATTTTTCACCAAGTCCTTTGCCCAGAGCTTTGAGAGCATCCCCGAGGAGACCATCGAAGCCTTGGAAGTCACAGGGGCCAGCCGCCTGAGCATTTTCTGCAACGCCATTTTGCCTGCGGCCTTTTCCCAGATTGTGGCCTGGGCGGGCATGCGCCTGGAGACCAACTTCTCCGAGTGCGCCATCTTGGGCATGGTGGGAGCCGGAGGGATCGGCTACGTGATCTCCAACTCCCTGCAGGGCTACGACTACGGCACCGCCGGTGTGGCTATTCTGCTGGTGTTCCTCATCGCCTACGCCATCGAGCAGCTGTTTGTGGCCATCAAAAAGAAATGTAACCAGTGACCAGCGCGTCGCCTGCCTCTCCTGAGAACAGGAACATGCAAGAGCGTTTTACGGAAATTGTATTCCCCTTTTCCCGGGAGTTTTTCTCGAACCGCGGAAGCCTGCCAAGGGCTTTCGCGGTTTTTTCATGGGGCGCTGCTGGTGGGGAAGCATGGAGCTATTTCAGAGAAAACATAGAAGTGGTACAGCAAGGTAATTGTTTCAGGGCGAAGGGTGCTTGGCAAAATGACTGTGGATTTCTTCTGTCGGAGATACGCCTGCACCGAACGCAAGCTCCATCACACCAGTGTGGAGTTGTGTGGTCAGGAGCCTGGATCCTCTCATCACCCACCTGGTGGCAGATAAAAAACTTTTTTCCTCTTTTAGGTTTTTCTCCAAAAAGTGTAGTATAGGGGTGAGGAGAGAGGAGGTGAAGTGACCATGGAGGATGAAGAAATCATGGATTTGTTTTTTGCGCGTTCCGAGCAGGCCATTCGGGAGCTGGATACAAAATATGGGAAAATTTGTCACAAGCTCTCCTATAACATTTTGAATAACAGACGAGACGCAGAGGAATGTGTCAACGATGCGTACTTGGGAGCTTGGAATGCCATTCCCCCAGCGAGACCCGATCCCCTGCTTGCCTACCTTGTAAAAATTGTGCGGAACCTTTCCTTGAAAACCTAGCCGTGGAAGATTGTGATTTTGTCCGTCAGCTCATAGCTCTCCCGAGGATAGCGGCTGCACAGACATTCCCGCAGGGCGGGTTCGCTCATCTCCCCGCAGTACCGGCGAGCCGTGTCGAAATAATTGAACCCTCGGGACATATACAAATCCACCAGCTTTTTGACAAGCTCCATATCTACCGCTGTTTCGTCCCCTGGCACCGTCACGGGCAGGCGCATAAATCCAAAGCCCAGTTTTTTATTCGTTACCGACATCCTCCTTCATCTCATCGAAAACTTGCCTTTTCAGAAATTATAACAAAAATCGTGAAAATGGAATCATGGATATGTTACAATGGTATCAAGGGATTCTTGATACTGCGGGGTGAAACACTGTGTACGATGAAAAGCTGGATGCCTTTATTTGTGCGGCGGAGCAGGGTAGCTTTTCCAAGGCGGCAGAAAAGCTATATACCAGCTCCACTTCGGTTATGAACCAAGTCAATGCCCTGGAAAAAGGCTGGGTTTCCTGTTGCTCAAGCGTACCCCCCCGGGGCGTTTCCCTGACCGCTGCCGGGGAATCCATCTATGAAGATGCCTGCAAAATGCGGCAGTTTTCTTGCCAGGCAATCCGGAGGGCTACGCAAAAGCAAGAAGGCGCACAGCAGGTCATCCGTGTCGGCTCCTCCCTGATGCGGCCCAGCAAGCCTTTGACAGACCTGTGGAAAACTGCCGCTGCCCGGTACCCGGAAATCCGGCTGGAAGTGGTTCCCTTTTACGACGCGCGGGCTCAATATGAGGAACTGCTCGAAAACCTTGGCCAGGACTTTGATATCATATGCGGGCTTGCAGCCCCTGAAAGGCGGAGTGAAACCTACCAAATCATCCCTCTGTGGAGCCTGCCCCTTTGCTGTGCGGTTTCGGTGAAAAACCCATTATCTGTAAAAAAAGTCCTTGCAATGGAAAGACTTGGGCGGGGAAAGGCTGCTTATGCTGCGCCGTGGAAAAGCAGTCCATATCGACGCCTTGCGGGATGAGATAGAGCGCCATACTGCCGTGCATATTGTGGATATGCAGGAATATGATATCCGCACCTTTAATCTTTGCGACAGGATGGGTGCTTTGATGGTATCCGCGCCCATTTGGGAGCCAGTGCATCCGTCCTTGGTGACGCTTCCAGTAGACTGGGGATTTTTCGTCCCATACGGCCTGCATACGGTAAAATCCCCCAGCGGCGTAATGGCGGAGTTTTTGAAAATTTTGCAGGGGATGGCGGAGGGATTTGGGAGCGTCTGATCGAAATTTTCCTCACATCTGCCCTTGACAACATCTTTAGAAGAATCAGTTTTACACAGGCTGCTGTAAACGCGACATTTGCAAGGATACTGTCGCAGGGTTCACGAAATGTTCAGAAAAAGGGGGACGGGCTGTGAAGGAGAACCAGAGGGTCGCTTTGACCAAGCGGCTGCTGCAAGAAGGGCTTTTCCGCCTGTTGGAGGAAAAGCCCTTGGAGAAGGTAAAGGTCACGGAACTGTGCCGGGAAGCAGGCATTAACAGGGCCACCTTCTACCGGCACTATACGGCCCCTCGAGATGTGCTGCTGGATATGGAGGCGGAGTTTGATGCAAAGCTGAGCGCCACCTACACCGCGGCGGACAAGCAGGACGTTCCCCGCACCATCGAGGCGCTGACAACCCATCTGCATCGCCATCGGGCGCTGCTGAAGGTGTTTCTTCAGAACAATTCCGCCGATGAGTTTCTGCTGCTTCTCACCAAGATCTTTGACACCTGTATCCGGGGGCAGAGGGCTTTTCCTACCTGGCCGAGGCAGACGAGGAAAGCCTAAAGCTGCTGACAGCCTACATCACCGGAGGCGGCTACTACATGCTGCGCCAGTGGCTGCTGGAGGACATCCAAAAATCTCCCCAAGAAATCGCGGCGCTGGTGCTCAGACTCATGAATTACACGGTTGCAGACGGGGATTCCAAAGAGCGGCCGCAGCGGCTGTAACCGGTCAGTAAGCACCCATTGTCCCGGCGTCAAATCTTTCCAGAGCTTGTGCGCCCAGCTGCTGCACCTGCTGCGATAACCACGCCAGCTGGCCGGGCGTGATGCTGTCCACATGGACGCCGCCGGTGCACACCACATTCCGTCCCAGCGCCGCGGCGGCCTGTTCCGCCAGGGCACGGCACAAAGCTTCGTCTTTGTGGCCGGGGAGGTTCAGCACGGAAGAGGTGGCACTGCGCTTCTCCGGATCCGCCAAGGAGGGGCGGGGCTGCCACCACATAGCCGTGCTCCAGAGCGGCAAAGATGGTGTTGGGCTTCCCCTCTAGCACAGCGGGCTCTCCCGGTTCCCCCGGCATGTAGCCGCCCACCTGGTTGGGCATAAAAATGGGGGCGCTGTGCAGGTCATAGCCGTTCCGGCTCTCCCCGTGGTAGTAACACTCCGGCGCAAACAGGTGCATCCGCTGATAGGCCTTGTCCACCGGGCGCTCCACATACACCAAGTCCCGGTACGCCCGGAAGCGGATGGTCCGTTCTCCCGCCTGCAGTTCCTCTACAGTGTATTGCTCGCTGTCAAATTTCATTGGGAATCCTTTCTTTCTTCTTCCAGCCAGAGGCTGGGGTCAACTTCCAGAAAACGGGTCCGCCGGAACCGGTCTTTCAAAGAGTAGGGCACCGTGCAATCGAAAATGGTCTTACAGGCAATGCCGTGGTCTCGGATGCTGGGGGTGTAGGCTGGATCGTTGGAGGGATCCAGCGGATGGCACCGCACACCGGGGATGGTGACGATGTCCGCATCCCCTTGGAACCGGGTGTTCATGGCCCACAGCACGTCGTTCATGTCAAAGCAGTCCACATCCTCGTCCACTAGGAACACGTGTTTCAACTCGCTGAAGGCGGAGAACGCCAGCAGAGCCGCCTGTCGCTGCCGCCCCTCGTCGCTGGGGGAGAGCTTTTTAAATTGCAGCACCGCCATGTACTTCCCGCCTCCGGCAGAGGCGCAGTAGACGTTTTGCAGCCTGCCGGGCATGGCCTTCTCCACCATGCCGTAAATGCTGGCCTCTGTGGGGATGCCCGCCATGGAGACGTGCTCCTCGCTGGGGCCAATGCAAGTTTGCATGATGGGGTCCCGCCGGTGAGTCACCGCTTTGACCTTGATAAGCCAGCACTGGTCGCTGGCCGGGCCGGTGTAGCCTGGAAATTCCGGCATGGCGTAGCCTGTGTGGCTGTTCTGGTCCTCTTTCACCCGCACATGGGGGAGAACCTCTCCCTCGATGACATACTCCGCGTTGGCGATGGCCCTTTCCGAAATGGTGACGCAGGGGCACAGCTCCACTGGCTCCCCCCGCAGGGCGCCTGCCACTGAAAGCTCGTCATAGCCCAAGGGGGTGGTGCGGGGCTCAAAGCAGGAGCCAATCTCAATGGCAGGGTCCACTCCGATGCTGATGGAGATGGGCAGGGGCTTGCCCAGCCGCTCCGCCGCCTCCGCCATGGCCCCGATGTGCCGGGCCCCCGGCGTGAAGAAGATGGAGAGCTCGTCCTTCCCCTGGATGCACAACCTGTGGATGGTCACGTCGTGGGCGCCGGTTTCCGGGTGGGAGGCGTAGCACATCCCCAAGGTGATGTAGGGCCCGGCGTCGTCAGGGGTGTTGGTAGGGGCGGGCACCAGCTTGTATAAATCAAAATCCGGATCTTCCGCCCGGTGGACCACCTGCTGGCAGGGAGCCTCTCCCTGTACGGTAACAGGGGGGATGGGCTTCTCCACACTGTGATACAGCAGCTTTCCCAGGTCCTCCGGACGGCTTCCCAGCAGGGCGGCCACCCGCTTCCGGCTGGCCAGCACTCCAATGGCCACCTTCGCTCCTGGGTGCCCCTTTATAGTGTGAAAGAGCATCGCGGGCCCTTCTTGGGTGGGGCGCTGCACAGTCCCACCGGCCCCCACATAGCGGTAGACCCCGGCCAGCTCCGCGTGAGGGTCCACTTCCCGGTGGGTTTCCACCAGTTGCCCCGGCATGGTTTGCAGCAGCTCCAAAGCGGAGCGTAAGTCCTTTACCTTGTGTTCCACAGGCCACTCCTCCTTTTTTCTTCATTGTAGCCCTTACCGCTCTTTTTAATCAATTCCCTTTGTGGTAAGATTGTTTCTAGAATGGAATGAATGAAAGGGGCCCTCTTTATGACGCCGGAACAGATGGGATGCTTTCTCTCCGCGGCGCGGGAAAACACGTTTCTCGAAGCAGCCGAAAGCCTGCACATCACCCAGTCCACCCTCTCCAAACAGATACAAAAGCTGGAACAAGAGCTGGGCCTGGCTCTGTGGGACCGCAGCCGCCGCCGGGCTGTGCTGACACCGGCGGGAGAATACTTCCTGCCCCTGGCGGAACGGTTGTTTCAGCAGCACCAAGAGACTCGCCGGCTGATGGAGCGCTTCCGTCGGGAGAGTGCCCGGGAAATCCAGGTGGGCGCTCTTCCCATCCTCACCCAATATGAAATCTCCCCGCAGCTGCACCGGTTCCGCGGCGCCCACCCGGAATATGTCTTGTTGCTCACAGAGGCGGAGGAACAGGAGCTGCTGGAGGGCTTGCACACGGGCCGCTTTGCTGTGATTTTCACCCGGCAGGCAACCACCGACCCTGTCCGTCATGGATTTCTGCCCCTGACCTCGGACCGGCTGGTGGCGGTCCTGCCAGAGGGGCACCCCCTGGCCCAACGGGATTCTCTACGCCTAAAGGACGTAGCAGGGGAGAACCTGCTGCTCATGCCGCCCCACACCTACCTGCACAAGTTGTGCCTGTCTCTTTTTGCCCAGGCCGGGGAGACGCCTCGTGTGGCGGGCGCCAGCCGGATGGAGTCTCTGCTGTCCCAGGTGCGGGCAGGGGAGGGGATCAGCTTCTTCGCCCAGGCCAACTTCCGGCTGTTCCAAACCCAGGGCCTGCGGGCCGTGCCCTTGGAGGAGTCCCCCTCCCTTGCCGTGGGCATCGCCTGGAATAAGGAGGAAAAACTCTCCCCAGGCGTCCAAATGCTGCTGGCCTTTTTTCAGGCAAGTTCCTAAGGACTGCAGACAACCAAGGGAGATTTTCTCATCCCACTTGTACGCGGCGTAGTTGTAGAGCAGGTGGGCGAATTCCTGGCGGGTGATGCAGGTGCCCGGCCGGAACGTGCTGTCTCCGTAACTCTCGGTTACGCCGGTTTGAGCGGCCCAGATTACGGTGAGCTCAGACCAGCCCCTTGAAAAAAGGAAGAAATATGAACTTTTTGTTAAGAAATGGTTGCAACCGGGGGGCAAATTTACTATACTAAGAGGCGGAAAAGAGGCAGGCTCCTTTGGGCAGGGGTCTGCCTCCCTAAGAGAGAGCGGAACGCGTGCGGGTTTTGTGCTGCAGGCCCGTGGGAGACCCCCTGCCGCTCACAGATTGGAAAGGAGCTGCTCACATGAATCAAAAAGAATCCGCTGTGGGATACCTGCCGGAGGAGAGGCCTGGCTTTCTCAAGCTGGTGCTCTACGCCATTCAGCAGGTCATCGTCATGTTTCCCGCCACGGTAACCGTGGCGCTGGTGACAGGCTTTCAGGTTTCCACGACGATTTTCGCCAGTGGCTTGGCCACACTCTGCTTTATTGTTATCACAGGTCGGAAAATCCCCCTGTATTATGGTTCCAGCTTTGCCTACCTCACGGCCATCGCCAGCATGTGCGCTGCCGAAGGCTTTGAAAAAGTGGATGGCATTCTCCCCACGGAGGCCATCCAGTACGCTCAGTTCGGCATCATCTTCTCCGGCCTGATTTCCATCGCGGCCGGCCTGCTGGTGAAGTTCTTCGGCAAAAAGGTGGTGGAAACCATTTTGCCTGCTTCCATCACCGGTCCTGTGGCCATGATTATCGGCCTGACCTTGGCGGGCAACGCCCTGTCGGACGCCATCCCCGCCGCCACGGAAGTCACCACCGAAACCGTGGCTTGGACCGTGGTGGCCCTGGTCACCTTGCTCTCCACTATTTTGTACGCCCGGTACCTCAAGGGATTCCTGGGCCAGCTGCCCTTGCTGCTGGGTGTGCTCACAGGCAGCGCCGTGGCCGGCATCTTCTTCGCCACAGGCACCAACCTGTTCCGGGAAGTGCCCGCCGCCGCCCTGGACGCCTCCCTGTGGAAGCTGGGCGACGGCTCCATCTTTGCTGTGCCCGCCTTCTCCCTGCCTAAGGTCTCCTGGACGGCTGTGGCCGCCATCATGCCCATTGCCATTGCCACCATTCCCGAGTCCACGGCCCATATGTACCAGCTGGACATCTACGTCAACGACGTGGCGAAAAAGAAGGGCGGCAAGAAGAAGTACGACCTGGTCGGCCTGCTGGATCGCAACTTGATTGGCGACGGCATCTGCGACATGATCTCCGGTTTTGTGGGCGGTCCTGCCGGCACCAACTACGGAGAGAACATCAGCACCATGGCCATCACCAAGGTGTTTTCCGTGCCGGTGCTGGCTGTGGCAGCGGTGATTGCCATGATCGTCAGCTTCTTTACCCCTCTCATCCGGGTGATTTACGGCATTCCCCTGGCTGTGATCGGCGGCCTGGAGGTGTACCTGTTCGGCGCCATCGCCGCCCAGGGCATTGCCATTATGATTGAGAAGAAGGTGGACATGTTCTCCTCCAAGAACATTGCGGTGATCGCGTCCATTATGATCATCGGCATCGGCGGCAACTATGCCTTCGGCGGGAACATTCCCTTCTTTGGCCTGCAGGTTCCCTGCATTGCCGGCGCGGCGATTTTCGGCATTCTGCTGAACCTGCTGCTGAGCATTGGGGAAAAGAAATCTGCTCAGAAAAACTGACCGTTTCGTTGTGCGGTAGACTGCAGGAGGTGGCAGGTGTGCAAGAGTACTCTGGAGAGATTTTTCGCAAGCTGCAGCGGGCAGGGGAGGAAGTGTCCGGGCTGCTGTTTGAAGATTGCCTGTTTCAAGAGTGCCGGTTTACAGAGCAGACCGTGAGGAACAGCCGGTTTTCCGGCTGCCGGTTTGAAAACTGCCACATCCTCGTGCCTGTGTGCCAGGGGGTACAGCTGCTCTCCTGCGATTTTGCAGACTGCTCCCTTTCCGGGATCGACTGGTCTGCTTTGTTGGACGAGCGCAAACGGGATATGGGGTTTCTCCCGTTTGGCAGCCTGACTGGCTGTACCTTGCGGCACTGTGTCTTTTTCGGCTTGGACCTGAAAAAGTTTTGTTTTGCCGGCGCGGATTTATCGGGCAGCATCTTTGATGGCTGCGACTTAACAGAGGCCGATTTTTCCGGCTGCCGGCTGAGCGGGGCGACGTTTACGCAAAACACGTTGTGCCGGGCCGACTTTCGAGGGGCGTCCGACTACTTTTTCTCTTTGGAGGGAAACCAAGTCAAGGGGGCCCGGTTCTCCCTGCCGGAGGCGGTGAACCTGCTTCCCGCTCTGGGAATTGTGCTAGACGAATGGTAAAAAAAGAGGGAGGCGTCGTTGAGGCGAGAGCCGCGGCGCGTCCCTCTCTTTTTGTTTTTGGGGGAGTTTGTCCCCATTCATAAACAATTTACAAATACTTCCTTGACTTTTGCTGACCTAAGTGGTACATTATAAGCATGGATTAGCACTCGGATTAAAAGAGTGCTAAAACAAGCGGAGGTGAAACGTATGGAGCTGACGCCCCGAAAAGAGCGCATCCTTTCCTCCGTGGTCGCCGGTTATGTGAAAAGCGGTGAGCCCGTGGGCAGCAAAGCGGTAGCGGAAGAGGTAGGCGTTTCTTCCGCCACGGTGCGCAATGAAATGGCCGATCTCATCGAGCTGGGCCTTTTAGAGCAGCCCCACACCTCAGCAGGCCGGATTCCCTCCCAGCGTGGGTATCGGGAATACGTAGACCATCTGATGAAAGTTCCTCCCCTCAAGGAGGAGGAGCGCCGCACGTTTGACTCCATGCTGCTTTCCGGTTCCTACGATCCGGAGCGGCTTCTCTCTCGGGCGTCCCGGCTTTTGGCAGGCGTTACCCGCTGTACGGGGGTGGCCACCACACCCAGCGGGGATACGGCCCGCGTAAAAGCCGTACAGTTTGTGCAGACCAGCCGCCGCACGGCCATGCTCATCCTCATGAGTTCGGCGGGCACCATGAAGAACCGGGTGTTTCACTGCGATTTCGACTTGACCAGTGAGATCCTTCGTGTGTTCTTCCGGGTGTTCAACGGCAAGGTGGCGGGAAAGAATGTGGCGGACATCACCCCTGCGTTTCTGCAGGGCGTGGGCGTCTCCTTGGGGCAGATGTACGTGCTGGTGGGAGCGCCTTTGCGGGCGCTGCTGGAAGTGGCACGGGACACCATGCATTCAGAGCTTCTTCTCAACGGCCAGATGAACCTGCTGTTTTATCCGGAGCTGGAGCCCGCAGAGGCCCGCCGCGTGATGGATTTTCTGGAACGCCGGGAGGATGTGGCCGCGCTGCTGCGGCAGCGGCCCGGGCAGGTGGCGGTCTTGATTGGCCGGGAGCTGGGAAGGCCGGAGCTGGACAAAATGTCTCTGGCGGTGTCTCGCTATCTGGTGGATGGGCAGGACGCCGGCGCTTTGGCAGTGCTGGGCCCTGTGCGCATGGACTATCCCCGGATCACAGCCGTGCTGCAGTATGTAAGCGACCAGGTGAGCCGCCACCTCACCGTGCTGAGTCGGGAAGAGTAATCCTTCTTCCACAAGGGAAAGGAATATCAAGTATAGAAGGGAGCCGGAAACATGGCTAAGGACAAGAACAAAGAACCGGAGCAGGCGCCGGAAACCCAGGAGCAGAAAGCAGATCCTCCCCAGCCGGAGGAGCCTGAGCAGGCCGAAACCTCCCAGGAGGAGACGGAGCTGCAAAAACTGCAAAAAGAGTTCGAGGAGCACAAGCAGCAGCACCTGCGGGTGCTGGCGGAGTACGACAACTTCCGCAAGCGCACCTTAAACGAGAAGACCGCCATCTACAACAACGCGGTGAGCGACACGGTGAAGGAGCTGCTCCCCATTGCCGACAACATCGAGCGTGCCCTGGGCCAGGAGAACGCCTCCGCCGAGGACATGAAGAAGGGCGTGGAGATGATAGAGCACCAAATCCAAGCCTGCTTTGAAAAGCTGGGCCTGGAGGAGATGGGCAAGGTGGGGGAGGCTTTCGACCCCAACCTGCACAACGCCGTGGCCCACATCGAGGATGAGGCCCTGGGCGAGAACGTCATCGCCGCCGTGTACCAGAAGGGCTATAAGCTGGGGGACCGGGTGGTCCGCCACGCCATGGTCCAGGTGGCAAACTAAAAAAAGCAGATCCATTCCATTGACATACACAATTCTTACACAACGACAATCCCAGAGAATAAAGGAAGGTAGTTTATTATGGCAAAGACAATTGGCATTGACTTAGGTACTACAAACTCCTGCGTGGCCGTTATCGAAGGCGGCGAGCCCGTGGTTATCCCCAACGCGGAAGGCGCCCGCACCACCCCCTCTGTGGTGGCCTTCTCCAAGACCGGCGAGCGCATGGTGGGCCAGGTGGCAAAGCGCCAGGCCATCACCAATCCGGAGCGCACCGTTTCCTCCATCAAGCGGGAAATGGGCACTAACTACAAGGTAACCATCGACGACAAGAGCTACACCCCCCAGGAGATTTCCGCTATGATTCTGCAGAAGCTGAAGGCGGATGCAGAGGCCTATTTGGGTGAGCCCGTCACCAGCGCGGTGATCACCGTGCCCGCATACTTCACCGACGCCCAGCGCCAGGCCACCAAGGACGCTGGCAAGATCGCTGGCTTGGACGTGAAGCGGATTATCAACGAGCCCACCGCCGCAGCCCTGTCCTACGGCGTAGATAAGGATAACGACCAGAAAGTTATGGTGTATGACTTGGGCGGCGGCACCTTCGACGTGTCCATCATCGAAATGGGCGACGGCGTGCAGGAAGTGCTGGCCACTGCCGGTAACAACCGTCTGGGCGGCGACGACTTCGACCAGCGCATTATGGACTGGATCCTCTCTAGCTTCAAGATGGAGCAGGGCATCGACCTCTCCGGCGACAAGATGGCTATGCAGCGTATCAAAGAGGCCGCTGAAAAGGCCAAGATCGAGCTGTCTGGCGTAACCAGCGCTGCCATCAACCTGCCCTTCATCACCGCAGACGCCACTGGCCCCAAGCACTTGGATATGACCCTGACCCGCGCCAAGTTCAACGAGCTCACCGCCGACCTGGTGGAAAAGACCATGGGCCCTGTGCGTCAGGCTCTGTCCGACTCCGGCTTGTCCATCGGCGAGATCAGCAAAGTGCTGCTGGTGGGCGGTTCTTCCCGTATCCCCGCTGTGCAGGAAGCTGTGAAGAACTTCATCGGCAAGGATCCCTTCAAGGGCATCAACCCCGATGAGTGCGTGGCCATCGGCGCGGCTATCCAGGCTGGCGTGCTGGGCGGCGAAGTCCAGGGCCTGCTGCTGCTGGACGTCACTCCCCTGTCCCTGGGCGTGGAAACCATGGGCGGCGTCATGACCAAGATCATCGACCGCAACACCACCATCCCCACCAAGAAGAGCCAGATCTTCTCCACGGCTGCGGACGGTCAGACCCAGGTGGAAGTCAACGTTCTCCAGGGCGAGCGTGAGTTTGCCCGGGACAACAAGCAGCTGGGCCTGTTCAAACTGGACGGCATTGCTCCCGCTCCCCGTGGCATCCCTCAGATCGAGGTTACCTTCGACATCGACGCCAACGGCATTGTGAACGTGTCCGCTAAGGACTTGGGCACCGGCAAGGAGCAGCACATCACCATCTCTTCCAGCTCCAACATGAGCAAAGAGGACATTGACCGTGCTGTAAAGGCTGCCGAGCAGTTTGCCGAAGAGGATAAGAAGCGCCGCGAAGAAGTGGATACCAAGAACAACGCAGAGAACCTGTGCTACACTGCTGAGAAGCTGGTTTCCGACAGCGGCGACAAGCTCCAGGATGCCGATAAGAACGAGATCAACACCAAGGTGGCCGCCCTCCGGGAAACCCTGAAGACCGGCACCGTGGACCAGATCAAGTCCGGCATGGATGACCTGCAGAAGGCTGTGTACGCTGCCAGCGAGAAGCTGTACCAGCAGCAGGCGCCGCAGGGCGGCCAGCCTGGACAGCAGCCTCCTTACCAGGGCGGCAACCCCGGTAACGGTGGCAACAACGGCGGCGACGGCAACGTGTACGACGCCGACTACAAAGAAGTGGACTAAGCCATTGCGGCTTTTTCGTGAAACAGATGCGGGGGCAGGGGACTGTCCCTGCATCTTTGGTGGAGGGGCCTTGGCCCCGGTGACAATGCTTGAGAAAACAGCGGTGTGCTGCCGCTGCTTGGGAGTGATGGATTTTGGCGGATAAAAGGGATTATTACGAGGTGCTGGGCGTAGCCAAAGGAGCCTCGGAAGATGAAATTAAAAAGGCTTACCGAAAGCTTGCAAAAAAATACCACCCCGATTTGAATCCTGGGGACAAAGAGGCGGAGTCCAAGTTTAAAGAGGTTAACGAAGCCTATGAGGTTCTTTCCGACCAGGAAAAGCGGGCGCGCTACGACCAATTTGGCCACGCAGGCGTGGATCCCAACTTTGGGGGCGGCGCGGCAGGAGGCAGCCCCTTCCAGGGCGGGTTCGACTTTACCGATATCTTCGACAGTTTCTTCGGAGGTTTTGGGGGCGGGAGCCGCCGGGCCAATCCCAATGCGCCTCGCCGGGGCAGCGATGTGCAGGCGAATATTGTCATCTCCTTTGAGGAGGCCGCCAAAGGCTGTAAGAAGACGGTGACCTATCAGCAGATCGAGACGTGTTCCGACTGCCATGGGACCGGCGCCGCAGCGGGCACCTCGCCCAAAACTTGTGACCACTGCCACGGCACGGGCCAGGTTCGTATCAGCCAGCGCACGCCCTTTGGCGTGGTGCAGTCCACACAGACCTGCGACCGCTGCGGCGGCACCGGGAAAATTGTGGAGACCCCCTGCAAAACCTGCGATGGAAAAGGCCGGGTGCGCCGCCATAAAAGTTTGGAGATCACCGTGCCGGCAGGCATCGACGATGAGCAGATTCTGAATGTGAGCGGCAAGGGCAACGCCGGCGCTAACGGCGGGCCTGCAGGCGACCTCCACGTGTATGTGTCGGTGCGGCCTCATCCCATTTTTGAGCGGCGAGGCAGCGATGTGTGGTGCGAAATGCCCATCACCTTCACCCAGGCTGCCTTGGGTGCCGATGTGGAAGTGCCCACCTTGGACGGGAAGGTCAGCTACCACGTCCACGAGGGTACCCAGCCTGGGGATGTGTTCCGCTTAAAGGGGAAGGGCATCCAGGGGCTTAACTCCCGCACCCGGGGAGATCAGTATGTCCAGGTTACGGTGGAGGTTCCCAAGAACCTTTCCAAGCGTCAGCGGGAACTTCTCGCAGAGCTGGACGAAGCCTCCGATGAAAAGAATTATCAAAAGAGAAAAAGTTTCTTTGGCAAGCTGAAAGATCTTTTCGGCGATTGAGAAGGAACCCAGCAGGGGCTGCCGCGCATTTTGCGGCAGCCCTTGCTGCTGCGCTGAAAGAGAAAGATAAGCAGGACGGATGGGGGCCGTTTTCCTCGGCTTTTTGAAAATTCCTACAAAAAAACAGGGGGACCACATAGCTTTCTGCCTAAATTTCTGTGGTGCACCTTGCATCTTTGCTTGCTCTATGGTACAATAGTTGCACTCACAACTATTTTGGAGGAGTGGAGAAGCGTTGCAGTTTATCAATCCTGCGAGAATCTGTAAGGGGATGGAGTTGGGAGATCTCCCATCCAACAGTCAAATTATCAAACAAACCCTGACCATCGCCTGGCCTTCGGTGCTGGAATCTTTTTTTGTCTGCTTAGCAGGCATGATGGACACCATCATGGTCAGCTCTTTGGGAGCTTACGCCATTGCAGCCGTCGGCCTGACCCAGCAGCCTAAATTTTTGGGATTGGCCCTGTTCCTTTCTATGAATGTGGCAGTTTCTGCGGTGGTGGCCCGTCGGAAAGGGGAAGGGGACCGGGAGGGCGCCAACCGGGTTTTGCGCATGGCCCTTTGGGTCACCATTTTGCTGACAGTAATCATCAGTGTAGTGTTTGTGGTGTTCGCCAGTCCTATTGTGGCGTTGGTAGGGTCTCAGGAAGACACCCATGCGTACGCGGTGGAATACTTACAGATTATTATGGGAGGCATTGGATTCAACACCATTTCTCTGGTGCTGAACGCGGCCCAGCGTGGCGCGGGGAATACGCGCATCGCCATGACCACCAATTTGGTCTCCAATGTGGTCAACATTGTTTTCAACTATTTGCTGATTGGCGGAAACTTTGGGTTCCCTGCTTTAGGCGTGCGGGGTGCGGCGATCGCCACGGTCCTGGGCACAGTCTGCGCCTGCGTGATGAGCATTGTTTCCGTGATGCACAAAAACGGGTTTATTTACTTAGGCGCTGTGAAGGGGTGGCTGGCGGACCGGTTTAACATCCGCTCGGTGGCCAATGTGTGGAGCAGTTCCTTTGTGGAACAGATTTGCCTGCGGATTGGTTTCCTTCTCTTTTCGATGATTGTGGCCCGTCTGGGTACGACGGAACTTGCCGCCCATCAAATTGGCATGAATATGATGAGCCTCTCCTTCTCTTTTGGAGACGGCCTGTCTGTGGCGGCTGTGACCCTGATTGGCCAAAGCTTGGGAAGAAAGCGGCCGGACATGGCAAAGATTTACGGAAACGTGTGCCAGAAAGTGGGCCTGCTGTGCGCGGTTGTGGTTTCTACGGTCTACGTTCTTTTCGGCAGGCAGATTTTCCAGCTGTACAGCAATGATCCCGCCATTTTGGACTACGGCGTGGTCATCTTAAATATTCTCAGCGTCATGTTGTTTTTCCAGATCCTTCAGGTGGTGCAGTTTGGCTGTCTGCGCGGCGCAGGCGACACCCGCTACACGGCTATGGTGTCCCTGATCAGCGTCACCTTTATTCGTCCGGCTTTGAGCTGGGTGCTGTGCTATCCTCTCGGCTTCGGCCTGATTGGAGCTTGGCTGGGAACATTTGGAGACCAAGCGCTGCGGTTTATCATGAGCTTTGTCCGGTTCCACAAGGGAAAATGGACCAAATTAAAGCTGTAAATACAAGAGAAAGAGCCCTGGGAAAGCCAGGGTTCTTTTTGAATCACACAAAGGAGGCAAGGACGTCATGGGACGAATTTTGCTGGTGCCGGATTCCTTTAAGGGGACTCTCTCCTCCCGGCAGGTATGCAGCACGATGAAAGAGCAGGTGGAGCGGTTCTTCCCCGGTGAAGAAGTTCTCTCCCTGCCGGTGGCTGACGGAGGCGAGGGCAGTGTGGACGCCTTTTTGGAGGCCGTGGGAGGACAGAAAAAGACCGTTCGCGTGACCGGGCCTTTGGGAGAGCCCATGGAAAGTTTCTACGGCATCCTGGCCGACGGGAAGACCGCTGTCATAGAAATGGCCGCCTGCGCAGGGCTTCCCCTTGTGGAAGGGCGGGAAAATCCAGAGAAGGCCACCACCTACGGTGTGGGAGAACTGCTTCTTGCCGCGCGGGACGCTGGATGCCGGGAGGTGATTCTGGGCCTGGGCGGAAGCTGTACCAACGATGGGGGCGCAGGGGCCGCGGCGGCGTTAGGCGCCAAGTTCACCAAGGCCGGGGGAGAGGCGTTCGTTCCCACAGGGGGAACCCTTTCACAGATCGCTGAGGTGGATTGCCGCCCTGTACAAGAAGCGCTCCGGGGAATGAATGTCCAGGTGATGTGCGACATCGACAACCCGCTCTTTGGAAAAACCGGCGCAGCTGCTGTGTTTGCCCCCCAGAAGGGGGCGGACGAGCCCATGGTGGAGCGTTTGGATCAGGGCCTGCGCCACTTGGGCCAGGTGACCGCCCAGTGTTTGGGGCAGGATTTCTCCCAGCTGCCAGGCGCCGGTGCAGCCGGGGGCATGGGGTTTGGTATGCGGGCGTTCTGCGGCGCCTCCCTGCGCATGGGCATTGATCTGGTGCTGGAAACCGTCGGTTTTGACCAGTTGCTGCAGGATGCGGCGCTGGTGTTTACAGGCGAAGGGAAGATTGACTCTCAAAGCGTGCGGGGAAAGGTGGTCTCCGGCGTAGCCTCCCACGGAAAGAGGGCAGGGGTGCCGGTGGTCGCTGTGGTGGGACAGATTGGCCCCGGGTTTGAACCGCTGTACGGCCAAGGGCTCACGGCCGTGTTCAGCATCAACCGGGCGGCTCAGCCCTTTTCGGAGTCCCGGGCCCACGCCCAAGAAAACTTGGCTCTGGCCATGGAGAACATTCTGCGTCTGCTGCAGGTGAACCGGTAGAGAGGCTGCCTGCCGAAAAAGTGTGGCAATTTTGGCGGCTATCTGGTATACTCTTTTCACAGTATGCCCCCAAAGGAGAGAGTGCCATGATTGTGCGTAAAATTCGGGAAGAGGAGTACTTGCGAACCCGGCAGGTGTTTGCCATTGCATTTGAGCAGCCCCTAGATCCCGCTGCGGCCACGCCGGAAGCATTGCTGCAGGTAAAGGAACGGCCCAGGGAGAGGGGCGAGCAATACTGGCAAGAGTGCTGGGCGGCTTTCAGCGAGGAAGGGCAGATGATGAGCTTCCTGCGCGGCGCGCCGGCTTCGGTCCATTTTGACACGGGAACAGGGACGTGCACCTGCATTGGGGCCGTCTCCAGCTTGCCTCAGTATCGGGGAAGAGGGGCGGTGGCCGCCTGTTTTCGGCAGCATTTGCAGGACAGCTACCAGGCGGGAGTGGGGTTTTCCTATCTGTATCCCTTCAGCACCCGCTTTTACCGGCAGTTTGGGTATGAACTGGCAGCCCAGGCTGTGGAATGGACCTTGGACACCGCCAGCCTTCCTGCCTTGCTGGCCGACCCGGGAGAGGCCGTGCTCAGCGAGGGCATGTCCCACTTTGCAGATATGCAGACGGTGTATGAGCAGTTTGCCTCTGCCTACAACATGACCTTTGTCCGGGAACGGCTGGATTGGCTGCCTCGGGTTTCTTCCAATCCTGCCCAAGATGGCAAGTATACCTATCTGTGGTACAATGGAGCAGGAGAGCCCAAGGGGCTGGTAACGTTTGAGAAGGAAGCGCTGCCCTCCGGCGGGAAGCAGATGGTGTGCACAGCCTTTTACTACACAGACCTGGAGGGCCTGCGCGGGCTGCTGCAGCACCTCCGTTCCTACCGGAGCCATTTTCAGCAGGTGCGTTTCTCACTGCCTGTTCCCGTGGTCTTGGAGACGCTGCTTCCGGAAGTGGTGGGCTGCTGCCGCCGAGAGCTGGTTTTTTCCGGAATGGGACGGGTGGTTCACGTGGAAAGGGCGTTGCGGCTGGCCCAGTATCGGGGCACGGGAGAGGTGTGCTTCCGCCTGACGGATCCCTGCATCCCGGAAAACAACCGGGTGTTCCGGGTGACGTTTGCAGAGGGGCGCTGCCAGCAGATCTCCGATCATGGAGAGCCCATCCTGCAGCTGGATGTGGCCCGCTTTTCCCGTCTGCTGCTGGGGGGCTGCGGCTGGGAAGAATTTCCCCAAGAGCCCTTCTCTCAAATCTTTTATCCCAAGAAACTGTTTGTCTGCGACTTTTTCTAAAAGTGTGCCGCGCTTGTGTGTACAAGGCTGCCGGAATGTGTCCGGCGGCCTTTTTTGCGTCTTTCCAAAGTTTTTCTTTTTTCTGTGGGTCGCCCCTTGACAAACGCAGCGTCTCTGTGTATGATGAAGCTAGCTTCACGTGAAGGAGACTTCATGAAGCAAACTTCGTACAGGGAGGTGCTTTCATGCTGACAAAAGTGAAGGAGCTGCGCACCCAGCGGGGAATGACCCAACAGCAGCTGGCGGACTTGGTGCATGTTTCCTCCCGCACGATCATCTCCATTGAGAAAGGCCAGTACAACCCCTCTCTGATGCTCAGCTACCGCATGGCCAAGGTGTTCGGCGTCACTGTGGAGGAGCTTTGCTGTCTGGAGGAGAATTTGAAAAGGGAGGACTCGGTGTGAAATCGTTTAACAGAGGGCGTTTTGCCTGGGGCGTGCTTTTTATCCTTTTGGGCGTGGTGTTCCCCGCTACCTATACGCCCTTTCCCGTACCCGTTGCGGCGTGGGTGGCCGCCGGAGTGTTGGTGGTTATGGGCGTAGTGGAACTCGTCTTGAGCCGCTCCCACAAATTTGCCCGGTGGGAGGAGATCAACAAAACCGACGAACGAAACCAGTTGATTCGCCAAAAGACCTACGCAGCCACCCTTCATTGGACTCGTCGCCTCTGCCTGGTGGGCATCTTCGCTGCAGGGTACCTTTCTGTTTTGACAAGCAACCAGTTCTGGCTGGACGCAGTCCCCGGCTTTTTCGGCGCGCTGGTCCTTTCCGCCCTGGCGCAGTTGGTTGCCTGGCTCTACTACCGGGCGAAAACGTAAAGGGGGTGGTTTCTGTGAAGATTTACCACAAGAAAAATTTCTGAGCAGGCGTGGGTATGCTGGTCCTGTCCCTTCTCAATCTGATGCTGTCCCTGTGGCGGCAGGATTTTGACCTCTCCGCCGGCATTCTGGTGGGCGCTTTGTTTCTGCTGGGGGTCAGTTCCCTGCTGCGCAGCCTTTCTCCCAAGTTGGCCTGTGAGGACAAGATCGAGGAGCAGGACGAGCGCAACATATTGGTCAAGTTGAAAACAAGCACCTCCGCCTTCCACTGGACCCGCCTTGTCTCCTTCGGCCTGCTGATTTTGCTGCTTGTGGCCGGAGCCGTCACCGGGGAGAAATCGCTCATTGCCATAGGCGTGGGGCTAGCCTTTTCCATCACCATCTCCTTTTTTGCCGAATTTTTCTCTGCCCTGTATCACGAGTCGAAAAACTGAGGAGGGATTGCTATGAAAAGCATTAAACATCCGGGAAATTTCCTGCTAGCCTGCGTGATGGCAGTTGTATGCCTGATCTGTCTGAGCGTGTGCCTGTTCTTCCGCATGGATGGGGAATTGTTGGCGGTAGGTTTTATCACAGGGGTGTGGGCTGTCACCGATTTTTACGAAGCCTTCCACAATAAACCCATCGAGGAGAGAGTGGGCGGCCAAGGGGATGAGCGGGACATTTTTCTGGCCATGAAGTCCAGCCGCACGACTATGCGGATCTTCAACAAGGCTTTATTTCTGGCATCGGTACTCAGCCTGTGGGGTTACACGAGATTCGACCTGGCCTTTCTTCTGCCTGTGGGGGTCACGCTATGCGTGGCGGTGCTGTTTCTCTTTTTGCTGCTGCTGTGCGTCAATCTCTATTACGAAAAGCGGGGATAAGTGTTTTTGAAAACGTCGGAAACAGGACAAGTCTGGCGGAACTAGCAAGAATTGTCATTCATAACTTCCCCGGAAAGAGTCACACTAGTTACTGCAAACGCGAGAAAAATTCTTTTGAAGGAGAAGAGACACAATGAAGAGCAATTCCAGCATGGTCCCTGAGGCCAAAGAAGCCATGAACCGCTTTAAGATGGAGTCTGCCTCTGAGGTGGGCGTCAACCTGAAGCAGGGCTACAACGGCGACCTGACCTCCCGCCAGGCCGGTTCTATTGGCGGTCAGATGGTCAAAAAGATGATCGAGTCTTACGAGAAGAGCATGAAGTAAATGACCCTTCTGAAAACGCCCTGCCGGGAAAACGGCAGGGCGTTTTCCATGGAACCGACCGGAAAGCTGCCCGGGAGAACGGTAAGAAGCCTAGTTGTAATCTTCTAAAATTCGCCGCACCTCTGTCAGGTTTTCCGCAGATATGCCTCGGCGCAACAGGGCGATGTCCTCCTCGGGCAGCAGATACACGCTCACGTCCGCCAGAAGATAAGGCTCTGTTTCCCCTTCTTGAAAGACGCCGATTTTTCCCTCGTACAAGGCGATGCGGTAGGGTCCGTCTTCCTCCTGGGTAGAGGCGCCGCTGCTTTCTTGACTTGCAGAGGGGTTTGGGGTATAATAACTACTGTTATTCTCATGGGGCGTCCCCTGGGTGGGGACAACCCTTTCCTGCCGCATGGCCTGGGCCCCTACGGTGACGGCAAGGGCAGCGATTGTGACCAGTATGGCAGCCATGGTTGCCTTTTTGTAATCTCTGGGCTTTTTTACATCCACTTGAAATCACCTCGGCATGAAGTATGGGTGTTTTTTTCCGTTTTATGCCAAGAAACCGGCGTTTTTTCGCCGCAAGGAGGAAACCAGTGTTAGACAAACGAGATATGAATAAGTATACTTCCGGCAATTCCCCGGTGCCGTCTCAGCGGACGGAGGGGGAGCTTTCGCAAACGGCCGGCGCCACGGCCAAGACAGTGGGCGGCATGGTTTGGAAAGCGATCAAAACAGTGCTGTGTATTTTGTGTATATCCGGGCTGCTTGTGTTTCTTTCCGTGGCTGCGTTCCTGCTGAGCTTTCGGGATGTGGAGCCCCCGGATTTGTCCGCCATGTCTTTGAGTTACTCCAGCTTTGTCTATGTGGACGATGAGGCGGGAAACTCCACGGAATACATGACCATTTACCGGGACGCCAACCGAGAGTGGGTCTCTTTGGGCGACATCCCTACCTATATGAAGACAGCGCAGATTGCCATTGAGGACCACCGGTTCAGCGAGCACAAAGGCGTGGACTGGTGGAATACGGCGGGCGCTGTGGTCAAGCTGTTTTCCGGAGGCAGCGGGGGCGGTTCCACCCTGACCCAGCAGCTTATCAAGAACATCACCAAGGAAAACCAGGTGAGTATTCTGCGTAAGGTTCGAGAGATCTTTACCGCTTTGAATATGGAGAAGAAGTACTCCAAGCAGCAGATTTTGGAGGCCTATCTCAACGTGGTGAACTACGGCGGACAGAATGAAGGGGTAGAGGCGGCAGCCAAGGCCTACTTCGGAAAGAGCATTGCAGAGTGTTCCCTGGCCCAGTGCGCTTTGATTGCCGGCATCACCCAGAACCCCTCCCAGTACAACCCCCTGGTGTTCCCGGAAGAGGCTAAAAACCGGGCACGTACGGTGCTGGATCGGATGTGGGACCTGTCCGATGGAGACGAGAGCAACGATGAGCTGGTGATCACCTCGGACCTGGAGGGCCAGATTGCCCCCATCACGGAAGAGGAGTACAACCAAGCCCTGGCCGAGCTGGACACCATGACCTTCGGCGGCGGGGAAGTGCAGGAAACCGAAAGTGTGGAAGAGCAGCAGGACCTCAATTCCTGGAACTGGTATATCGACGCCATGTTCAACGAGATTGTGGAGGACCTGCAGGCCACCTATGGGTATTCCTACGATATTGCGGTGGATATGATCTACAACTCCGGCCTGGAGATTCACACCGCCATGGATCCGCAGATTCAAAATGATCTGGAGCAGATGTTCCTCACGGGGGACTGTATGCCGGAAGATGAAAATATTGAGGCAGGCCTTTTCGTCATGGATCCCTATTCGGGACGTGTGATCGCCGTTGTGGGCAGCCGCTATGAGCGGGAGGGCGTGCTGCTGGAAAACCGCGCCACCCAGACCCGCAGGCAGTCCGGCTCTTCCATCAAGCCTTTGAGTGTGTACTCCCTGGGGCTGGAGACCGGCGCCATCACCTACGGCTCTGTGCTCAACGACAGCCCGGTTCCCGATTACTTTGGGGAGGGTTCCACCCAGGAAGGTCCCCAAAACGTGTCCCGGGAGTATTTGGGCCACTTGAATGTGGACGACGCCATTATGGTTTCGCAGAACGCACCGGCGGCTTGGTTTGCCCGGGAGCTGACTCCGGAGGCCTGCTACCAGTGGCTGACTGAGAAACTGCACTTTACCAGCCTTACGGAAGATGACTCCCACAGCTTGTCCGCCATGGCTTTGGGCGGCCAGACCTACGGCGTGACCGTGGAGGAAATGACCGCAGGGTTTGCCATGTTTGCCAACGGCGGCCTGTACTATGAGCCCTATACCTACACCTATGTGAAGGACCACCAGGGCAACGTGATCCTGGACAACCGGGACAACACGGGAGAACGGGTGATGTCCGAGGAGAACGCCACCATTATGAACAAGCTGCTGCACCTGCCTGTCACCGGGTATTCCGATGTAGGCGTTGGTACGGCTGTGAACATCATGTCCGGCATTGGCGTGGATATGTTTGCCAAGACCGGTACCACTGATAGCGGCAACGACCTGACTTTTGTGGGCGGCACCCCTTACTGTGTGGCTGGCTTGTGGAACGGATATCTCTACCCGGAACCCCTGGAGGACAGCAACACCTGTATGGTCACTTGGCGGGCTGTGATTGAGTATTTGAACAATTACGATTGGTCCGGCAAGGAGTGGGTTCTCAGCGACAATGTGACCCAGTACACCTTCTGCCGCAGCAGCGGAAAGATTGCGGGCCCCAACTGCTACGACACGGCAGTGGGCTGGTACGATTCCAACAACCTGCCCGGACAGTGCAACGGCGGTTCCGACCACGTGGCAGGGCCGGCGGTGTCCGTGTCGCCTTCTCCCAGTGTGGACCCCTCTCCCAGCGTGGATCCTTCCCAGGAGCCCTCGGTGTCTCCTTCTCCGGGAGTTTCCGCTTCGCCCACGCCTGGTGTTTCTTCGGAGGAGCCTTCCTCCAGCGGGCCGGAAGATCCTGGTTCCTCCTCCTCGGAAACGCCCAGTACACCCACACCTCCGCCAACGCAAGAGCCCTCTCCGCCGCCTGAACCTTCGGAGAGCTCGCCCACACCGCCTCCTGCTACGGAGGCGCCTCCCACAGATGTTCCCGGTGGAGGCGAGGGTGGTGAGACGTCCGGCGTCACGGCCGGCGCTTGAGCAGGCACTCTTTGAATGAATATGCAAAAACTGCCGTGAGAAAGGCTCTTTTCGGCAGTTTTTGTTGTATCGGGGCTTGATTTTTTGCGTGCACTGTGGTAAACTGTTCGCTGTGACAAGACAATCGTATTCTGTAGGTGAACAATGAAAAGCGATTCTTATTTAGTAGTTGATGAAAAAGTCCTGCCGGACGTATATCAAAAAGTGGTGAAGGCCAACGCCCTTTTGGAAAGCGGCGAGGCTTCCACCACCTCAGAAGCTGTGCGCCTGGCGGGCATTTCCCGCAGTGTGTACTACAAATACCGGGACGCTGTTTTCCCCTACTCCCAAAAGGCGTCTTCCGGCATTCTCACTGTGCAGGCGATCCTCACAGACCGGCCGGGCGTGCTGGTGAGCCTGCTGACCGTGTTTTATCAGCAGGGGGCCAACATTCTCACTGTGAATCAGAACATTCCCGTAAAGGGAAGGGCTTTTGTGTCCGTGTCCGCCCGAACGGATAAAATGGAAGTGGACCCCGGGGATTTACTGGACATGCTTCTGCAGGTGGAAGGCGTCATAAAGATTGACAGCATCATGGATTGATGGTTTTTACCAAGCTCCTGCCCAGGGCAGGGGATAGAAAGGAATGGTAGTGTATGGCGGAAATCGCAGTGCTTGGCCACGGTGTGGTGGGTTCCGGTGTTTTGGAAGTGCTGCTGACCCACAAGGACAGCATTGCCAAACGTGCCAAAGAGGAGATTCATGTCAAGCGGATTTTAGATCTGCGGGAGTTTCCCCAGCTTCCTTACAACGGCCTGTTTACCAAAGATTTTCAAGAGATTTTGGACGATCCGGAAATCAAAATCGTGGTGGAGGTCATGGGCGGCTTGGAGCCCGCCTTCTCCTACACGAAAGCCTGTTTGGAGAAGGGAAAAAGCGTGGTCACTTCCAACAAGGAGTTGGTGGCCCAAAAGGGTGCAGAGCTTCTGGCACTGGCCCAGAAGAATAACCTGAACTTTCTCTTTGAGGCCAGCGTGGGAGGGGGCATTCCCATCATCCGGCCCATCAGCCAGTGCCTGGCTGCCAACGAGGTGACAGAGATTGCCGGCATTTTAAACGGCACCACCAATTTTATTTTGACGAAGATGATCCGGGAGGGCATGGCCTTTGCAGATGCGCTCCACTTGGCCCAGCAGCTGGGCTACGCAGAACGGGATCCCTCTGCGGATGTAGAGGGAGTGGACGCCTGCCGGAAGATTTGCATTTTAGCGTCTCTTGCCTACGGGACCCACGTCTATCCAGACAGTGTCCATACAGAGGGCATTACAGCGATCACTAAAGAGGATGTGGGGTACGCCTCTGCTTGGGGCGGCGTGATCAAACTGATCGGCGAGGCGAAAATGCTGGAAAACGGCCGGCTGCACATTCTGGTCTCTCCCATGTTTATTTCCCGGGAAAGCCAGTTGGCCAATGTAGACGACGTGTTTAACGGCATCCTGGTCCGCGGGGACGCCACAGGAGATGTGGTGTTCTACGGGAAAGGGGCCGGCAAACTCCCCACGGCCAGCGCCGTGGTGGCGGATGTGATCGATTGTGTGCGCCACCTGCGGTCCAACCGGAAGATCCTCTACTGGGAGGACGCCAAACCCGATTATGTGGAGCCTTGGGACGTCACACCCCAAGACGTGTTTGTCCGCGTGACGGGAGAGGGGGACTCGGACAGCTTGTTTGACCGGGCGCAGCAAGTCTTCCCGAAGGCTGTGCGGTTGATTCGCCGGGACGAGGAGCCGGGGGAAGCGGGCTTTACCCTGCCGCAGATCGCGGAACAGGAACTGCGTGAGAAAGAGCCTGACTTGGAAAAACAGGGGCTGCGTTTAGCGAACCGCGTTCGCATCGCGGATTTTTAAAGGGGGCAGAAGAATGATCCGAATCGACGTTCCGGCCACCAGCGCCAACCTGGGTTCCGGCTTTGACTCCCTGGGGATTGCCCTGACCATGCAGAACCGCGTGTGGATGGAAGAGTCCGACACCTTGGAGATCCGCTGCACGGATAACGTGAAGGTGCCCACAGATGAGAGCAACCTGATCTTTTGGGCGGCCAAACACCTGTATGAGATCTGCGGCAAAAAGCTGCCGGGGCTGAAAATCATCCAGGAGAACAATATCCCCATGGCCCGTGGCCTGGGGAGCAGCTCTGCCTGTATTGTAGCGGGCATTTTGGGTGCCAACCGGTTTATGGGTAACCCTCTGTCCCAAACGGACCTCATCAACCTGGCTGCCCAGATCGAGGGCCACCCGGACAACACCAGCCCGGCCCTTTCCGGCGGCTTGGTGGCCTCCGCTATGGAGGGCAAACGGGTTTACAGTGTCAGCGTGCCTGTGTCGGAGAAAATCCGCTTTGCGGTGATGATCCCCCCCTTCGAATTGAAGACGGAGGAAGCGCGGGCTGCCCTGCCCAAGACCTACTCCCGGGAGGACGCGGTGTACAACTTATCCCGGTCCGGTTTGATGACGGCCTCTCTGTTTTCTGGAAAGCTGGAAAACCTGCGGGTGGCTGTGCAGGACCGGATTCACCAGCCTTACCGCTCCGGGCTCATTGGCCACTACGACGATGTGTTCCGCATGAGCTATGAGCTGGGCTCCCTGGGCACGTATGTAAGCGGCGCCGGACCCACCATCATCGCTATGATCGACTCAGAAAACGCGGAAGCCTTTGGAAGAAACTGCGTCAGCCATTTGGAGGACAAGGGCATTACCGGCTGGCGGGTGGAGATATTGAGCGCCGCTCCCCAGGGCGCTCAGATCGTCATCGAGTGAGTCGCTCTTAGAAAGCCCCGCGCATACAATAGGTTGGGACATCCCCTTGTGGGAAGCAGCGAATATGAGAGAAGACCTGCCCTTTTCGGGCAGGAGGAAGGGAAGAATGTGTAATGGCATTGATTGTACAGAAGTTTGGCGGTTCCTCCGTAAAGGACGCCGAGCGCATCAACAATGTGGCGGACATTGTCACCTCCACCTATAAGGAGGGCAACGATGTGGTGGTGGTGGTCTCCGCCCAGGGCGATACCACCGACGACCTCATCGCCAAGGCCGCCGAAATCAACGAAAAGCCCTCCAAGCGGGAGATGGATATGCTCCTCTCCTCTGGGGAGCAGATTTCCGCCGCGCTGCTTGCCATGGCCATCGAGCGCATGGGTTACCCGGTGGTTTCCCTGCTGGGCTGGCAGGCGGGCTTCGACACCTCCTCGGATTACGGCAACGCCCGCATCAAGCGCGTGAACGCCCAGCGCATCGAGCAGGAGCTGGATAAGCGCCGCATCGTGGTGGTGACAGGCTTCCAGGGCGTCAACCGCTACGGCGATATGACCACCTTGGGCCGGGGCGGCTCGGACACCAGCGCCGTGGCCATTGCCGCCGCCATGCACGCGGATTTGTGCCAGATTTTCACCGACGTGGACGGCGTCTACACCGCCGACCCCCGGAAAATCCCCGGGGCCATCAAGCTCAGCTCCATCTCCTATGACGAGATGCTGGAGCTGGCGACCTTGGGCGCCCAGGTGCTCCACAACCGCTCGGTGGAGATGGCCAAGAAGTACAACATTGAACTGGAGGTCCTTTCCAGCCTCACCCGGCGGAAGGGTACCATCGTGAAGGAGGAAAGCAACGTGGAAAAAATGCTCATCAGCGGGGTGGCAAAAGACGACAACATCGCCCGCATCTCCATCATCGGGGTGCCGGATAAGCCGGGCCTGGCCTTTAAAATCTTCTCCAAGCTGGCCAGCAAGGGGATTAACGTGGACATCATTCTCCAGTCCATCGGCCGCAACGGCACCAAGGATATCAGCTTTACCGTGGACAAGAACAAGATGGACGACGCCATTGCCCTGCTCCAGCAGAACACGGAGAAGTGGGGCGCTTCCAATATCGTCTCCGATGACAACGTCACCAAGGTGTCCATTGTGGGCGCCGGCATGGAGACCCATCCCGGCGTGGCTGCAGAGATGTTTGAGGCGCTGTTCTCCCGCAGCGTGAACATCCAGATGATCTCCACCAGTGAGATTAAGATTTCCGTGCTGCTGAATAAGACGGATGGGGACAGAGCTGTGGAAGCGATCCATGAAAAGTTTTTTGGCCAATAAAGCCACGCTTTAAAAAAGCTTCCCAAGAATTGAAAAAATCCAAACGGAATGATCGCCCCTGGAATGCGCAAGCTAAATCCGGGGGTGATTTGTATGTTTCCTTATTTTTGGGGAGGCGTCCCGGTCCGTGGCGCTTCCGGAATGACGTTCAGCGAACTGTTTCAAAACGACTTGGGTCTGGATGACCTGCCGGAGGAAGTTCGTGCAGCCGTGGAAGAATGGCAGGACCAGCAGTTTCACCAGCAGGACTATCTCTCCCTCCCAAAGAATCCAAGACCTCTTCCCTAAAAGAAGGCGCTCTCTTCGGAGAGCGCCTTCCGCTTTTGCATCGATCTGTTCCGAGAGGGCAGTGTTCCAGCTCGGGGGAGAGTGGGGCAGCGGCCATTTTTGCAGCGGCAGCCTAGGGCTGGTTTACCAGCTGGGCCGTATAGGCGTCTTTGAGAATTTTCACGCACGTGTCAACGCCCACCAGGCTGCTGTCCAGACAGATCGCGTAATTGGTGGCGTTGCCAAAGGTTTGTCCGGAATAGTAGCTGTAGTACTGCTCCCGCTTTCTGTCCGTCTTTTTAATTTGCTCTAAGGCCTCCTCGTCTGCCTCGTGGTAGATGTGGACAATCCGATGGATACGGCTGTCCATATCGGCGTGGATAAAGGCTTTTACCACATGGGGCCTCTCCTTCGGCACAGCGTCCCACAATGACACAGGGGCCTTCGCTGGCGACTTGGCGAATGATTTGCGCCTGGTGGAGAAAGGCCTGGTCCTCTACAGAGAGGTTCTGCCGCACCCCGTCGGACAGGTGACGCAGCAGGCTATTGCTGCCGCTGGTTTCCGCATTTTCAAAAAAGCTTCGGTCAATGGGGCTGGATTGGGTGGCGCGCTCAATGAGCTCGTAGTCGTAGAAGGGAATGCCCAATTGCTCTGCCAGCTTTCTGCCGATTTCGCGGCCGCCGCTGCCGTGCTGCCGGCTGATGGTCACCACAGGCTGGAGGATAGCCTGGGGTTCTGCTGTGGGTATCTCCTCTGCCTTATGGAACTCTCCCGCCCATTCAAAGCCCTTCTTGGCCGTGATGACGGCAATGATCTCGTTGATGACGGCAGCTGCCGCAATGGTTCCTTGGATGATCTGGGCGCACTCCGGTGCCGGCCCGCTCAACACACCCACGGCAATGCCGGTAAAGACCAGGGAAGCGCCCGAGTGGGGCAGTAAGGTAAAGCCCAAAAAGTTCCGCACTGTCTTAGGGGATTTGGTAATGGCTGCGCCGAAGAAAGCGCCAAAGTATTTGCCGCATCCTCTGGCGAGAATATAGACCGCTGTGTACAATCCAGCGCCTAAAATCAAATGGTAATCCAGGGGAGCGCCCAGATTTAGGATGACCACGATCATAGCCACGCCCAGAATGGGGTTAAATCCCTTCATCACCTGTTCCAGCCGCTTTTCCGAGATCATATTGGAGAAGGTTGCGGAAAAGGCCATGCCAATCAGCATGAAATTGAGCACGGGCCGGGGCAGCAGGCCGTTGCACAGAAAGCCCACTGCGGACGCCAACAGAATGGTGCTGCCCAGCAGCAGCAAGGTGGTGGGGGTGTTCCGCTCTTTTTTCAGGACGACTCCTGCAACCAAACCGGTGACAACGCCGATCACCAAGGGCAGCAGCACCACCAGGGCAATCATATAGGGGGGAAGCTCTCCCGCAGATAGATTGCCTGCGACAATGGCAATGGTGCTGAAAAATACCACGCAGTCTACAATGTCGTCCAGGGCGGCCATAGGGATCAGTGTGGAGGTGACAGGGCCCTTTGTCTTAAACTCCCGCACAATGGATAAGGCGGGCGCCGGGGCGGTTGCCAGCGCGATGCCGCCGAATAGAAAGGCCAGGTACAGGGGGACGGCCGTAAAGGCGAACACAATCCCAAACACCAACGACACCAGCAAAAAGGTGCCCAGGGATTGGGTCAAGGTGGTAATGATGATGGAGCGTCCGGACTTTTTGATCTTGTTCCACACAAGTTCGGTGCCAATCATCAGGCCTACCGCGCACTCCAGCACGTGGATAATGGCTTGATACCAAGCGGCGTCCAGCAGTTCTTGATCAACCAGGGAAACGGCGTGGGGCCCTAAAATCATGCCGGCAATGAGCCATCCTAAAATAGAGGGCAGCTTCAGTTTGGAAACCAGCTTCCCCAGGATAAAGGCCAGCGCAATGGCGGCAAGCAGTCGTACAATCATCCCAATAACAGTCATTTCTGTGTACCTCTCTCTCCGATGCCATACAACAGCACATTCAGCATTTTCGACAGACGTTCCTCGTGGTCCGACACCAGAACGTGAAAGTCCTTGTTGGTGTAGGCAGGGCTGCTAAAATATCCGTTGAACATCTCCTGCATGATTTCGTAATATGCAATGGCGTCTTCTTCCGTGATGCCCTGCCGCAGCTGCACCTGGGACAAGGCTTTGCGATACACCTCGCGATTAAATGCATCGAAGTCCTTTCGCAAATCCCGAATCTGTCCTGTCAACGCGGGCGGCGGCTGCAGCATGGCTTCAAAAAAGATGTGGGCCTGGTGAGGAGATTGAGAGAAGTACTGAAACCGCAGGTGGATATACTGTTCCAAATCATCCTGTATGCCTTTGCTTTTCAGATACTCTGTCACATTGGAAAAGCAACGGGCAACGCAAGCCAGATACAGCCCGTCCTTTCCGGAAAAATTGTGGTACAGCAGCCCTTTGGGAATCCCATAGCGGCTGCAGATGGCGTTGATTTTTGTGGCCGCATATCCATGCGTCCCAAATTCTTGCAGCGCAGCCTGCAGGATTCTCTCCTTGGTAAGCTCCGTTTTTTCTTCTTGCTTCACACAGTCTCCTCCCGTCTCTGTAAAAAAATTGACCAACCGGTCTAGAATACACACTAGAGTGCCACTTTTAGACCGATTAGTCAATTTTTATTTTGCGAAGCATTTGGCCGATAGAAGAAAATGGGAAAAGCACAACACAAGGTCTGTTGCCCTTACCGAAGGGGAGTGGGTTTGATCTGACTCACCTAGTTCCGTCTATCTCATGGCTGTACCACGCCCGGGAGTTTGCACATGTGCCTAGTTTCCAGCCGGGAAAATGGGGGAAAATAAGAGAGGTCAGGGGGGATCCCTGTCCTCTTTTTCCGCATACAAGAAAGTGTCCTGTTCTGACAATCCGG
>DSTMR04002__coassemble_884_pt1 | contig 29402 bp, 23 predicted proteins | sample DSTMR04002__metabat2_high_PE_036 | metagenome-assembled genome bin DSTMR04002
CCTCGACCTCTCGGATGCGAACCGAACGCTCTCCCAGCTGAGCTATGGGCCCAGAGAAGCTGTTTTCTTCCAAAACAGCTTCTATATTTTAGCACAACCCGAGACGGTTGTAAAGCGTTTTTACGAGTTTTTCCCCTTCTGATTTTGAAACAGCTCGATGTGCAGCCACTTGCCCCGGTACAGGCGAACCATAAAAACAATGCCCCGCACACAGAGCTCGGCCGCCATGGCCAGCCACACGCCTAGCAAGCCCAGCTGCCCTGCCAAAAGCAAGGAGAGGGTAATGCGCACGCCCCACATGGTGGCCAAACTGATCAGGAAGGGACCACGGGAATCGCCGGCGCCCCGCAGAGCGCCCGAAGCCACAATGGAAGCGCCAAAGAGGGGCTCCGCAAAGGCCACGATCCGCAGCACCTGGCTGCCCAGGTCGATCACTTCCGGGTCGGTGGAAAAGATCTGAATCAGCTGCGGCGCAAAGAAGAACAGCACCGCGCCGCCCGCCGTCATAATGGCCACGCCCATCCAGCTGACCATGCGGGCAAACCGCTGGGCCAAATCCTTCCTGCCTGCGCCAATGGCCTGCCCCACCAACGTGGTGCCCGCCACCGCCACACCGGAAGCCGGCAGGTAGCTGATGGACTCCGCCGTCACCGCCAAATGGTTGGCTGCCACTGCCACCGTGCCAATCCCCGTGATAACCGCTGTAATGACAATTTGGGCGATGCTCATGGTGGCACGCTCCAAGGCCACAGGCAGCCCCAGCTTCCAGGCAGTCCCCAAGCAGTGCCGGTCAAAGGAATAGCGGTTTTTCAGCCCGATCTGCACCGGGGATTTGCGGCGGAAAATCACCAGCACAAACAGGCAGGCCACAATGGCTGTGGACAGAGCGGAGGCAAAGGCGGCCCCGCCCACACCCCAGCCTGCGCCCCACACCTGGAAGGAGGCGCCGAACAGCTCCACCTGCCGGGGCTGGTAAATAAACAGGGTGTTTAGAACAATGTTCAGCACGTTGATCATCAAGTTGAGGATCATGGGCGTTTTGGTGTCCCCAGAGCAGCGGATGATGGCGCTGAACATGTTGGACCCCAGGGTAAAGGGCATGGCACAGGCCATTATGCGGAAATACAGGGACGCGTCCGGACGGATGGCCGGATCGGCTCCCAGCATGGCGGGCAGGAAAAAGGAGAGCACAAAGGCAATGGCCCCCAACAGCACCCCAAACAAGCCCACAAAGCGCAGGGCCTGCCAGGTGACCCGCTTGGCCTCCTCCTGCCGCCCGGCCCCCAAGTGCTGGGCCACCTGTACGGAAAAGCCCACAGCCGCCGCGTTGAAAAGCCCATTAAAAAGCCAGGTGGTGCTGGAGGTCAACCCCACCGCAGCCGTGGCTGAAGAACCCAGGGAGCCCACCATGGCCGTGTCCACATACTGCACCAAGGTGAGCATGATCTGCTCCACAATGGCCGGCCAGGCCAAAAAGAGCACAGACGCCAGCGTCCCTCCCAAATGGGGCATGTCCGGGGACGCCAGCATGGCGGAAATACGGTCCTTCCCTTTCATAGCTGGTAGTCTATGCAGGCCCGGCCGTCCGGCTCCCGCAGCTCCTTGACAAAGGCTCCAAAGGCCACGTGGGCCGGGTGATTCTGGTATTGCTCCAGCTCCTCCATGCTGCGGAACTGGGAGACCAAAATGTAGTCGTAATTGCTGGGAGCAGAGCCCTCTGTGCCCAGGTAAACTTCCATCTGCTGAATCTGGGGGATCTGGTCCTTCAGGGCCAGCATCCGGGCTTTGGCCTCCTGCAGGTTTTCCGCCTTGGTTTTGCCCTGGGCCTCCTCCAGAAACTTGAACATGACAATGTGTTGAATCATACGAGCAGCCTTCCTTCCACAAACGATTTCACTCCCTTTAATCATAGTCTATTTTTTGGAAAAAAACAAGGCCCCGGCAAAGCCGGGGCGAAGTTTTCCCACAGGCGCCCGCCTCTTCCCTCAAGGGGGGCGTGGCGCCGCCGCAGAGTGGACGGGGCCAAGAGACTGCCGGAAGCGGCCTCAGGCCTCTCCTTGGAAAAACCGTTCGTTGGAAAGAAACGCAGGATCGTCCGGCTTAAAAGTGCCGGCCATCTGGTTGTACCGGCGAGCCAGCTCCTGATTTCCCAGGCGGTAGTGACAGACGCACAGCTGCATACAGGGAATATACCCGTAGCAGTCCGGAACCACAAAGGCGCCGGCCCGGTCCTCCCGGGGATGGGAGAGGGCGGTTTCATACCAGAACAGGGCGGCCGGATACTCCTCCCGGTCCAGGAAAAACTGCCCCAGGTCGCAGCAAAGCTCCGCCTGAGGCGGGCCATAGGCCAAAGCCCTTGTCAAAGCGGCAAAGGCGGCCTCCTCCTGCCCCAGCCGTTTGCGGCACTGGGCCAGATCCCGGCAGGCCTGCCGCTTGTTTTCCACCCAGCCCTCCGGGCGCTCTAAAAAGGCCTCCAGCTGTGCCGCCGCCTCTTGGTCCCGCCCGTGGTCCGCCAACTCCCGGGCGTAGTAAAACTGCTCCCGGGGAGAGAACATCTTACCCTGTGCTAGCAGGTTCTCCAGAATGCGCAGGTTCCGGTCCCCGTCCCCCGGCCGGGTTTTCCGATGGGAGACCGCCGCCCGGTCCCAATAGACCACATTTCCCACCGGGGCAATGGCCTCGTGCACGGCGCCCTGCCACACAAGGCCCGCCAGCCTGCGCACCAGCCGCTCCCGGTAATAGGTGAGCACCGGCCGGCCCTGCTGGTCAAACGCCCCGTGATACGGCAGCATCACCACGTCCGTCTGGGGCGGGAGCGACTCCTTCAGGGTCTGAAACTCCTGCTGGTATTCCGGGTCGATCACGTCGTCCGCATCCAGCCACAGGCAGTACTGGCAGCGGGCCAGCTGGAAGGAGTAATTCCGGGCCTGAGAGAAATCGTCGTTCCAGGGAAAGTCAAAGACCCGGTCGGTAAATTCCCGGGCGACTTCCTTGGTGCGGTCCGTGCTGCCTGTGTCCACCACCACAATTTCATCCACCAAGCCGGCGGCGGAGCGCAGACAGCGGGGCAGGGTGTCCTCTTCGTTTTTGACAATCATGCAAAGGCTGATGGAGATCAAGAAATTCCCTCCTCGGTTGGCAATGGTTTCCCCCATGTACGGAGCTGCTGCGTCCCCGCGGCAGCTCCTGCGTGCGCTGCACCGGCAGCGCTGTTTCCGTGTTTACGTGGCGTCACCCAGCCGGACTACGGTCAAAGAGCTGTTCAGGAAGGGGAAACCCGCCTGGGCAGGCACCGCCGTGAGTGTGGAAGGTGTGGTGGTCACCTGGAAGGGGACCGTAAAGGACAGTGTGGACGCCTCTGCGGAAGAGGCAAAGGTGTGGGTGGCGGAAGCTCCCGGCAGGGAGGTCCCGTTCAACGCCAGGTTTACGGTCAGCGTGGCAGGGATGGACGCCCCTGTGATTGTGGAAACGGTGCTGTGGAACGACGCTTGGTAGATGCCGGGCTGGTTGATCAGGATATTCTGCGATCCGGGGGTGTGGGACATGGAGTTCCCCACCGTCAACGCAGTGGCGGCAAAGCTTAAAGGCGTGCCGGCAACGGAGGTTTGGGAGGTGTCATCCGTAACAGCCAACACGTCTGAGGAGTCAGGCCCTGTGGGGCCGGTGACGCCGGTTGCCCCGGTGGCTCCCGTAGGGCCGGTGGCACCTGTGGGACCGGTGACGCCCGTGGGACCCGTGGGCCCGGTGGGACCCTGCACCCCTTGGGGACCAGTGGCGCCGGTGGGGCCGGTGGGCCCTGTTGCTCCCGTGCTTCCGGCAGCTCCCGCGGGACCGGCGGCCCCTTGAGGACCTTGGGGCCCTGCAGGGCCCGTGCTGCCCGTAGCGCCTGTGGCGCCAGGCAGGCCTTGAATGCCCTGCACCCCTTGGGGGCCAGTGGGGCCTATGGGTCCCTGGGGACCTTGCAGCCCCGGCACCCCTTGGGGACCGGTGGGGCCGGTGGCCCCGGTCTTTCCCGGAAAGCCCTGGGGCCCCATAGGTCCTTGGGGTCCTTGGGGACCAGGAACGGGACAATAGGTGGGGCAGCAGGGGTCGTGACAGCCGTCGTTGGGCCGGTAAATATTCATAAGCAAATACCCTCTCTTTCATGCCTGTACTTGGAAAGGCGGCAAAGTCGCCCCCACGCCAGACTATGCGGACGAGCCGCTGGGTGTCACAGAGTAGGACACAAAAGAAGGGGAGCTGCCTTTTGGGGCAGCCCCCTCCATCCTGCCTGCGTTTGGAAAAGCGGCAAAGTCGCCCCCACGCCAGACTGTGCGGACGAGCCGCTGGGTGTCACAGAGTAGGACACAAAAGAAGGGGAGCTGCCTTTTGGGGCAGCCCCCTCTGTCCTGCCTGCGTTTGGAAAAGCAGCAGAGTCGCCCCCACGCCAGACTGTGCGGACGAGCCGCTGGGTGTCACAAGGACAAACAAAAAAGACTGCCCCCTGGGGGACAGCCTTCCTTTTCTGAAAGGTGCGGTCACTGCATGTCTTCGTATTCTTCCAGGCAAATTCCCTGCTCCCAGATGGCCTGGGCGGCCTCCCGGCCCACGTAGCGGTAGTGCCAAGGCTCGTACCCCACGCCGGTGATATCCGTCTTATCCTTGGGGTAACGGAGAATAAACCCATAGGTGGCGCAGTTTTCCATCAGCCACTGCTGCTCTGGGGTGTTCTCCTGCTCCTCCACCAGCATTTGATAGCCGGCAGATACCAGATCCACCGCCAGGCCAAGCTGGTGCTCGCTGGCGCCGGCAGGCACCACCCAGCGGGAAGCCTCCGTCGCCGCCTCTTCCGGGGAGTATCCCTCCCCCAGCAGACGGTCTATCTTGTTCTGGTGCAAGGTCTCCTGGTCCTCCCAGGTGCGGAAGGAGGAGCACACCACCGGGGAGAGCCCTTGGGCTTCCATGGCGGAGAGCATCTGGGAAAGGGCCTCCGCGGCCCGGGCGTCAAACCGGCCCCCCGGAATGTCCGCCAGCTCCACGGTAAAGTCCCGGGGCAGGGGATGGTCCTGGTTCACCAGGCGCAGATACCAAGGAGTTTCCGCCGGCGTCGGGCTGGGAGTGGGAGAAGGCTCCCGCTCTACGGAAATTCCCGGCGCGGCTGTGGCCTCCGCCACCGAGGAGACAGGGGCGGAAGAGGAGGAAGAGGGCGTTGCATCTGGACGCCCCTGGGCATTGGCGGGCGGAACAAGGTGGGGAAACAGGCCCAGCAGAAAAAGGACGCAGGCCGCCCCCGGCAGAACGGCCAGCAGCCAGCGGCGGCTCTTTTCCCGGCTGCGCCTGGGGGAATGTTGTGGTTCCATAGAGAAGTTCTCCTTTCCGTGGGTTTGTCTAACAGACGAAAGAAGTCGAGGATTTCTTACAGTTTGTTTGCCTTTGTGTGCAGCCGGCAAAGAATTCCTCCCAACCAGTATTTCCAGCTTTTCTCTGGATTACTCCTCATAACGGGTGATGCAGGTCATCTCATAGCTGTACCCGGCCAGCTGGTCCCAGCTGAGAAACCGGTCCCAGCTGATGCGGCAGTGCTCGTAATCGCTGTTGCACTCCACCACGGTGATGCCCTCCCCGTCCACGGTGAGCACCACCATGGAGTGCTCCGTCAGCTCCAGGCGGATGTTGTCCCCCACCCGCAGCTGGGTGTAATCGGCAAAGGTGGAAACGGGGGCGTCCTCCCCAAAGACCAGGTCGCTGAGCAGCGCCGCGAAGCCCAGGCACTGCTCCATGGGCTCAAACTGGGGGAACAGCTCCTGGATGCCCCCGGTGTAGGTGTTGCAGTAGGCGTCCCAGTAGAGGTCGTGCTGGCAGGGGGAGTCCGTCACGGTGAACTCGTCCCAGTCTTCCACGCCCACGTGGTTCCAATAGGCGCCCTCGGGGAAGGTGTCCCGCAGGCTCTCCAAGGTGGCGGCGGCCTCCTCCTCGGTGATGAGCTGGGGCTCCTCATAGTAGGAGACGGCAAAGTCCACAGCCCCTTGGGAGCTCTCCTCCGGGGCGCTCTCCACAGCGGAGGAAGCCTCCGAAAGCGCCTCCTCCTCCCGCAGCGCCGCCTGGGACACGCCTGCCTCTGTCTCGCTTTCCTCCTCCCCCTGGGCGCTTTCCACCGAGGCGGCCTCTTGGATAGAGGCGGCGCTGCCCCCTGTGCCCAGCTCCATCACCCCCAGCGCCAGGGAGGCCGCCAGCAGCAGGCAGACCGCCCCCATCAGCGCGGGGATGTGCCAACTCCGATTGGGCCAGCCGTGGCGGGAATGGACCACCGGCCTTTTGGGACGCCGTAAACGAAACATCGTGGTGAAAGACCCCTTTCCATACACAGGGAAAGGAACCGCCCTTCCCCTTTTTTCTACCTTATAGACATAGAATAAAGGCCTTTTGTGACGTTTTGGTGAGGAAAAGGCCACAGGGCAGGATTTTATAAAAAAGTCAGCAGCGGGTGGTCATGATGTCCAGGATTTCCCGGTCGGTCTCCCGCATGCCCTGGGTGGCCAGCAGGCCAATGTTGCGGATGGTCTCCTCCACGCCCTTGGAGATGATGCCGTCCCCGCCCCGGAACTGCTGGCCGTTCTGGTACATGTAAAAGCCCAGCAGCCCCGCGTCCACGGCGGAGGCGATTTTCGCCGCGCAGGAGGCCTTGGCCCCGTCGCACACAATGCCGGAATCCACCGCCAGGGCGTTGACGATGGTGTGGGAGACGTCTTTCAGCAGCGCCTGGGGCTCCTTCTCCCGGCCGTACAGCCAGGCGATGCCCGCCCCGCTGCCGCACCCGGCGCTGACCGCCCCGCAGTAAGCGGAAAGCCGGCCGATCTCCGCCTTTAGGTGGATGGTGATGAGGTCGGAAACCAGCACCGCCCGCAAGGTGGTTTCCCAGTCCGCGCCCAGCTCCTTGGCATACTCCACCACGGGCAGGCTGGCGGTGAGGCCCTGGTTGCCGCTGCCGGAGACAATCACCACCGGCAGGCCGCAGCCGTTCATCCGGGCATCCGAGCCTGCGGCGGCCATGGCCTTGGCCCGGATCTTCACATCGTCCCCATAGGCGGCCAGCAGCACGCTGCCAATGTTGGCGCCGTAGTCACCCCGCAGGCCCTCTTCCGCAATGGCGGTGTTGTACCGCACCTGCCGGCCGAGGGTTTCCTCCACGTCGGAGAGGCGGCATTCCCGGGCAAACTCCAGAATTCCCTCCACCGACAGCACGGATTTGTCCGTCAGGCCCTCCTCCGCGGCGGCTTGGGCCTCCACCTCTTTTAGGACCCGGCCGTTTTTCTCAATCCGCACAATGTTGGTGTGGTAGTTGACAATCCGCACCAAAGCGGATTCCTCCCCCGCCCAGGCCCGGATGGTGATGTCAAAAATAAACGGGGAAGCCGCCAGCTTCACGGCGATGGGCGTTTCCTCCAGGTATTGGCGAATGGCGGACTGCTCCGCCTCTTCTATTGGGGAAAGCACCTCCAGCTCCAGGGCGGGGTTTCCCGCGACCATACCGGCAGCGGCAGCGGCGGGGATACCCCGCAGGCCCCCGGTGTTGGGCACAAATACGCTCTTCACGTTTTTGATGATGTTTCCGCTGGCCTCCACCTCCATGCGCTCGGCCAATGCCCCCAGGGTCTGGCGGGCCACGGCGGCGGCGTAGGCAATGGCAATGGGCTCGGTGCAGCCCATGGCGGGCACCAGCTCCTCCTTGAGAATGTTGACATAGTCCTGGTATAAGATAGCGTCCATGGAACGTTCCCCCTTTTTCAAGTTTCTTCCAACAGCTTCAGAATGCCGGATACCGTTTGTACCGAGGCCATGCCGGGCGGGCATTCCTCCGCCCCAGGCTTGGCGGTGATGAGCACCGGCTGTATCCCCGCAGCCTGGGCGCCCTGCAGGTTCTTCACCCCGTCGTCCACAAAGACGCACGCCTCCGGAGCCAGGCCCATTTTTTCCAGGGCGTCCTGGTACATCCGGCGGTCCGGCTTAAAGCAGCCCACCTCAAAGCTGAAGGTGAAACAGTCAAAGTAGGAAAGCAGGCCAAACTCCTCCATAACAGGCCGGATGGAGGGCCAGGTGTCGGAGATGACGCCCAAGCGGTAGTTCCCCTGCAATCTCTCCAGCGTGCTTTTGGCGTCGGGGAAAACGGCATAATTCTTCCGCTTCTCGTAGACTTTGTCCCAGGCCACCTGTTCCCGATCCCCTTTGGTGAGCTGCAGCTCCGGCAAAGCTTCCGCCAGCAAAGAGTAATAGTGAAGAAACTGCCCATATTCCTCTTCCATTGTGTGCAGGCGGTGATTTTGATTCAGATAGTCCTGGGCTTCTGAAAGGGCCGCCTCCACCCGCTGTGCAGGCAGCTCCGCCATTTTTTCCAAAGGAAAATACTGCCGCGCCAGGGAGGAAAACATCCAATCCCCGGTGACAGGCGTGAGCAAGGTCCAGCCCAAATCAAAAAAGATTCCTTGGACAGGTTTCGACAAATGTGGCACAGAACATCCCTCTTTTCTGCAAAAATACCGGTTCCATGGTTCATTTTCCCACGGAAACCGGCATTTGTCAATCGACGGACGCTGTGCTTTTTCTGAATTTTTACTGAAATTGAGAGTTGTACAGAGAGGCGTAAAAGCCCTTTTGAGCCATCAAAGTGCTGTGGGTGCCCTGTTCCACAATGTCCCCGTCCCGCACCACCAAAATCCGGTCGGCGTTTTGAATGGTGGAGAGCCGGTGGGCAATGACAAAGCAGGTTTTGTCCTTCATCAGTTCCCGCATGGCCGCCTGAATCTGCATTTCCGTGCGGGTGTCCACGTTGGAGGTGGCCTCGTCCAAAATGAGCATGTTGGCGTCTAGAAGCATGGCCCGGGCAATGGTGAGCAGCTGCTTTTGCCCCTGGGAGATGTTGGTGCCGTTTTCGTCCAGCACCGTGTCGTAGCCCTGGGGCAGGCTTACAATGGTCCGGTGGATATGGGCGGCCTTGGCGGCCCTTTGGACCTCTTCCAAAGTGGCGCCCTTTTTCCCGTAGGCCAGGTTTTCAAAAATGGTGCCTGTAAAGAGCCAGGTGTCCTGGAGCACCATGGCGTAGGAGAGCCGCAGGCTCTTTCGGGTGATCTGCCGGATATTGCGGCCGTCCAAGGTAATGGCCCCGGAATCCGGATCGTAAAAGCGCATGAGCAGATTGATGAGGGTGGTCTTGCCCGCGCCGGTGGGCCCCACAATGGCGGTCAGGCTTCCGGGAGGGGCGGAAAAGCTCAAGTCGTGGATGATGGTTTTGCCGGGGTCATAGCCAAAGTGCACATGCTCCATGGCCACCTCCCCTTCCACCTGACCGATGGCCACAGCGCCGGGAGCGTCGGCAGGCTCGGGCTCCTCGTCGATGAGCCGGAACACCCGCTCCGCAGCGGCACAGGCGGACTGGAGCTCGCTGAGGATATTGGCCACCTCGTTGATGGGGCCGGAAAACTTGCGGGAGTAGAGCACAAAGGAGGACAGGTTGCCAATGGACAGGTGCCCCCACAAAAACAGGATGGCCCCAAAAATGCTCACGAACGCCAGGGATAGGTTGTTGATAAAGTTCACCGAGGGACCGGTCATGCCTCCGTAGTAATCCGCGTTGTAGTAGGCGTCCACCGCAGCCTTGTTCCGCTGGTCGAACCGGGAGACCATGGTGTCCTCCTGGTGGTAGGCCTTGGTGGTTTTCTGGCCGGTGATGATTTCCTCCACAAAGCCGTTCATCTCCCCCAGCTTGACCGAGCGGTCGTGGAACAGAGGCCGGACCTTCTTGGTCATGTACCGGGTGAAGAGGATGGACATGGGAATGGTCACCACAAAAACCAGCACCAACGCAGGAGAGATGACCACCATCATCAGAAAGGAACCCACCACGGTGATCACGCTGGCGGCAATCTGCAGCAGGTCGTTGGACAACGAGGCGTTTACCGTGTCGATGTCGTAGGAGATGCGGCTGACAATATCCCCGGTCTGGTGGCTGTCAAAGTAGCGCACCGGCAGCTGGGTCAGCTGGTCAAACACCTGCTGCCGCATTTGGTAGACAATCTTTTGGCTCAGCTGGATCATCAAAATGGAGAGGATGTAGGAGAGCAGGGAGGACACGGCGTAAAACACCACCATGAGCCCGCAGTAGAAAAACACCGTGGGAAAATCCGCACCTCCCGGGGTGAGGCCGATGGCGTCGATAGCCTCGCCGGAGAGCCAGGGCCCCAGCAGGGCCAGCAGGTTGCTGGAAACGGTCAGCAGCACGGCCCCCAGGGCCATCCATTTGTGGGCGTAAATATAGGTCCAAAGGCGCAGCAGCACCTTTTTCCGGTCCTTGGGTTTTTCCACAGGACCTCTAGGTCCTCTTGGCATTTAGACCACCTCCTGTTCCGAGAAAGGCAGGGGCGCGGCGGGACAGGGCTCCTCCGGCGGGGCCGACACCCCCATTTGGGATTGGGCGATTTCCTGGTACACCGGGCAGGAGCGGAGCAGCTCCTGGTGGGTGCCGTAGCCCAGCTCCTTGCCCTCCTCCAACACCAGAATATGGTCCGCATGGAGAATGGAGCTGACCCGCTGGGCAATGAGAATGGTGGTCACCCCTTGGTACTCCTCCCGCAGGGCCCGGCGCAGGGCGGCGTCGGTTTTGTAGTCCAGGGCGGAAGAGGAGTCGTCCAAAATGAGGATCTCCGGGGTGCCCGCCAGAGCCCGTGCCACCAGCACCCGTTGTTTCTGGCCGCCGCTCAAGTTGGTGCCCTTGGCGGTGAGCTTGTGCTGCAGCCCCTCAGGCAGCTGGGAGATAAACTCCCAGGCCTGGGCGCAGCGGGCGGCTTTTTCAATCTCCTCCGGGGGCAGGTGGCGGCCAAAGTCGATGTTCTCGTAGATGGTGTCCGCAAAGAGCACGTCGTTTTGAAACACCACCCCAAACTTCCGGTGCAGTTCCTCCAAGGGGATGGAGGTAAGCTTGCGCCCGCCCAAGGTGATCTGCCCCTGGTCCGGGTCATACAGCCGCATGAGCAGCGCCATCAAGGTGGACTTTCCGCAGCCGGTGGCCCCAATGACGCCCAGGGTCTCCCCAGGCTTTAACCGAAAGCTGATGTTTTCCACGCTGGGCTCTGTTTTCCCGTAGGAAAAGGAGACCCGGTCGAACACCACGTGATAGGGAGAGTCCTCCCTGGGCGCAGGGGAAACCTGCAGGTCCTCGGGAGTTTGCAGCACCTCTTGGATGCGGGAGCCAGAGGCAATCCCCTTAGAGCACATGACAAAAATGCGGGTGATGGCCATCATGGCGTTTAAGATGATGGTAAAGTAACTGAGAAAGGCGATGATGGCCCCTGCCTGGGTGACCCCGGCGTTGACCCGGAAAGCGCCCACCACAATCACCAAGGTCAGCCCCACGTTCAGCAGCAGGTTCATCATGGGGTTGGTCAAGGCCATGGTGATGCCGGCCTTTTTCTCCCGGCGGACCACCTCCCCGTTGACAGCGGCAAACCGCTCCTTTTCGTAGTCGGTTTTGGACAGGGCCTTGATCACCCGAATGCCGGAGATGTTCTCCCGCACAGTGCGCACCATGGCGTCCACTCCCTGCTGCAAGCCTACGTACAGGGGAATGCCCCGCTTGGAGACCGCGTACACCAATCCCCCCAAAAAGGGCAGCGTACACACCAGCACCAAGGTGAGCACCGGGTCCAGCGTCAGGGTGATCAAAATTCCCCCCAGCAGAAGAATAGGCGCCCGCACCCCCATGCGCTGCATCATGCCGATCATCTGGTGCACATTGTAGGTGTCGCTGGTCAAGCGGGACTCCAAAGAGGGAATGGAATACCGGTCGATTTGGGAGCAGGACAAGTAGGAGATTTTTTCAAACAGATCGTGGCGCAGGGCCTGGGTGGTGTGCTGGGCCACCCAGGCCGCCATGCGGTTGGCCACAATGTTGGTCACCAGGGCCAAAAGGGCCGCCACAATCATGGCCCCTCCCCACAGGAGAATCAATCCCAACTCCCGCTGGGGCACCACCTCGTCCACCATGTAGGAAAGAATCCAGGGCAGCAGCAGCTCCATCACCGCCCCAATAAATTTGATGAAGATGCCCAGGCTCATCCGGGGCACATAGGGCCGCAAATAGCGCAGAATCACTTTCATGGCAAACTTCCTTTCACAACTTCTTCCCAAGGCTTTTTCGCTCTTTCAGCATACCACAAATTAGTTGAAAATGCAACTACTTTCCCTGGTGCAAACTCCAGAGGAGGCAGCACTTGCAGAAGGACGCTCCGGACATGGCTTGCTCTATGACTGGTAAACCAGTTGTTTTCGCTTCCCGGTCTATTTCTGCAAGTGGAATATCCCTCGCGGAAATTTCCGCGCCCTTTTGCGGGGTAAGGCACTTTTGCGCCTCTTTTTTATCTGCATGTGCTTCCCAAAAATATCTGCCGAGGCTTTTTATTTGCCCCTGGCAGAACCAGGGAGTTATTGCCTGCAGGCAGCAAAAAAAGGGCGCGCTGCCCATCCTGACAGCGCGCCTTTGAGAGGGCAAAACCTTGCCCCTCTTTTTCTTAGATAGAAACGGATTCAATTTGCCGGATCCGGCCTTTCTTTAGCTGAAGAAGGAGAACATGACGAACACAGAGGAGAGCAAAGAGGAAACCAGGCTCACCACCGTGATCTGGGTGTTGATGGAGGGGCCGGCGGTGTCCTTGAAAGGATCGCCCACGGTGTCGCCAATGACGGCTGCCTTGTGGGAGTCGCTGCCCTTGCCGCCCTCAGCGCCTGCCTCAATGTACTTTTTGCAGTTGTCCCACAGGCCGCCCGCGTTGGACATGAACAGGGCCAGCAGCAGGCCGCTGACAATGTTGCCCAGCAGAAAACCGCCAATAGCGCTGGGACCTCCGATAAAGCCCACCACCACAGTGGCGATGATGCTCATCAAACCGGCGGGGATCAGCTCCCGCAGAGAGCCGGAGGTGGCGATATCGATGCACTTGTCGTACTCAGGCTTGACGCCGGGCTTGCCTTCCCGCAGGCCCTTGATGGAGTTAAACTGCCGGTGAATTTCGGCCACCATGCGCTGGGCGTTCTTATCCACACCCAAAATCAGCATGGCGGAGAACACGGCGGGCACCACAGCCCCCACCAGCACGCCGAAGAACACCGTGGGGCTCATAATGTCAAAGCCGGTGATCAGTTCCCGGCCGGCGGCGGCCAGGGCGTCGTTGGCTTCGCTCATAAAGGCGCCCAGCAGGGAGATGACGGTCAGGCCTGCGGCGCTGATGGAGAAGCCCTTGGTCACGGCCTTCACCGTGTTGCCGGCGCTGTCCAGCTCGTCGGCGGTGCGGATGGTCTCTTCCCCAAGGCCGCCCATTTCCGCAAGGCCCCGGGCGTTGTCCACAATGGGGCCATAGGCGTCGTTGGAGATGATCATGCCCACAATGGACAGCATGCCCACAGCGGCCATGGAGATGCCGAAGATGGCGTAGCCCTCGCCCATGGGCTCACAGAGCTTGTAGGCAATCAGGGCGGAAACGGCAATGCCCACCATGGCAGGCAGAGCGGAGATAAACCCGTAGGAGATGCCGGAGAGCACCGTAAACGCCGGGCCGGAGGAAGAGGCCTGGGCCACTTTCTTCACAATGGGCTTGGAGTCGTCGGTGAAGTAGTCGGTGGTGATGCCGATGATCACGCCCACCAGCAGGCCCACGGCGGCGGCGCCCCAAATGCGCCAGGAGAAGCCGGGGAACAGGGCGGTGGCAATGGCGGTGAGCACCAGGTAGATAACGGTGGTCACGTAAGTAGAGGAGTTCAAAGCGCTGGTGGGGCCCTTCTTGCCCACCCGAGCGGTGGCAATGCCGATGATGGAGGCGAACAGGCCCAAGATGGCGTAGCAGAACACCATGCTCACGTTGTTAAAGCCCGTGCCGGACAGGGACTGGGCAATGACCAGAGCGGAGGCCATAGCCGCCACGTTGGAGTCGAACAGGTCGGCGCCCATGCCGGCCACGTCGCCCACGTTGTCGCCCACGTTGTCGGCGATAACGGCAGGGTTGCGGGGGTCATCCTCGGGGATGCCCAGCTCCACCTTGCCGGTCAAGTCGGCGGACACGTCGGCGGTCTTGGTGAAGATGCCGCCGCCAGCCTTGGCAAACAACGCCAAAGAGCTGGCGCCAAAGGAGAAGCCCAGCAAAATGCTGGAGTCCCCGGTGACCAGCAGCACGGCAGCCACGCCCAGCAGGGAGCAGCCCACCACCAGCAGGCCCATGACGGCGCCGCCCCGGAACCCAATGAGGAACGCAGGCTTAATGCCCTTCTGGGCAGCCTCGGCGGTGCGGCCGTTGGACAAGGTGGCCACCAAAATGCCGATCTTGCCGGCGATGGCGGACAGGGCCGTGCCGCACAGATAGGCAATGGCCATGGAGATGTTGTCCACAATGTTGCCGGTCCAAATGGGGGAAGGCAGCAGCACCAGGATGACAACGGCCGCCACGACGGCAAACTTGGCCAGCACCAGGTACTCCCGGCGCATAAAGGTGTTGGCCCCCTGTTTGATCAGCAGGGACACCTCTTGGATTTTCGCGTTCTCCGTCTTCTGCTTTTTCACCCACAGATACAAGTAGGCGGCAAAAGCGAAGGCGATGGCAACGCACAGGAACGACAGGCCGTAAAACAGGCCCAATTGACTCTCGTTCACAGAAATCACCAAACCCTTCTCAAAAACTTTGCTATGCTTGAACGGGAGGTGAAGCCCGCTTCCCAGCCTGCCCTGGGGCGCAAAAAAAGCGGCTCCCAAGAGCGGGGAGCCGCTTGCCAGCGTAAAGAGGGAGCCCCTTCCGGCAAGAGGGACGCCGCTTTTTTCACAGCGCAAACTCGGAATAAATAGGGTTGCTTTTCGCTCCCTATGACAGACTCCACCACTTATTCCACTGTAGAGTATAGACTGGAAAAATGCCATTGTCAATGTCTTTTTCACAATAGAGTTTCTTTTTTTAGTTACCTTTCACAACTTAGAAGCCGCTGTTTTTTCACTCCCCCAACGCCTGGCCCAGCAGGTCCCGCGCCTCTTCCACACTGGACTCCCGGGGCAGCAGCACATACAGCTCTTGGCCGGGCATGGACCAGGTCTCCCGGTAGGCGCTTTCCCCGCCGGCTGTAAAGGTGTCCACCTCCCAATCCCCGGAGAGCTTGGGAGCCAGGGCCAAAATCTGCTCTTCCGGCAGGTTGGTTTCAAACGTGCCCTCCAGCGCCTCCAGCACCTGGGAGAAATTCCACACCAGCGCCGGGGAAGCCGCCTTTTCCACCACGGCGCGGATCACTTCCATCTGGTTTTTGGCCCGTTGGAAGTCCCCTTCCGGAAAGCTCATCCGCTCCCGGGCAAAGGCCAGGGCCTCGATCCCGGTGAGCTGGTTGTAGCCCTCCTCATAGGTGCGGATGTTTTCCACCGTAAACTTCCGGTCCGAATAGACGTTGACCCCGCCTAAAGCGTCGATGATCTCCACAAACCCGGTAAAGTTTACCCGCAGGTAATAATCGATGTCCACTTGGTACAGGGTTTCCAAGGCGTCCACCGACGCGGCCACGCCGTAAATCCCTGTGTGGGCCAGCTTGTCCTTCGCGCCGTCCGTCCGGGAGAAGGACACGTAATAGTCCCGGGGCGTGGCCACCAGCAGCACCTCCCGCGCGGGCACATCCACTGCGGCCAAAATGTTCACATCGCTGCGGGACCGGGTGGAAATGTCCCCAAAGGTGTCGCTGCCGCTGAGATACAGCAGAAAGCGGTCCGGGGTGTCTGCGGGGACCTCCATGGGCTCTTCCTCTTCCACAGAGAGCTCTAAGACGCCCAGCTTCCGCATGTCCGTTTGGGTCCACTCATAGCCCCGGGCGTCGCCCACACTCATCTGATAGGCTTCCTCCAGCAGCACGGCGCCGCACGCCCCTTCCCGCAGGGCATCCACCAAGGCAAACACAGTGGCATACTCTGCGTAGGCCGGCGCTTTTCCCAGGGCCGTTTCCAACGCTGTTTGGGCCGCCTCCTCTTCCTGCACCCGGCCGAACACATAGTCCGCCGCGTCGGCAAGCTCCTGGGCGGGATCCTCCTGTAGCACATAGACCCCCACTTCCCGCTTGGGCTCTCTGTCCTCGCCGGCCTGCTGCAGGGTGCGGCGGGCCTGGGTGTACAGGGAGAGAACCACTCCCAAGACCACCAAAATCCCGATTCCCAGCACTCCCCCCACCCAAAGGATCCCTCGTTTGCCCCAGGTTTTCATGGGCGCCGCCTCCTTTCCAAGCTGCTTAGTGTACCCGCTGTTTTACCCCATAGGCGGAGGGCGTCAAAAACGTCAGATCTAGGGAGAGCTTTCCCAGCTGTTCCTCCATGCGCCGCTGCTTTTCACAGGCTTCTGCAGCGTTCACCGGGAGGGCCGCCTCCGGACGGTAATAGTGGGCCCCCGCCTGCCGGAATCCGTCAAACCCAGCCAACACCGCCTCCCGGACGCCGCAGCGTTCCAGCAGCTTTAAAAACATGAGGCCCGCGTTGTCCGCCACCATAGAGTCCCCGCTCAGACACCGGTCGTAGTCCACCCACAGGCAGTCACCGGCAAAGGCGCCCAGGTTGGAGGTGAGAAACAGCCGGGTCCCCTCCAAATTCTCCATGTCCCGGCCCAGAATGTCCAGCTTCTTGTGGTTGCTCACAAAGCATGCCTCCACCGAAAACCGAGGGTCGGTGAAATTCACCGCCGCCACAAAGGGATGTTCCCGGCGGATAAACTCCAGCACTTCCCCCTCCCGGGTGCGCAGGCTGGCCCCCGGGGCCAGCACCAAGGGGGTCCGTCCTTTCAGCAGGGCCTGCAGCTCCCGAACCGCCCGGCTGTCGTCAATGGACCGGCTTTGGAACCGGGCGTACAGCTGCCCGGCCAATTCCCGGTCAAACTCCACCCGGCGCTCCCGAGGGATCATCCGGAGGATTTTTTCAATGTCCTGGGTGGTCAAAGTCTGCTTGTTCAGCAGGTACGCCGCGTAGTTGGGGTGGCAGGCGTGGACCGCCGCAATGTGGTAGGCCACCGAGTAGCCCCACTCATACTCCCGCCGCAGAGAGGCGATGTACTCGTCGTACACGTCCATGACCAAGGCGGCGTCGTACCGAGAGGCAATGTTCCGGTTGATATACCGGGTGATCAGCTCCGTGGGCAGGTTCCCCGCTCCCCGTCCCATGCCATAGACGGAGGCGTCCAGAATCACGTCCCGTTTGGTCTGGAAAGAGGCCATGGTCTGGGCGTTGGAAAAAGCCAGCTGCAGGTTGTTGTGGCCGTGAAATCCCAGGCGGACCCCAGGGTCCATGTTCTCGTCGATCAAGTGAAACTGCCGGGCCACCTGGTTGCGGTACATGCTGCCCAAAGTGTCCACAATATAAAAGGCGAAAGGCCGCAGGCGGTTCACCTGCTCCACCAGCCGCAGCAGCTCCAGGTCCGCATAAAAGGCGGTGCCCACCGGCTGCACAAACACCTGGTACCCTCTCTCCTGAATCTCCCGGGCCCAGCGGAGGGCCCGGTCCGTCTCCTCCCGGTGGAAGGTCAGGCGGATGCCCTCTATATCCCCCTCCCGCCGGTAAGGCAGGCGCTCCGGGGAAAGCTCCTGTTCCCCCATGGCAATCATGGCCACAAACCGGGAGCGCCGGTTTGTCTGGGGCAGCAGCCGGGCAATCTGCCGGGGATCCCCAAACAGGGAGCACCCCTCTCCCCGGGGCTTGCTGGTGAGAAAGCCGCACTCCACAATGTCAATGCCCGCCCCGTTGAGCTTTTCCAAAACGGAGCGCATGACCCCTTTTCCAAACTCCCAGTTATTCACATAGCCCCCGTCCCGCAGGGTACAGTCCAGCACTTGCACCATGGCTCACAGCTCCCCTCTGTCCAATTTTTTCCGCAGCACACCCCGCACGTATTCCAAATCCTTGGGCGTGTCCACCGAAAGGGTGCCGCCCGCTACGGGGATCATCCGCAGGGGCTTTCCGTGTTCGATAAACCGCAGCTCGTTGATGTCCTCAATGGCCTCCAAGGGGCCCCGGGGCGCCTGGGCAAAAAAGTCCAGGGCCTCCCGGGTGTAGCACAAAACCCCCACATGCTTGTAGAACTGGAAGTTCACGCTTCCCTTGGGGTGGGGGATGGGGCTGCGGGAGAAGAACAGGGCGTTCCCTCCTTGGTCCGCCACCACCTTGATGTTGGTCTCATCCACCGCCTCCACCGGGGAGTGGATGGGCGCCATCAGGTTGGCGGCAAAAAAGCCCTCCAGGGAATCGGGCACCACCCGGTCCACCAGGTCCGGGTCAATCAGAGGCTCGTCCCCGTTGACACAGACAAACAGATCCCCCTCCAAGTCCTGGGCCGCCTGGCGCACCCGCTGGGTGCTGGTGGGGCACTGGGGCGAAGTCATCTTGCAAGGGATCTGGTACTGGGCGCAGGTTTCCCGGACAGCCTCGTGGTCCGTGGCCACCCACACCTCCTGCAGGCGCCGGGCCTTTCTCACCTGGTGATACACCCACCAGATCATGGGCCGGCCCCACAGGTCGGCCAAGGGTTTTCCTTTAAACCGGCTGGAATCGTACCGAGCCGGGATAATACCAATCACACGCATCTTGTTCCTCCTCACATGTTCCCGCTGTACCAGCGACCTTTGGTTTACGCCGGGGACCGGGGCTCCCTTTTCCACAGCCGGGCCACTGCCCGCAGGGGGGCGGTCACCTTCCAGCTGGTGGAGTTCTCATACACCTGGGCCACCTCCCGGCGGGCCTGCTCCAGGGCCTGGGGGCTGGGCTTTGGAGCGTCCCGCCCCTTTTGGGGGGCGGGCTTCTTCTGATCCCGCAGAGACTTGTACAAGTTCCAGTTTTCCAAAATCCGCTGGGACCACAGCTCCAGCACGGGACCGCTCACCAGCTCAAAGCCCGGAGGCGCCTGACTGGCCCGCTTGCAGCAGTTCTCCCCGTCGTGCAGGTCATAGGCCAGCACGTCGGGCAGGTGCACCGTGATCTCCCCGGCCAGCACCTGCCGGCGGCCGCTGGGTTTCCACCCAAAGCGGGTGATGAGGAAATCCCGCAGCCGCTCCCGCAGGGGGAGGTAGCCCCGGTTGTAGATGTGGTCCTCCCCGTAGGAATCCAACAGGGCCCGGATCACATAGTGGCGGGGCAGGGCCCCAAAGCACTGGGTGGTCAGCTCCTCCTTGTTTTCCATGCCGAAGAACACAGGCTCCATCCGCCGGCGTTTCAGCAGCAGGCTGGGACAGGCCTCCGGCGTCAGCACAATGCCTCCCTCCTCCCACAGAGCCAGCAGGGAAAGGTACTCCTCCACATAGGCCCACTGGCCCTGGGCCGCCGCCTCCCGCACCTGGTCGGGCACCTCCTTGCGGGCAAGCCACGCCTCCCCCGGCTCCACCACCCGGGCCAGAGGGAAATGTTCCCCTAGGGTTTCCCGAAGCTTTTGGGGCATCTCCCGCCGGCAGTGAGCCACAATGAGGGTGTCCGGCAGCACCGGCCGGTCCAGATAGTCCAGCACTCGGGCGGTGTCCCGGTCCTCCTTCAGGTAGGGGTTTAAGCGGAAATCCCCTTCAAACTCCCGGAGCAGGCCGATAAAGTCCGGCAGAAACAGAGGGCGGGATTGAGTCATGTTCCACAGCAGCTGCCGGGCGCAGGCGTACACGGCCTCCTCTTTGTAGGCGGGGTTGCAGGTGGTGAGGAAGTTCCGGAAGGCCTTGATCAAATCCACCATATTCCCGGTTTGGGTGGTGGAAAGGGTGCCCGTCCGCCGGTAGTAGTTGTAGAAGGCCCGGGGCACATAGGCGATGGTAGAAACCCGGGTCACCAAGGCCGGGATCAGGGCAATGTCCTCAAAGAGCATGGGTTCGTAGCGGTTTTCCTCCCAGAGGGAGCGGCGAAACAGCTTGTTGACGCTGTAGGTGATGTTGTTGCCGTGGGCGATGTACCCAGCCAGGTCGATCTCCTCCCGGGGATAGGAGGGCACCACCACTTCCCGCTCCTCGTCCACATACCGGATGCGCACATCGCACAGCACCAGGTCGCAGTCGCCTTCCTTGGCCCGGTTGTAGAGGGTTTCCGCCATGTCTGGCTCGATGGTGTCGTCCGAGTCCAAAAAGAGCAGATACTCTCCTTTGGCCAAGGCAACCCCGGCGTTGCGGGCCATGCCCAGGCCCTGGTTTTCCTGATGGATCACCTGCACGGTCTCCGGATAGTCCCGGGCGTAGCGGTCGCAGATTTCCGGGCAGCGGTCCGGGCTGCCGTCGTCCACCAGGATCACCTCCTTCTCCGCCAAGGTCTGCGCCAAGGCCGAGTCCACCGCCCGCTCCAGATAAGTTTCCACCCCATACACGGGAATGATCAAAGATACCTTAGTTTCCATAGGTTCCTCCCAACACCTGCAACATGCTGCGCAGTTCGTACAAGGTCTTTGGCACGAAGGTGTTTCTGCCGGCAAATTGCCGGCGATAGGTTTCCAAATACCGGGCTAGGATGTGGTTTTCCTTCCACAAGACCTTTCCCGTGTACAGCTTGTACAGCAGCAGGGTGTTTTCATCCAGCCCCAGGCAAAGCCTGCTGCTTAAAGCCCCGTTGGAGCACACGGTCACCACTGTACACCGGCCCGGGGGCTCGTTGAGCAGGAACAGCTCCCAGGGGGCGGCCAGGTCCAGCTTCCGGGTCAGGCCCCGGTCCTGGGCCAGGTGGTCCTGGTTGCGGGGGTGGGGCTTCACCCCAAAGCGGGAGGCCCCCACCGCCTGCTGGCAAAACTCCATCAGCTCCAGGTCGTTGCCCTGGATGTGTTCCGCCCGGAACGACTGCTCCAGAAAGAGAAACTCCGGCAAAAAAGAGGGCGGCTGGTACGAAAACACAAAGTTCAGCGCCTCCCGCAGCCGGCCGTCTTCCCGGGAGAGCTTGGGCAGGGGCAGGTTTCGCAGGCGGTCCCCCCGCATGGCAAGCCTCGGCTCGTAGAGCAAAGCGGCCTCGGTCTTCTCCCGCAGCTTTCCCCCCTCTGGATGACGGTTGACCGCCGCCCGGTCCGGCCGGGCAAAGTCGATCACATAGCTGGAAAACCCGTCCTCCATCCAATAGAAGGGGCAGGGCGCCTGGTAGTACCGGCAGGCCAGCAGCCGGCTGAGCCAGTCGAAGTTGGGGAAAAACACCCGGCTGTAGGAGGGCTCCAGCTCCTCCCCCAGGGCCCAGCGGAGCAGGGACTCCCTCTGGGCAAAGCATTGGGCCGCCTCCTGTTCCCGGTTCATGGGAAAGCGCTGTGCCCACTCCCCGACCCGGGCGGGGATCACCCGGGCGAAAAGCCCTGTCTCCCGCAGCCGGGGGATCCCCTCCAAAAGCCCCGGGGTCACGTCGGTCACCAGCAAATCCGCCGCCTCCCCAGGGGCTTGGAGCCGCAGGTTCACCGCCGTAAGCAGATGGTACACGGAATTGACAATGTATAGAGCTTTTTCCACAAGCATCCCTCTCTCTTAGGGCGGCAACGGCCCTTCTTGTTTCACGGCGGGCAGGGGCAGGCCCATGGTTTGGAAGTGCTCCCCCAAATTGGCCAAACTGGAGGAGCCAAAGGCCGCCACCCGTTGGGGCCTCCGGCCTGCGAACACGTAGGGCAGCAGCTCCGCGGGGAAAGGCCGCTCCACCACCTGAGCCCCGGGAAACACCTCCTCATAGGAGAGCCGGTCGTCCGGGTGCTTTTTCACCAGCAGGGATCTTTCCCGGAAAAGGCCCTCCCCCAGCTGCCGGTACAGGGCCAGCTGCTGGGCTTCCGTCAACAGCCCCAGGCCGGAAAATTGCTGGGTCAGGAGAATGGTGTCCGCCTGGGTGCGGATTTTTCCCGGAAGAAAAAACCGAACCACATTCCGCCGCTGCCAGAGGGAGATATCCTGCAAAGCTTTCTCCACGGAAAAATCCCGGGCTTTCTCCGACAGGGCGGCCGGGTTTTCCTGGGCCTTCACGCAGCAGATCTGCTCCCGCACCAGGGGGTTCTCTCCAGAGAAAAGCCCCAGCTCCTGGGCCAAGGCGGCGTGGCGGGGAAATTTCCGGGCCAAAATGGCCGCCTGGCGCTGGGGGCTGCACAGGGTGCCCGCCGCGTCTTCCAACAGGGAAAAAGGCAGGCCCCGCTCCAGGGGGCACAGGGAAAAGTAAAAGTGGGCCCCGGCAATATACAGGGCGGCAAAGTCCTCCAGGGGAGGCAAGCTCAAGGTGTCATAGGCAGCCAAAGCGTCCGCCGCCACCTGGTCTTTCCCCCGGTGGGGGATAGTCAAATAGGGGAACAGCCGCACCCAGTGAAAAAACCCCTGGGACTCCAGCGCCTTCCACTGGGGATATTTTTCCTGGATGAAATCGGGCAGCACCAGGGCCGCCCTTCTTCCCGGATACACCAGCAGCCGGTGGAGCATCACCTCCAGCAGCTGGTAGGAGCTCACCGCGTGGTAGAGCACAGGTTCATCCCAGGTCCGGCGCATCCAAGTATCCCTCCCAACTGCGGCGGCAGGGGCCGTTCTGCCGGGCCAAGGCCTCCAGCAGGGGGGCGTAGGCGTCCCTGCCGGAAATGGGCAGTGTCAGTCCCAGCCGCCGTTCCGTCTCCAGCCACTCCTCTGCAAACTCCAAAACACCCCGGTGGATCTCCTCCACCGCCTCCCCGTGGGGATGGGGCAGAAATTCCAGCCGGAACCCCTCCCCTTGTGGATAGAATCCCCGCAGGCTTCCCTCCCGGGCCCCCAGCAGCAGCTCCCAGAACAAATTGTGCCCCTGCCGGGGATTGTGAAATTTCCACAAGTCCCGGTTGTGGGCCTGGGAGAACAGGTAGCTCTGCAGCTGGCCGGTAAGCAGCAGGGGCTCTGACCCGTCTCGCTCCGGGCTGTGCAGGGAATTGGTCCCCGCCACCACCCCGCGCACCTGGCAGGGCAGGCGCCACAGCGTCTGGACCGCCAGCCCCAAGGAAACCGGCCCGCTGCCGGCCCAGCCGATGTCCACCGCCAACGCCCGGGCGCAGCCCTGCAGCAGCTGGCGGTAATACCGCTCTGCTGCCAGACGCTGGCCCTCATAGGCCTTTAGCACCTGGTCCCACACCCCTTGGAGATACTGTTCCACCAGAGGGGCGTTTTTATGCGTGAGGGGGGTCTCCGGGCCAGCGTCCAAAGCTTTGCACAGGCCGGGCAAAAAGCGCTCCAGCTCCATAGGGCGCAAAATCTGCTTGAGGCTCCGGGAGCCGTCCGCCTTGTGGAGCAGGAACCGGCGGAAGTAGTCGGCGGGAAACAGCCCTGCGCACACCTTGGCCGCCGCCAGACGGGACCAGTAGGCATACACCGGCCGGGCATCCTCCGGGTACAGCCGGCGGTACAGGCGCAGCAGCACCGCCCCGTCCCGGGAGAGGAACAGTAGCCGGTCCGCCCTTTGGGCCTGGGCCTGCTCCCGGAGAAACCGGCAGTACCCCAGGGCAAACAATCCCCCGTACACAAACCCGTACTCATACAGAGGGGAATAGACGGCGCTGCCGTTGTGCAGCTTCCCGTTGACCAGCCCCCGGTAAACGCTGCCCACCAGGCAGGACATGTCCTCCGCCCGGAAGGCCTCCCCTTGGGTGTGTACGTTGGGGTAAAGGAACGCAGTTCCCCCCTGTTTTCCCGGTCCGGCCCCGTCCGCCTGGGGGTTATCCCCCACATGGATCCAGCTTTTGTGGGGATAGGCCTCCCGCAGCAGGGCAAACAGGCCTCCCTCCCCTTTGGAAACCCCCGCCTCCCCGGAGACCCAACATCGGGAAAACCGGCCAAACCCCTGTTCCTCCAGCAGCTGCTGCAAAAAGGCCCCCGGCAGGTACATGTCCGAAAGCAGCACCAGTTCCTTCCCCTGGGCGCGCAGCTGTTCCACCACCGGCAGGAAATAGGGGTTGCCCTGGCAGAGGGCCCGTTCTGTCTCCAGCTCCAAAGCCATGCCCCGGTCCGGGTCCAAGGCGCACCGGCGGGACACCTGGTTCCAAATCTCCCCCAAGGTCACCTCCGCCGTGCCGGTCTCCTGTCTCTTCTTTCTCCGGGCGGCCTGTTCCGCCTCCCCCCGCAGGCGGGCAAAATCCGGATAACCCAGCTTGGCCCCCACCAGGGCGAACACTGTCTCCGGCCGGTCCACCCGCCGCAGCAGCAGGGTGTCGAACACGTCGAAGGAGATCACCCCATAGGCCTCCAGGCGCCGGACCAACGCTTGGGGGGACTCCCCCCGATCCTGGGCGGACTCGCTGCCACCGGAGGGCAGCTGCTTGCCCGATCCCAGGTCGGGGACAGGGGATCCCCGCAGCAGGTGGGAAGCCACGCCCCCCACCAGCACAGGCAAAGCCTGCCGCCGGGACATCCCCCGCCGGCGCAGGGCCTCGTACCGGTCCCGGGCAGCCGGCGCCCGGCGGGTGATCCACTGGTATACCTGCTCTTTCACGGCTCCTCCCCCTTTGCTTCCTCCATGGCCTCATAGGCGTCGCACACTTCCCCGACGTTCCCCCAGGCCCGCAGGCGGCCCCGGTCCAGCCAGAGGGCCTGGGTGCAGTTGGCCCGGATCACCCCTGGGGAGTGGGACACCAACAGCACGGTGGATCCCCCGTGCAGCAGCTCCCGAATGCGGGCTTCGCTTTTCTTTCGGAAAAACATGTCCCCCACGCTGAGCACCTCGTCTAAGACGAGGATCTCCGGGGCGTCCCCGGCGGTGGCAATGGCAAATCCCAGCCGGGACACCATGCCCGAGGAATAATGCCCCACCTTTTCCTCCATAAAGCCCTCCAGCTGGGCAAAGGCCACGATCTCCTGGTAGTGCTCCTGCAGAAATTTCCGGCTGCGTCCAAGAAGGGCCCCGTTTAAAAACACATTTTCCCTGCCGGTGAGCTCCGGGTCAAACCCCGTGCCCAGGGTCAAAAGCTGCACCTTGCTCCGGTCTACCTCCACCCGCCCTTGGGTGGGGGTCAAAGCCCCTGCAATGATTTTCAGCAACGTGCTTTTTCCGGAGCCGTTGCGGCCCACAATGCCCAAAACCTGGCCTTCTTCCAGAGAAAAACTCACCTGGTCCAAGGCCCGAAAGACCTCCCGGCCCCGGCGCCGGCGGCCCAGCAGCAAGGCTTTTAAGCTGCCGGCCTCCTCCCGGGCCCGGGAAAATTCCATGGTCACCCGGTCCACCAACACACTGTTCTCTCCCATGGGACACCTCACAATTTCTGTAGGATTTTTTCCCGGCAGGCCCGAAAGATCCCGTGGCCTGCCCCATAGACCCCGATCCCCCACAGAAGCATCAGGGCCAGCTCCTGCCACAGGACAGGGCGGGCCTCCAGCATCGCCCCCCGCAGGCAGCGGATAAACAGATAGAGGGGGTTGGCTTCCACCACAGCCCGCACGGGGCCAGACAACTGATCCACCGGATAAAACAGGGCGGAGCAGTACATCCACAGCGTGAGCACCACGGAATACAGGTGCTTCACATCCCCGAAGAACACGTACGCCGCCGAGAGGGCATAGGAAATGCCCAGGGAAAACAAAAACAGGCAGCCCACAATGGGAAGCAAAAACACCACCGGCCACCCCAAGGGAATGCGGAACACCGCCAGCATCACCCCGTACGCCACCAGGGAATACCCCAGGTTGATCAAAGCCGTGTAGCTTCGGGTGAGGATAAACAGCTCCATGGGAAACTTCACCTTGAGCAGCAGGGCACGGTTGTCCGCCAAGGTGGTGATCGATCCGTTGGTGGCCCCTGTAAACGCCTGCCAGAGCAGGTAGCCCGTCAAATAGTACAGGGGGTAGTTCTCTATGGAGCGCCGGAACATATGGGAAAAAATCAGGGACAGCACCCCCATGGAGAGCAGCGGGTGCAGCACGCTCCACAAAACGCCCAAGGCGGACCGGGCGTATTTCCGCTTTACCTCCCGGGCGGTGAGCTGCTGAATCACAAACCAGTACTGCCCCCATGTTTTCCTTTTTTCCATGCTCCTTCGCTCCCTTCCCTACCAGCGTGCCCGGGCGGCCAAACGCAGCACCCGAGCCCAACGAATCCGGTCCAAAACCGGCAGAACCTCTTCTGCCCCTGCCAGCACAGCGCTGCCGGGCAGCCAAGCGCTGGGGGGCATTCTCTCCCGAAAAAGAGCCCAGGACAGCAGCCGGCGGCGGCTCAGCTCCTCCTTGGCAAGGGGCGCTGCCAGAGGCGTCTCCACCCCCCGAGCGGGGTCGTCGGAGAAGGGCAACGCCCCAAAAGCCACTGCCTCCGCCCGGGTGGGACGGGTCAGCAGAAGCCGCAGGAGAGGCTGCACCTCTCTCCCCTTGGGAAGCGCCTCCAGCCTGCCCGGCTCTTTTGCCAACAGCGCCCCGTACCGGCAAAAGAGCCAGGTCTCCCAGGCAACCAGCGGCAAGGGGCGGGTCTCCTCCAACTGGGGGAAAAACCTGCCTCCTTTTTGGAGGTACCCCACCGTCATCCCGTGGGGGGCCGAGAAAACCCCTTCGAAAAAGCTGGGTTCAAAAGACGCCTGCCGGGAAAGATCCCGTCCGGGCCGAAAGTAGCAGCAGTCCCACGTCCCTCTCTGCGGCGCCCGGTACAGCCCCCAGTACCAGCCCCGCAGGGTCCCCTGCCAGCCTAAACCCTCCAGCAGCGCGCCCAGGCTCTCCTGCAACGTGCCCATCCAGCCGCTGTCCACCAGGGCCCAGGGAACCGGGTCCCACAGGCCCTCCTGCCGCAGATATCCCTCCGCCTCAGGAAGGGCCCGGCGGGACCGTTGGTCCAGCACATCCAGAAACTCCTTCCAATCTGCCAGACGGTCTGCCAAGGCCTCCCGCTCCCTGGGAGAGAGCAGCCGTTCTCCCTCCAACCCTCCTTGGGCCAGGAGAAACGCCCGCTCCTGGGGGGACAGACCCGCCCGGGCCAAAACCCGGTCCGGGGTCACCGCCACCCCGCTGCGGCACAGATGGGCCACAGCCTGCCGGTGGTCCCAGGCATACAAAGGCTGCCGCCAAGCCAGCCGGGAGCCGTACAGATAGCGGCACTCCACGGGGAGCTTCCACGCCTGACAGAGGGTTTGGGCCAGCCTGTAGGGGAACCAACCGTCCCGAGCCAAAAAATACAGCCGGCTCACCCCGGCGGCGAGAGCCCGCTCCAACACCCAGCGGACAAACGTCCCCAACGCAGGAGCCAGAACCCACCCCGCCGCCTGGGAAACCGGGTCCTTTCCCCCTTCCAAAGCCTGCACCTGGCGGGCAAGGGCAGGACTTGCCTGCCGCTCATAGCGGCTGCCCACGGACCAGTCTCCTCTGTCTGCGCTTGATGCGGTAGCGGACGGCTCCTGGTAGCAGCGCCGCCCCTAGAGGGCGCAGCACCCCCCACACCATCCTAGGGCCGGACAGCCCCAGGCCTCGAAATCCCTGCCACCGCACAGCCGCCTCCCGCAGGCGGCGGGCCGCCCCCCGTTTCCGGTGGGAGTCCCGGTCCTCCCAATACCCCAGCAGGGGCTCCTGCAAATTGCAGCCCCGCAGGCCCATTCGATGCAGCCGGAAAAAAAGCTCGTAATCCTCGCACCCCAAAAACCGCCGGGATTCCCGGTAGCCGCCCACCGCCTCCAACGCCTGCCGCCGGAACAGCACCGAAGGGTGGATGTAGGGGGAACTGTGAAGGAAGTCCTCCCTCTCCGGGCGAAAGGGCATTTTCTGCACGCCCCACACCCCCTGCCGGTCCAGCAGCAGGGCTGCACTGCCCACCCATTGGAAGGGGGCATGGGACTCCAAAAAGTCCCGCTGCCGCTCCAAACGCTGGGGCAAGGCTACGTCGTCGTCATCCAGCCGGGCGATATACCGGCCCTGGGCCCGCTCCAGGCAGCGGTTGAGCCCGTAGCCCAACCCCCGATTGCTCTCTCCCCGGAACAGGCGGATTCTCCCATCTCTGGCGGCCTCTCGGCGCAGGGCCTCTCTTCCCGAAGGCAGGGAGCCGTCGTCCCAAAGCACCAGCTCCCAGTGGGGAAAGGTCTGCCCCAGCAGGGAGTCCACCGCCCGCTTCAAAAAATCCGGCCTGGGGTTACAAGACCCCAGCACCACGGAGACCTCCGGACATCTGTGCAAGGCGCTCCCTCCTTTTGCGATCCATCTCTTCATAGACCAGGCGCATGGTCTCTCGGGTCAAGGTGCGGTCAAACGGCGCCACAGACTCCCTGCACCGCTGAGACAGTTCCCGCCGCCGGACAGGATCCAGCCCCTGCAGCAGCAGAATGCCCCGGGCAAACCCTGCCGGGTCATTCCAAGGGTAAATCAGCCCGTTTTTCCCAAACACCATGTACTCCCGGGTGCCTCGGTTGTCCGCCGCCAGAACGGGCACCCCCATGGCCAGGGACTCCAGCCCCGCCATACCCAGCCCTTCCCGGCGGGAGGGGAACACCGTGGCGTCTGCGCAGGTTAAAATCTGCGGCACATCCCGGCGAAACCCCCACAGGGAAACCGGCAGCTCCCGCTCTTGGATCTCTCTCTGCAGCCGCTCCCGGGCAAACCCCTCCCCGCAGATCACATAGCGCACCCCGGACAGCCGGTTTCGCCGCTGCAGCAAAGAGAGTGCCTCCAGCACCACCTGGTGGTTTTTGTTGACGTTGAGCTCCCCCAGAGAGACCAGCAAAAACTCTCCTGGCGCCACCCCATAGCGGCGGCGTATCCGCTGCCGCTCCTCCGGGTCCGGCGGGGAGAACACCTGCCGGTTCAGCCCCACCCCAGGCAGGCGGAACACCTTTCCCCCCGGGGCCAAGGGCAGGCGCCGGGCGGCCTGCTCATCCTCCTGATTGATCACCAGCAGCAGGTCCGTGTACCGGGCCAGCTCCCGCTCCACCGGATAGTAGACCAGCCGGTTGAACAAAGGCGCTCCCCGGTAAAAGTGAAACCCGTGGGCGGTGTAGACCACCACCGGGTGCAGAGGGGAAAGCTTGCCTGCCAGCCTGCCCAGCAGCCCTCCCACCGGGGTGTGGCAGTGCAGGGCCCGCATGTCCCACCGGCGTATAATTTCCAGCAGCTGCCGGAGGGCCCGTTGGTTCTCCCGGACCAAATAGGGGGAACGGGCGATGTCGATGTGGTGGAGGACCACCCCCCGCTCCCGAATGGCCTCCTCGTCGGAAAGATAGCCTGGCTCCCGCAGATTGGCCGCAAAGTGGACCGTATACCCCATACTTTGGAGGATCTCCACGTTCTCCCGCTCAAACTTCAAAAGGAAATCGTGGGTGGTGGCCAAAATGAGCACATGTTTTTCCACAGGCGTTCCTCCCCCACACAAGTCGTTTTGTACCAGTGTTGCCAAAAAGTCAGGGAAATATGTGCTCCTAAAAAATGCGGAGGGCACAAAAAAGAGCTGCCCGCAGGCAGCTCACAGCCTGTCGAAAAAGGTCACCTTTTGGTGGCCTTTTTTCTCGTATTGAGAGAGA
>DSTMR04002__coassemble_891_pt1 | contig 29141 bp, 27 predicted proteins | sample DSTMR04002__metabat2_high_PE_036 | metagenome-assembled genome bin DSTMR04002
CCTCGTAGCCCTCAGCGCCGAACATCTGACGGAAAGCCAGACGGCCGATGCGGCCAAAACCATTGATAGCAACTTTAACAGACATTGGTAAAACCTCCTGAAAATGTGATAGGGTTTTCAACATCTTCTATTCTAAATCATTTTTCCCAATCTTGCAAGAGTCTGACAAAAAAATAACGCCATTTTCTTCCGGCTTTTACCAGAAACTGCCCCATCGTTCTCAGAAGGAAGAAAAAACTCCCCTGGACGGAATGCAGAAAGGGCCGGACTCCCTCCCTAAAAAGACGCGGTGGACCGGTACCGCCCCGGCCCGATCACGAACTGCGATAACGGCGGGGGCTGGGTTCGGCAGCGTCCTTGGGAGAGCGAACCAAGCTGTACTTGCGAAAGGTGACCAGAAACACCAGCAGAAACAGGGCCACCCCCATAGCGCCCAGCTGCATGGCGGGGGGAATCTCCCCCAGGTAGGTGCGGCCCAGCAAAAACAGGGCCAGGTTGGAGCAGGTGTAGGTAAATTGGAGCACCACTGCAAAGATCCCTGTGACAAACAGCCGCTTGGCAGCCCCGGCTTCGTCCACGCCGGAAAGCAGCTTACACAGGTAAAACAGGGCCAGCAACGTGCACACCCCACCCAGCACGGCAAAGAGATTCTCCACTAGGGAGGAGGACCTGGCGTAATACACATACACCAAGATCACATAAAAGGCGCCCCACAGAGTTCCCAGCAGGTAGAGAAGCGGGGCTTTCCGCCAAGGGGTTTTCCCCCGAAAGAAGCCCCAGGCTGCCCACAGCTGGGTGAGCCCAAAGAGGAAACAGCAGACCGCAAACAGAGGATGCAGCACCCGGTAGGCCTCCGGGGCGCTCCCCCGCAGCTCCCAGGCCTGGACGGCTCCAGAGACCAGCAGCAGTACACCGGAAAGCAACGAGGCCGCTCCGGCCCAGCCATTGGGCCGGGACACATAGGGACCAAAAGCCCGGCGCGAGCGAAAACACATCCAGGCAGCCAGCAGCCCCGCTGCCGCCGGAACCCCCAGGGAGATCCAGGCGGCGACGCCTCCATCGGTGTAAAAGCCCGTGTCGTAGTCGAAGAAATAGAGCATCTGCACCACCCGCAGAATCACCCCTGCCGCAAACCCCACACAGGTGACCTTTAAGGCGTTGCCCACATTGACAAATTTCATAGCGCACCTCCACTGTCGCTTCCTTGCAGACCCCTCGGGGACTCCCGCCCCCAAAGTGCTTTTTAGTATACCACACCTTTCCCTCTTTTCCAAGCCCGGAACCTGGCGCCCTCCTGAAAAGCGCCGGCACACCGGCCCAACACAGGCGTGTTGGCAGCGCGACTCGTCCAGTCAGGGTTTCTCTCCTTCGGCGCTACAGAAGGACTGTACGTGCGCGGCGGAGGCCTATCTCTCCGGCCTTTGCCGCACCAATCCCTTTTCAAAGATTTTCCACACCAGTGGGATCTCCCCTGGAAAAACTGGGGAGCCCCTTTCACCAAAAGAGGGCAAAACAAAAAGTTGTCCGGGAAAGGACAACTTTTCAAAAAGGAACGTTTACAATACAAATTCACCGCTGGTCCAAGGGGACATAGTGCTGGTTAACAGGCAGCGCCCGGTAGGCGGGACGGATGATCCGGCCGCCGGTGGTGAGCTCCTCGATGCGGTGGGCGCACCAGCCTGCAATGCGGCTGACGGCAAACAGAGGCGTGAACAGGTCCTCGGGAATGCCCAGCATCTCGTACACCAGGCCGGAGTAAAAGTCCACGTTGGCACACAGCACCTTTTCCTTGCCGGTCACTTTGCGGAACGCCGCTGGGGACAGACGCTCCACCGTCTCGTAGAGGGCCAGTTTTTTGTCGAACCCTTTTTCCCGGGCCAAGTCCCGGGCCTTTTCTTTCAGGATCACCGCCCGAGGATCGGACAGGGTATAGATGGCGTGGCCCATGCCGTAGATGAGCCCGCTGCCGTCGGCGGCCTCTCCTCGAAGAATCTTTTCCAGATAGGCCTCCACTTCGTCCTCGTCGTCCCAACGCTCCACATGGGCCATCAGGTCGTCCATCATTTGACGCACCCGGTGGTTGGCGCCTCCGTGCTTAAAGCCCTTCAGGGACCCCACCGCCGCCCCAATGGCGGAGTAGATATCCGTGCCTGCGCTGGTGAGCACCCGGGTGGTAAAGGTGGAGTTGTTGCCGCCCCCGTGCTCCGCGTGGAGCATCAGCAGCAGGTCCAGAAGTTTGGCCTCCTGGTGGGTGAACTTCCGGTCCGGCCGCAGGGCGTTTAAAATCGCCTCTGCGGTGGCGTGGTCCGGCTCGTAGGGGTGGAAGAACATGCTCTCCTTGTCAAAGTGCCGGCGCTTGACCTGGTAGGCGTAGGACATGATGGAGGGCATCCGAGCGATTAAAGCGATGCTCTGGCGCATAGTATTCTCCAGGGACAGGTCGTCCGGGTTGTCGTCGTAGGAATACAAGGCCAGCACGGAGCGGGCCAGTTTGTTCATAATGTTCTTGGAGGGGGCTTTGATGATCATATCCTCCGGGAAGTACTCCGGCAGCTCCCGGTGTTCAAAAAGCAGGCGGCACATGGCCTGGTACTGGCTGCGGGTGGGCAGCTGACCAAAGATCAGCAGCCACGCCACCTCCTCAAAGCCGAAGCGGTCCTCCTGGTCGCAGCCCCGGACAATGTCCTCAATATTGATGCCCCGGTAGGTCAGCTCCCCCTTGTCGGGAATTTTGTCCCCGTCGGCGATCAAATAGCCGTGCACATTGCACACGTGGGTCAGCCCCGCCATGACGCCGGTGCCGTCCGCATTGCGCAGACCTCGCTTGACCCGGTGGCGCTCAAATTCCTCCGGGGTGATCACGTTATTTTTCTTATATTCCGCGCACAGCTCCTCCAGGGTGATGCTGCCGGGCGTCTCTTGGTTGAACCGTTGCATGAGGGTTCCCCTTTCTTTTCGGAAAATGTGGCATTGTCTGATTGTACTCCGGAAACCGGGGAAAGTCAACGCATTTTGCAAGAAAGCACCACAAAAATTTTATTTTTCCCCGGATGTTCCCGTGTTTCCTCTTTCTATATGAATTTTTAAAACAAATAAATTGCAAAAAGAAGGTGTCTGTATGTTTTCTTCCCGCAAGACGCCGCTCCGCAGACTGGCCCTGTGGACGCTGGCCCTATACGCTGTGTTCACCTTGGTGCCCGCCGTTGTGTACGGCTTCTACCAGTGGGGAAAAGCAGAGCCGGAAAGCTCCTCTTTGGAAGAGAGTCCCCCTGGATTTTTAGAGGGCACCCCTCTGGAGGAGGCCTCCCCTCTGCCGGAGGAGGGCGGGGAAAGGTTTGCCGTCTACGATACCGCCACCGGAGAGACCTATTCCCTGACCCCGGAGGAATTCCTCCCCTGGGCCCTGGCCTGCGAAATGGACCTCTCTGCCCCGGACGAGGCCCTGAAAGCCCAGGCAGTGGCCCTGTACACCTTCTACACCTACCAGAAGGAGCAGAACACCGGGGAGGAGGCGGACTTTGCCTGCGACAGTTCCCAGTGGCTGGTGTATGCGCCTCCCCAGGCGTTTCAAGAGCGCTGGGGAGAGGGCTTCCAGGGCTACGCTGCCCGGCTGCAGGAACTGACGGACGCCGTGGCAGGGCAGCGCCTCACCTGGGAAGGGCAGCCCATCTGTGCGGCTTTTTTTGCCATCTCCGGGGGAGCTACGGCCTCCGCCTCCCACGTGTGGGGACAGGAGGTACCCTATCTGCAGGCGGTGGCCAGCCCCGGGGACGCTTTCGCCCAAGGATATCTCTCCACCGTACATTTCACAGCGGAGGAGCTGCAGGCCGCCGCTGCCGCCGCCTGGGGGGAGGACCTGGACTTCTCCGGGCCGGCGGAAACCTGGGTGACGGAGATCTCCGCCAGCCCTTCCGAATACGTGGCGTCCGCTCAGGTGGGGGGAAAAACCGTCACCGGAGAAGAACTGCGGGAGGCCTTCGGGCTGCGCAGCGCCTGCTTCCAACTGCAGGTGGAAGACGGCGTCTTTCAGTTTGCCGTCCACGGCTGGGGACATGGGGTGGGCATGAGCCAAGCGGGCGCCGCCTTTTTGGCCAACCAAGGCTTCAGCTACCAGGAAATTCTGGCCCATTATTATCCCGGCACAACGCTGGAGGGCGTGGCGTAGCTTGCCCCACCCCCGTCCGAGGGAGAAGTCTGCACAGGCACAAAAAAGAGGGCTGCCTCAGGCAGTCCTCTTCCCCATATCTGGGCAAAAATGCCGGGCTCACCCCTGCTTTACATGCACATCCAGCTGGGCGTAGGGAATGGAGATTCCCGCCTGGTCAAAGGCCGCCTTGACCGCCTCTTGCATGCGGTAGTAGAGGGGCCAGTAGTCCTCTTCCTTGCACCAGACCTTGCACACCAAGGTGACCGAGCTTTCCTTCAGTTCCCCCACCGCCACCAGGGGCGCCGGGTCGGCAAAGACACGAGAGTCTTCCTCCACCAGCGTTTGCAAAATCTCCTTGGCTTTCTGCAGGTCCGCCTGGTAGGAGACCCCATAGCTCAAGTCCAGCCGGCGCGTGCCGCTGCGGGTAAAGTTCACCACCACATCGCTGGTGATCATGGAATTGGGAATGACCACCTCTTTGTTGTCGAAGGTGGCCAACGTGGTGGAGAGGATCTCGATCTTTTTCACCGTGCCCTCATAGGCGCCAAAGGCCAAGTAATCTCCCATGTCAAAGGGCTTGGTAAAGATGATCTGAATGCCGCTGACCAAGTTGGACAGGCTGCCCTGCAAGGCAAAGCTGGCGGTCAGGCCTGCGGCTCCCAAAGCCGCCACCAGAGAGGTGATGTTCACCCCCAGCTGTGCCACGGCGCTGACCCCCGCCACCACCAGCACCACCGCCTTCACCAAAGAGCCGATAAAGCTGGCGGCCAGGGCGTCCACCTTGCCCTTGGAGATGGCCTTTTTTGTCAGCCGTGCCGCCAAACGGGCCAAAAACCACCCGCCGAAAAAGATCAGCGCCGCCAAAATCAAGTCCCCAGCAAAACTCGTCAACCCGTGGAGCAAATTGTTTCCCAGTGTCTGCCAATCCATTGCGCACCATCCTTTTCCGTTGATTGCTCCCCAAAAGGGCGAAAGCTTCCTGCTTTTCTTTTCTGGGGAAGAAAACGTTGTAATTTCTTTTAAGCATACCGCATTCCAGAGAAAACTGCAAATAAAAAATTTGCCCGGGGCTTTTCCCCTTTTTCTTTGCCATCCTGAGAAAATATGCTATAATAGGTGCCACTAGGGGCGGAGCCGCTTTTCCAGAAAGCCTTCCGCCCACTTTCGGAAAAGCAGGGGCCGCAACACGACGGCGTCCCTGTCTGCAACCACTAGGGAGCGTACCAATGGAAAAAAACGTTACAACCAGTCCCATGAGCACCTCCGCCAGCACCAGCCTGCTGGCGCGCCATGTCTACTGCGTGTGCTTTCCCCAGCGGGACGGCCTGGACTTTCTCCACGGAGAACTGGCCCGCGCCCGGGAAAGTTTTTACACCGGCGGCGCTAAAGCTGTGCGCATCAGCCGCCGGGAGACCATCCGGGGCTACGAGGGAAAACTCCGGGGCAAACTCAGCCGCCGGGGCTTTTTCTGGCGCAAAACCGTGGGGCCGGTGGCGGGAGCTAAAAAACGGACCTTGGAGGAATCCTTCGACCAGCCAGGAGGCACCTTGCTGGTCACCCGAGATTTTCAGGGCCTGATTAAAAGCCGGGTGTTCTTCGACAAAAACCACCGGTGGATTCGGTCCGAATACTACGAGCCTTGGGACAACAAGCAGGCCCGGGTGACTTTTAAGCCGGTGGAAGCCAGCTCGGACGTGGAGCGTTTCGACTGGGACCGAGGCCAGCAGCGCTGCCGGTCCACACTGCTCTCCCCGGTGGCCTATGAGGAAGGCACCTCCGCCCAGAGCCTGGCCAACGCCCGGTTTGGGGAGCCTCAGCTTTTGGTCTCCACAGAGGAAGGGGTGTTCTGCTACTGTCCCCCCCAGGAAGCGCAGGCCCGTCAGGCTGCTGCAAAAGAGCTGCAGGGGGGCGCCGTATTCCTGCTGCCCGCCTGGGAAGTGCGGGAGGGATCTCTGGCCCAGGAGGAAGAAGGCCCTCTGGTGACCTTCTCCAGCCTGGAGGATTACGCCCATTTAGAAGAGCCCAGTTTCCAGGCCTCTCCGGCATCGGAGAAACCGGCCCCCGTGCAGGAGGCGGCTTCCGCTCCGAACATCTCCGGGAAAAAGGAGGGGCAGCCCTCCGCTCCCAAAGCGGAGGCGGCATCGGAGAAACCGGCCCCCGTGCAGGAGGCGGCTTCCGCTCCGAACATCTCCGGGAAAAAGGAGGGGCAGCCCTCCGCACCCAAAGCGGAGACAGCATCGGAGAAACCGGCCCCCGTACAGGAGGCGGCTTCTGCTCCGAACATCTCCGGGAAAAAGGAGGAGCAGCCCTCCGCACCCAAGGCGGAGGCGGCATCGGAGAAACCGGCCCCCGTACAGGAGGCGGCTTCTGCTCCGAACGCCTCTGGGAAAAAGGAGGGGCAGCCCTCCGCACCCAAGGCGGAGACAGCATCGAAGAAACCGGCCCCCGTACAGGAGGCGGTTTCCGCTCCGGTCGCCCCTGAGAAAGAAGAGGAACAGCCGCCGGCTTGGCAAGAAAACCAGGAGGACCGGGAAATCCTGGAACGGGCCCGGGCTGCCTCTCAATCTAACCCCGTATCCACCGGTGCGTCTGCAGGAGCCCAGGGAGTGCGGGTCCGCACGCAAGGCCCGGGAGGCCTCACTGCCTATGAGGGAGAATTCCGCAACGGCAAGCGAGACGGCTTTGGCTCCTGCTACTATGCCAACGGAGATCTGAGCTACGCCGGTTTCTGGAAAGGGGACAAAAAGGACGGCCTGGGCGTCTCCTTCCGAGAGGGGGACCACGTGCTGCACATCTCCCACTGGAATGAGGGAACCCCAGGGGAGTTTGTCTCCCTGTTCGACCAACAGGGAAACCTGCGCTATGGGGGCCGTATGGAAAACGGCAAAAAACAAGGGGCCGGCGTCTCCTACAAGCAGGAGGACGGCACGGTGTTTGTAGGCCAGTGGAAGGACGGCCAGCCCACGGGAATGGGCTCCGCCTACGACCGGGAAGGGCACCTGGTCTACTATGGAGGCTGGGACCAAGGCAAACCCAGCGGCCATGGCACAGAGTTTGACCCTACTGGCGCCATTGTATTCGACGGGGAGTGGAAAGACGGCGCCTACTACAACGGCGTGCTGTACCGGAAGCCGGACGGGGAACCCTCGGAAGAGGAGCGCCCTCTCTGGGAATCCTAAAGGAAAGGAGGAGCCTCTCATGGAATGGTTGGAACTTGTAAATATGGAGTACGGGGAGTGCATCGTGCTGGGCGGCCGGGATCGGAGCATCCTGATGGTGGACTGCGGCAGCGTCAGCCAAAAGCTGCGGGAGGGGGACGTGCCCCTGGAGGCCTGGGTGGAAACCCTGGCCGACCGGTACGATTTCGCCATGGACCGTTTTTTCCTGCTGACCCACTACCATCGGGATCACCTGTGGGGCTTTCAAAAACTGCTGGAAAGCCGGCCGGGATACTTCACCCGGGTGTACTTGCCCCGCACCCCCTTAGACCGCAACGGTTCTCCCCAACTGCTGGAGTTTGCCCTGTTCGCCTATCTGTTCCTGCCCCCGCAAAGCGACTCTTTTCAGGTGAACACCTGGTGCGTACGGGCGTTTCAAGCTTTGGAAAAACACCTGGGCGCCGACCGGATCTTTACGGTGGGAGCGGGAGACCGGTTCCACTTTGACGGGGTGGACTATCAGGTGCTCTGGCCTCGGGTGGAAGACTACCCCTTTGACCCCGCTTTGGGCGCCGCCTTGGAGGAGTTCAACGTGCTGTTCTCCTCCCCCTTCCAGCCCGAGAGCTTTCAGCGCTTTATGGCTTTGAAAGAGGAGTTTCTCACCGTGTACCGCCGGTGCGGAGAGGCCTTCTCCGTCTCCGGCCGGGAGCTGCCGGACAAACGCCGGGCTTTTGTGGAGCATCTCAACCGGCTTTTGGGAGACCTGGAAGACTTGCGGGAGGATTTGAACCTCTCCTCCCAAGCCCACGACGCCCGAGAAATTTTGCAAAATCCTCTGTACGCAGGAGCCTACTCCGCCGGGGTAAACAGCGCCTCTGTGGTTTTCCACAACCTGCGCAAGGGGTCCCCCAGCGAGCAGGACCTGCTCCTGACCGGAGACGCCACCCCGGAAACCTTGGCGGAAATCGCCGATCAACTGTACGACGGGTACTACATCCTCAAGGCGCCTCACCACGGCACCGCCAGCGGCTACAGCAACCTGTTCGCCGATATGAGCGCCGCGCATATTCTCATCAGCAACGGGGAGTATCACGCGGGAGGCGCCATTGCACAGGCCTACATTGACCGGGAAGATTCCCTGCGCCACTGCACGGGCACCGGGGCCTGCAAGTGGTTTCGCGCCTCTCAGGGGTGCTGCAATCGGCTGTGCACCTGCTATGACCAAGACCCCGCCCCAGGCCTGGCTCTCAAGTGTAGGGCTGCCGGCCGTCCGACCGGCGCCAGCCCTGGCTGCCGCATCCGAGTGGTGGGCCCCACCGGGGAACGGGGCTGTTTCTGCGACACATTGCGTCCGTGACCTGGGAAAACCAACAGACAGGGCAACACCTGTCTGTTTTCTTTTGCCCCGAGGCGTGGTATACTATATATAGAAAAGTAAGGGCCGGACCTGCCCCAGAGGAGCCTGCCCGGCGTGCTTTACTGCGTAGGAGAGTTTTATTCGGCAACCAGTTTCTAAAAGGCAGAATCGCGGGCACGGCGCTTGCCCCCTTCTCAGGGCCTGGCGGCCCAAAAGCCGCCTGCACGTCATGCCCCTGCCGCCTCCGGGAAGCCTTTTCCCAAAAGGCAGAATCGCGGGCGCAGCGCTTGCCCCCTTCTCAGGGCCTGGCGGCCCAAAAGCCGCCTGCGCGTCTTGCCCCTGCCGCCTCTGGGAAACCTCTTCCCAAAAGGCAGAATCGCGGGCACGGCGCTTGCCCCCTTCTCAGGGCCTGGCGGCCCAAAAGCCGCCTGCACGTCATGCCCCTGCCGCCTCCGGGAAGCCTTTTCCCAAAAGGCAGAATCGCGGGCGCAGCGCTTGCCCCCTTCTCAGGGCCTGGCGGCCCAAAAGCCGCCTGCGCGTCTTGCCCCTGCCGCCTCCGGGAAGCCTCTTCCCCAAAGACAAAAACGCGGGCGCAGCGCTTGCCCCCCTACTCGGGGCCTGGCGGCCCAAAAGCCGCCTGCGCGTCTTGCCCCTGCCGCCTCCGGGAAGCCTTTTCTCAAAAGGCAGAATCGCGGGCGCAGCGCTTGCCCCCTACTCGGGGCCTGGCGGCCCAAAAGCCGCCTGCGCGTCTTGCCTCTGCCGCAGGCAGCTAGCGGAGCATTTTTTCCACGTCGCCGATCAAATTCCCCACTGAGTGCATGGCCTTGCCGGCGCTTTTGCGCATGTGGCTGGCCTTTCGATGGCCGCCGTTCATCATTTTGCTGCTGACCACGGCCACAGCGGCGCCTGCCAGAACCCCCATGCCGATGCCCTTTGCCACGTTCATTGTCTGTTTCACCATCTTGTTCAACCTCCAAATTTTACAGATCCATTTGACGAGATGCAACACTGCCGTCGTACTCAGCATGCCCGGCGACCTCCTTCTTTATTCCGCCGGGGATAATTTCCGGGAACCAACCCGAACTTCTGCAGCCGGCAGAGTTTTCCTGTTATATTTTGTATTTCTATCATGTAAGAAAGGCGGATGATTCTTTGCCCAGTCTCAACATTGTCTTAGTGGAACCGGAGATCCCCCAAAACACGGGAAATATTGCCCGCACCTGCGCGGTGACCGGGGCCGCCCTGCACCTGGTGGGCCCCATGGGCTTTCGCTTAGAGGATAAGCGCCTGCGCCATGCAGGGCTGGATTATTGGCCCTATCTCACCCTTTCCACCTACCATAGCCTTCCCGAATTTTTTGAAAAAAACCAGGGCAGCTTCTTCTTTTTCTCCACAAAAGCCCAGCACCGCCACACGGACGTGACCTATCCCGACGGCTGCTACCTCTTCTTTGGGAAAGAGTCTGCCGAACTGCCCGAAAAGCTGCTGTTCCAACACCCGGAACAGTGCGTGCGCATTCCCATGCTGGACGGCTTTCGCAGCTTAAACTTGGCAAACTCTGTGGCTGTGGGCACTTTTGAGGTGCTGCGCCAGTGGGATTTTCCGGAGCTTTCCTGCTCCGGCGAGCTGCGCAACTTCGATTGGGCCGCCGCCAAAGAGAACCACCCAGATTCGGAGTTCCTGTAAAGCGCCGGAAGGGCCAGGGTCCCAAAGGAAAACAATTTGTTCACAATTCGTTAGAAGGTCTTTCACAAGGACATGATATAAGTAAGATGAAGGAAGATGACCTGATGATACCGCAGGCAGCTACTCCTGCTGTACCTCCCATTTTGGAGAAAAGAGGAACTTAAAACCACCCCGTTTGAGATGGTTTTATGATACGTGTTATAGAGTGGAACGAGGAGCGCCAGGGAAGAAGGGATGACACGTGGCTCATTTTATTGAATTTCAAAACGTATGCAAGTATTACACCATGGGGGAAAACCGCATTGCCGCTGCGGATCATGTGAACTTTTTCGTGGAGAAGGGAGAGTTCTGCATCATCGTAGGCCCCTCGGGAGCCGGCAAAACCACCGTGCTCAACATGCTGGGCGGCATGGACACCTGCGATGAGGGAACCATCCTGCTGGACGGCAAGGTCATCAGCAGCTATACCCCCAAACAGCTGACCACCTACCGCCGGTACGACGTGGGATTTGTCTTCCAGTTTTACAACTTGGTGCAAAACCTGACCGCCCTGGAAAATGTGGAGCTGGCCAGCGAAATTTGCAAGGATCCCTTGGATGCCCGGGAAACCCTGGCGGAAGTGGGGTTGGGAGAGCGGCTGAAAAACTTTCCGGCACAGCTCTCCGGCGGAGAACAACAGCGGGTGGCCATTGCCAGAGCCTTGGCCAAAAACCCCAAGATTCTCCTGTGCGACGAACCCACCGGCGCCTTGGACTACAACACGGGCAAGGCGGTGCTGGCTCTGCTGCAGGACACCTGCCGGAACACCGGCCGCACGGTGATCGTCATCACCCACAACAGCGCCCTGACCGCCATGGCGGACCGGGTCATTCGTATTAAAAGCGGCAAAGCCATCTCCAACGATGTGAACCCCCACCCCACCCCGGTGGAACAGATTGAGTGGTGAGCGCCGTGAACAAAACGTTTGGAAAAAATATGCTGCGCACTATCGGCAGCTCCCTCTCCCGGTTTCTGGCCATTTTGGCCATTGTGGCCTTGGGAGTCGGATTCCTGGCAGGACTGCTCTCCTCGCCGGTAGATATGCGCCGCTCTGCGGACAGTTACTACGACAGCGCCCACATGTACGACATTCGCATCCTCTCCACCCTGGGCCTGACCCAGGAGGACCTGGAGACAGTACAGGCAGTGGAGGGCGTGGAAGCCGTCATGCCTGTGTACGACACAGACCTGGTGCTGGTCAACCAAGAGGAGGACAGCACCAGCTACACCACCCGGATGCACAGCCTGCCGGAGGACACCTCGGCGGAATCCCAAGCCTATCTAAACCGGCTGACCCTGGTGGAAGGCCGCCTGCCGGAAAAAGCAGGGGAGTGCGTGGTGGTGCTGACCAAGTCCTTTGGTGAAGACCACACGTGGATTGGCCAAACGCTGCGCCAGGATCCGGACGGGGAGCCCATGGAAGGCCTGCCGGAAGAATTCACCGTGGTGGGCACGGTGAAAAGCGCCGCCTACCTCTCCATGGAGTCGGAGAGCTCCACAGCCGGCAGCGGCACCTTGGACCTGCTGGCCTACACGGTGCCGGCGTCTTTTGACATGGAATATTACACAGGCTTTTACATGGCTGTGGAAAACACCCGTGAGCTGGACTCCTTCTCCCAGGAATACCAGGACATTGTGCAGGCTGTGCTGGACCGGCTGGAACCTTTGGGAGAGGAACGCTCCCGCGTGCGCTTTGAGCAGCTGGTGGGCGATGCCCAAACAGAGCTGGACGACGCCCGGGCCGAATATGAGCGGAAAAAAACCGACGCAGAGGCAGAGCTGGCGGACGCCAAGCAAAAGCTGGAGGACGGAGAAGCGGAAATGGCAGACAGCCAGCAGCAGCTGGAGGACGCCAAGGCGGAAATTGACAGCGGCTGGGCGGAACTGAACCAACAGAAGGAGAGCTTCCGCAGCCAAACCGCCTCTGCCCAGCAGCAAATCAACGACGGCTACGCCCAAGTGCAGAGCGGTCAAACCCAGTTGAACAACGGCCTGGCCCAGCTGAACGACGCCCAGGCCCAGCTGGAGGAAGGCTATGCCCAACTGGCCCCCACCGAAGAGACCCTGGCGGCCACCCAAACCCAATTGGAAGAGAGCAAAGCTCAGTTAGACGCTTCCAAAGCTCAGCTGGACGCCACCAAGGCCCAGCTGGACAGCCTGACCCAGGGCAAGGAGGCCTTGTTTCAGGCGGCGGCTGCAGCAGGGATAGAGGTCACAGACACCTCGGACGGGGGCGCGCTGGCGCTCCTCACCCAGCTGGAAACTGCTTTCCCGGAGCTGGGGCAGCAGTTTGCCGCCCTTAGGGAGGGCTTGCAGGCCCTGGCCGCCCAGGGAACGGACACCACCGCTGCTTTGGCCGCCTGGGAAGAGGGAACGGTCCAGTACCAGGCGGGCTTGGCCCAGTATGAGGAAGGTCTCGCCCAATACGAGGAGGGCCTGAGCCAGTACCAGGCGGCTAAGGCCCAGCTGGACGCCAGCCAGGCAGAGCTGAACACCCAGCGACAGACCTTGGAAGAGCAGCAGGCCACCTTGCACAACACCAAGGCCCAGCTGGACCAAAGCTCCGCCCAGCTGCAGCAAGGCATCCAGACGGCCCAGACGGAGTTTGCCAATGCCGAGGCCCAGCTGAACGACGCCCAGACCCAGTACGACGACGGCTTAGCCCAGCTGGAAACGGCAGCGCAGGAACTCCAGGAGGGGTGGGACGATTACAACCAGGGATACGCAGAGGCCCAACAGCAGTTCGCTGACGCGGAAGAGGAACTGGCGGACGCCGAGAGTCAAATCCGGGATATAGAAGAGGGAAAGTGGTACCTGTACACCCGGGAGGACAACACCAGTTTTTCCAGTTACGATTCCAACGCGGACAAAATCGCGGCTATTGCCACGGTGTTTCCCCTGTTCTTCTTTCTGGTGGCAGCTTTGGTGGCTCTGACCACCATGACCCGCATGGTGGAGGAAGAGCGCCAGCAGATCGGCACCTTAAAAGCGCTGGGCTACTCCACCGGGAAAATCGCCGCCAAGTACCTGTTCTACGCCGCTCTGGCCAGTGTGCTGGGCAGTGTGGTTGGCCTGGCGGTGGGCAGCTGGCTGTTCCCCTTTATCATCATCAACGCCTACAACATCATGTACGATGTGCCGGAGATTCTCACACCCTTTAACGTGCCCTACGCCCTGATCTCCTCTCTGTCCATGATTCTGTGTACGCTGGCGGTCACCCTCAGCGCCTGCTGGGCGGAGCTGCGGGAGGTTCCCTCTCAGCTGATGCTGCCCAAGGCCCCCAAGGCTGGCAAGCGGATTTTGCTGGAACGGGTCACTCCCCTGTGGAACCGGCTGAAATTTACCCGCAAGGTGACCTTCCGGAACTTGTTCCGGTATAAAAAGCGGTTCTTTATGACCGTGGTGGGCATTGCCGGCTGCACGGCTCTGCTGGTGACCGGCTTTGGCATTCGAGACTCTGTCTCCGACATTGTGAGCATTCAGTACAATCAGCTGAACCAATACCAGCTGACCGTGGGCCTGCGGGATCCCAGCGCCCTGGAGGGCCGGGATCTGAAAGCCCTTCTGGAGGAGGATGGCTCGCAGATTACAGACAGCCTTTCCGCTTTGCAGGAACAGGCGGATGTGGTGCCCCAGGGGAACCATCCTGCCGACAGCGTGGTGGTCTTTGTCCCGGAAGATGCGGCCGCCATGGGAGAGTACTTCCAGTTCCGTCACCGCACCAACAGCCGGGAAGTCACCTTTGACGAAGACGCCGTGGTGGTCACGGAAAAACTGTGCGAGCGCCAGGGCTGGCAGGTGGGCGACACCATCACCTTGGAGGACGCCGACGGCAACCAGGCCACCCTCACCATTACCGACATCTGTGAAAACTACGTGTATCACTACGTCTACCTCTCCCCCAAGACCTACGAAGCAGCGTTCGGCAAAACCTGGGAGCCCAACTCCCTGCTGTGCAAACTGCCGGAGGACATCACCCAGGAAGAGGAGTCCCAGTTGAGCACCCAGCTGCTCCAGTGCCGGGATGTGGTCAGCGCCCAGTTTACCAACACCCTTTCTGAAAGCTTCAACAACAGCATTCAGAGCATCAACTCCATTGTGGTGGTGCTTATCATCTCCGCAGGCGCCCTGGCCTTTGTGGTGCTGTACAACCTGACCAACATCAACATCACCGAACGGGAAAAGGAGCTGGCCACCATCAAGGTGCTGGGCTTCTACGACGGGGAGGTCTCCGCTTATATCTACCGGGAGACGGCCCTGCTGACCCTGATCGGCACAGGGCTTGGCCTGCTGCTGGGCATGGGGCTGCACCAATTCGTCATACGCACCGCAGAGATCGACATGGTTATGTTCGGCCGCTCGGTATACTTGCCCAGCTATGTGTACAGCGCCCTGTTGACCCTGTTCTTCAGCGCGCTGGTCAACCTGGTGATGCACCGGAAATTGAAAAAAATCAGCATGGTGGAAAGCATGAAAGCCCCGGAGTAAGGATTCCCTCTCCCGCTTCTGCCCCGCCTTTCGGACACACTGGCCCCCTCTCCCGGGGCGGTGTGTCCCTTTTCTTTGGGAAAGATACTTCCAAACCGGAAAAAAGCAAAAAATCTCCGCTGTTTTCACAAAATTTGGCTTGAAAAGGAAGGCTGTCTGTTATACAATTGTAGATGGGTTTTTGTGCAAACTTTCACAATCCACCATTTCGCTTAAAGGAGTGCACTGAACATGAGCTTACTCAGCAAAAAAACAATTGACGACATTGACGTAAAAGGCAAGCGGGTGCTGGTCCGTGTTGACTTCAACGTCCCCATGAAAGACGGCGTCATCACCAACGACAACCGCATTGTGGCGGCTCTGCCCACCATCAAGAAGCTGGTGGCCGACGGCGGCAAGGTGATCCTGTGCAGCCATCTGGGCAAGCCGAAGAACGGTCCTGAGGCCAAGTTCAGCCTGGCCCCCTGCGCTGTTCGCCTCTCTGAACTGCTGGGGCAGCCCGTGGTCTTTGCCGACGACGACACCGTGGTGGGCGACAACGCCAAAGCCGCTGTGGCCGCCATGCAGGACGGCGACGTGGTGCTGCTGCAGAACACCCGCTTCCGCAAGGAAGAGACCAAGAACCTGGAGCCCTTCTCCAGCGAACTGGCCAGCCTGGCAGATGTGTATGTGAACGACGCCTTTGGCTCCGCTCACCGGGCACACTGCTCCACCGCCGGCGTCACCGACCACATTAAGGACACCGCTGTGGGCTACCTGATGAGCAAGGAAATCGACTTCCTGGGCAACGCTGTGAACAACCCTGTGCGTCCCTTCGTGGCCATTCTGGGCGGCGCCAAGGTGGCAGACAAGCTGAGCGTCATCGAGAACCTGCTGACCAAGGTGGACACTCTGATCATCGGCGGCGGCATGGCCTACACCTTCCTGAAGGCCCAGGGCAAAGAGGTGGGCACCTCCCTGGTGGACGACGAGAAGCTGGAGTACTGCGCCAACATGCTCAAGCAGGCGGAGGAGAAGGGCGTTAAGCTGCTGCTGCCTGTGGACACTGTGATTGCCAAGGACTTCCCCGATCCCATCGACGCAGAGATTGCCACCGAGGTTGTGGACTCCGACAAGATCCCCGCAGACAAGATGGGTCTGGATATCGGCCCCAAGACCCGGGAGCTGTTTGCCGAGGCTGCCAAGAGCGCCAAGACCGTGGTTTGGAACGGGCCTATGGGCGTGTTTGAGAACCCTGTGCTGGCTGAGGGCACCAAGGCCGTGGCCAAGGCCCTGGCGGAAACCGACGCCACCACCATCATCGGCGGCGGCGACTCCGCTGCTGCTGTGATGCAGTTGGGCTTTGCCGACCAGATCTCCCATATCTCCACTGGCGGCGGCGCTTCTCTGGAATACCTGGAGGGCAAGGTGCTGCCCGGCATCGCTTGCATTGCCGACAAATAAAATCAGCATTGAAATGCGGCGGCCCCGGCCGCCGCATTTTTGGTGGCTGCCCCCTTTGGGGCGGGAAACTCTAGAACGTATCATTACTTTTAAAGGAGAGATTCTCTATGAATAAAGCACTGCGCAAAGCCGTTATCGCCGGCAACTGGAAAATGAACAAGACCCCCGCGGAAGCCAAAGAGCTGATCGCCGCTATCGCCCCCCTGGTGAAGGACGCCGGCTGCGAAGTGGTGGCCTGCACTCCCTTTGTGGACCTGTCTGCCGCCCAGGAAGCTGCCCAGGGCACCAACATCCAGATCGGCGCTGAGAACTGCCACTGGGAAGTGAGCGGCGCCTACACCGGCGAGATCTCCGCCCAGATGCTCACCTCCATGGGCGTGAACATCGTCATCATCGGCCACAGCGAGCGCCGCCAGTACTTTGGCGAAACCGACGTCACTGTGCAGAAGCGCGTGCGCGCCGCCCTGGACGCCGGCATGACTGTCATCCTCTGCGTGGGCGAAACCCTGGAGCAGCGGGAGCAGGGCATCACCAGCGAGCTGGTTGCCATGCAGACCAAGATCGCCCTCTGCGGCGTTTCTGAGGAAGAGCTGAAGCGGGTCATCATCGCTTACGAGCCCGTGTGGGCCATCGGCACCGGCAAGACCGCTACCGCCGAGCAGGCCAACGAAGTGTGCCACACCATTCGTAAGTGCATCGCTTCTGTGTACAGCCAGGCTGCTGCCGACGGCATCACCATCCAGTACGGCGGCTCCATGAACGCTGGGAACGCTGCCGAGCTGCTGGCCCAGCCCGACGTGGACGGCGGCCTCATCGGCGGCGCATCCCTGAAGCCCAACGACTTCGCCACCATCGTCAAGGCTGCTACTGAGGGCTAACCCTCAGAGGCAAGCACTTGGGCTTTCCCCTGGAAGGGATCCATCCATTTTGAAGCAAGAAAGGAGCCCCTGCTATGAACTGCCCCGTTTGTGGCAAAGAGATGGAGCCTGGCTGTGTCCAGACTTACCAGTGGGCAGCTTGGGTAAAAAAGCCCCATGCACTGACCTTGATGCTGAAAGATGGAGAGATCCTTCTGGACAAAAAATACGTTCGCCCATGTTCCTTCCCCGGGTGGATCTGTAGGGACTGCAAAAAGATCGTTCTGGATTACGAAGGGAAACCCAGTCAGGAAGGATAACGGCAGAAGCGAAAAAACGCGGACGCCACCATCGCCTCTTCCATAAAGGAACGTGAGCAAGGCGAACGAAATCGCGACGGAAAAGTTCTTTGCTTCTTTACTCTCAAGAAAGAAGAGAATAGGCGCACCGAACGGTGCGACCTTTATCAGGCTTCCCGCCTGGAAAGCCTGGGAAAGGATGTGTCATTACCATGAAAAAACCTCTTGTTTTGATGATCTTGGACGGCTTCGGCATTGCCCCCACCGAGGGCAACGCCATTGCTGCCGCCAATAAACCCAATCTTGACAAGATCTTCGCCGAGAACCCCCACACCCAGATTGGAGCCTCCGGCATGGACGTGGGCCTGCCCGACGGCCAGATGGGCAACAGCGAAGTGGGCCACACCAACATTGGCGCTGGCCGCATTGTGTACCAGGAGCTGACCCGCATCACCAAGTCCGCTCAGGACGGGGATATGGAGAAAAACGAGGCTCTTCTGAAGGCCATGAACAATGCCAAGGACAACGGCAAGGCTCTCCACTTGATGGGTCTGCTGTCCGACGGCGGCGTCCACAGCCACAACACCCACCTGTACGCCTTGCTGGAAATGGCCAAAAAGCTGGGCGTGGAGAAAGTGTTCGTCCACTGCTTTATGGACGGCCGGGACGTGCCCCCCTCCAGCGGCAAGGACTATGTGAAAGAGCTGATGGACAAGCTGGAGGAGATCGGCGTGGGCAAGATTGCCACCGTCATGGGCCGCTACTACGCCATGGACCGGGACAACCGCTGGGAGCGTGTGGAGAAAGCCTATGCCGCCATGGTCTACGGCGAGGGCGAGCAGGCCGACTGCCCCCTGTGCGCCATGCAGAACTCCTATGACAAGGAAGTCACCGACGAGTTTGTGGTGCCCACGGTTGTCAAGGGCGCCGAGCCCATCAGCCAGGGCGACAGCGTCATCTTCTACAACTTCCGTCCTGACCGTGCTCGTGAGATCACCCGCACCTTGGTGGACCCGGACTTCACCGGCTTTGAGCGGAAGAAGGGCTTCTTCCCTCTCTGCTATGTGTGCATGACCCAGTACGACGCCACCATGCCCAACGTGGAGGTGGCCTACAAGCCCGAGAGCCTGGTGAACACCTTTGGCGAGTACATCTCCAACAAGGGCCTGACCCAGCTGCGCATCGCCGAGACGGAGAAGTACGCCCATGTCACCTTCTTCTTCAACGGCGGCGTGGAGAAGCAATACCCCGGCGAGGACCGCATTCTGGTCAAGTCCCCCGCTGTGGCCACCTACGATTTGCAGCCTGAAATGAGCGCCTACGAAGTCACCGACAAGATGGTGGAGGCCGTGAAGTCCGGCAAGTACGACGCCCTCATCCTCAACTACGCCAACTGCGACATGGTGGGCCACACCGGCGTGTTCGAAGCTGCGGTGAAGGCTGTGGAAGCCGTGGACACCTGCGTAGGCCGTGTGGTGGAGGCCGTCAAGGAGATGGGCGGCTGTGTGCTGCTCACCGCTGACCACGGCAACGCCGACAAGATGGTGGACGAAGACGGGGAACCCTTCACCGCCCACACCACCAATCCCGTGCCTTTCTGTGTGATCAACCATCCCTGCCAGCTGCGGGAAGGCGGCCGCTTGGCGGACATTGCCCCCACCATGCTTAAGATTCTGAACCTGGAGCAGCCCGCCGAAATGACCGGCGAGAGCATTATCCTGTAAGGATCCAAAAAATAGAAGGAGCCTCCCCAACAAGGGAGGCTCCTTTGCGCTTTCAAGCACCTGTGGGGCCCTGCTCTGTCCACATCTTTCCCAAAATGTCCTTGAGCACCAAAAAGGCGTCCAAGGGCTGGTAGTGATAGGTGGTTTCCAAATCTTGGAGCAAATCTCCCAAGGGGCCGGTATACCGGGAAACATCCACCTGCTGCTGGTAGGTGGTGAGAACAGGGTACATCTGCCCCCACAGTTGGTTCCAATCGATCTTTTCCTGGGTCTCTTGGCTGGTGTGCTGGATCACCCGCTGGATCTCCTCCACTTGGGCGTCGTAGTCCATCAGGTCGTCCAGGGTGGTGTGGTAGAGCTGGGCCAGATGCCGGGCCTGGCGGATATCCGGCAACGTCTCATCCAGCTCCCACTTGGAGATGGCCTGGCGGCTAACCCCCAGCTTCTCCCCCACCTCCTCTTGGGTGAGTCCGGCTTTCTTCCGGGCATGAACCAGGTTTTCTCCTAAACTGCTCATCGTCTGCCTCCTTGCGCTGTTTTCTTCAGTATACAGGATGGCCAAAGAAAAATCCAGCGCTTCCTCCTTCCCTTTTCGCCCGTTTTCCGGACAAAGAGGGAGGGGAAAAAGTTTTCCCATGGGCTCTTTTTTCTTGTCAGGAACAATAGACTCCCCTTCCCTTTGTATACTGTACAGCGGATAGATACTAACACAGTTGGAAAAGGGGAATGGCCATGGGAAAACGATTTGTCTCTCTGCTGCTGTGCCTGGCCCTTCTCTGCCTCTGCGCAGGGTGCGGGGGCTATCAGGCGGACGGCAGCTTCACCTACCTGCTGCCGCAGAATGTAACCTCGCTGGATCCGCAGACCGCTGCAGACGCTGCGTCCGGCATGGTCATAGACTCCCTGTTCGAGGGCCTCTGCCGCATTGACGAGGACGGGGAAACGGTGCCCGGTGTAGCCCGCCGGTGGGAATCCAACCAGGACGCCACAGAGTTCACCTTTTATCTCCGTCCCAAAGCTCAGTGGAGCAACGGAGACCCGGTCACCGCCGACGACTTTGTGTTCGCCATCACCCGGGCCCTCAATCCCGGTACGGGCTCTGTGGCGGAGGACATGCTCTCCCTGGTAAACGCCCGGGCTTACGCCGCAGGGGAGGTGGACGCTTCCGCCCTGGGCGTATACGCGGAAGATGAACACACCTTGGTGATCCGCCTGGAGGAGAGCAACCCGGACTTTCCCGCCCTTACAGCCGGCACCCACTACATGCCCTGCAACCGCTCCTATTTTGAGGCCTGCGCCGGCCACTACGGCCTCTCCTCCCAGTATGTGATCTCCAACGGGCCCTTCACCTTTTCCAGTGTGTACGCCTGGCAGACAGACCCGGGAGAGCGGTCCCTCCGCTTGACCCGTTCGGACACCTACCGGGGAGACCGGACGGTGCAGCCGGCCAACGTCACCTTCCTCATTGACTACGACGACGCCTACGACCAAGACCCGGTACAGACCCTGCTGGAAGGCAATGTGGACATTCTCACACTGCCGGAGACCCTGGCCCAGCAAGCGGAAGAGGCCGGCTGCGGGGTGCTCTCTTTGGACGACGCGGTGACCGGGCTGCTGCTCAATCCCCGCTCGGAAAAGCTGGAAAACAGGGCCCTGCGCTCCCTGTTCCTGAAAACCTTGCACCGGGAGGACCTGCTTTCCCGCCGGGAAAACCCGGTGGAAGCTTTGGGGGTAATGCCGCCCTGTGTGGTTTGGAACGGGGAGAGCTACTACGGAGACGGAGCCCGCATCTACACCCAGGAAGACAGTTCCGCCGTGGAGGAGATCCCCTCCCTGCTGCAGGAATTGGACCTGGAAGAGATCCCTTCCATCACAGTGCTCTGCCGGGACGACCCAGAGTCCATTGCTGTGGCCAACGGATTTTTGGTGGCCTGGAACCAGGTGCTTGGCAACGCCTTCAACCTGGAGCCCCTGCAGGAAGGGGAGCTGCAGGCCCGCATTGCCTCCGGCTCCTACGAGGCAGCCCTGTACACCTTGCGGGCAGGCGGCACCACCCCCTACGACGTGCTTCGCTCCTTTGAGAGTACTGCCTCTCCCACGCTGCTGGAAGATGAAACCTTCGACCAGACCCTCCGCTCCCTGTCTTTCGACCTGGCATCCTATCGGGAGGCAGAGACCCTTTTGGCGGAGTGCTGCGTCTTTTACCCCATCTTCCAGGACACCACCTACTATGCTGTCAATCCCAACACCCGGGGCATCACTGTGGCCCCGGACCAGAACGTAGACTTTACAGGGGCCCGAAAAAAGTAAGGGCCCATCGCAAGCCTGGATCCCTCCCGAACAAAAGCGGGGACTGCTGCAAAGCGCAGCAGTCCCCATTTTTTGTGAAAGGGCCATCCCCTGTACCTGGTCAAATGTTTTGATATTCCTCCAGGATCTTTCGAGCCAGCCGGGAATCCACCTTGGCAAACCCTTGGGGATCTACAAAGTCTAACGACCGCAAAACCTCCTGGGATTGCCGGTACACCTCCAGCTTGGTGGAGTGGTACACCGGTTCATACTTCCGAGGCAGGAAAATGGCAAACTCCATCTCTCCGTTGTTCACCCGGCTGAAGTAGCCGTGGACCCGGTCCACCTGGTAGGTCTTCCGAATAATGGTGCACAAGGCGTTCTTCACCAACTCCACCGCCACATCGTCAAAGCCGGCGTCAAAGATCAAGATCTTTTCCTTCAGCTCCGCCAGATTGCGGACGCTACGCTTGGTAAAATCTTGAATCTCCTGGGTGGGCTCCGTCACGCTGCCCTCCCCTGCCGGCGTGACGCAGATGATGTAGCCGGCGTCCGGGTCCGTGTACAAAAAGGAATAGGCCATGGCGGCAAAGTAGTTGCACCGCGTGCAGCGCCAGTCAAACAGGGTCTCATCCAGCACCCGGCGCTTCAGTTCCGGGTTCTCCTTGGCGTTGATGCTGGCAAAAAGCCTGTACTTCTGCGACTCCCCACACTGGGGGCAGATGATGTCCTTCGAAATTTCCGTCGACATTCCCGATTCATTCCTCCCCTGCTTCAGCCTTCAAAGGGCAGGTTCTCACAAGCCTCCTGGACCGTCTTCTCCGGCACAGAGGTTTCCGGTTCCACCGCTGCCTGCTCGGGCGCAGCCTGCTCCACAGGCTCCTCCACCGCCGTGGGATCCTGCTCATAGACAGCCACATCGTCCAAAGTGATCTCTTCCCGGCCGTCGTCTTCCACACTGTAGAATGTTTCCAGCTGCTTCAAAGCCCGGTCCAGGCTCTCCTCCACCTGATCCAGCGCAGCGCAATGGGGCTCGGTAACGGGGTTGTCCTTATCCCGCAGGTTGTTGTAGTAGTAGCGGCCCAGGGCCAAATATTCCTTTTGCGCCGCTTTTTCGTGGCAGTGGATCACCGTGCGGAGACGGCTGAGCTGCGCGGCGCGACGGTTTTTTTCACGCAGATAGCCAGCAGCCTCTCCGACCGCCCGGCCCACATTTTTCAGAAATTCCATACCGATACCTTCCTTTCCCCCAGAGGGCGTTTCTTTCGTTTATTATACCGCAGGATGGGAAAAAATAACACCCCTTTTTCAGGAAGTTTCCCAAAAACGCGCTCGAAATTTTGTTCTATTTTTTGTAAGAAAAGGCTTGTTTTTTTCTGTCTCTTCTGATACAGTAAGCCCCACGATAGAACAAAATTTCGAAAGGAGTGTTGTAACCGTGGACTTTCTGGCTTGGAGCAAGACATATTGGGACGAGGCCGCCCGGGTTCGGCAAAAAATCGAGGCTGTACGCCGGGAACCGCTCCCCCGAAGCAAAGACGAGCAGCTCCTGCAGCAGCGCCGCCTGGCCCTTCTGCAGGGCATGTACCAAGATTGCCGCTACGTGGCGAGAATTTTAGAGCGCAAAGCAGGAAAGGAGAACCCATGGCAAAAGACCATTTGAGCTGGGAGGTATTTTCCCAAGAGAAAAGCTGGGCGCCGCCCAGCAGCTCCTCCAATCAAAAGCAGCGGGAAGCCGCTTTGCGGCTGTTGCACACCGCCATGGGCCGGGAACTGACCTCCCGGCAGCGCCAGTGCGTGGAGCTGTGTGTGCTCCGAGGCATGACACAGCAGCAGGCGGGCCGTCTGCTGGGAGTAAACAAAGCCACCGTGTGCCGCCACCTGCAAAAATCCAAGCGCCGGCTGGCCCAGGCAGCCCTCTACGCCGCCCTGGGAAAGGGCCGGTAAAGCCCAGGGAAGGAGCCGGTAAAGCCCAGGGAAGGAGCCGTTGCAGCCAGTGGGAAAGCATGGTATAATCGTCTCAGAAAGGACGTGGGACAAGGATGGGCGCAACAGATACAAACCGGGAAAAACTGCGGGAAATCCGCATGTTCGTGCTGGACATGGACGGCACCATTTATCTGGGAGACCGGCTGTTTCCCTACACCCCAAAGTTTTTACAGCAGGTGAGGGCCACCGGCCGGGACTTTTGCTTCTTCACCAACAACAGCTCCAAAAACAAAGCGGCCTATTTGGAAAAACTTGCCAACATGGGAATCTGTATTCCTCCGGAAAAAATGCTGCTTTCCAACGAAGTGATCCTTCAGTGGCTGCAGCGGCACCATCCAGGCGCCCGCTGCTATGTGGTGGGCACCCCTCCCCTGCTGGAGGACTTTCGAAAAGCCGGCTTTCCCCCGGATGCGGAGGACGCCGACCTGGTGGTGCTGGGGTTTGACACCACCCTTACCTACGAAAAATTGCGGGTGGCCTGCGACTTGATTCGGGCGGGCAAACCGGTGTATGGGGTCAACCCCGATTGGAACTGCCCGGTAGAGGGCGGGTTTATTCCAGACTGCGGGTCTATTGCCGCCCTGGTGCGGGCTTCCACCGGGGTGCAGTGCGAATTTTTCGGAAAGCCCTCTCCCCACACCCTGCACTATTTGCTGCGGCAGACGGGATGCCGTCCGGAGGAAGTGGCCGTGGTGGGAGACCGGTTGTACACAGACATTGCTGTGGCGGCGGGAACAGCCGTAACCAGCATTCTAGTGCTCAGTGGAGAGACCACGCCCCAGCTTCTAGAGGAAAGCCCTCTTGTCCCAGATCTGGTGGTACAGGATCTGGAAGAGCTGGGGGAACTGCTGCACTGACCAGCAACCCTGCAGAGGAAGCGGATCCTCTCCCTTTCCCGGCAAAACCCTCTCTTTTTCCCAGCCCTCTGGGGGATATCTCCCTGCAGAAGGGACACACTAGGGGCAAGAAGGGAGCGAATGGTATGGACTATGTGAACGCCTTCTGGGTGGGAGGCCTGCTCTGTGTGGTAGGCCAGCTTCTCATCGACAGAACACGCCTGACCCCTGCCCGCATTATGGTGCTCTTTGTCACCAGCGGGGTGGTCCTGGGAGCCCTGGGAATCTATGGACCCTTGGTGGAATTTGCCGGCTGCGGCGCCACAGTGCCCTTGACAGGCTTTGGCTGGGCCCTGTCCGAGGGGGTTCGAAAAGCCGTGGAAGAGGAGGACTTTTTGGGCATATTCACCGGCGGTCTCACCGCTGGGGCGGCAGGTACCACAGCGGCCATCTTCTTTGGCTATGTGGCGGCTTTGGTAGCGCGGCCGCGGGACAAATCATAAACACATGTTTTCCCTAGAACAAAGGGGCTGTTGCACGGTGCAACAGCCCCTCTCGCTTTCTCTGTATCCCTGGCCGTCCTGTTAGGGCAGCTGGTTGCCCGCCGCCAAATAGAGGGAGTACCAATCCTCCCGGGACAAGGCGACCGTACAAGCGGTGGCAATGTCCCGCAGACGGTCGGGGTTGGTGGTGCCCACAATGGTCTGGATACCGGCGGGATGGCGCAGAATCCAAGCCACAGCCAAAGCGGTTTTGGAGATGCCGTACTTTTCCGAAAGCTCCTGCAGCTTTCCGTTGAGCTCCGGGAACTTTTCGTTGTCCACGAAGACCCCTTCAAAAAAGCCGTACTGGAAAGGCGACCAGGCCTGAACCGTCACTTGATGGAGCCGGCAGTAATCCAGCACCTCCCCGTCCCGGTCCGCTGCGTGGGGGAACTGGGTGTTGGTCTCCAAAGCGTGGGAAAGCAAACCGGCGTGCATTAAGCTAAATTGCAGCTGGTTGACACACAGCGGCTGCTTGACCGCCGCCTGCAGCAGCTCCAGCTGCCGGGCGTTGAAGTTGCTCACTCCAAAGTGAAGCACCTTTCCCTCCTGCTCCAGCTGGGTGAAAACTTCCGCCACCTCTTCCGGCTCCATCAAAGCGTCGGGCCGGTGCAGCAGCAGGAAATCCAAATGGTCCGTTCCCAGCCGGGAAAGAACGCCTTCCACACTGGAGCGGATATGCTCCCGGGAAAAGTCATACAGCCCGCTTCGAATGCCGCACTTGCTCTGCAGCACCAGCTTGTCCCGCAGGCCGGGTTCCTTGGCCAACACCCTGCCGAACAGGGCTTCGCAGTTTCCTCCCCCGTAAATGTCCGCGTGATCGAAAAAAGTGATGCCGCATTCCAAGGCCGTGTGGATATAGCGGGAAAGAGCGCTCTCCTCCATCTTGTCAATCCGCATGCAGCCCACGCCAATGGCCGGCGCTGTCACGCCGCTTTTACCCAATACAACTTGCTTCATTGCCAATACCTCCCTGATAAAATACGAACAGTAAAAAAGCGGCAGGATTTCCCACCGCTTATGGTCTCACTGAATGGAACAATCCAGATAATGTTCCAGCTCCTCGTCGTCCTTTTTCTTGTCCAAATAGAGCAGCAGGGCCGAAAGGGCGGCCACCACAGCGGCCACAGCGGCCACTATCCCGATCAACAGAGCCAGCTTGCTTCCTTTTTTCATCTATAAGCACCTCCACAGCTTGTAGTGTAACCCGTTCTTACCAGTTAATGATACCCAATTCCCATAAAAAAGTCAACCGAAAAATAGGCAGAAAACCGGAAACAGCCACAAAAAAACAGCGCAGCGGCTCACATAAGCCCTGCGCACTGTTTTTTATTACTAGGCCCTATCCCTGGGAAACTTACGCGCTGGCGTTGAGCTTCTTAGCGAGGGTGGACTTTCTTCTGGCAGCGGTGTTCTTAGGAAGAATCCCCTTGGCAGCAGCCTGGTCGATCTTCTTAATAGCCACCCGCACAGCTGCTTCCTTATCGGCAGCATTTCCGTCAATGGCAGCGTTGGCCTTCTTGATCTCGGTCTTCAGCTGAGAGTTGATGGCCCTGTTCTGCATGGTCTTGGTGGCGATCACCTTCACGCGCTTTTTAGCAGATTTGATGTTCGGCATACGTCACACCTCCTTCTCGAACGCAGAGATTATGATACCACGAGAATGGAAAAAAAGCAAGTTCTTTTTTAATTTTTCAAAATTCAAATTGACAAGCTTGCCGCAGTATTGTAAAATATTTCTGTTTGGATAGCCTTTTTTATAGGCCCCCGTAGCTCAGTTGTATAGAGCGGTCGCCTCCTAAGCGACAGGCCACCAGTTAGAGTCTGGTCGGGGGTGCCAACCAGGAAGCCGCTGGAGACTTTCACAGTCCCGGCGGCTTCTCCGTTTGTGGGGGCAACCCTCACTTGCAGCGGGTTTTGAAAGATTCCAAGTCCACCACTTGTCCCCCGTGCAGACGGCTCTCCTCCGCTGCCAGGGCAATGAAGTGGCTCTCCATGGAGTGCTCCAAGGTAGTGGTGCGCTCGTTGGGCTGGGCGTCGGTGAGGAGCATCTCCAAGAAGTCCTGGACAATGCCGCTGTCCCCGCCCCCATGACCCTTCAGGTCCGAAGAGAGCTTGCCGATATCGATAATTTCCTCCTCTTTGCCGAACTCCCGCACCCGGATCAGATTGGATTTCATATCCGCCTCGATTTCCCCCTTGGTGCCCATAGCTTTGAAGGTGCGGTAGCAATCCTCGGTGAAGGCGCACATAGTAAAGCTAATGGTAGAGCCGTCCTCCATGAGCAGGTTGGTCTGCTGGTGGTCCACCACGTCGTTGTCGCAGTGGTACACACACCGGCCATAGGGCCCCTCCCGCAACGCCTGGTACGTGCTCTCCTGAGTGGCCTCTAAGCTGAGCACGCCGGCCAGCCAGCTGGTGCCTTGCAGGCAGCCGGTTTTCGGGCTGGTGACGTAGATTTTCTCCGCGTCAAACACACAGGACTCCTTGGCCTTGCAGCCGTCTAGGCAGCGCAAGGCGGCCCCTTCTGGGGCACGCTCCGGCTTAAACAGCTGGGTGCTGCCTATGGAGGACACAGACTTGCACTTCTTTCCCAGCAGCCAGGTGAGGATATCCATGTCGTGACAGGACTTTTGCAGAATCATGGGGCTGGTTTCCTGGGAGTTGCGCCAGTTGCCCCGGACAAAGGAGTGTGCCTGGTGCCAATAGCCCACGTTCTCGTTGGCGCAAATGGTCACCACGTCCCCGATGCGTCCGCTGCTGATGAGCTCTTTCAAAGTGTTGTAGAACACCGTGTACCGCAGCACATGGCAGACCACGATTTTGCCGGGACACTCTTTGGAAACTTCCAAGATTTCCTGGCACTTGGCCAGCTCCGGAGAGATGGGCTTTTCCATCAGGATGTTGTACCCCTTGCGCAAAGCGGGAATGGCGTGGCCCACATGCTGCCGGTCCATGGTGGAGACCACCATCACATCGGCCAGTTTGGGCTGCGCCAACATTTCCTCTGCGCTGGCGAAGCAGTTCTCTTCCGGAATATCGTACAGCTTGCGGGCCTTTTCCACCTTGCGGGGATTCAGGTCTGCCACAGCTACCACTTTCATTTTGTCGGGGAACAGCTTCTGCATGGAAGCGTAGGTGCTGCCCCGGTCGCCGAACCCGGCGATGGCGAAGGTTATAGGTGCATGCATAGGAAACTTCCTCTCTTCATTCGATTTTCCTCTGTCCATTATAAGGAAATGAGCGGGAAAAGCAAGGCTTTCCCGCTCATTTTTTATCGCATGGAGAGAAACTGGGCAACGTGGAGTGACTGCAGCCGCAGATTTCCCGGTTTGAGGCAAAGAACTTTTCTCTCCAACCAGTTTCGGCTGCCTCGCTGGCGCCCTGCTGGTAAATGTTCTACCAAGCGATCCATAAGTATCTTTCCTTTATGCCGCTGTGGGGAGTGTTTTCCATCGAGCGCAAAGGGGCCGCGCCTTGCTCTATCGCCCTGAAAATCACCTCCAAGCGGCCGGGGATTCCACCCGCAAAGGGCCCCACCCACAAAGAAGCACTACGGTATTTCATCACCGTCTGCCTCTGAGGGCCGGGAAAGGCGCTGCGCTGTTTCCCTGGTTTGCTTGCTGCGCCGCCGCGCGGCTTATTTCAGGTCGCAGCCTTTTGAAAAAAGTCGGTCTCGGCTGCCGCCTCGGTCGGTCCTGAACGGTGCCCACCGGGCACCAGGACCCGAAAACTTTTATGCCGCTTCGCGGGGTCACCCGCTTTATGCGGTCTCGATGGAGGCGGCCTTCTGCAGCTTCAACAGTTCCACAGCGTCCTCCCGCATCTTATATTTCAGGATCTTGCCCGCGGCGTTCATGGGGAATTCCTGGACAAAAGTGACGTACCGAGGCACCTTGTGCTTGGCCATGTGGTCCCGCACATAGGTCTTGATCTCCTCTTCCGAAGAGGTCTCCCCCTCCTTCAGGATGACCACCGCCATAATCTCCTCCCCATACTGCTCGTCGGGCACGCCGATGACCTGCACGTCCCGGACCTTGGGATGGGTGTAGATAAAGTCCTCGATCTCCTTGGGGTAGATGTTCTCCCCGCCCCGGATGATCATATCCTTAATGCGGCCAGTGATCTTAAAGTTGCCCTCAGGGGTGCGGCGGGCCAGGTCGCCGGTGTGGAGCCAGCCGTCCTTGTCAATGGCGGCAGCAGTAGCCTCAGGCATCTTGTAGTAGCCCTTCATAATGTTGTAACCCCGAGCGCAGAACTCGCCGTCCACCTCGTCGGGCAGGTCCT
>DSTMR04002__coassemble_903_pt1 | contig 28564 bp, 28 predicted proteins | sample DSTMR04002__metabat2_high_PE_036 | metagenome-assembled genome bin DSTMR04002
AGGAACGGCAAAATTTTTTACACTTCTATTACTTCTTTATCGCACATCAGTAAACCCTTGGGAAGCATACCGAGGGCGCTAGGCCTTCCTAGAAGTGGGGCAGAAGGAGGAACGAGTATGAGCCAACAAGAAAACAAGAAGCCCGGGTGGGGGGGACGCCTTTCCGACCCGGGCGCGCTGCGGGAGCTTTTGGGACGTCACGGGTTTCATTTCTCCAAATCTCTGGGGCAAAATTTCCTGATCAATCCCAGTGTGTGTCCCCGCATGGCCGAGGCCTGCGGCGCCCAGGAGTGCGCCGGCGTGCTGGAGGTGGGACCTGGGGTGGGCGTGCTCACCTGGGAACTGTCCCAGGTGGCCAAAAAAGTGTGCGCTGTGGAGCTGGACACCCGGCTGTTTCCGGTGCTGGAGGAGACCTTGGCCGGGTGTGACAATGTGAAAGTGATCCACGGGGACGTGATGAAGCTGGACCTGTCCCGGCTTGTGCAGGAGGAGTTTGGAGGCGGGCCCGTTTGTGTGTGCGCCAACTTGCCCTATTACATCACCTCCCCGGTGCTTCTCCGCCTGCTGGAGGAGGAACTCCCCCTGCGGGCCATTACGGTCATGGTCCAGAAGGAGGCGGCCGCCCGGCTGTGCGCGGCGCCCGGCACCCGGGAGTGCGGGGCGGTGAGCGTGGCGGTTCACTACCGCAGCGTGCCCCGGGTGCTGTTCCCGGTGAGCCGGGGTAGCTTCCTGCCGCCGCCCAAGGTGGACTCCGCTGTGATCCGTCTGGATCTGCGGGAGGAGCCACCGGTGGAGGTGGCCGACGAGGCCTGGTTTTTCCGGGTGGCCCGAGGAGCCTTTGCCCAGCGGCGGAAGACTGCAGCCAACTCCCTCTCCTCGGCCTTGGGGATCCCCAAGCCCCAGGTGGAGGCCGCCTTGGCCGCCGCGGGAGCGGCGGGGGCGCGGGCGGAGCGGCTGACGCTGGAACAGCTGGCAGCGCTTTCCAACCGGCTGCTGGAAGCAGTTGCAAGTCCGTAAAAAATCGGGTACAATAAAAAAAACGTAGAGTGTGGAAAGGGGAGGATTCTCTTGACGGATGTGGAACGGCGGATGTTCCGGCTGCTTCTGTTTGCCGATGGGGTGGCCATCGCCATCAGCATGGTGGCAGGGCCCTTGCAGCACACTTCCATGGCCATTGGCGCCGCCGTAAGCGCTGGGCTGATCTCCCTGTGTTTAGTGGCTTACGGCCTGTATTTCTGGCCGTGGAAGAGGTGAGTTCCATGGCTGGCGTGCTGCGTGTGGCCCGGGAGGAGGACGCTCCCGGGCTGCTGGAAATTTACGCGCCCTATGTGGAGCAGACGGTGGTGTCCTTTGAGTATACAGCGCCCACCGTGGAGGAATTTGCCCGGCGGATTCGAGAGACCCTGGCCCGGCATCCCTACCTGGTGTGGGAGGAGAAGGGGCGGCCCTTGGGCTATGCCTATGCCCACCCCTATGCGGCCCGGCCGGCGTACCAATGGTCTGCAGAGCTGACGGTCTACCTGCGCCAGGACGCCCGGGGCAAGGGCTTGGGATCCCGGCTGTACGGGGCCCTGTTTGATGTGCTGCGGCTGCAGGGTGTGCGCACGGTGTACGGCTGCGTCACGGCGGAAAATCAGGCCAGTGTGGCCATGCATCATGCCCTGGGGTTTCAGGAAGCGGGGCGGTTCCACCAGGTGGGCTTTAAGCAGGGCCGCTGGCTGGACGTGCTCTGGCTGGAGCGGGAGATCGCCCCCCATCGGGAGTCTCCCCAGCCCTTGGTGCCTTTCCCCCAGCTAGACCGGGCTCAAGTGGACCGGGTGCTGCGCGCCTGGGAAGAGGGGGCAAAGGGAAAGGACTCTCTAGAAGACGAAGGTCCCCTACCGGAGATGCCATAGAGAGGGAAAAGAGGAGGGCTGCAAGCTGCAGCCCTCCTCTTTTTCCCCAGTTGTTGTAGCAAAAAATCCCCAGCGCGGGCGCCGGGGATGGAAAACCCGCCTGGGAGACAGGTGGGGTGAAAGCAGAAGAAGCCTCCGGCTTGGGAACAGAGAGTGTGTGTACCTCTCGAGCCGCCAAGAACGGAAGCTTCTTTTTTGCTATTTTTGTAAGGTGTGCGTCAGCGCCGGTTGTCCAAAGGCTTTGCCACCACTTTTTTCTGTTTCTTCTTCTTTTCCGGCTTGATCTTTTTGCCCCGGAGCTTGCGGGTGTATTTTGCGCACTTTTTCAGCTCGTCCCCCAACTGCTCCTGCACCGTTTCAAAAGCGCTGTCGCTCAAGCCGTTGAGGAAGGCTGCGGTCACAATGGAGCGCAGGTCCATGTCTCCGTCCCGGTACATGTCGTCCAGCAACGAGCACAGCTTTTTCATGGTGTCCCCGTGGGGCTTTTTTGCCGCCAGCTCCTCGCACAGAGGCAGCACCTTTTCTTTCACAAAGGTCACATAGCGCACCTGGCCGTAGACGATCTTTTCCTCGTTGAGGGCCTCTTTCACCTGGGGAAACAGGTTGGCCAGCCGGTTCATGAAGAACAGGGGGTCCACCACCCGCTCGTCGTCCTTGCCCCGGTGGCGCTTCTGCTGGACCATGGCCACCCGCTTGGGCCCCTGCACCACTTCCAGAAAGTCGCTGAGAATGCTCTCTGCGTCTGCCCGGGTGCCCTCCGCTTCGTCGTACAGCCACAGGGAAAGGCCCCGCCACTCTCCCGGCGTGCCGTCCTCTTCCAAGGAGGTGGAGCGCAGCTGAAAGCGCTGGTGCTTTTCGTCGTACAGCAGGCTGTAGGCCACCTCTTCCGTGGCAAACATCACCGCTTTCCCCGCGGGATCTTCCAGAGGCTGCGCCGGGCCGAAGCCCTGTTTAGCCAGCTCTTCCTGCAGGCCTTCCTGTATACATGCAAAGGCGTTAAACTCCAAAATGCCATCACTCCAAAGTATTGTGTTTCCCCTTCAGTATACCATGGAGCCCGGGAAAAGTCTATCTTTTTTTCCTTCCGCCTGGAGAAACCGGGGAAAAGAGTTGCGAAATCCCCGCGGGCATAGTATAATAAAAAACCGAACGCAATTTTTTGAGCAGAACCTTTTGTCTGCTTATCTCAATAGTAGAGTAATGGGGTGTAATCGCGATGAACGAGACAAAGAGCAAGCTGAGCATAGCGGTGATCTTTGGCGGGGTGTCCTCCGAGCACGAGGTTTCCCGGATGTCGGCCACGTCCATTTTGGAGAACCTTTCCCCCGACAAGTACGACGTGCACATGGTGGGCATCACCAAAGAGGGAAAATGGCTTCTCTACACAGGAGAGGTGAAGGACATTGTCACCGGCGCCTGGGAGCAGGGACCGGTCACCCCGGCCTTTCTCTCCCCGGACCCTTCGGTCCACGGGCTGGTGCTGCTGCGGGAGGGAAAAGGGGAAATTCTCCCCTTGGATGTGATCTTCCCGGCGCTGCATGGCAAAAACGGGGAGGACGGCACCATCCAGGGGCTGTTCCAGCTGTCCGGCATCCCCTATGTGGGCTGCGATACGGAATCCTCCGCCATCTGCATGGACAAGGCGGTGACCCACACCCTGCTGTCCAACACAGACATTGAACAGGCCCACTACCTGTGGTTTTATGCGGACCGGTTCGACGTGGCGCCGGACACCATCAAAAACAAGATCCAGGCCCGGCTGAACTTCCCTGTGTTTGTAAAGCCCGCCAACGCCGGCTCCTCCGTGGGCGTCAGCAAGGTGGAACGTCCGGAGGATCTGGACGAGGCCATTCGCAAGGCAGCCCGCGAGGACGGGAAAATCGTTGTGGAAGAGGGCATCTGCGGCCAGGAGGTAGAGGTGGCCGTGTTGGGCAATCGGGACGCCCAGGCCTCCCTGGTGGGAGAGATCGGCGCCTCCGCCCAGTTCTACGATTACGACGACAAGTATATAAACGGCACCAGCCAGCTGTACATTCCCGCCCGGATTCCGGAGGAGGTCTCGGAGAAAATCCGGCAGACCGCCGTGCGGGCCTACCGTTTGCTGGGCTGTTCCGGTTTGGCTCGGGTGGACTTTTTTGTCACCGCGGGAGACCACCGGGTCATTTTAAACGAGATCAATACGCTGCCCGGTTTTACCTCCATCAGCATGTACCCCAAGCTGTGGATGGAGCGGGGCATGACCTACAGCCAGCTGCTGGACCAGCTGGTGGAGCTGGCCTTCGCCAAAGCGGGCCAGTGACAGACCGGCTTGGGAAAGGAGGAGAGACAGCATGGATGCACGTCCCATTGGAGTGTTCGACTCAGGGCTGGGCGGCCTGACCGCCGTCAAACAGCTGGAACAGGTGCTGCCCGGGGAAAGCATTGTGTACTTTGGGGACACGGGCCGGGTGCCCTACGGTTCCCGGGGCAGGGAACTGGTGCGGCGCTATGCCCGGCAGGATATGGAGTTCCTTCTCTCTCAAAACGTGAAGGCGGTGCTGGCGGCCTGCGGCACCGTCAGCTCGGTGGCCCGGGACATTGGAGAGGCCCTGCCGGTGCCCTACTTGGATGTGATCTGGCCCTGCGCCCAAGCGGCGGCTGCGGCCACCAAAACCGGCCGGATCGGGGTGATTGGCACGGCGGCCACCATCCACAGCGATTCCTACCGCAGCGCTTTGCTGGGCATCAACCACAAGCTGCAGGTGTTTCCCCAGGCCTGTCCCCTGTTTGTGTCGTTGGTGGAGAGCGGCTTTGTTGCTCCGCAGGACGAGGTGACCCGGCTGGTGGCGGAGCGGTACTTGGCGCCGGTGCGGGCCGCAGAGGTGGACACCTTGATTCTGGGCTGCACCCACTATCCGATTATCAGCGCTACCATCGGTTCCGTCATGGGCCGGGGCGTCACCTTGATCGACAGCGGCCGGGAGGCGGCGCTGGCTTTGGCCAAGACCTTGCGGGAGCGGGATCTGCTCTGCCCGGAAGGGGTTCCCCGCCAGGCCCGGTACTATGTCACCGATACACCGGAGAACTTTTTGAATGTGGCCGAGCTGTTTTTGGGCCACAGCGTAGAAGGCCGCACCCAGCGCATTGAGATTGAAAGCTACGGGAACTGAACCCGGAAAGGGGGCTGGACATGCTGCGAGAAGATTATGACATCAATATTGTGGGCAGGCAGGTGTATGAGGGAGAGACCGGGGAGGTCACGCTGAACACCACCGGCACCTACACCCAGCGGGGAGGCGCCCGCTTTATCGCCTACAAGGAGTACGACCAGGAGAACCCAAAGGTTTCCACCACTTCCGTGCTGAAGATCGAGCCGGGGAAGGTGACCATGATGCGCTCCGGCACGGCCACCCGGCTGATTTTGGAGGAGGGCAAACGCCACCTGTGCCTGTACGACACCGGCTACGGCACCTTCTCCGTGGGGGTGTTTACCAGCGACTTGACCTGTTCCTTGGGGGAGCGGGGAGGCTGGGTGGACATCCAATACACGTTGGATATCGACTCCAACTTATCCAGCAGCAACGAAATCACCGTGGAAGTCCGGCAGAGGAACCACCGTCCCCAGGGGCGGACGGCCCTGTAAGGAATGGGAACCTGCGGGGCAAGGCCCTCTGGCCGCCCTGTCAAAAAGCCGAACCCTGTCCGCCGCTTGTTTACCCTATGTCACCACACAATGGAGGTATATCGTATGTCGCAATTAGTCACCACCGCCACCGCCCAGCTGCGGTCGGCTTTGGAGCAAGCCATGAACCGGGCCATGGAGCGGGGCCAGCTGCCCCAGGCCCCCCTGCCGGATTTTGTTCTGGAGGTGCCCGCCGACCGGTCCCACGGGGACTGGGCCAGCAACGCAGCCATGGTGGGGGCCCGTTCCTTCCGCATGGCCCCTGTGAAAATCGCCCAGGCGATTCAGGAGAATTTGGACCTGTCCGGCACCTATTTCCAAACCTGTGAAATTGCCGGTCCGGGCTTTTTGAACTTTACCTACGATCCCCGCTTTTACGGGGAGGTGCTCCAGGACATTCAGCGCCTGGGCCAGGAGTACGGCCGTTCCGACTACGGCCAGGGCAAGCGGGTGCTGGTGGAGTTTGTCTCCGCCAACCCCACCGGGCCCATGCACATCGGCAACGCCCGGGGCGGCGTGCTGGGAGACGCTTTGGCCTCTGTGCTGGATGCGGCAGGCTACACCGTAGAGCGTGAATTTTACATCAACGACGCGGGCAACCAGGTGAACAAGTTTGGGGTTTCCCTGGAGGCCCGGTACCTGCAGCTCTACAAAGGGGAAGAGGCTGTGCCTTTCCCGGAGGACGGCTACAAAGGGGAGGATATTATCGCCCACGCCAAGGCCTTCGCGGAGCTGTATGGGGACAAGTATGTGGACGCTCCGGAGCAGGAGCGGCGCCAGGCCCTGGTGGATTACGCCCTGCCCAAAAACATCCAAGGCCTTCACGACGACCTGGCCCGTTACCGGGTGGAGTACGACAACTGGTTTAAGGAATCCACCCTTCACGAGAACGGGGCTGTGAACCGGGTGGTGGAGCTTCTGAAAGAAAAAGGTGCCACCTACGAAAAGGAAGGAGCCCTGTGGTTCCACGGAGAGGCCTACGGCAGCGAAGACTTTGTGCTGGTGCGTGGAAACGGGGTCCCCACTTATGTGGTGCCGGATATCGCCTATCACTACGGCAAGCTGGTGACCCGTGGGTTCGACCTGGCCATTGACGTGCTGGGCGCCGACCATCACGGCTATGTGCCCCGGCTGAAGGCAGCCCTCACCGCCCTGGGGGTGGACGCGGACAAGCTCCAGGTGGTGCTTATGCAGATGGTGCGCCTGGTGCGGGACGGAGAGATCGTCAAGGCCTCCAAGCGCAGCGGCAAGGCCATCACTTTGGTGACTCTGCTGGACGAGGTGCCTGTGGACGCGGCCAGGTTCCTGTTTAACTCCTACGAGGCCAACACCCGCATCGACTTCGACCTGGATCTGGCAGTGCAGCAGGACAGTCAGAATCCGGTGTACTATGTGCAGTACGCTCACGCTCGTATCTGCTCCATTCTCAAAAACCTGGCCGCTGACGGCATCCAGCCGCGGGCCTGCACGGCCCAGGAGCTGGCGCTGCTGACCGCTCCCGAAGAGCTGGAGCTGATCCGCCATCTGTCCAGTTATACTGGGGAGGTACAGGCTGCCGCCAAGGGCATGGATCCCTCTAAGATCACCCGGTACGTGATGAACCTGTCCACCTTGTTCCACAAGTTCTACAACGCCTGCCGGGTCAAGGGCAGCGACGAGGCGCTGCAAGCAGCCCGTCTGTGCCTGTGCACCGCCACCCGCACCGTGCTGGAAAACGGCCTGGCCCTGTTTAAGGTGACAGCGCCGGAGAGCATGTAAACAGAAAAGGCGGAAGTTTTCTATCCTGCCTACAAACGGAAAAGCGAAAGGGTTGCCTGGGGGAAAGGCAACCCTTTTTGTATTTCGAACCCCACGCGCCAGGCGAGGGGCACCAAAGACAACTACCATTGATGAGAAAGAAAAAACTCCTTTTGTTGTAGGATAGGCTTGCGGTCTGGCAACTGCAAGGGACAACAAAAGGAGGACATCAAAAATGATTGAAGTCAAACAAAGTCTAGCACACACCACAGGAAATTGCAAATACTATATTGTCTTTATTGTCTTTGCGCCAACCTATGGGAGAAGCGTATTCTGCGCAGATGTCCGGCCGCGCAGACGTGACGTAACACGCGGTTCATCTCATAGGGCTGTTCCCGCAGATGAAAATCCCCCGGCATTTCGCCGGGGGATCTGTAGTGTGTCTCCCTTTTAGGGGACGGCTGGATGGTTTCGGTTTTAGTGGGAGGCGTCCCCTTTTGCTGCGGTTCCAAAGAGGAAGGGCCGGGAGAAGCGCTGGTTGAAGAACTCGATCAGCGGCCCCATGAAGAAGGCGGTGATCAAGGTGCCCACCCCGGGCAGCAGGCCGGCCAGGGCTCCAATGGCTACGCAGAGCAGGTCGCAGCCGATGCGCACAAAGCGGAAGGGCCACTTGCGCTTTTCAGAGATCACAATGGGAATGGCGTCGTAGACGGACACCCCCAAATTGGAGGTCATGTACAGGGAGGAGGCAAAGCACATCACCAACACGCCCACGGCCAAAAAGACAATCCGTCCTACCAGCCCGGGCTCAGGCCACAGGCTGTTGATGGCCCACACCGCAAAGTCCACAATGTAGCCGGTGAGGAACATGTTCACCAGAGTGGCTACCCCCATGTAACTGCGGGCGATAAACAGGTCCACCACCAGCATGACGCCGCTGAGCACCATATAATAGACCCCGTAGGAGGAGAAATCCGCAAAAAAGCGGCCCCACACCCCTTGGGCAAAGCACTGAAAGGGGTCCACTCCAAAGCTGGAGCACTTGAAAAAGCCCACAGCTAAGGCGCAGCAGGCAACCCCCACGGTGGTCATGCCCACTCGTTTTTGAAAATGATCCGGTAATTTCATACCCGTCCCTCCATGGATGCCGCCCCCCGGCGGCCATCAAAACTGCTTGTAAAGGCTTAAAAAAGCAGTCCTTATTATAGCAGGGGCGCCGGGGGTTGTAAAGATTTTCCCGTGGGAAAACCGGTGCGGAAAAAATTTCGCCTTGACAGAGAAAGGGGGGCTGTGCTATACTGAGTACACCTCGGAAAAGAGGTTCTTTTTTTGTGCCTGTTTTTCAGAGGGAGGCTGGGGTGTGATCCCCCAAATTTTTTCCGTATAACGGGAGGTGCCGAACCAACATGAGAGTGAAAGTCGTTCTGGCCTGCACCGAGTGCAAGCAGAGAAACTACAACACCAAGAAGAACAAGAAGAACGATCCCGACCGGCTGGAGATGAACAAGTACTGCCGGTTCTGCCGCAAGCACACCCTGCACAGGGAAACCAAGTAAGGAGCGTAGGACATGGCGGAAAATGTGAAGAAGGCTGAGAAAAAGCCTGAAAAGAAGCCCAATGGCCTTGTCCGGTTTTTCAAGCGGGTGGCCAAATTCTTCCGCGACTGCAAGGGCGAGATCAAAAAGATTGTGTGGCCTACGCCCAAGGCAACGTTTAAAAACACGGGCGTGGTGCTGGTCACCATCATTGCCGTGACGGTGCTGGTCTTTCTGCTGGACACTGTGTTCATGAACCTGCTGGGGCTCGTGATGGATGTGGCCGGCTGACGGACGATCCGGAAAGCGGAGGTAGCAGATGGCTGAAGAAGCAAAATGGTATGTGGTGCACACCTATTCCGGGTATGAGAACAAGGTTGCCTCGAACCTGGAAAAGACGGTGGAAAACCGCCAGTTGCAGGATTTGATCCAGGAGATCCGAGTGCCCACGGAAAAGGTGACGGAAATCACCGAATCCGGCAAGCGCAAGGAAGTGGAACGGAAAATTTTCCCCGGTTACGTCATTGTGAAAATGGTGATGACCGACGAGTCCTGGTACGCCGTGCGCAACATCCGCGGCTGCACCGGTTTTGTAGGACCCTCCTCCAAGCCCATCCCGCTGACGGAGGATGAGGTGGCCCGCCTGGGCATTGAACAACGGGATATTCAGGTCAGCTATAAAGTGGGAGATTCGGTCAACATTGTGGACGGGCCACTGGAGGGGTTCGTGGGCACGGTGGAAGAGATGGATGTGGAGAAAAACCGCATTCGCGTCACTGTTTCCATGTTTGGCCGGGAGACCCCTGTGGAGCTGGAACTGGATCAGGCCGAGCTGGTGGAGTAAACCGCCTGCCGGACAAAGGAAATCTTTTTGTAAGTGAAGCGGAGATCCCGCTTGACGCAAGGGGCCCTGCCCCTGTGGGAGGTTCAGCTGAAATCTTACGCACGGCTGTGCCGCTATCCACCACGAATTTTGGAGGTGCAAACAAATGGCTCAGAAGGTTACGGGCTTTATTAAGCTCCAGATCCCTGCCGGTAAAGCGACTCCGGCGCCGCCTGTCGGCCCCGCGCTTGGCCAGCATGGTGTGAACATTATGGCTTTTACCAAGGAATTTAACGAGCGCACGAAGAACGACGTGGGCCTGATTATCCCTGTGGTGATCACGGTCTATGCCGACCGCTCTTTCACCTTTATCACCAAGACCCCCCCTGCCGCCGTGCTGATCAAGAAGGCTTGCGGCATTGAGACGGCTTCCGGTGAGCCCAACAAGAAGAAGGTCGCGAAGATCACCCGCGAGCAGGTGCAGAAGATTGCCGAGCAGAAAATGCCCGACCTCAATGCCTCCTCTGTGGAGTCCGCTATGAGCATGATCGCCGGCACTGCCCGCAGCATGGGCATCGAAGTAGTAGATTAATTCCCGGGTGGGAGGAAATCTTTGAATCCGATATTTACCACTGGAGGAAAGAGACAATGAAACACGGTAAGAAGTATGTGGAAGGTGCGAAGCTGATCGACCGCACCAAACTGTATGATACAGCAGAAGCTCTGGAAGTGTGCGTCAAGACCGGCACCGCCAAGTTTGACGAGACGGTGGAGCTCCATGTGAAGCTGGGCGTGGACGGCCGTCATGCCGACCAGCAGGTCCGCGGCGCCATCGTGCTGCCCAACGGCACCGGCAAGAGCGTGCGGGTGCTGGCCATTTGCAAGGCGGACAAGGAAGAGGAAGCCAAGGCTGCCGGCGCCGACTTTGTGGGCGGCGAGGAAATGGTGCAGAAGATCCAGTCTGAAAACTGGATGGACTTTGACGTGCTGATCACCACCCCCGACATGATGGGTCAGGTGGGCCGTCTGGGCCGTCTGCTGGGCCCCCGTGGCTTGATGCCCAACCCCAAGGCCGGCACTGTGACCCCCGACATTGGCAAGGCTGTCACCGACGCCAAAGCCGGTAAGATCGAGTACCGTCTGGACAAGACCAACATCATCCACTGCCCCATCGGCAAGGTCTCCTTCGGTGTGGAGAAGCTCCAGGAGAACTTCGACACCCTGATGGACGCCATTGTCAAGGCGAAGCCCTCTGCTGCCAAGGGCCAGTATGTGCGCTCCTGCGTGGTCAGCGCCACCATGGGCCCCGGCGTGAAGATCAACCCCGCCAAGTTTATCTGAGAGGTTGGCTTGACAAAGCGCTTTTAATGTGGTATAGTATACAAGCTGTCCGTCCAAAGACAGCAGGTTTGTAAACGGTTTTACTCCGGCCTGCCGAGGAAAGACAAGCGAACACAGTTGGTACAGGCGCGCCCTGTAACGACTGCATTTGTTTGCTGCTTACGCCTTTCCGAGGAAACCGGAAAGGCGTTTTTATTTTCACGATCCGGAGGTGAAAAGATTTGCCCAGCGAGAAGATTTTGGAACAGAAAAAGCAGCAGGTTGCACAGCTGGCTGAGGACTTTAAGAAGGCCAATGTGGGCGTGCTGGTCAACTACGAAGGCATCACGGTGGATAAGGACACCAAGCTGCGTAAGCAGCTGCGTGAGGCTGGCTGCGAGTACAAAGTGGTGAAGAACACTTTGCTCGGCCTGGCTTTCCAGGAGGCCGGTATCCAGGGCCTGGAGGAACATCTCCATGGCGCCACCGCCATCGCATACAGCGAAAATGGCTACACCGATGCCCCGAAGATCCTTTCTGACTATGCCAAGGACAACGAGAACTTCACCGTGAAGGCCGGCTTCATTGACGGGGATATGGTGGATGCCAAGAGCATCGACGACCTCGCCAAGCTGCCTCCCAAGGAGGTTTTGGTGGCCCAGGTGCTCGGCGGCTTGAACGGCCCCATCCAGGGCTTCGCCAATGTGCTCAACGGCACCATCCGCGGCTTGGTCATCGCCCTCAACGCCATTGCAGAAAAGCAGAGCGCGTAAGGGGTACGGCTGCTCCAAGCAGTTTGGGCCGGCGCCCTGTGTGCGCTTGGCCTTTGGCCGGGTCCTGTGCCCGGCAGATACAAATTCTTTTGCCAATAACTTGTAACATGGAGGTATTTCATCATGTCTGAGAAGGTTACCAATCTGATTGAAGAAGTTAAGTCCCTCACCGTTCTGGAGCTCTCCGAGCTGGTCAAGGCTCTGGAAGAGGAGTTCGGCGTGTCCGCTGCTGCTCCCGCTGCTGTGGCCGTGGCTGCTCCCGCTGCTGCTGCTCCCGCTGCTGAAGAGAAGACTGAGTTCGACGTGGTTCTGAAGAGCGCTGGCGCCAACAAGATCAACGTGATCAAGGTTGTCAAGGAGATCACCGGCCTGGGCCTGAAGGAAGCCAAGGCTCTGGTTGACGAGGCTCCCAAGACCATCAAGGAAGGCGCTTCTAAGGACGACGCTGAGTCCATCAAGACCAAGCTGACTGAGGCTGGCGCTGAGGTTGAGCTGAAGTAAGATCTTTTCACCGGATCCAAAAGAGCTTGCGGTTTTTCCGCAGGCTCTTTTTTGCGTTGACGGCGAGCATATATTTTGTGGTATTCCCCCCAAAAAGCCAGCAAATCCCTCTCTATTTTGTCTTTGATTGTGAATAGTTTGTGAACAATGGGAAATGCTGTTGCATTTCCTGCAGATGCCTGGTATAATGTAACTAATTTGTAACAGTTGTTATGATTGTGTAACCTTTTCAAGACAGTTGGGAAATGGGGAGTGGTCTTTATGAAACGGCATCCTTTTAAAAATTTACTCTCCTTTCTGTTGGCGCTTGTTTTGACAGTGACCACGGTGGGAACTTTAAGCTTAATAACCCAGGCGAAAACCGGCGCTTCGGTGGACGCAGCTGTGCCGGAGGCCGCTGCAGCGCAGCAGCTTTCCGCTACGGTAGCTGGCAGCAATGGGCCGGCCCTGTGGCTGTGTGTGGTGGGTTTCCTGGGGATCCTTTTGGTGGCTGCAGTGGGCTTGTTGCTGCTGCGCAGGTCCAGGGGGCGTATCCCCCAGGGAAAGTGTTCCTACAGCCCGCGGGCAGATCGCACCTTTTCCCGCTTGAACTGAATGCATACAAGGGTTTTCGTCCTTTCATATTTTACCTCGGAACCGGGCCGGCAAATTGCCGGCCCGGTTTTTGCGTGCTCTTTTGTGTGTTCCTTTGTTGGGAAATGTGTTATACTGAGTCCCAGAAAAGGTGCGACCAGGAGGCGTTGGCTGCAGGCGCCGAAAAACCAGAGGAGAGAAGGGGATCCTATGACACAGGGGGAAAGCAGGAAAAGGCAGGCGGGAGAGGTGGGCTTGACCATCCTAGTGGTTCTGCTTCTGCACGGCCTGTTTTGGGCGTTTTCCGATTTGGATTGGAATTCCCCCAACCCATATAACAGCTACTCCAAGCAGTGTGTGGCTTGGCTCCAAGGCCGGCTGGATCTGGGGCAGGACTATCCTTGGCTGGAGCTGGCAGTTTACCAGGGAAAGTATTATGTGAGCTTTCCGCCCTTCCCCTCCTATGTGCTCCTCCCCTTTGCGGCGATTTGGGGAGAGAACACACCCGACGGCCTGGTAGCTCTGTTGTCGGTGGCAGTGGGCACAGGGTACGCCTGGGCCATAGGAACCCGCTGCTCCCTGCCGGTTTTCCAGCGGATGTTTCTGCCGGTATTCCTCTATGGGGGTACAGGGGTCTGGCAGATTACGGTGGACGGCAGCGTATGGTTTTTGGCGCAAAACTTTGCGTTGACCCTGACCCTCATGAGCTTTTACTATGGCTTGCAGGGGCGGAGGGGGACGGCTGTGTTTTGCCTGGCCTGCGCCGTGGGGTGCCGCCCCTTTCAACTGCTGTACCTTCCGCTGGTAGGCTACCTGTTGTGGAAAAGGTTGGGAGAGGTTCCCGGGCGGCAACGGCTCCGGCAGCTCTTGTGGGAAAAGTGGTGGGTGTATCTGCCGGGGCTGCTGCTGGGGATCTCCTATATGGCGCTCAATGTCCTGCGCTTTGGCGATCCCTTTGAGTTTGGTCACAATTACCTGCCGGAGTTTGTCCACAGTTCGGAAGGACAGTTCAGCCTGTCCTACGTGGGACAGAACATGTCCTCCCTGTTTCGCCTTCCCACTTGGGACAGGGAGACAGGCGTGGTGGAATTTCCCTATTTTAACGGGATGCACATCTTTTTGAGCTTTCCTATAGTGCTGTGGTACCTCTACCGGCTGGCCGCCGTGGGAAGAGGGTGGCTGTCTCCTATGGCAGGGGGAAGAGCTTTACACCTTATGGCGGGGTGCTTGCTGCTCGTTCATCTTTTTTGTATTCTCTGCCACAAAACCATGGGTGGGTATCACTTTGGAAACCGGTACCTGGCGGATTTGCTGCCCTGTTTGTTCCTTTCCCTGGCGGCTCTGCCCCAAAGCCAGCTGTCCCGAAAAGGGGAGTTGTTCCAGATCAGCGAGGGGGTTTTCCTGCAGGGGCTGTTTCTTGTGGGGCTTCTGGTGAACTTTTGCGGGGTGCTGGTCTACTATGGCACGTGGGAGCTGTGAAACCTTGAGACCGAAAAAAGTGGAGGAAAGCGCTTTCTTTAGATGGAAGAAAGAGAATTCCCTTCTGGAAGCAGACCATATTGTGAAGTATTTCTGTAAGTAAAAAAGTAGACAAGCCCCTTGACAAACGGGGGCCTTTGCGATATTCTTGTCGTAAAGAAGTGTAAGAAATACAAATATTCTAGTACATCTTACCAAAGACAGATAAAAAATACGCAGGAACGTTGCCCGGCTGGAGTACTTCTTGGAGTGAGGAGGTTGTGTCGTGGACAGAGTTTCCTTGACAAAACGAGAAGAAGAGCTGATGAGTTTCCTCTGGGATTTTGGAGAGCCGTTGACCGTACGAGCCATGCTGGACTTCTGTCCGAAACGGACATGGAGCGACAACTATCTAAATGTGATGATCCGCTCTTTAGAGAAGAAAGGGGCCATTGAGGCCTGCGATATGATGCGTTACAGCAGACAGTATGCCCGGGCGTTCCGCCCTGTTTTAGGATGGGAGGAGTATTACATTTACATGGCGGTCAACCACGGGGCGGACGCAGCCCTTCTTGCGCAGGCGGCGGTGGCGTTTGTCCTGAGAGAAAAGCCGGAGAATATGGACCAATTGCTCCAAGAGTTGGAGAAAGTTCTGGAGGAATACAGGAAAAATGGATGGGAAAAAGGGCTGCCGCAAAACTGCGGCAGCCCTTTCGTTTCTCAGTTGTAGGCAAAATAGCAGATTTCCCCACGATGCAGGAGAGGATAAATGTGATTCGGAGCGCACAGGTTGGAAGGTTTTGGGGACCGGTCTGGAGGAAATGCTTTTAGGGGGTGATTTGGCCGGACCGCAGCCGCTCCCACTTGCGGTAGTCCAAGGGCCTGCACCCGAACACCTTATGAAACTGCTTGATAAAGTAGCTGGAACTGGAAAACCCCACCGTGAAGGCGATGTCTGTCACCGAGCGGTCTGTTTCCACCAGGAGCTTGGCGGCCTTTTTCATGCGGTAGGAGTTCACATATTCAATGGGGGTGGCCCGCAGGTAATCCTTAAAAAGGTGAAGGCAGGTGCTCTTGCTGATAAATCCCACCCGGGCCAAATCCTCCAGAGTAATGCGCTCTGTATAATTCCGGTGCACATATTCGAGCATGGCCTTCAAGGTAAACAGCTTTTGAATGGGCAGCTCGGTGGTCTCCACCGGATTGTGGGTGTAGAGAATGTCCCAGAGGCGAAACAGCAGGCTCTGCATGCGCAAAGGGGCCGCCGAGATTTTTCGCACCCGATACAGCTCCACCAGGCAGTCTAAAATCTCCTTGTGCCAGGCGTTGCTCTCCCGCAGGACAAAATAGGGGAGCGCCGCCTTGTTGAGCAGAGGATCCACATAGGAGACCTCCACTTGGCTGGTGACGCATAAGAGCATGGGGTGGAAGAGAAGGGACAAACAGGAGGAATCGTCCGGTTTGTCCTCGGCCTTTTCACTCTCTTTCCCCGTTCCACGGTTGAGGGACGTGATGTGATGAACCTGCCGGGCGTTGATGAATATTCCTTCCCCGGGGCGCAGCTGTACGGGAATGCCGTCTAAAAGGAAAATCACCTCGCCGCTGAGCACGTAGTTAAACTCCAGGTCGTCGTGCCAATGGGGCACATCGGCCAGTTCCTGCAGCAGGGGCTGTTCCAGCCAGCGAATGCGGATGGGATAATCGTCAAAGTCGTAGGAGACAATTTCAGAACCGTCTTCGCGAATAGGCAGGGAAGACATGGGAAAAATCCCCCTTCATAAAAATGCGATATTGTCTTATTTTCTCACGATATAGTGGCATGAATCCACCCTCAATTGTGATAACATTATAGCGACTTTGCCCAATTTGTCAAGGGATAGACGCCCTGGAAAAGTCTGCAAAAGGACCGTAATAAAGGAGAGAGCACCATGAAAGAGCACGTGCAAAATGCCCAGGTGCGCAAAGCAACTCGCTCCCGGGAAAAACGGGAGCTGGAAGATAAAATGCAAATTGGACGTCACCTTCGTCAATTGCGCTTGGAGCACAACTTGACCCAAGAACAGGTGGCCTCCCAACTTTCCTTGAATCGGACAGCGTACACACATTATGAGAGCGGCGTCAGTCTGCCGGATATCTTGACCTTGTTTCGGCTTTGTGACATTTATGCAATGAAGCCGGAGGAAATGATCCGATTGTTAACTTCTGCGCAAGAATGAAAGATCTATGAAAAGGGAAGTTCGGCTGTTAAAAAACGGCGTGAGCTTCTTCTTTTTTCACAATTTCAAGAGTGATCCGCAAATTTGTTATAAGAAATAACGGTTAAAACGAAAACGATATAGTGCAATTTCGTGACGATATTGTGCTATACGATTTGCTCAAAATGACGTATTCTTAGGTAAGTAGAGGGAATTAATAGGCAATAATCACAAAAGCGACGAAACCCGATTGCTCAGCTCGATTTGTCCGTTCTCTCTCATTATCATTATTTTGGGGTGAATTTACCCCATTTCAAGGAGGATGCACGTTATGAACAAATGGCGCAAGCTGACAGCTGTTATGCTTGTCTTGGCCTTGGTTTTGTCTATGGCGGCGTGCGGCGGCGACACAACTAGCAGCACCGCTTCTACTGCCAGCGACACTTCTGCGACCAGCAGCACCGCCGACGACACCAGCGATACCGGAAGCGAGACTTCCGAGACCGCTGACGACACTTCTTCTACTGCTGAGACCGAGGGCACTGGGGCCGACATGACCTCTTACCCCCGCGAGGAATCTCTGTATCAGTCCGGTCAGCAGTGGGCCACTCCCGTGTCCAACAACCCCATGGCTGCCAACAGCAACTTTGCCGCTATGGGTCAGAATGACACCGGCGCTCGTGAGCTGGTTTGGGAGACCCTGTACATGTACAACGTGGCCGATGGCAAGAACTACCCCTTGCTGGCTGACGGCGACTGGCAGTGGAACGAGGACCAGACCGTTCTGACTGTGAAGCTGAAGGAAGTTGCTCACTGGAGCGACGGCACCCCCTTCACCGCAGCAGACGTGGAGGCCACTTGGGACGCTCATGTGAACTACGAGAGCACCACGGGTGTGGCTTACAGCCCCTATGTTGCTGACGTGGTGGCCGTGGACGACTACACTGTGGAGTTCCAGGTCAACACCGAGAACAAGAACCTGATGAAGTTCTTGGAGCTGCCCCCCAAGATGTACATCATGCAGAAGGCTTACCTGGATTCCCTGATTGAGTCCACTGGCGGCGACGCCACTGCTATGAAGAACGAACTCATGTGGGACGCTCCCACCACTGCTCCCTATCGTGTTCTGGAGCACAACGACCAGAAGTGGGTTCTGGAGCGGGATGACAACTACTGGGGCCAGGACGAGTCCATGTGGGGCAAGCTGCCTGTGCCGAGATACATCATCCACAACATCTACTCCAGCAACGATGTGGCCATTCAGGCTCAGCAGGCTGGCGAAGTAGACGTTTCCCAGACCTACACCGCTAACGTGGAATCCCTGTGGGAGGATCAGGGTCTGCCCATCTCCACTTACATGGAGAATCCCCCCTACAACGATGCCGGCGTGATCCCCACCGTGCTGTTCAATGTGCAGCGTCCGGGCCTGGATCAGGTGGAAGTGCGCAAGGCCATCGCTATGGCTACCGACTATGACCAGATTATTGAATCTGCTATGACCGGTCAGTCCCCCACCTTCGATGAATATCCCCGCTCCCTGTTCAACTGGTCCGAAGCTCAGCAGAGCATGATTCTGGATCCCGAAGCTCTGGCTCCCCTGCAGTGGGAAGGCAACGATGCGGAAGGCGCCAACGCCCTGCTGGACGAGGCTGGCATCGTGGATACCAACGGCGACGGCAACCGCGAGTACAATGGCGAAGAGCTCTCCTTCAAGGTGGAGTGCCCCACCGGCTGGTCTGACTACGAAGCTGCTCTGCAGATCGTGCAGGAGGCTGGCAAGGCTATCGGCATCCAGATCGAGACCTACTTCCCCGAGGCCGCTCAGTATACCGACGACCTGCAGGCTGGCAACTTTGACATCTCCCTGACCTCTTACGGCGGCACTCCCTACGGTGTGTTCTACTTCTACATGTATGGCTTTGGCGGCGAGTTCCCCGAGACCTTGACCACCAACCAGGGCCGCTGGTACAACGAAGAGGCAGACCAGCTGCTGGAAGAGCTGTCCAACACCACGGATGAGACCCGTCAGAAGGAAATTTATCAGCGTCTCAATGAGATCTATCTGACCGAAGTTCCCAGCTATGGCGTTATGTACCGTCCTTACCAGTTCATGGTGTGCAATGAGAGCGTGTGGACCAACTTCCCCAACGAGAACGATGGTTCCGATCCCAAGATTCCTGCCATGATGTGCACCGACGGTTACGGCGTTGCTGCTCTGTACAACCTGGAGCTGGTGAACGGCTGATCGTAAATTTTGGAGGAGTTTGAGAATCGTACTCCCTGTGCTAGGGAATGGGGAACGTGAAATAAAGGACGTTCCCGCGCGAACGGAAAATGGGACTTTCTGCTTCGCGCAGTGCTAAGTGAGGAGCGGGTCCGGCGGCTGTGGCCATCTGGCGCGACCGCCGGGCCCGTTTATATTTTAGAAGTCTGAAAGAGAGAGGTGAGCTTCATTGAAAGGCATGATGAAGTATTACGGCCAAAAGGTGATCTGGTATGTTGCCACCCTGATAGTCGCCGTGTTCCTGAACTTCCTGCTCCCTCGCCTGATGCCCGGCAACCCTGTGGATATGCTGGTCAACCAGGCCCTGACAGGAAGCACAGACCCCGGCGTGCGTGAACAGGTGGTACAGCAGTACACAGAGCAGTTCGGCCTGGACAAGTCGTTGCCCGAACAGTTCCTGACCTACGTGGGTAACCTGCTCCAGGGCGATCTGGGTATGAGTATCTCCCAGTATCCCCGCACCGTAAACGAAATCATCGGTTCCGCCATCATCTGGACCCTGGCTCTGCAGATCCCCGCTATTATTGTAGGGTGGATTTTGGGCAACGGCTTGGGCGCCTTGGCGGCTTATCTGCGCGGCGGCGTGGATAAAGTGGTTCTGCCTGTGTTCATGTTCATCAGCAACTTCCCGGCGTTTGGTCTGGGCATGGTCTTCCTGTGGCTGTTCGCTTCCCAGCTCCACTGGTTCCCGGTGGGCGGCGGTTATGCGGCGGACATGGTTCCCAATTTCAGTTGGGACTTCGTCCTATCTGTTCTGGACCACTACAGGCTGCCGTTCATCACCATGGTGCTGATCGCCATTGGCGGCCAGGCAATTGGTATGCGGTCCATGTCCATTTACGAGTTGAACGCGGATTATGTGAAATACAGCCGCTTCCTGGGCATTCGTGACCTGACCATCGTCCGCTACGTGTTCCGCAACGCCATGCTGCCCCAGGTCACTGGTTTGGCTCTGTCTCTGGGCACGATGGTGGGCGGCAACTTGGTGGCTGAGATGGTGTTCAGCTACCCCGGCATCGGCACAACGTTGTTTGACGCCATCAGTGGCCGTGACTATCCTCTTCTTTCCGGTTGTACGCTGATCATCACCATCATGGTGCTGATTGCCAACCTGGTGGTGGAGATCCTCTACGGCGTGATCGATCCTCGTGTCAAAGCGACACAGCAGGATAGCTGAAAGGAGGCGTACAGATGTTACATCAAATCAAACAGGTTTTTCACTCGCCCAAATTTGTTGCGGGATTTGTGATTTTCGTATTTCTGCTTTTGTTCTCCATTTTGTATCCCATCTTCTCACCCTATGGTCCCATGGAGATGGTGGGCAACATCTTCTACGCTCCCGGCACCTACGTGTCGGTAGTGGATACGGCCCAGAGCTCTGAAAAGGTCACCATGAATGTGGATACGGCCCAGGCAACTCTGGACGCCACCTTGACCGACGACACGCGCAACAAGATGAAGACTTGGCTGGTAAACCAGGCTGGTATTGCCGAGTCCGACATCGACATCGAAGATACGGAAACCCTGATCAGCCTCTGGAACGAGAACTACGATCCGGAGCTCTCCACGGGAATGATCACGGCTGATAAGCGTGCTTACGAGCGCCTGAACACCCAGATCCAGACCCTGGAGGAGAGCGGTGGCATCATTCTGGCCACTGAGGACGAAGAGGGCAATCTGGAAGTTTCCGAAGAGGTTGACGGACAGCAGTTCGTCAACGTCAACGATGTGACCAACAAGGTTGCGTTCCCTCTGGGCACCGATAACTTCGGCGCCGACGTGATGACCAAGCTGGCTTCCTCCATTGGCGTTTCTCTGCGCATCGGCCTGCTGGCTGGCCTGATTGCCACGGCCATCGGCCTGGTGATTGGTCTGCTGTCTGGTTATCTGGGCGGCTGGGTGGACAACCTGCTGGTGTTCATCACCAACCTGTTCACCGTTATCCCCAGCTTCGTTATTTTGATTTTGATCGCCAACAGCGTGGGCCAGGCTGCTCGCGGCCCCATGATGGTGGCATTGATCATCGGATGCACCGGCTGGCCTTGGACCGCTCGTTCCGTTCGTTCCCAGGTGCTGTCTCTGCGTAACCGGGATCACGTGAACCTGTCCAAGCTTTCTGGCCACAGCCTGCCCCGCATCGTTGCGGTGGACATTCTGCCCTATCTGGCTTCCTATGTGGTGATGGCCATGATTCTGCAGATCTCTTCCGGCATTCTGTCGGAGGCACAGCTGTCCATGCTGGGCCTTGGGCCCTCCACGGCAGAGGCCACTACTCTGGGCCTGATGATGAACTGGGCGCAGAAGTTTGGCGCACTCACTTCCATGTCCTGGTGGGCATTTATTCCGGTGATCATTTCGATTGCACTGATCACGTTCTCGCTGAACCTGATGAATACCGGTCTGGACCAGGTGTTCAATCCGCAGCTGCGTGATAGCTGAGAAGGGGGTAGCGATTATGGCAAAGTACATGCTTGAAGTCAACAAGCTGAAGACAAAGTATGTCACCCGTTTAAAGGAAGACGTGTACGCGGTGGACGGGGTTTCTCTGAAGATTGAAGAGGGCAAGTCCCTGGGTATTGCCGGCGAGTCCGGCTGCGGCAAGTCCACGTTGGCGCTGAGCCTGATGGGCTACTATTTTGCTCCGCTGCACTACATCAGCGGTGACATCATCATCGATGGGGTAAACATTTCCGGTATGAAGCCGGATAAAATTCGCAAGAACATCCTGGGCAATGAGATCGCCTACATTCCCCAGGCAGCTATGAACGCGCTGAATCCCACCCAGAAGATTATCCGCTTTATTGAGGACGTGATTCATGTCCACGATAAGAGCATGTCCAAAAAGGACATCTACGATATGGCGGTGGAGCGGTTCCGCATTCTGGGCCTGCCTCCCGAAGTGCTGCAGAAGCACGCGGTGGAGCTGTCCGGCGGTATGAAACAGCGTACGGTTATTGCCATTTCCACCATCCTCTCCCCCAAGGTTCTGATCGCCGACGAGCCCTCTTCGGCTCTGGACGTGACCAGCCAGAAGATGGTTATTAAGATGATGCGGGAGCTGATGGAAAAAGGCTTTATCAAGTCCATGATTTTCATCACCCACGAGCTGCCCTTGCTGTACAACGTGACCGACGATATCATGGTCATGTACGCAGGTCAGATTGTGGAAAAGGGCACGGCCAAAGAGATGGTGTTCGATCCGGTGCATCCCTATTCCAAGGGCCTGATGGGCTCCATCATCGTGCCGGAAGAGGGCACCCGGGATATCAAGCTGGAAGCTATTCCCGGCACGCCGCCCAACTTGAAGCATCCTCCTGCTGGATGCCGGTTCGCTCCCCGGTGTAAGTACGCTAAGCCGGAGTGCAAACTCTTTGAAATTCCGGAGAAGGATTTTGATAATGAGCGGATGTACCGCTGCATTTACGATGTGGACTACCTGAAGGAGGTGTACGGAAGAAATGGCTGAACTGGGTAAATCCGTATTGAAAGGCGAAGGCATCACCAAGGTATTCGGCTACGGCAAAACAAGAACCGTGGCAGTGGACCATGTGGACTTCGACTTCCGGGAAGGCGAGGTCATCTCCATTGTAGGTGAGTCCGGTTCTGGTAAAACCACCATTGCCCGTATGATTCTGGGTTTGATCGGTATCACAGAGGGCAGTTTGGAGTTTAACGGCCAGCCTCGGGACATTTCCTCCGGCAAGAAGCGGAAGGAGTATTGGAAGAATATCCAGGCCGTGTTCCAGGATCCCTTCTCCTCCTTCAACATGTTCAACAAGATCGACGATCTGCTGTTGGACTGCATCAATATGACCGGCGGCAAGCATCTTCCCAAGGAGAAAAAGGACGAGCTCATGACCGAGGCCTGCTCCTTCGTGAACCTGAAGTACGCGGAGCTGACCAACAAGTATCCCTTCGAGCTGTCCGGCGGCCAGATGCAGCGTTTGATGATCGCTCGGATCTTCCTGCTGAAGCCGAAGATCCTGATCGCCGACGAGCCCACCTCCATGGTGGACGCCTGCTCTCGTGCCACCATTCTGGATATGCTGCTGAAGCTGCGGGATGAGATCAACATGACCATCATCTTCATTACCCACGACATCGGCCTGGCCTACTATGTGTCCGACACGGTCTACATTATGGAGCATGGCAAGTTTGTGGAAGCAGGTTCTGCGGAAGATGTGATTATCCATCCCCAGGCTGCGTACACACGGCGCCTGATCAGCGACGTGCCCAAGATCTATGGAGAGTGGGACCTCTCCACAGTGAGCGACTGAGTTTGCAGCTAGACCTGATAAACCAGTGAAAAAATCCCCCGTCTTCGTGACGGGGGATTTTTTGGTATTTGTCGGTGAGGGAGACTTTCCAGTTTTGCCGAGCCCACTTACCTGCAGGGGTGGCAGCCGCTTTGCTCACGGTTTTTCCAGACGGCGGAACCAGTGAACTAAGTAAATCAGGGAGGGGATCAAACCAAGCACCCAGCCGGAGGGCGCCGCGAACCAAATGCCGATGTAGCCTACAGCCAAAGGCAGGAGCACGGACACCCCGATTTTGCACACAAGCTCCACCACGCTGGAGACCAGAGCTACCCGCACTTTGCCCATGCCCCGCAGGGCGGAATTTACGGTCCAGATGGCTCCCAAAGCCCAGAAGAAGCAGGCCTCCACCCGGATCATGGCCACGGCGCCCTCCAACACTGCCGCCGCATTTTCCTCCAGGAACAGGCGGGCAATGGGCTGGGCAAACAGGAGCATCACCAAGGTGGAGAGCAGCGAGAGCCCTACAATCAGGAGAAGTCCCTTTTTCAGCCCCTCTCGAATGCGGCCGTAGAGTTTGGCCCCGTAGTTCTGCCCGGCGTACACGGAGAAGGAAAAGGCCACGTTGGAGAAGGAGAGGGTGGCCAGCTGTTCCACCTTGCTGCCAATGGTGTAGGCCGCCACAATGTCGGAGCCAAAGGAGTTGATCACCGCAGTGATCACAAACATGCCAATGCCCAGCACCAGGCTTTGAAAGCACATGGGCAGGCCAATGCGCAAGTACTCTCCCATAATGGACCGGTCAAACCGGAAGGCTTCCCGGTCAGGCCGCAGGCGGGGGTGGCGCCGGAGCATGTAGAGCACGCAGAGCACAGCGGAGACTGCCTGGGCCAGCACAGTGGCGATGGCCACGCCGGGCACGCCTCCTTGAAAGGCCAGTACAAACACCAGGTCTAACCCCACGTTGAGCAGGCAGCAGAGAATGAGGAAATACAGAGGGGTGCGGGAATCTCCAATGGCCCGCAGCACGGCGGAAACCCCATTGTAGGCCGTCAAGGCCACAGAGAGGCCTCCGGTAATCTGCACGTAGGCCACCGCATCCCGCAGTATGTTTGCCGGCGTTCCCAAAAACTGCAAAAAGGGGCGGGCCCCAAAAAAGGCCAGAAGCCCCAGCACCAGGCTGCCCAGCAGCACTAGGTAAGCCGCGTGGCTGACACAGCGCTTGAGCCGCTCCTCCTGGCCGGCGCCCTCCGCCTGGGAGATCACCACGGAGACCGCGTTGGTCAAGCCCTGTCCCAGCATCAGCAGCAAGGAAGTGGTGGAGCTGGTGGCCCCAATGGCAGCCAGAGCTTCCACACTGACAAACCGGCCCACCACCACGGTGTCGGTCATGTTGTACATGAGTTGGAACACGCTGCCAATGAGCATGGGAATCGCGAAGAGAATCAACAGCTTCGCCGGTTCTCCTTGGGTCATGTCCAAACTTTTGCCTTTCTTTTTCACGGTAGTCACAAACATCTTCCTCTCCCTGGTTTTTCCACACTATTATAGCCAACGGTGAAAAAAGATGTCAATAGTCCGGGGAGGGGAAAGGTGCGCCGGTGGGGAATTCGGGGAAAACCTGAGGCACTGCCTTGACTTTGCAGAGGCCCTGTGCTACAATATTCCCCGATAAGTAGAGCGAAAAGGCTGTGACGGAGACAGGCGGACGCGTCCCTTGCTGCAGAGAGCCAGCGGTTGGTGGGAGCTGGTGTGAAGGAATGTGTGCCGCATCCCTCCTGAGCCGCGAACCCAAAGGGAATTCCCCAGTAGGTACAGCCGGCTCCCCGCCGTTACCGGGGCGCGTATTGTTGGATATGCCGGAATGGGTGGTAATCAGCGAAGCCAAGCCTTCGTCCCGTTTGCGCGGGACGGGGCTTTTTTGTTTTTTGAGGCAATTCCGGTGCGCACAGACCAGAGAAAGGATGGCTGCCATGAGTATGTACAAGGAAGTCTCCACAAATCTGAATTTTGTGGAGCGGGAGCAGGAGACAGAAAAGTTCTGGGAAGAGAACCACATCTTTGAAAAGAGCATGGAGGAGCGTCAGGGAGATAAGGCCTACGTCTTTTACGACGGCCCTCCCACCGCCAATGGCAAACCCCATATTGGCCACTTGCAGACCCGGGCCTTTAAGGACCTGTTTCCCCGGTTCCACACCATGAAGGGGGAAATGGTGCCCCGCAAGGCCGGCTGGGACACCCATGGCCTCCCTGTGGAGCTGGAAGTGGAAAAGCTGCTGCACATCAACGGCAAGGACCAGATCGAGGCCTACGGCATTGCCCCCTTCATTGAAAAGTGCAAGGAGAGCGTGTGGAAGTACAAGGGCCTGTGGGAGGATTTTTCCAAGGATGTGGGCTTCTGGGCCGACATGGAACACCCCTATGTCACCTACGACAACGACTTTATTGAGAGCGAGTGGTGGGCCCTCAAGCAGATTTGGGACAAGGGCCTGCTGTACAAGGGCTTTAAGATTGTGCCCTACTGCCCCCGCTGCGGCACGCCTCTTTCCTCCCACGAAGTGGCCCAGGGCTACAAGGACGTGAAGGAGCGCTCCGCCATTGCCAAGTTCCAGGTAAAGGGAGAGGATGCGTTCATCCTGGCCTGGACCACCACCCCCTGGACCCTGCCCTCCAATGTGGCCTTGTGTGTCAACGCCGCCGAGGACTACGTGAAGGTGGAGAGCAAGGGGGAAACCTACTACCTGGCTGCCGCCCTGTGCGACACGGTTCTGGGCGAGGGTGAGTACACCGTTCTGGAGACCTACAAGGGCGCCGATTTAGAGGGCAAGGAGTACGAGCCTCTGTTTGACTTTGTCAGCCCCAAGGAGAAGTGCTGGTATGTGGTGTGCGACGACTATGTCACCTTGACCGATGGTACCGGCGTGGTGCACATTGCCCCTGCCTTTGGTGAAGACGACGCCAAGGTGGGCCGCAAGTACGGCCTGCCCCTGGTGCAGCTGGTGGACGGCAAGGGTCAGATGACCCCTGAGACCAAATGGCCCGGAGTCTTCTGCAAAGACGCCGATAAGGAAATCTTAAAGGACTTGGAGGAGCGGGGCCTGTTGTTTGCCGCGCCCAAGTTCGAGCACAGCTATCCTTTCTGCTGGCGCTGCGATACGCCCTTGATCTACTACGCCCGGGAGTCTTGGTACATCAAGATGACCGACGTGAAGGAGCAGCTCATTGCCAACAACAATACGGTGAATTGGTTCCCGGAGAGCATTGGCAAGGGCCGCTTCGGGGACTGGCTGGAAAACGTCCAGGATTGGGCGGTCAGCCGGAACCGCTATTGGGGCACGCCTTTGAACATTTGGGAGTGTTCCTGCGGCCACCGGCACGCTGTGGGCAGCATTCAGGAGCTGAAAGAACTGTCCTCCAACTGCCCGGACAACATTGAGCTGCACCGGCCCTACGTGGATCAGGTTACCATCCCCTGTCCCCACTGCGGCGGGGAGATGCACCGGGTGCCTGAGGTGATCGACTGCTGGTTTGACTCCGGCTCCATGCCCTTCGCCCAGCATCACTATCCCTTTGAAAACAAGGACCTCTTCGAGAGCCAGTTCCCCGCGGACTTTATCTCCGAAGCGGTGGACCAAACCCGAGGCTGGTTCTATTCCCTGCTGGCCATCTCCACTCTGCTCTTCAACAAGGCCCCCTTTAAGAACGTGCTGGTCCAGGGCTTGGTGCAGGATGAGAACGGCCAGAAAATGAGCAAATCCAAGGGCAACGCCGTGGATCCCATGGAGGCCCTGCAAAAGTTTGGGGCCGATCCCCTGCGGTGGTACTTCTACACCAACTCCGCCCCCTGGCTGCCCAGCCGGTTCCATGAGAAGGCGGTCATTGAGGGCCAGAAGAAGTTCTTCTCCACTTTGTGGAACACCTATGCCTTCTATGTGATGTACGCCAATATTGGGGAGGGCTTCGACCCCACCCGCTATCAGCTGGCGGAGTGCGCCTTGACCGTCATGGACAAGTGGCTGCTCTCTCGGCTGAACACCGCCGTTAAGACAGTGGACGACAACCTCTCCGCCTATAAAGTGCCGGAAGCCGCCCGAGCTCTCCAGGATTTTGTGGATGAGATGAGCAACTGGTACGTGCGCCGCAGCCGGGCTCGGTTCTGGGCGCAGGGGGAGACGGAGGATAAGACCGCTGCCTTTATGACCCTGTACACCGCTTTGGTGACCACAGCCCAAATGGCTGCGCCTATGGTGCCGTTTATCAGCGAGGAGATCTACCAGAACTTGGTGCGCTCTGTGAACCCGTCCGCTCCCGAGAGCGTCCACCTGTGCCGGTACCCTGCCTATGAGGAGAGCCGTGTGGACAAGCAGCTGGAGGCCCACATGGACGAAGTGCTGCGCATTGTCACGTTGGGCCGGGCTGCCCGGAATCTGTGCGGCCGGAAAAACCGCCAGCCTCTCCAGGCCCTGTACACCAACGCCAACGCAGACCTGAGCGGCCTGTACCAGGCCATCATCCAGGAAGAGCTGAATGTGAAAGAACTCCATTTCTTGGAGGATATGTCCCAGTTTACCGATTACACCTTCAAGCCCCAGCTGAAGCTGCTGGGCAAAAAACTGGGCAAGCGCCTGGGCGCTGTGCGCCAGGCCCTCCAGGAGCTGGATGGCTCTGCCGCCAAGAAAGAGCTGGACGCCACCGGCGTGCTGAAGCTGTCCCTGCCCGATGGGGAAGTGGAGCTCACCGCCGAGGAGCTGCTGATCGAGACCGCCCAGAAGGAGGGCTACACCTCTCTGGCAGACCGGGGCCTCACCGTGGTGCTGGACACCACCCTCAACGACGCCCTGATCGAAGAGGGCTTTGTGCGGGAGATTGTCAGCAAGCTGCAATCCATGCGTAAGGACGCGGGCTTTAACGTGACCGACCACATTGTGGTGTACCAGCAGGGCAGCGAGAAAATTGCCCAGGTGCTGGAAAAGAATCAAGGTTCCATTCTCTCGGACGTATTGGGAGACGCCCTCCACCTGGATGCCCTGGACGGCTACACCGCCCAGTGGGATGTAAACGGGGAGCAGACTTCCTTCGGTGTGAAGCGGGTGTAAGCCACCGGAACAGTCCGACAGAGTACAGCTAGAAAGAGCGAGGGCTGCCCTTAGAGGCGGCCCTTTCTTTGTGGGTTTCTTTTTTGAAGAGGCAAAGAGCTTTTTTGCTGCATTGCGATGCAGCGTGCGCTTTTGCTTGGAGTACCGTTCATTCCTTCTGGAAAGAACTTTTCCCGGGTTTCGGCACACGAAGTGCCTTTGCTTGAGGAGGGATCTTTCTTTCGTAAAAGAAAGATCTTTTTTCCCGGGTTTCGGCACACGAAGTGCCTTTGCTTGAGGAGGGATCTTTCTTTCGTAAAAGAAAGATCCTTTTTCCCGGGATCCGGCACATGAAGTGCCTTTGCTTGAGGAGGGATCTTTCTTTCGTAAAAGAAAGATCCTTTTTCCCGGGATCCGGCACATGAAGTGCCTTTGCTTGAGGAGGGATCTTTCTTTCGTAAAAGAAAGATCCTTTTTC
>DSTMR04002__coassemble_920_pt1 | contig 27786 bp, 25 predicted proteins | sample DSTMR04002__metabat2_high_PE_036 | metagenome-assembled genome bin DSTMR04002
GGATAATGTCCAAGCACTAAATTTATATAAGAGCAGAGGGTTTACAGAGACCGGAGCGGCGGATGAAGATGAAGTAGAACTATCACTGATGGTGCAGTAACGAATTCCCATTTATCGGGGAGATAGCAAAGTCAGGCGGAGCAGTTAACGGCAAGATCAACGGCGCATGCGCGCTGCCGTTACAGCCTCGCATGCCTTTGCGGATGGGTAATCAAGGGGGCGGACAGCAAGGAATGCTGCCCGCCCTTCACAATGTTTTAAAATAGAATACGCGCATGGGCGTGGACGATTTCCTCACCACCCTCCGGCAGTACACCAACGCCACCAAAATCACCAAGCGCATGGCGGGAGAACTGATTGACCGCATTGCCGTGTATCACGCGGAAAAGCAGGGCGGTGTTACCACCCAGCGTGTGGTGATCCACTACAACTGCATCGGCGCTTTCGATGTGCCTGACCGCCGGAAAATTCCCGAGGCCGACATTATCATAGAAACGAGAAAAGGCGTAGCAATCAGCTACGCCCCGGTGCTACCCCAATTTTGACAATAAAAAGGCGGAGTGTCCTTTCTAGGATACTCAAATCCTGTAAGAACACTCCGCATGGTCCGAGTGGCGAGACTTGAACTCACGGCCTCTTGACCCCCAGTCAAGCGCGCTACCAACTGCGCCACACCCGGACAACGTGGTTTATTATAAGGGATAATTCCGAAAAATGCAACCCCTTTTTTCAAATTTTTTTAATTTTTTTCATCGTCTCTTTACGCTTCTTTTTGGGGAGGCAGATGCACCTCTTCAGGGGTCAAAATATGGTAGTGGAGCAGCGCCTGCAGCACGCCGTCTTCGCCGATGGGGGTGGTGACGAAATCCGCCTCTTCCTTAGCGGCGGGAACACCGTTTCCCAGGGCTACGCCAATGCCGGCCCAGCGCAGCATACGGGCGTCGTTTTGCCCATCGCCGAATACCATGATCTCCTCTCGGTTCCAGCCGTACCGCGCTGCCACAGCGGCGATTCCCACTTCTTTGCCTCCGGCCTTGGGAATGACGTCCAAAATCTCGCCGCCGGCTGAGGTGATCTCAATATGCTCCAGGGGAGAGAGCCGCTGCTGGGCTTCTGCAAAAGGTATGTAGGCTAAGAATTGCAGGACAGGGACGGTCTCTAACCGGCGCAGGTCATAGGGCCCCTGAGGCACAGGCAGGCCGGCCCACCGGTAGTGCTCAGCCATGATGGGAAAGTAGGAGACGTAAAATTTTTCCTCCTGCTCTTGAATCAGACAGGGGAAGGGGTCTGCCCGGACCAGTTCTACCAGCTTACGAATGTCCTCGGGATGATGGGGAAGCCGGTGCAGCACTTCGCCCTCCCGGGTGACGGCCAGCTGTCCGTTGAAAGCCACAAAACCGTCAAACGGGAAGTACGCTTCCAGAAAATGCACCATTTCCAAAGGCCTTCCTGTGGCCACATACAGCTGGATCCCTTTGCGGCGGGCTGCCTGCAAACAGGCCAGGGTAGAGGCGGGCATCACACCCGGTCCACCGGCTGCATGGTCAATAAGAGTCCCGTCAATGTCGAAAAAAAGCGCTTTTATCATCCTGCGTATCCTTTCTGTTTGTCGCCTTCTCCCAAGAGAAGGCGTCCAGCAGCTGTGTATCCACGCCAAATTGTTCCCCGCAATCCCGCAGGCCCTCCCAGATTTCTTCCCGAGAGTAACCCCAGGATTCCAGCTCCCCGTCGGCAAACTGGTTGAGATGATCGTAAAACCCAAGGACAATGGGCAGCTGGGAGGGGTCAGAAAAATCCAGCTCTTCAAACAGCCGGTTCTCCGCCTCGTTGACCTTTCCGTCATCCGCCAAACGCTTCAGCTCCTCCAAGAGGGGGAGAGGCTCCCCTGTCTGTTCCCTTTGGGGCAGCCCCTGTGTGTCTTCGAAAGAGATGTCCCTGCCAAGCACCCGAGCCACCATGCGGCCCATGTCTTGGATCATCCGAACGATGTAGTCCTCCGTAAGCATGGAAATGTCTTTAGGCCTGGCGCGCCTGGTACTTCTCTACCAGCAGGTTGGCGCACTTGTAAATGTCTCCGCCGCCCAAAGTGAGAATCAGGTCTCCCGGTTGGGCGTGTTCCATCACATAGTCGGCGATCTTGTCGAAACTGTCAAACCACACGCTGCCGGGGATTTTGGCGGCCAAGTCACTGGTGTGGATGTTGTAGGTGTTAGTTTCCCGCACAGCCAAAATTTCTGTCATCACCACGTGGTGGGGGATAGAAAGGGCTTTGGCAAAGTCGTCCAGCAGGTTGTAGGTGCGGGAGTAGGTGTGGGGCTGGAACACCGCCCACACCTGCCGGTATCCCATGCGCACCGCAGAGGTGAGCACGGCGGTCAGCTCTGTGGGATGGTGGGCAAAGTCGTCCGCCACCGTGACGCCCTCAAATTTTCCCAACACCTCAAACCGGCGGTGTACGCCGGAAAAACGGCCCAAGGAGGCACAGATAACCTGCGGATCCACTCCCAAACAGTGGGCGGCTGCCGCGGCGGCAAGGGCGTTGAGCATGTTGTGTTCTCCCGGGACAATCAAATTCACACGGCCCAGTTTTTCCCCGTGGTAGGTCAGGGTGAAATCTTCGCAGGCAGTGTCCTCTTCGTTCATCTCTGTGGGGTAGTAGTCGTTGGTGTCCTCCATGCCAAAAGTGACAATCCGGGCGTTTTCCAACCCTTGAACGGCCTCCATGGCCTTTGCGTTGTCCCCGTTTACCACCAGGAGCTGAGAGGTCTGGGTGGCAAACTGGTGGAAGGACTTCACAATGTTGTCCACGGTTTTAAAGTAATCCAGGTGATCCGCGTCAATGTTTAAGATCACCGATACAGCCGGGTGCAGCTCCAAGAACGTGTCCACATATTCGCAGGCCTCTACCACAATGGTTTCGCTGTGGCCAATGCGGCTGTTGGCGCCCAGCATGGGCAGTTTGCCGCCGATGATGGCGCTGGGATCCATGCCCCCGTCTAAGAGGATTTCGGTGAGCATGGCGGTGGTGGTAGTTTTTCCGTGGGTGCCGGACACCGCCACCGGGCGCTTGAATTTCCGGGTGAGCATGCCCAGCATGACGGAGCGCTCCAAGGTGGGAATTCCCTTTTGCCGTGCCGCAACCAGCTCTGGGTTATCCGGCTTGCAGGCGGCGGTGTACACCACGCATTCCGCATCCCCGATGTTTTCCGCCTGGTGTCCCATGTGCACGGGGATGCCATACCCCCGAACCCGGTCCAAGGTGTCGGATTCATGGATGTCCGACCCGGTCAATTCATATCCTTTGTGAAAGAGGATCTCCGCCATGGGGCACATGCCGGATCCTCCTATGCCAACAAAATGCAGTTTTTTCACACGGTCCAAAATATTCTCTTCCATATAGTTTGTCTCCTTGAGCGAGATTTTGTCTTCCCATAGTTACTATCTATTATATTACCATTTCCCGCCAAAATAAAGCCCTATTTTAAATTTGGCAGCTGTGCTGCTTCGAACAGGGAAGGAAGAGGCGGCGGGTCAGGTGCGAAGCCAGAGAGAGGGGAGAAAAATGCAGGGCAAGCGTCCGCACAAAAAGGAGCGGGCCCCCATACTATAGGAGTGATCCAAGAAATAGAGCGGGGAAGGAAGGGGCCTATGGGGTATTTTGGCGTGGTGGGCGGTGACCGGCGGCAGCTGTATGCCGCTCGTTCTCTGGAAAAGCGGGGATGGAACGTGCTTTTGGCCGGCTGGGAGCAGGGCGAGGGCACAGAGGGGCTGCATCAGGTCTCCCTGGAGGAAGTGGGCCGTCAGTGTGAAAATGTGCTACTCCCCCTGCCAGTCACCCGGGATGGGCTCATGCTGCACGCCCCTTTTTCCCAAGCGCCCATTCCCCTGGGGGACGGCTTTGCCCGGCTGCTTTCCCGGTGTCGTGTGTTTGTGGGTATGGCGGAAAAACTGCAGGCCACCTCGTCCCTGTGGCAGCAGATCCCTTTGCTGGACTACGCCGCCCGGGAAGAAATGGCCTTGGGAAACGCTTTTCTCACAGCAGAGGGGGCCATCGCGCTGGCGGTGGAGAAAACCCCGGGTGGGCTCTGGGGTTCCCGGTGTTTGGTGACCGGGTTTGGGCGCATTGGAAAGGCCCTCTGCCTGGACCTGCGGGGCATGGGCGCCCAGGTGGCGTGCTGCGCCCGCAAACCCTGGGATCTCACCGCCATACGGGCCCTGGGCTGCAAGGCCTTGACCTATGAGGAAATGGATGGCCCCTATTCCGTGATTTTCAACACGGTGCCCGCCCCTGTTTTGGGGGAGCGCGCCCTCTCCCGCCAAAGTGAGGACACAGTCCTTTTGGAATTGGCCAGCGCCCCCGGGGGCATTGACCGGGAGGCGGCGCGCCGCTGGAACGTGCCGGTTATAGACGCCCCGTCTCTGCCGGGTAAGTATTCTCCCAAAGCCTCGGGGGAACTGATCGTCGAGGCTGTGTATCATATGCTGCATGAAGAAAGGCGGAACCTGCAATGAAAACCATTGGATATGCCCTGTGCGGCTCCTTCTGCACCTTTGACAGGGCCTTGGCACAGATGGAAACACTGGCAAAAACTTACGAAATCCTGCCGTTGATGAGTCAAAATGCCTATGCCACCGACACCCGGTTTGGACCTGCCCAGGGGTGGATCGACCGGGTGGAGAAGATCACGGGCCGGCAGGTGATCCACACCTTGGTGGGAGCGGAACCCATTGGCCCCAAGGGGATGGTGGACCTGCTGGCGGTTGCCCCCTGTACGGGGAACACCCTTTCCAAGATTGCCTCCGGTATTACGGATACCTCGGTCACCATGGCGGTGAAATCCTCCCTGCGCATTGGGATTCCTGTTGTGCTGTGCTGCGCCACCAACGACGCCATGGCGGCCTCCGGCCCCAACCTGCTGCGTCTGCTGAACACGAAAAACGTGTATGTGACCCCTCTGCGTCAAGACGACCCGGTGAAAAAACCCGTTTCCTTGGTGGCGGACTTTTCCCTGCTTCCTGCCACCATTGAGCAGGCCCTGCAGGGAAAGCAGCTGCAGCCTGTTTTTTTGCCGCCGCAAAGACCCAGGGAAGAGAGCTGAAAAGTTCTTTCTTTACAACGTTTCCATTTTGGGGTATGATAAGGAAGACATAGCCGGGGAACCATCGCTCCTTGGGGCGAATCATTTTTCCCCGGGCTGTGTATTTTTTAGGAAAAGGACAGGAATCATGTTTTATTGTGCCAAATGCCACGGGGTCTGCCAGGACTCCGCGTCCAAATGCCCCAATTGTAAAAATGGGAAGCTTCGCCCGGTGGAGGGGGAGGACCTGGTGCGCCTGCAGCGGGCGGACCAGTACACAGCCAGCTTGCTGGAGCAGCGCTTTTCTCAAGAGGGCGTTGTCTATAAGATGGAACCTTTTACCGGGGGATGGGTGTCCTATTTGTACGACAACGACGTGCTGCCCACAGATAAGTTGGTGCTGGTGCGTTGGAGTGACTACGAAAGAGGAAAAGGGCTGTTTACCCAGGTGAAACACCAGGTGGAAGAGGAGCGGGCCCAGGTGGGCGCAGAAGAGGAGACCTTTGAGGACATGCCCCGGAGAAAGCGCATTGTGGTGCAGATTGTATCCGTGGCGGCTTTTCTGGTGCTGATCATGCTGGTGGTGTTCGCTGCGGACGGCTTGGCCAATTGGCTCAAGAGCCTGTTCTAAAACAAAAGGCTGTTTCCGGAAGTCTGCCTTTCCAGCAGAAAATCCGGTTGCAGGCAGCGCTACAAAAGGCGTGCCCTGTTGCCGCCGCTTTCTCCGGGCGGCATGTTCTGAGACGGATGGACGCACCTGGGCTTTGCGGCGCTGCCACATACTGTAGGGAAAGGAATGACAAAGTATGAAGGAATTGAAACCCGATACTCTTTGTATCCATGCGGGCTATAAGCCCGGCAACGGGGAGCCCCGGGTGGCCCCTATTGTGCAGAGCACCACATATACCTATGAGAGCTCCAAAGAGATGGGCGCTCTCTTCGATCTGCAGGAAAGCGGCTTTTTCTACACCCGCTTGGCCAACCCCACCCTGGATGTGGTGGAAAAGAAAATCGCCGCCCTGGAGGGGGGCGTGGGCGCCATGCTCACCTCTTCCGGCCAGGCGGCCAATCTGATGGCCGTGCTGAACATCTGTCCTGCCGGGTTCCATGTGGTCAGCTCCAGCGCCATTTACGGGGGCACCTTCAACCTGTTCTACAAGACCATGAAGGAGATGGGCATTGAGACTACGTTTGTCTCTCCCACTGCCAGCCTGGAAGAGCTGCGGGCTGCCATGCGCCCCAACACCCGGGCCGTGTTTGCGGAGACCCTGGCCAATCCTTCTCTGGCTGTGGCTGATTTGGAAGTGTTTGCCCAGGCCGCTCATGAGCAGGGCGTGCCCCTGATTGTGGACAACACATTCCCCACGCCCATCAACTGCCGCCCCTTCCAGTTCGGCGCAGACATTGTCACCCACTCCACCACCAAGTACATGGACGGCCACGCGGTCCAGGTGGGCGGTGTCATTGTGGATTCCGGCAACTTCTCTTGGGATAACGGCAAGTTCCCCATGCTCACAGAGCCGGATGAGTCCTACCACGGGGTGGTGTACACCCAGCAGTTCGGCAACGCAGCTTATATCACCAAGGCTCGCACCCATCTGATGCGGGACCTGGGCGCCCAGGCTGCTCCCATGAACGCCTTTTTGCTGAACTTGGGCCTGGAGACCTTGGCTCTGCGCATGGAGCGCCATTGCTCCAACGCTCTGCAGGTGGCCAAGTATCTGGAGGCCGATCCCCGTGTGGCTTGGGTGGATTACCCCGATTTGGAGGGCAACCCCAACTATGCCCTGGCCAAAAAATATATGCCCCACGGCACCTGCGGCGTGGTGTCCTTTGGGGTGAAGGGCGGCCGGGAAGCGGCTACCAAGTTCATGGATGGTTTGGAGATGGCCTCTGTGGTCACCCATGTGGCGGACCTGCGCACCTGCTGCCTCCATCCGGCCAGCACCACCCACCGGCAAATGAGCGATGAGCAGCTGAAGGAGGCCGGTGTGGCTCCCGATTTGATCCGCCTCTCCGTGGGCATTGAAAATGTAGAGGACATTCTGGCGGATATTGACCAGGCCCTGGAGAAAGCCGCGAAGTAATCCTGGAATATTTTCTGTGCGTACAAAAAGGACATTCAAGCCAGAAGCTTGGATGTCCTTTTACGGTTTCTGCCTGTCTGGAGCGGTCCTAGACTGACGCTGCCCCGGGGATCACTCGCAGCGAAACTCCAGCGTCACCACTTGTACCACATCGTACCCGGCGGCTTCCTCCGGGGTGAAATACACCTCTGGTCCCAGGGAACGCAAAGCGGTTCCGCTGTCCTCCACAAACACCGCCACAGGGATTTCCTCTCCCAGCGAGGCCGGCACGCTTTCCTGCAAGCCGCCCCGGGAGGAAGCCAAACTCTCCCCGGGGAACGCCACCGGCTCGCTGGTAAAGGAAACCTGCCCGCCCTGGTGGTGCAGGTACAAATCCATGCTGCGGTCTTCTTGCCGGAGAAGGGCAAATTCCCCTTGGAAGGGGCCGTCCTCCGCCGCGTCCCGGATCATAGATACCCCGCCGTTTTCCACCCAGGCGCCGTCCTCCAGCACATAAGTGTGGGCCGTGAGCTGTGTGGCCTCCTCCGGACCCTGGAAGGAGAATACCATGGCCCTGTCTGTCATCCCCAGCAGGGAGAGAAGGTCCTCCTGCTCTTCCGTCATGTCATAGGGGGCCACAGAGGGCTCTGTGGACGTTTGAACTCCGCAGGCGGCCAATCCCAGGCACAAAGCCAGGGCCACTCCTACACAAAACAGGTTTTTCCCTCTTCTCATCACAAATTCCTCCTTGGATTTGGCACGGCAATCTCCAGGCAGGGGTACGTATGGCTGAAGTGATACCCCAGCTTCTCCGCCAGGGCTACGCTGATGGGTGTGGCTGCGTCCCAACTGGGATAGAGCCCCTGCTCCAGGCAGTGGAGAATCAGGGCGCTGGCGCAGCATAAAGCCAACCCTTGCCGCCGGTATGCCTCTTTGGTGTCGATCTCAATCTCAATGCCGCCCTGGTACCATGTGTAGGAGGAAGCCCCTGCGGCGATTTCTCCCTCTTTCAGGGCCACAAAGCCGCAGCCGTGGGCGGCGTACTTCTCCCAGCTGCCAAACAGGGCGCAGAAGTCCCGGGCCCAGTCCAGCTCCAGCAAAGCGTGGTACAGCCCTTTGTCAATGGGCTCCAAAGTAAAGCCCTGGGGCAGCTTCTCCAAGTTGGCCCGGAGCTTCCCCGGGTCGAACACCTCCGGCTCTTTTTGTATGGCGTACCGGGTGATGGGTTTGCCCCGCTCGCCGTGGACTTCCTCCAGCAGCCGCAGCCAGCTTTCGTTTTTGGGGACAGCCAAGGCTATCCCGTTTGCCAGCTCTCGGGGGAGAAACATCGCCAGCTCCCGGGTGCCAGGTGCGGCGGCATCCCCGCCTAAGAAGAGGAAATCCCCCACCCACAGCAGGGCTGCCTGGGGATGCTCCTCCTGGTCGGCCCAGGCCTTGCCCATGCACCCCTGCAGGACAGACCACACCAGGGTTTCCTCCCAGCCTGCGAACAGGGGTTCCAAGTGGTTCAATTGATCCTTGGGTATCTGTACCATAGCGTTTCTCCTTCCCGCGGCCCCGCGCCGTGATGTGGGGCTTGTAGTACCCACCAGTATACAGGGAAATCCCAGGGTTTGCAAGACGGCAGAGCCGGAGAACTTGCAAAAGGAAAACCTGTGGCAAGCCAGCCACAGGGAGCGGATAACATCTGTCCGGCTGCGCCCTTGGCGTGTGAGGTCTGGCGCGCAAAAAAGGGCTGCCCTAAAGAGGCAGCCCTGGGAAAGTTGCTGTGTTTTTATTCGGCAGGGGGTTCCTGGCCGGCGGGGGAGACGGTTTCCTCCGGCAGCTGCGTTTCCCCCACAGGAGCGACGGGAGGCTCCGGCTGGGACCCAGCTGCCGCCAGGGGGACAGCGGGCGTTTTTACCACCAGGGGGAACTGTACCGCAACAAGGAACAAATCCCCGTCCGTGTGCACGTTAAACCGACCTCCGCAGGCTTCCGTAAAGCTCTTGGCAATGGAAAGTCCCAGGCCGCTGCCCTCGGTGGTGCGGTTCTGATCGCCCCGGACAAAGCGGGCGGTCAAATGCTCAGCGTCCATGGTGATCTCGTTGCGGGAGATGTTCCGGATGGTCACAGTGGCAAAGCTCTTGCCGTCCGGCCCGCTTTGGGCGCTCACCGCCACATAGACCCGAGAGCCCTCTAAAGCGTATTGGTCACAGTTGCGGATCAAGTTTTGAAACACCCGGTACAGCCGCTGCCCGTCTGCGTGGACCAGCAGAGGGGTGTCGGGAATGTCCACCCGCCACGTCAAGGTGGAATGCCGCAGGGTTTCCTCCATCTCCCCGAAGGTTTGCTGCAGCAGCTTGCCGATGTCCAGATCTTCCAAATCCAAAGAGATATTCCCCGTGGCCGCCTTGGAGACCTCGAACACGTCCTGCACAATGTGGTTGAGGCGGTCCGCCTTTTGGGAGATGGTTTTGATGTAGTCCATCACGTGAGGAGGCAGGTCCGGCTCCCGCTTTAAAAGCTCCACGTAACTGATGATGGAGGTCAAAGGCGTCTTGATGTCGTGGGACACATTGGTGATCAGTTCCACCTTGGTCCGGTCCGCCTTAATGCCCTCTTCCACCGCCTTTTGAATACCAGTTCGAATCATGTTCAGCTGCATGGCGCAGTCATACAGGTTGGAGTTGGGCGGGATGTGATTGACCGCATTCAAATTGCCCCCGTACATTTCGGCGATCTGCGCCATGAGCACGCTCCAATCCCGCAGGTCCCGCTTTAGGGACAGGGTATACCAGAAAATGCTGCCGATCACCCCTGCGGCGGCAAAGCACAGGACGCCAAACAGGAAAAAGTCCCGAATGGGGGAGGCGTCCGCTCGCAGCAGGAAGAGGAAGAGGCCGGCGGAAACGCCCAACACGCCCACAATGACTGCCAGGGTGGAGAACAGGCGCCGGATGCTCCGCTGCTCAAAGGTGGTCATATCCCGGTAGCTGTTCAAGGCCTTCAGCAGGGAGTGGATGATGTTGTGGCGGAAGAACTGGTGGTTCTTCCCAATATCCAGGCAGAGAAAGTAGAGAAACAGCACCGCTGCCACCGGGGTCAGCCACCCGCCCACCGTGGTGCTGAAATCCAGCAACACGGTCACCAACAGCACCGCCACGATTACCAGCAGCTTGATCTCCACCCAAATTTTAGAGAACCACAAGGCTAGCCGGTTTTCAAAGTCGTGGCGGTCTTTCCGGAAGGCGAACAGCAAGGCCAACAGCGCCGCCACAAACAGAAGCACGCTTAGCCCGGCCACAGGCAGCCACCGGGGGTAGTCCCCATAGGTCAAGTTCACAATGGCCTCCCCCAGGCCGCCGGCCAGCTGGGGGTCCAGGGCGATAAACAGCAGGAACAAAAGCCCGGTGGTCAACCCGCACAGCAGAAGCAAAAAGCTGATCCAGGAGATGGCGCCTTTGAACACGTCCATGCCTTTTGGCTCAGTGCTTTTCAAATTTGTATCCAATCCCCCACACCACCTTTAAATACTCCGGCTCTCCCGGATTGATCTCAATTTTTTCACGGATGCGGCGGATGTGAACCATCACCGTGTTTTCCGTGGAGTAGGCGGATTCGTTCCAGATTTTGCTGTAGATTTCCTCCGCAGGGAAAATCCGTCCCGGGTTGCGCATCAACAGTTCCACAATCTTGGTTTCCGTGGCTGTAAGCTTTACCGGCTCTCCGTCGGCGTAGAGCACATGTTCATCCAGGTTAAAGCACAGCCTGCCGTTGACAATGGTGTTCTCCCCGCTGGAGTGGATATCTCCCAGGCTGGTGTACCGCCGCAGCTGGGATTTCACCCGGGCCACCAGCTCCATGGGGTTAAAGGGTTTGGTCACGTAGTCGTCTGCGCCCATGGAGAGGCCGATCACCTTGTCGCTGTTCTCGCTTTTGGCGGAGAGCACAATGATGGGCAGGTTTTTCTTTTCCCGGATTTTCATAATGGCCGAAAGGCCGTCCAGTTTGGGCATCATCACGTCGATGATGATCAAATGGATGTCTTTGGTCATGGCCAGGTCCAGGGCCTCCATGCCGTCGTAGGCTTTAAACACCTGAAAGCCTTCGCTCTCCAGGTTCAAGGCGATGGCCCGCACAATTTCCCGGTCGTCGTCCACTACCAATATATTTTTCTTTTCGCCGCTGTCCATAGCGTACATCCCTCCTGCATACCTGTTTTCACAAGGATAAGTGTAGTCCTGCTTCCTTACGTTCCAAGAAATGAATTTCTTACAAAAATCATACAGTATTTTTTAGGGGTTGACAACCCCTGATTCCCGGCGGCCCTTTGCACGGCGGCGCATGGCGGCCCCTTTTGCCGCATAAGCTTTGGGGAGGTGAGAATATGCGGCAAATGCGAACATGGTTCATGCGCAAGAAAGTGGTGGCAGCAGCGTTGGCAGGGGTTTTGCTGCTGTGCGGTGTTTTGACAATTTCCAAGGTCAGCCTGCCGGAAGGGGTTGCCGCTTCGGCGGAAATCACCAATTGGGGGCTCAGCTTCCCGGAGGAGGGCCAGCCTCCTGTGGGAAATGCGGACAGCGCCTATCTGGCCCAGTACAACGCCCTGTACCGGGCGGAAACCCAGGAAAAGGTGCTCTATCTCACCTTTGATGCAGGCTACGAAAACGGCTGCACCGGGGAGATTTTGGACGCGCTTCAAAAGCATCAGGTGCCCGCCACCTTCTTTTTGGTGGGCAACTATTTGGAGACCCAGCCGGACTTGGTGCGCCGCATGGTGGAGGAGGGACACACGGTGGGGAACCACACCTACTCCCATCCGGATATGTCCGCCATTGCCGACGAGGCGTCCTTCCGGGAGGAGCTGGAACAGAACGAGGCCCTCTACCGCCAGGTGACCGGCCAGGAGATGGCAAAGCTCTACCGGCCGCCCCAGGGGAAGTTCTGCGAGTCCAACCTGCGCATGGCCCAGCAGCTGGGGTATCGCACCGTGTTCTGGAGCCTGGCCTATGTGGATTGGTACGAGGACGATCAGCCCACCCGGGAGGAGGCCTTTGACAAGCTTCTTCCCCGGGTCCACCCAGGAGCTGTGGTGCTGCTGCACAGCACCTCTTCCACCAATGCGGCCATTCTGGACGAACTGCTCGCGCGCTGGGAGGAGATGGGCTACACCTTTGGAAGGCTGGAAGAAATCAGTCTATAATTCTATATAGGAAATAAAAAGGTTTCCATCCCCTGTACAATGGAGGACACATGTGGCACCGCAGGGTGCAGGAAGGGAGAGAAAACCGCCCATGGAACGCTGGGAATTGGCAGTGGTGGGGGCCGGCGCCGCCGGATTGGCGGCTGCGGCCACGGCCGCCCGCCTCTATAAAAACCGGGGAGTATCGGAAGCGGTGGTACTTTTAGAGGGGAATCCCAAGCCGGGGAAAAAGCTGCTGGCCACAGGAAACGGCCGCTGCAACTTGACCAACCTTCACGTGAGCCCGGCTTCTTACCATGGAGACGTGCGGCTGGCGGCTCCTCTGCTGCAGGCCTATTCACCGGACCGGGTGCTGGAGGAGTTTTCCAAGCTGGGGCTGCTTTGCCGGGCAGACGGGGAGGGCCGGGTTTACCCTCGCAGCCTGCAGGCGGCAGCCGTTCTTCAGGCTCTGCTTCAGGGCTGTGAGGAAGCGGGCGCCGTCCTGCGGTGCGGCTGGGGTGTGGCCTCCGTGAAGCCGTCGGAAGGCGGGTTTCTGCTGCAGTCCCCGGAGGGAGAAAGGTTGTGGGCTCGCCGGTGTATCTTGGCCTGTGGTGGAAAGGCGTCTCCCAAGCACTCCTGGGAGGAGGCAGGCTACGGTTTGGCCCGGCAGCTGGGCCACCAGGTGACGGAGCTGCGTCCCTCTCTCACCTATGTGAAAAGCAGCCGCAAATCGTTGCGCGCCCTAAAAGGGATGCGCGTAAAAGCCCAGGTTTCGTTGTTGCTGGAGGGAAAGCCTCTGTGGCAGGAGGAGGGGGAGGTGCTTTTTGGGGACGGCACACTCTCGGGCATTTGTCTGTTTAACTTGTCGGCCCAACTGTTCCAGGAACATACGGCCCAACCAGAGGTGGCGCTGGACCTGTTTCCGGAGTGGCCGTATCCGGAGCTTTTGGGTTACTTGCAGGGGATTGCCAAAAGCCACCCTGGCCGGAGCGCCTGGGAACTGTTTGGAGGGGCCCTGAACCTTCGGGTAGGGGAGCAGTTGGCAAAAGAGCTGGGCTTCTCTGGGGGCCAGCGCCTGGGAGATTTGCGTCTGCCCCAGCTGCGGCAGGCCGCCGGTTTGGCAAAGAACTGGCGGTTTCCTGTGCTGGGCACAGGCGGCTGGGAGCAGGCCCAGGTCACCCGAGGCGGCGTCCCTCTGAAGGAAGTGGACGGCTTGACCCTGGAATCCAAGCGGTGCCCGGGGCTGTACCTGACAGGTGAGCTGCTGAACATCGACGGAGACTGCGGCGGGTTCAACCTGCACTGGGCCTGGGCCACAGGCTTTGCCGCCGGAAGAGCGGCTGGGGAGCGAGAGGGGAGGAAAAGTCGTGCTTAAGTTGACCGGGCTGCCAGTGCCCTTGGATTTTGGCGAAAACGAACTGAAACAGGCGGCGGCCAAAAAACTTCGAATTCCGGAGCGGGCCATTGCAGACGTGCGCTTGACCAAAAAGTCGGTGGACGCCCGCAAAAAGGACCGGCTGCACTTTGTGTGCAGTGTGGAAGTAGCCGTGGACGGGGAGGACCGCCTTCTTTCCCGCCGCCGGGACAATGGGGTGCAGAAAGCTGTGCCCTACCGGTATGAGCCGCCCCAAGGGGGTAAGCTGCCCCAGCGGCCGGTGGTGGTAGGTTTTGGGCCGGCAGGCATGTTCGCCGCTTTGCTGTTGGCCAAGTGCGGGCAGGAGCCCATCGTCTTGGAGCGGGGACAGGCTGTGGAGGACCGGGAGACCACCGTGCAGCGCTTTTGGAAAGAGCGGGCGCTGGACCCCCAGTCCAACGTCCAGTTTGGAGAGGGAGGCGCCGGCACCTTCTCCGACGGGAAATTGACCACCGGCACGGGGGACGGCCGTATCCGGCACGTGCTGGAGGAACTGGTGAAAGCCGGGGCCCCCGAGGAAATCCTCTATGAGGCCAAGCCCCACATTGGCACGGACAAGCTCCCCGGGGTGGTGCGCTCCATCCGGCAGCAAATTATAACCTTGGGCGGGGAGGTGCGCTTTTCCACCCAGGTTACCGGCTTTCGGCTGAAGGATGGCAGGCTGGCGGGCCTTGTTCTGCGCACGCCTGCAGGAGAGGAGGTATTGGAGTGCTCCCAGGTGATTTTGGCCATCGGGCACAGCGCCCGGGACACCTTTGCCGAGCTCCATCGTCTGGGGCTGCCCATGGAAGCCAAGGCCTTTTCCGTGGGCGCCCGCATCGAGCACCCGGCTGCTCTCATTGACCGGGCCCAGTATGGGGCCTTCGCCGGGCACCCAGCCTTGGGGGCGGCGGACTACAAGCTCTCCTGTCACCTGGAAAACGGCCGGGGCGTGTACACGTTCTGCATGTGCCCTGGGGGATATGTGACCGGCGCCGCTTCGGAGGAAGGCGGCGTGGTCACCAACGGCATGAGCCCCTGGGCCCGAGATGGGAAAAACAGCAACGCGGCTTTGCTGGTGGGCGTCACCCCGGCGGATTTTGGTGCCGAAGGGCCTCTGGCCGGGGTGGCTTTCCAGCGGGAGATAGAACAGGCTGCCTTCCGTTTGGGAGGGGGAGCGTATTCTGCTCCGGCGCAGCGTGTGGCAGATTTGCTGGCCGGTGTGCCCAGCAAAGGCTTTGCTCAGGTGCTGCCCACCTACGAACCTGGGGTGGTGCCTTCGGATCTCTCCCGGTGTCTGCCGGGGTTTGTAGTGGACTCCATGAAAGCTGCTCTGCCGCTCTTAGGCCGGCGCCTGCGCGGTTTTGACAGCGGCGACGCTGTGCTCACCGCCCCGGAAACCAGAAGTTCCTCCCCGGTGCGTATTCTCCGGGACGAGAACTGCCAATCTCCTTTGGCCCAGGGATTGTATCCCTGCGGCGAGGGCGCAGGCTACGCGGGAGGGATTGTCTCTGCGGCGGTGGACGGCCTCCGCTGCGCCGAAGCGGTGCTCCAAGAGGCCAAAGGATAAATCTCAATAAAAACGCGCCCCATGGCCTGGATTCTCTCCAGTGCCAGAAAGGCGCGTTTTTTGCATCACGGCGTCCGGTACACCGTCTCGCCATTTTTGATGGTCTCCACCACCTGGATGTTTCTCAGCTTCTCTGGCGGACAGGTGAGCGGGTTTCGGTCCAGCAGCACCAGGTCCGCCCGCTTGCCGGGGGAGAGGGTGCCCTTTGTCTGTTCTTCAAAGAGGGCGAAGGCAGCGTTGGCAGTCATGGCCCGCAACGCCTCTCCTACAGGCAAACGCTGGTTTTCTCCCAGCACCTGGCCGGACTTTGTCCGGCGGCACACGGCGCACCACAGGGTTTCCACCATATTGGGCGGGATGACCGGGGAGTCCTGGTGGAAATCGAATACCACACCTTGTTCCAAGGCTGTGCGGGTGGGGCTGATCTGGCTGGCCCGCTCCCGGCCGAAGTTTTGTACGTGCACGTCCCCCCAGTGGAACACGTGGGCCACGAAAAAGGAGGCCACCATCCCCAGGGGCTTTAAACGGGGCACCTGATCCGGCCGCAGCAACTGGGCGTGGATCATAAGGGGCCGGGTCTCCCTTCCATACCGGGCAAAGGCCTGTTCATAGCATCGCAGCAGCTGTTCCGCCGCCGCGTCTCCGTTGCAGTGGACGGCAATTTGCACCCCTTCCCGCTGGGCTTTTTCCAGGAATGCCAGCACCTGCCCGTCCTGGTAAGTGGGGTAGCCCCGGTAGCCTGGCTCTTCGCCCAGATAGGGCTCCTCCACCCAGGCGGTGCGCCCTTGGGGAGATCCGTCCAGGAACAGCTTGTATCCGGCAATTTTCAGCCGGCTGTGATACTGTCCCAGGAAATCCCGGTGTTCTTCCAGCAAAGCAGCGCTGTCCCGAATGTCCACGTAGGCCGCCACATCCCCCTGGAGCAGCCCTTTTCCGGCGGCGAAGGACAGCAGGTCCCACTCCGGCTGACGGCAAAGTCCCTCGTGTATGGTGGTGATCCCATGGGAGAAGTACACCTGTTGGGCCCGCTGCAGGTTTTTTAGGTTCTCCTCCGGGTCTCGGGGAATGCGGGAGCCCATGGAGGTAAAGGCGGTTTCCTCCAGGTAGCCGCTGGGGGTTCCGTCCTCCCATTTTCCGATTTTTCCTCCCTCCGGCTGGGGCGTGTCTTTGGTGATGCCCAGCTGTTGCAGGCCCAGAGAGTTGACCACCCCCATGTGTCCGGAGGCGTGGGTGACCATAGCCGGGCAGTCCGGCAAAAAGGCGTCCAACTCCCGTTTGGTGGGGTGGCATCCCTCTTTTAAATCGTTTTGATCGTAGCCAAAGCCGATGACCCACGCTCCGGCGGGGATGTCCCACCGCTCCCGGAAGGCTCTCATCCTCCGCCCGATCTCCTCCAGGCTGCCGCACCCGGACAGCTGGCACAACCCCAGCGTCTGGGCCAGCGCGGTGATGTGGCTGTGGCCGTCCACAAAGGCGGGCAGCAGGGTCCGCCCCTCCAAAGAGACTTTTTTGGCGTTTTGCGCCAGAGGGGCTACGTCGTCCAGGGGTCCCACCGCCCGAATGCGTCCGTCCTCTACGAGCAGGGCTTGGGCTGTTCCGGCGCTATCCAGGGACAGAATAGGGCCGCCCGTGTACAGAGTTTTCATCAAAGCACCTCCCAGGGAATATGTGGTTTCCTTCAGTATGGCACAGACGCTGGAGAAAGGCAAGTGTGTCCCGGTCCTTCTTGCATATTTCCCAGAAAAATGCTAAGATATGTATTCAAGCAAAGAGTAAGGAGAGATGGTGGGTGCATATCAAAAAATGGGAGGTTGCCCCCTTGGACCGGGAGCGGGCCGCACAGTTGGCGGAACGCTGCTCCATCCCTTTTTTTCTGGCCATGCTGCTGGAGATCCGTGGCTTTTCCTCGGAGGCGGCTGTGGCGGATCTGCTTTCCGGAGGAGAGCTGGGGGACCCCTTCTCCATGAAGGACATGGACAAGGCCGTGGAGCGGATTCAACGGGCCTTGGAGGATTTTGAAAAAATCGCCGTGTATGGGGACTACGACGCCGATGGCGTGACGGCCACCTCCATTCTCTACACCTATTTGGAAGCGGTGGGCGCCGATGTGCTCTACTACATTCCCCAGCGGGAGGGCGAGGGCTACGGCATGAACTTGGGGGCAGTGGAATCCCTGTACCACCAAGGGGTGAGCCTGATCATCACCGTAGACAACGGGATTGCCTCGGTGCAGGAGGTGGAACGGGCCCGGGAGCTGGGCATGGATGTGGTCATCACCGACCACCACCGGCCCCAGGCACAGATTCCCAGCGCCTATGCGGTGGTGGACGCCTACCAGCCGGAGGACCAAAGCGCCTTTAAAGACCTGTGCGGGGCCGGGGTGGCCCTGAAGCTGGTGATGGCTCTGGAAGGAGAGGGTGCTCCGGAAATTTTAGAGGAGTACGCCGATTTGGCCGCCTTGGGAACGGTGGCGGACGTGGTGCCCGTGTTGGGCGAGAACCGGGCCATTGTCAAAGCCGGCCTGCGGGTCTTGACCCGAGGAGGCCGCGCCGGCGTGGACGCCCTGCTGGAGCAAAGCGGCATGGCGGGCAAAGAGCTTTCCGCCACGTCCCTGGCCTTTACGGTAATTCCCCGCCTAAACGCCACCGGCCGCATGGGCGCTCCGGAGCGGGCGGTGCAGCTGCTCACCTGTGAAGGGGAAGAGGAGGCCCAGGCCCTTTCTGCGGAGATCTGCGAGGACAATGACCTGCGCAAAAGCGTGGAGTCTAAAATTGCCCAGGAGGCTTTTGCGAAAATCGAAGGAGACCCGTCCCTGCGCTACAGCCGGGTTCTGGTGGTCAGCGGGGAGAGCTGGCATCACGGGGTCATCGGTATTGTGGCTTCCCGGGTGATGGAGCGCTACGGCAAGCCCTGCATGGTGATTTCCCTGGACGGAGAGATGGCCAAAGGAAGCGGGCGCAGCGTGGAGGGCTTTTCCCTGTTTGAGGCGGTGTGCCATTGTGGGGAATTGCTGGAGCGTTACGGCGGGCACCCCATGGCCGCAGGTATTACCCTGCGGGCGGAAAATGTGCCTCTGTTCCGGGAGAAAATCAACCGGTACGCCCAGGCTGTGTGTCCGGAAATGCCCGCCCAGGTGCTGCGGCTGGACTGCCGGCTGAATCCCGCCGCCCTTTCGGCGGAGATGCCCCAAAGCCTGCGTCCCCTAGAGCCCTTTGGCAGCGGGAACCCCCAGCCCCTGTTCGGTCTGTACGGCATGGAGCTGCGGGAGATTGTCCCTGTGGGGGGAGGAAACCATCTCCGGCTGGTGTGCGCCAAAAAAGGGGCGGCGTTGAGCTGCATGCGTTTTGGGGTCAAACCGGAGGAATTTCCCTATTCTCCCGGGGAGAAGCTGGACCTTGCCGTGACGCTGGACCTGCGGGAATTTCGCGGGCAGCCCCAGCTCACGGTGAGCGTGCGGGATGTGAAGCTCTCCGGGTTGGACCGGGAGGCTTGCCTGCACAGTTTTCGCCTGTATGAAAAGGCCAGGAGAAGGGAGACCCTCTCGGGTCAGGAGGCGGCGGAGCTGCTTCCCACACGGGAGGACTTTGCGGCGGTCTACCGGAGGCTCAAGTCCCTGCGGGGCGCCCCCTTTGGATGGGAATCCCTGCTGGGCAGGCTGCCCTCTCTCTCTTTGGGAAAGCTGCTGCTTTGCCTGGACATCATGGAGGAGAGGCGGCTGGTGGCCCTGCTGGGTGGGGAGGAGCGCAAGGTGGCGGAAATCCTTCCCACCCAAGGGAAGGTGGATATTTTTGCCTCCCCCCTGTACCGGCAGGTGCAGGACCTGGTGGGAGAAGACGCCTGAAAGGAGGAAGGAACATGGCACTCGTCGTGCAGATCAGCACCTATGAGGAGCTGCGAAAGATTATTGAGGAGAGCGGAAAAGAGTACGACCGGGAGAAAATCCAGGCCGCTTACGAGCTGGCTGCGGAGAAGCATCAGCAGCAAAAGCGCAGCTCGGGGGAACCGTATATCATCCATCCCCTGTCGGTGGCGGCAATCCTGGTGGGATTGGGCATGGATTCCGAATCTGTGATGGCCGGCCTGCTTCACGATGTGGTGGAGGATACCGACTGCACGGTGGAGGAGATCACCAAGCGGTTTGGCAGGGAAGTGGCTCTGCTGATCGACGGCGTGACCAAGTTGGGGAAAATCCCCTATTCCTCCCGGGAGGAGCAGCAGGCGGAAAACCTGCGGAAGATGCTCATGGCCATGGCCGAGGACATCCGGGTGATTATCATCAAGTTTGCAGACCGGATGCACAACCTGGCCACCTTGGAGTACATGTTCCCCCAGAAGCAGCGGGACAAGGCGGTGGAATGTTTGGAGGTGTATGCCCCCATTGCCCACCGGCTTGGTATCCGCACGGTCAAAGAGTACATGGAGGACGAATCCCTCAAGTACTTGGACCCGCTGGCTTACAAGGAAATCGAGGAGGATCTTGCCTCCCGCAGCAAAAGCAGCAAACAGTTTATCGAGGATACCAAGGCTCTGATCCGCAGCCGGGTGGAGATCTCCATCCCCAATGTCTACATTGAGGGGCGGGTAAAGAGCGTCTACGGCATCTACCGGAAGATGTTCGTACAGGGCAAGAGCTTTGAGGAGATTTACGACGTGTTCGCCGTCCGGGTCATTGTGGACACCATTGAGGATTGCTACAATGTGCTGGGGGTGGTGCACGATATGTTCCAGCCCTTGCCCGGCCGGTTTAAAGATTATATCTCCATGCCCAAGCCCAACATGTACCAATCCCTGCACACCACGGTGATCACTAAAGCAGGCGTCCCCTTTGAGGTGCAGATCCGAACTTGGGAGATGCACCACACCGCAGAGTACGGCATCGCCGCTCACTGGAAATATAAGCTGGGCATGTCTGCCAAGGAGTCGGACAACACCGCCTTGGACGACCGCCTGGCCTGGATTCGCCAAATGTTGGAAAACCAGGCGGAAAGCGAGGATGTCACCGATCTGGTCCACTCCATTAAGAGCGATCTCATTCCGGAAGAGGTCTTTGTGTTCACCCCGAAAGGGGATGTGATCAACCTGCCCCTGGGCTCCACGGTCATCGACTTTGCCTATGCCATTCACAGTGCTGTGGGCAACCGGATGATTGGCGCCAAGGTGGATAAGCGCATTGTGCCCCTGGATTATAAAGTGAAGACCGGGGAGATCATTGAAATCCTCACCACCAAGGAGGCGGGCAAGGGACCCAACCGGGACTGGCTCACCTTGGTGCGTACCAGCGAGGCCCGCAACAAGATCCGCGCCTGGTTTAAGAAGGAAAAGCGGGACGAAAACATTGTAGAGGGCAAGGCGGAGCTGGAGCGGGAGTTTAAACGGAGCAATATTCAGCTGACGCCCGAGCTGATGGAGTATATGATCGAGAGTGTGGGCAAGCGGCACAACTGCTCCACAGAGGATGACTTTTATGCCGCCATCGGCTATGGAGGCATTCAGCTTTGGAAGGTGCTGCCCCGCATTAAAGAGGAGGCCCAGCGGCTGCAGAAGAGCGCCTCTCCGGAGCAGGAGCCGGAGCTGCCGCCGCCTCCCACGCCTGAACCCAGGCGCCGGGTGGCCAACGGCGTGCTGGTAGAGGGCATGGACAACTGTCTGATTAAGTTTTCCCGCTGCTGTAACCCGCTGCCCGGCGATGAGATCATCGGCTTCATCACCCGGGGCTTTGGGGTATCCATCCACAAGCGCAGCTGTTCCAATGTGCCCAGGGATCTGACCCAGTGTCCCGAACCGGAGCGGTGGGTGCGTGCCCACTGGGCCGGAGATGTAAAGGATGATTTTAAATCCACCCTGCACATTGTGGCGGTGGACCGGGCAGGCCTGCTGGCGGATGTGACCCAGCAGCTGTCCAATATGAAAATTTTTATTCACGCCTTAAACTCCCGGCAGGAGCGGGGAACAGACAACGCGTTCATTTCGGCGACCATCTCCATCAACGGTTTGCCGCAGCTGCAAAATATCATCGAGCGCTTGTCTAAGATTCCCGGCGTGATTTCCATTGACAGAAGCTGAGGCAGCGTTCTGTCCATGGGATTGAAAACCTGGCGGCGTGCCGGGCGCTTTCTTGGCGCGGCGCCGCCTGAGATAGGAATGAGGAATTTCCATGCAGCTTTTTCTCAGCGGAGAGACGTTCCGCTACGAATGTGAAAATCTTTGCCGGCTGTTTTTTCCTTACAGCCCGGTCAAGGTGGAGGAACCGGGGGCGCCTCTTGTAGAGGGTCCCCGGGCCTTTGCCAGCATAGAGAAAGAGGACGGCCCATATCATTACAGAGTAGAGGTCACCGATGGGGAGAAAACGTTGGTCCGGGAGGACTTCTCTCCGGATCTGCAGGAGTACACCATGACCAACCTGCTCTACCGCAGCTTTGTAGAGCTGACAGGCACCACCCCAGCCTGGGGGATGCTCACGGGCATTCACCCGGTGAAACTGCTGCGCCAGTATGTGGAAGAGCGGGGGGAAGAGGCGGGGACCGCCTACTTCCAGGAGCATTGTCATGTGAGCGCCCCTAAGGCAGACCTGGCCTTGCGGGTACTTCGGGCCCAGACTCCGGCGGTGGAAGCTCTGGGGGAAAACGATTGCAGTTTGTATGTGTCCATCCCCTTTTGCCCCACCCGGTGCGCGTACTGTTCCTTTGTTTCCCAGGATGTGGAGCACGCTAAAAAACTGGTGGATCCCTATTTTTCCCTGCTCTTGGTGGAGCTGGAAAAGACGGCCCAGGTGATACAAGGCCTGGGGCTTTCTCTGATCTCCGTGTACATTGGCGGGGGAACCCCCACCACTTTGAGTGCCGGGCAGCTTTCCGAGCTCTGTGGGAAGATTCGTCAGGAGTTTGACCTGTCCCGCTGCGGGGAGTTTACCGTGGAAGCCGGCCGCCCGGACACCATTACTCAGGAAAAGCTGGAGGCGCTGCGGGAGGCGGGTATCACCCGCATCAGCATCAATCCCCAATCCTTGTCCGATCAGGTGCTGCGCAACATTGGCAGGCGCCATACGGTGCAGGACGTGGAGGACGCCTTTGCTTTAGCCCGGCGCCTGGGCTTTCAAAATATCAACGCGGACTTGATTGTGGGTCTGCCAGGCGACAGTGTGGAGGGCTTTCAGCATTCCCTGGAGGGGGTGCTGCAGATGGGCGCTTCCAATGTGACCGTCCATTCCCTGGCGCTGAAGCGGTCGGCCCGGCTCAACGCTCCCGGAGGGGATCTCTCCCTGCACAGCAAGAGCCAAGAGACAGCCGCCATGATGGACTATTCCATCGCCCGTCTGACCCAGGCCGGCATGGAGCCCTACTACTTGTACCGGCAGACCCGCATGGCCGGCAATTTGGAAAACACCGGCTGGTCTTTCCCCGGCGGGGAGTGCCGGTACAATATCTACACCATGGACGAGTCCAATTCGGTCATCGCCTGTGGGGCCGGTGCGGTTTCCAAGCTGAAAGATCCTTACAGCGGCAGGTTGGAACGGATTTTCAATTTCAAAAACCCCTACGAATACATTACACGAAACCAGGAGATACTGGATCGGAAGGACGGTGTCACAAGGCTTTATGAGCAATTTCGCCAGCGGTTACGTTAAGTATATCAACCACCTGGAGCAGATCAACGACGCTGCCGTGCGTGACCCGCAGCGCATGATCCGAGAGGTGGAGGACGCCTACCACGACCATTTGGAGAATATTGCCCGGAATATCACCACCCATCACCGGGGGGTGCGGGTCATTATGCTGGCAGGGCCCAGCAGCAGCGGGAAAACGACCACGGCCCATTTGCTGCGGGATTATCTGACCTCCTTTGGGGCCAACTGCGTGATGGTTTCCCTGGACGATTTTTACCTGGGCACAGGTCGGGCGCCCCAGCTGCCCGATGGAAAATTTGACTACGAATCGGTGGATGCTTTGGATGTGGAGGCTGTCAAAACCTGCCTGCTGCACATCATCACCACCGGCCGCTTTTCCGTGCCCCGCTACAGCTTTCCCCTGGGCCGTCCGGACGGGGAACCCCGCCAATATGCCATCGGGCCGGAGGACATGGTCATTGTGGAAGGCATTCACGGCTTAAACCCTGTGTTCACCCGGGAGCTGCCCGCCGGCTCCTGCGTCAAGCTGTATGTAAGCGTCAAACAGCAGATCAAGGCTGCCAACGGGGAAGTGATTTCCCCCATGGATCTTCGCCTGGTCCGCCGGATTGTGCGGGATTTAAAGTTCCGGGACACCACACCGGAGGGCACCATCGCCATGTGGCCCCAGGTGGTCAAAGGGGAGGACCGGTATATCCGTCCCTACCGTTTGACGGCGGACTACACGGTCAACTCCATCCACATCTACGAGCCCTGTGTCATGCGGGGAGAGACCATTCCCCTGCTGCGGGAGATTGCCCCGGACAGCCCCTACTACAAAAAGGCCCGGGATTTGGAGTCTCGGCTCATGCGCTTTGAGCCCATCGACCCGGCGCTTGTTCCGGAAAATTCCATGCTGCGGGAGTTCCTGGGATCTGTGAAAACCACCGCCGGCACGGGGGAGAAAAAGTAAGGGACTCGTAAGGGAATTGAAAGGCAAAAGACTTTGACTTTCCTGGAAAATACGGTATAATGGACACAAGGGGAAACGAGAACCCCTGGAGTTTGCACTTGACAAAGGAGGACTTGCGATCATGGGAATTTTAGATGATGTGGTCATTAACGCCAAAACCGCCGCGGAAGCCGTGGGCAAAAAGGCTGGACAGATCGTGGATGTCTCCAAGCTGCGCATCAACGCGGCGGAGCTCAACGCCGAGATCAGCAAGCGCTATGAGGCCCTGGGCGAATATGTCTATGAAAGCTGCCGGGAGCGTCTGGCAGAAGACGCGGAGGCAGTGGGGAAAATGGCCGAGATTGATGAGCTGGTCAACCAGCGCAACACGGTCACCAAGGAATTGGTGGACAAGCAGAATAAAGTGGTCTGTCCTGTCTGCGGCAAGCAGAGCCCCATCACGGCTCAGTATTGCAGCAACTGCGGAGCCAAGCTCACAAGCGAAGAATAACACGTAACGTATGGAACATGGGGGGATGCTGCGATTTGGCAGCGTCCCTTTTTCCTTTTCTGCCGGAGATGGCCCAGGTTCTGGGCGCTGCAAAACGTTTCCTCCTCTCCCGCAAGTGCCCGGAGGAAGCCTCTGTGGGGAGGTTTTCTCTTTCACGAGGGGAAAATATCTTGCTCCCTCCCCTCATACACATGGAAAAGGCTTCTGTCTGCCAGATGGGGAGGGAATGCGCGTGCAAAGCCGGAGAAAAAGCCACGGTCAAAGCTTTCTGCAGGGAGCTCTCGTGCTCACCGCAGGCATGGCCCTTGTAAAAATACTGGGGGCCCTGTTTAAAATTCCATTGACCTATGCAGTGGGGGAGTACGGGATCGGCCTGTTCAACACAGCCTACCACTTTTATGGGCCTGTGTTCAGCTTGGCCACTACCGGGTTTCCCGTGGCTGTTTCCCGCCTTGTATCGGAGAACAGCTCCCTGGGCCGGTGGAACGACGCCCGCCAGGTAAAATGGGTGGCCATGCCCTTGTTTTTGGGATTTGGAGCGGTGGGCATGACGGCCACGGTTCTGCTGGCGCCCTGGTACTGCCGGCTGGTGCCAGGGGCGGCTTACGCACTGCTGCCCATGTTGGTCCTTGCTCCGGCGGTGCTGTTTGCCTGCGCCTCCTCCGTGTACCGGGGCTATTACGAGGGCATGCGCAACATGGTGCCCACAGCCTTTTCTCAAATTCTGGAGGCTTTGAGTAAGCTTGGTTTGGGCCTTTTTGCAGCCGGTTTCACAGTTGCCTGGGGCAGGGAGGCCTATGCCCTCCACGGCTCCGTGCTGGGGGTGGTTCCCGCCGGCGAAGATGAGGCCCAGTTCCTCATTCTCTCCTTAGGGACGGCTGCAGCCATGCTGGGGGTCACTGTGGGCTCTTTGTTCTCCCTGCTGTATGTGGGGCTGCGGTTTCACTTTCATGGGGACGGCACGGTGCCCCGGCTTTTCCGGGAATCCCCGCCGGCCCGCAGCTTCCGGGAGACAGCGAAGCCTCTGCTGGCCATGACGACGCCGCTGGCAGTGGGGTCTGCCATCTCCAGCGTGGCGGGCCTTTTGGACGCCACGCTCTTGCAGGGGCGCACGGCCTGGGTGCTGGAGCGGTATCCCCAGCGGTTTCTTGCGGCGTGCGGGAAAGCGCTGCCTGGTGTTTACCAAGAGAACCCCTCCTCCATTCCCACGTACCTGTATGGCTGCTACACGTTGGCCATGACCGTGTATCTGTTGGTCCCAGGAGTGACCCAGGCCCTGGGGGTGAGCGCCCTTCCCAGCGTAACCGGAGCCTGGGCTAGGAAAAACTTTCCAGAACTCCGGGGAAAAATGGAGGCGGTCGTCCGGGTGGCAGCCATGTTCTGCTGTCCGGCTGGTTTGGGCTTGGCAGCGTTGTCCCGCCCTCTCACGGTGCTCCTCTACGGAGAGGGCGCATCCACCGCTCTGGTCGCCCCTTGTCTGGCACTGCTGGGAATTGCCTCTTTGCCCGCCGCCATGTGCGGCCCTCTTTCCAGCATGCTGCAGGCAGTGGGTCGGGCAGATCTCACCAGCAAACTTCTTCTGGCGGCAATGGGGATCAAGCTGGGCGCCAGCTGGGTCCTCTGCGGCATTCCAGAGGTGCATATTTTGGGCGCGCCGTTGGGCACGCTGCTCTGTTATGCGTTTCTGGCGATCTCTCAGTGTTTGTGTCTCTGCCGGGTGACGAAAGTACGTCTCTCCTTAAGGAGCGTCTTCTTGCGCCCGTTGGCCTGCGCTTTCCTGTGCGGGGCGACCGCCCGCCTGACGTGGAATTGGATGGCGTCGGTCATCCCTTCCGGAAGGGCCGGCCAGGCGGCGGCCGTTCTGGGCGGGATCTTGTGGGGGGCGGCGATGTACCTGGTGTCTCTGCTGCTTTCCCGGGGCATTGGAAAAAACGATTTGCTGTTTTTGCCCCAGGGACAAAAAATTGCAAAAATGCTTGAAAAACAGGGATGGATATGATATTATTGCAAATGCTATAGACTTTTGGCGGGGAGACCGGGGAAAACTAAGCTTCCGCGGTCCTTTCACAAAGGGTGAAATATCCGCGCCGCATTAACTACTATTTGGAGGTTATCCCACAATGAATAAGTCTGAATTGATCGCCGAAGTCGCCACCAAGGCTGAAATTACTAAAAAAGACGCCGACGCTGCAGTTTCTGCCGTGATCGAGACCATTACGGAATCTCTGAAGAAGGGGGACAAGGTCCAGCTGGTGGGCTTTGGCACCTTTGAAGTTCGTGAGCGCGGCGCCCGCACTGGCCGCGATCCCCGCACCAACCAGGAGATCCAGATCCCCGCTTCCAAGGCTCCTGCGTTCAAAGCCGGCAAGGCTCTGAAGGATATGGTCAACAGCAAGTAAGAACAGGATACGGGAATGGGCAAGCGCGCAGCAGGGAACACTTGCTGCGGCGCAGTGATCCTGTTACCAAGGGAGAAGGTATCTTCTCTTTCTCCACAGGGTGGTAGAAAGGGGTGCGGCAAGCGCCCAAAAAGATTTGCTGTATAGTTTGGCAGGGGATGTCTCCCTATGCCGAACAGAAAAGGGGTTGTTGCGTTGGCAGCAGCCCTTTTCCATTGGGCGGACAAAGAAAGAAGAGTTGATTAGGGGACGAGAGAAGAGGTTGTTCCCTGTAGTTGAAAAGATACCAGGAGGTGAAAGGAAAAATGCGTCTGGACAAATATTTGAAAATCTCCCGTTTGATCAAGCGCCGTACCGTGGCCAATGAAGCTTGCGACGCAGGCCGGGTTCTGGTCAACGGAAAGCAAGCGCGGGCCTCTTACGACGTGAAGGAGGGGGACGTGCTGGAGCTTCACTTGGGAGAACGGGTGCTGAAGGCGCAGGTCCTCTCTGTGACGGAATATGCCAAAAAGGAGGAGGCCGCGGGCCTTTACCGCATGCTGGAGGAATAATTCCCTCCAGAAAGCCATAGTATGCTCTGAAGACCAGTAAAGGAGCATGGGTATGGCGGAACCTCAGCGACAGCAAAAACATCACAGCCTGCAGATTGAAGACCGGGGCGTGCTGCGGGCCACAGGCATCGAACGGGTGGATCTGTTTAGCGAGGAGCTGATCACCGCCCAAACGGGCCTGGGGCTGCTGCACATCAAAGGGGAAGGCCTGCATATGGATTCCCTGGATTCCCAAACCGGCGATCTGCTGGCCCGGGGAAAGGTGACAGCCGTGTCTTATACAGAGAGCGGCCCCAACCTTTCCTTTTTTGCCAGGCTTTTTAAATGAGTGGGCTGACGGTGCCCGTTCTGTTTTTCTGCCTGGCCACAGGGGCGGCCTTGGGCTGCCTCTTTTTGCTGTTTCGGGTGGTCCGGCAGCTGCTGGGGGCGGGAAAGGGGCTGACGTTCCTCTTAGATCTTCTCTCCGGTGCGTTGGCGGGAGCTTTTGTGTTTCTGTGCG